>BNJS01000406.1_pt1 | contig 347828 bp, 432 predicted proteins | sample 8540461 | NCBI WGS metagenome assembly BNJS01 (sample SAMD00202454, study PRJDB9452) | human saliva metagenome | isolation source: human saliva | place: Japan
GACCGCATCATCACTAAGAAAAAGGTCAAAAGTGCGTTGAAGTAGGGGGAACACTATTTATATAAAGAAAAAAAGGAAATAATTATGGCAGAGACAATTCTAATTTTAGGTAATGGATTTGATATTGCAATGGGAAGAAAAACAAAGTATACAGATTTTATTGAATTTGAAAAACATTTATTTTTCTAATCCTGATGAGGAACTGATAGAGTTTTTTTAAAAAGCTAAAAAAATATAAGGATTGATAATTACAAAGATAATTTGTATTTGAAATTTATTAATGAAAAATAGGGATAAACTTGGAGAAAATTGGTCTAGTCTTGAAATCATGATTTCACAACTTTCTGAAGCTGTAATGTATTGTAAAGAGAACACTGATTTGTTGTATTCTACAGCCTATAATGAGCCAATCCGTCAACAAATAGAAAGCAATATGAATAAATTGCGTAAGGATAGAAATTATTGTTCAAAATTATATGTTGCACTATTATTCTTCTCACTATTTTATGAGAGAAAATGGAGAGATTTAGAAAGAGAAGTTGCACTTGAAAAAGTAAATAATGAATTTCTCAGGCAACTTGATTTATTAATTGAACTATTAGAAATCTATCTATCGTATTTAGATTATTTAGATTTTGAAGTTAGCAAGATTAAAGCTAAGCCAACAGCTTTAGATGCAATATCGGATTTATCAAAATCCTCTGTCATAAACTTTAATTATACCAACACGTCAGCTTATTTATTTGGAACTGTTGAAAAAAGAACTCACTTTATACATGGGCGAATTGATTTAGAGAGAACCTTCAGTCGTATCAATACTATGGTCTTTGGAATTGAGGACAAAGAAAATGATGTCAACATTGATTTGATTCCTTATCAGAAGTATTACCAAAGAGTAGTAAAAGAAACAGGAAATGATTTTGAAGATTTTTTTAAACGAACTTTCTATGATGTAGATGATGAATTTGGAAGTCAACTTACGAATTCAAAGAATATCATTGTTTTTGGACACTCGGTTGATCCCTTGGATAAGGAAATATTTCAAAAGTGTTTTGCATTAGCAGAAAATGGAAAGTATGATTATAGATTTATTTTTACTTATTACGATGAGCAAGCTAAACGTTCAATTATTAAGAATCTTGCAATCATTCTTGGTAAAGAAAAACTGATAGAATTAACAGGTACACAGAATGTTGTATTTGTAAAAAGTGATGATAAGATTGGCATGGGAAAAATGCTACTACGTTAATATAGTCACAAAGTAATTAAAGTTATAGAATACTATTAAAAAATCTTACTTTAAAAAATAATTCTACCCCACTCAATTTACTCAGATCGAGTGGTTTTTCTTAAAATATGATAAAATAGAAAGGATAATACATTAATTAAGGAAAGTAAAAATGGCAAGTAAAGAAAATGCAGAGCGCAAGGAACTTCACCGTAAAATTTGGGCGATTGCAGACGATGTTCGTGGAGCTGTAGACGGTTGGGATTTCAAGCAGTACATACTTGGAATCCTATTCTATCGCTTTATTTCAGAGCATATGGCAGACTATTTTGATCACGCTGAGCATGAAGCTGGAGATTTAGAATTCCGTTATGCCGATTTGAGTGACCAAGAAGCTGAGCGAGATTTCAAACCGGGGACAGTTGAAGATAAAGGTTTCTTTATTCTTCCTAGTCAGTTGTTTGAAAATGTGGTCAAGAACGCTTCACAAAATGAAAATTTAAACGAAGAATTGGCCAATATTTTCCAAGACATTGAAAAATCGGCGATTGGATTCAAATCAGAGGACGATATCAAAGGCTTATTTGATAACTTAGACACACGAAGCAACATCCTTGGTGGAACTGTTCCAGAAAAAAATAAACGCCTATCTGATATTCTCAATGGTATCAATAGCATTAACTTTGGCAATTTTGAGGATAATGATATTGATGCTTTTGGAGATGCCTATGAATTCTTGATTTCCAACTATGCCAGCAATGCAGGGAAAAGCGGAGGTGAATTCTTCACTCCTCAGACAGTTTCTAAATTACTTGCTCGTTTGGTAATGGTTGGTAAGGAAAAGATTAACAAGGTCTACGATCCAACATGTGGTTCGGGTTCGCTCTTGCTTCAGATGAAAAAACAATACGAAGACCATATTTTGGAAGATGGTTTCTTTGGTCAAGAAATTAATATGACCAACTATAACTTGGCTCGTATGAATATGTTCTTGCACAATATCAATTACAATAACTTCGATATCAAGCGAGGAGATACCCTTTTAAATCCTCAGCATTTGGATGAAAAACCGTTTGATGCTATTGTTTCGAACCCTCCTTACTCTGTCAAATGGGTGGGAGATGGAGACCCAACTCTCATAAATGATGACCGTTTTGCACCAGCTGGTAAACTAGCTCCCAAGTCAAAAGCTGACTTTGCTTTTATCATGCATAGTCTCAACCACTTGTCTAACAGAGGTCGAGCAGCCATTGTATGTTTCCCAGGCATTTTTTATCGAGGAGGTGCTGAGAAGACCATTCGTCAGTATCTAATAGATAATAACTTTGTTGAAGCAGTTATTGCACTGCCTGATAATCTCTTCTTTGGAACTTCTATAGCGACTACGATTTTAGTGTTGGCGAAGAATAAACTAGAAAACAAAACACTCTTTATCGATGCGAGTAAGGAATTTAAAAAAGAGACCAATAACAATGTCTTGACGGATGACAATATCGATCATATCGTTGAATTATTTACTAATTATCAAAGTGTAGACTATAAAGCAGCTCTTGTTGATAATGAAGCGATTGGTTCAGAGCAGGACTATAACCTTTCTGTCTCAACCTATGTTGAACAAGAAGATACACGTGAGAAGATTGATATTGATGAACTCAATCAAGAAATCGCTGAGACTGTTGCTAAGATTGACCACTTGCGTGCAGAGATAGATAAGATCGTAGAGGAACTAGGAGGTAAATCATGAACATCCTAGAAGAAATCCAGAACTGTCCCGTTGAGTGGAAAGAGTTGGGAGAAATTAGTCATTTCTACGGTGGTTTAGCTGGGAAAACAAAATCTGACTTTGAAAATGGAAATGCTAAGTATGTAACTTATAAGAATATTTTTAATAATTTACAAGTTGAGTTAAATTTATTGGAAACTGTTCGGGTAGATGAAAATGAGAAGCAAAACTCTATAAACTATGGAGATGTGTTAATAACAGGATCTTCAGAAAGCAAAGAGGAAGTTGGTATGTCATCAGTAGTTACTTTTATTCCTGATGAACCGATTTATTTAAATAGTTTTAGCTTTGGAATAAGATTTAATGAAGATGTTGAACTTTTGCCAGAATTCACTAAATATTTATTCAGGAGTTTTAGATTGAGAAAACAAATCGAGAAAACTGCGAGCGGTGTAACTAGGTATAATGTTTCTAAAGTGACTTTTAAGAAAATAAAAGTTCCGTTACTTCCTCTAGAAATTCAAGAAAAAATCGTGCAAATACTTGACAAAATGACTGAGTATGTTACAGAATTGACCTCAGAATTGACCTCAGAATTGACCTCACGTAAAAAGCAATATTCTTTTTATCGAGATAAACTCTTATCATTTGAAGATGAAGTTTATCAGGTTGAGTGGAAGACGCTAGGGGAAGTAGCGGAAAATTTAGATAACATGAGAAAGCCAGTCGCAAAAGGAGAACGTAGTTTAGGTATTTATCCATATTATGGCGCTTCTGGAATAGTAGATTATGTTGATAGTTTTATATTTGATGGGGACTATCTTTTGATATCAGAGGACGGAGCAAATTTAGCTGTTCGTAAAACACCTATTGCATTTTCCATTTCAGGTAAAACATGGGTAAATAATCATGCACATGTATTAAAATTTGACAACATTATTAATCAAAAGTTTGTTAACTATTATTTAAATTATCTAGATTTATCGCCATATATTACTGGAGCGGCGCAACCAAAGTTAAATCAACAAAATTTAAATAACATTAAGATTCCATACCCATCTCTTGAAATCCAATCTCGTATTGTTCAAGTTCTAGACAACTTTGACATGGTTTGTAATGATCTGAACATCGGACTGCCCAAGGAGATTGAACTGCGTCAAAAACAGTACGAATATTTCCGAGAAAAACTCTTGACATTCGTCGCCGAAGGCGAGTACACTGACAGTACAGTACAGTACAGTACAGACAAGACATCATTAGGCTCTTAAACTGGGTATTTGGACCGATTAAGGTTGAGTTAGGAGCTTTGGGAGATATTATTCGAGGCAATGGTCTACAGAAGAAAGATTTCCAGGATGTTGGTGTTCCGTGCATTCATTACGGACAGATATATACATATTATGGAATTGAGACTGAGAGAACAAAATCATTTATAGATTCAGAATTATCAAAAAAACTTCAAAAAGCTAAAACTGGTGATTTGATTGTTGCAACGACATCCGAAAATGTTGAGGATGTTGGAAAATCTTTGGTTTGGTTAGGGAAAGAGGAAGTTTGTATAGGTGGGCATTCATGTATAATCAGAACTGAGCAAAATACTAAATTTTTAGCCTATTTTTTTAGAACTAGATTTTTCCAAATTCAAAAGGAAAAAAGAGTACTTGGTACAAAAGTAATTGAACTATATCCTAAAAATCTTGCAAAAATTAAGATTATCTTACCGTCCCTTTCCGAACAAGAAAGAATTGTCTCTATTCTTGACCATTTCAACACTTTAACTAACTCTCTTTCTGAAGGCCTTCCAAAAGAAATCGAACTAAGACAGAAACAGTATGAATACTGGAGAGAACAATTATTAAACTTTACTAGATAAATTCTTGAATCATTTTGAGATAGAATCTCAATTAAAACAAAAAAGGAACATACTATGGTTGATTATTCAAAAATACATGAAGTAATTGCGGAAACAAATGAAGGGATTCTCTTGGCTGAGTATCAACCAGAGTATCGCACGGATAGAGAATATCAGTCAGAGGCTGATTTAGAAAATCAGTTAATTTCTGATTTGGTGAATCATCTTAACTATGAACGCTTAAATATTCATACACCGGAAGAGCTCTTAGAAAATGCCAAGGTGCAAATAGAAAAACTCAATAAGGTGACTTTTACGAATGCTGAGTGGGATCGGTTTGTAGTAGAGTATCTGGATTGTCCCAATGAAGGGTTAGTTGAAAAAACACGCAAGATTCAAGAAAATTATATCTATGACTTTGTCTTTGATGATGGACGAATTAAAAATATTTTCATCCTTGATAAGAAAAACGTTCATAACAACAGCATGCAGGTCATTAACCAAGTGACTCAAGTAGGTAGCCATACCAACCGTTATGATGTTACTATTTTAGTGAATGGTCTGCCGTTAGTTCAGATTGAATTGAAAAGACGTGGTGTTAGTCTAAAAGAAGCTTTTGAACAAATCCATAGATATAGCAAGGAAAGCTTCAATAGTGAGAATTCCTTATACAAGTACATTCAGATCTTTATTATTTCTAATGGAACCTATACACGCTACTTTGCAAATACGACAGCTCAAAATAAAAACCATTATGAGTTCACCTGTGAATGGGCAGACCGTAAAAATAAAACCATTCACGATTTAGAAGACTTTACTGTTACCTTCCTAAGCAAACGAGTCCTCTTGGAAGTGTTGACCAAGTATTGTGTCTTTGATGCTGATAATACCTTACTCATCATGCGCCCATATCAGATAGCTGCAACAGAGAGTATTTTGCGAAAGATTCATTCCACAAATGAAATGAAGAATTTCGGTACGATCAATGCCTGTGGCTATATCTGGCACACTACTGGTTCTGGGAAAACTTTGACTAGTTTTAAGACTGCTCGTTTAGCAACAGAGTTGGACTATATTGACAAAGTGATTTTTGTGGTGGATAGAAAAGACCTTGACTATCAAACCATGAAGGAATATCAAAAATTCCAACCAAATTCAGTCAACGGTAGTAACAATACAAAAGAACTCCAACGTAGTATTGAAGAAAACGATGATCGAATTGTTGTCACAACCATTCAAAAGTTAAATAAATTCATCACTGCGAATCCAAACCATGAAATCTACAGTAAAAAATGTGTCTTGATTTTTGACGAGTGTCATCGCTCTCAGTTTGGGAAAGCGCAAAAGCGTATCAAAAAAGCTTTTAAACAGTATGCTTTATTTGGATTTACAGGGACTCCGATTTTCCCAGAAAATAGTTTAACGGGAGAAACAACTCAAGAGGTTTTTGGTGAACAACTTCATAACTACGTTATCACAGATGCTATTCGAGATAAAAAAGTGTTGAAGTTCAAGGTTGATTATAACTATATCAAGCCTGAAATTAATAAGTATAGAGAAGCGGAAAAGGCAGTCGGCCGAGAGCTCGATGAAAAGAAACTCAAAAAGATGGAAAAGGAACTCCTTTTGCATCCTGAACGGATTGCAACCATCACAGAGTATCTGTTGAGAGTTTATAATGATAAGACGCACCGAAATCAACACTATACTCATAAACAAAAACAACTGTCTGGATTTAATGCCATGTTGGCTGTACAAAGTATTGAAGCTGCGAAATTATACTACGAAGAACTCCAGAGACAACAAGCAGCATTACCAGAAGCCAAGCGTTTGAAGGTCGCTACTATCTTTAGCTTTGCGCCTAACGAAGAACAGTCGGCTTATGGAGAAATTCAAGATGAAGAGCTAGACCCTCAAGATACAGCCATGCCTCTTTCCTCTAAAGAGTTTCTTTCTAAGGCAATCTATGACTATAATCAAATGTTCAAGACCAACTTTCGACTGATGGGAAAGAGTTTCAAAATTACTATCGTGACCTTTCTAAACGAGTTAAGTCCAAGGAAGTGGATCTGCTGATTGTAGTGGGTATGTTCTTGACAGGATTTGATGCTCCAACCATGAATACTCTTTTTGTCGATAAAAATCTACGTTATCATGGTTTGATTCAGGCTTTTTCTAGAACTAATCGAATTTTTAACAAGGTTAAACCATTTGGGAATATCGTATGTTTTCGTGATTTAGAAAAAGCTACTCAAGAAGCTATTAAAACCTTTGGGGATACTAATAAGCTTGATATTATCTTAGAAAAAAGTTTTAGCGAATACATGGATGGTTTCGTGGATCAGGTAACTGGTATTAAGGTCAAAGGTTACACAGAAGTCTGTCAAGAAATTCTGGAAAGATTCCCTAATCCACAAGAAATTGAAACAGAACATGATAAAAAAGAATTTGTTAAGTTATTTGGTGAGTTTCTGAAACTTGATAACGTTCTTCGAAATTATGATGAGTTTCAGGAAATCGAAAAGCCTATCTCGGAAGGTTATCTCCAAGATTTAAGAAGTTCTTATGTGGAAATTCGAGATGAATTCTTAAACCTTAAAAACTATGAAAGAACGAAAGACCTAGGTGTTGACCTTTCAGATATTGAATTTGAGATTGAGCTCTTAAAAACAGATGAGATTAATTTAGACTATATTCTTGCTTTAATTGTTGAAAAATCGAAGAACTCTGAGTCTAAAGAAGCAATGAAAGCTGAAGTTAGCCGTGTCATTCGCTCAAGTATTGATATTCGTGCTAAGGAAGAGTTGGTGATTGGCTTATCAATGATACTGATTTAGCGAGTCTGAAAGACCATGATGAGATTATCAATGCATTTTATGCTTATGGTAAAGAACGTAAAGCAGTTGCTATTCGTGAATTGGCAGAGTCTGAAAAGCTTGTAAAAGATTATCAGTTATTCATTGATCGATCTATTCAACGTGGGTATGCTGAGAATAGTGGAGCTGACTTGGATTCGATTATTCCACCGACTTCACGTAGACAAGGAGCTCGTGAACGTAAAAAACAAGAAGTTTTACACCAGATTCAATTACTAGTTGAAATTTACTCTGGTATTTAACGAAGTGAACGTCAGATTCATCAACAATCAATTCACTCATTTTTATAGATATAACTTTGTTTCCGTATTTCCTGGGAACTAGTAGAAGGTTAGGAGAAATATGGAAACTAACAACCAACGTGCCCTTTGTCAGCAACTCTGGGCAGAAAATAAATACCTTGTTTTGAGCCATTCCAGCAATATTTACAAGGATATTCGCCAGTATCTCAAGCAGGAAGTGGTGGAGCTGAGTCAGGTTCAAGAGATGATTGACCTTGCCTGTCAGATTCCAGAACACAGGGGTCAGGTTTGCAATGCCTTCCAGCATATTTGGGGCTATTTTAAAAAGCAAGCTAGCCTTGACGAACGCAAAGACTATATGCTCTTGCTGGATCGCTACCGCTTTGGTCAAGCCTCTAAGCAAGACTTGATTGCTAAGACGAGAGAGTTACTTGAACGATACCCAAATGCTTATCTACAACATTCTACCTTGCTGAAAGGAGACTCCCATGAGACTTTGGCATGAGGCTTTGATTTTACAACTTCCCCGTCCTCAGCTCTTGGGGCAACATCGAGAGTGCTGCGCCCTGCGTGGCAATGGCTGGGGCAGAAAGCATGCGACGGTGGACTATGTCTTTACCCACTCGCTTATCGTCTTTATGCCTATCATCGCTTGATCATGGAGGAGATGGCAGACCGTGGCTATAAGGTCAGTCCAGAGTGGCTGGACAAGAACTATCGCGGCAAGACCTGCCCTCCCTATCAAAACTTAGCAGAGGAAAAGCTGAAAAGTCCTATCTATAGTGAACATGACGACTCCTATTATAAGGAGTGTCTGGTCAATCTCCGTGACAAGGGGATAGAGCTGGAGAAAGAGTAAGGATATTCTCCAATGTTTAACTCTTTTCGTAATTTTTCGAATGATAAAAATGAGACCTTTAGAATTTTCTAAGGTCTTTTTTATGAACATTTGAATTTACTTTTAATAACTTTTAAGTTATAATTTTAAAAAAGCCAAACGTGAACTGAAGGACTTAAAAGAAAGAGGGTTAAGTGATGAAAAATAGTGCCATTGGAAGTAAGTGGAAGGATGTCCGGTCAGAACTTTTTACCAAGGAGGAAATTCTTGAAAGTGATATGCGAGTGGCTATCATGAGTGAATTAATCGAAGCTAGACGTGAACAAGGAATTAGTCAGAAAAAGCTAGAAGAACTTAGTGGAGTGAGCCAGCCTGTCATAGCCAGGATGGAAACAGGCAAGACTAGCCCTCAGTTGGATACAGTCTTAAAAGTTTTAGCCAGTTTAGGAAAGACATTAGCAGTTGTTCCCCTTGAACAGGAAAATAGTTGATTAAACTGACCTATAGTCTTTTCTAATAACAAGCCATAGTAAATTACCAGTTCACTATTATTTTGCGATGAATGTTGCAACTTTGAAAAGGCTATAATTCGTTATCTATCAAAGGATTTGGGGAATCTTCTCCAAATCTTTTTTTGTGCTTTAAATTTTGATATAGTTTCAAACTATATCAAAGCCTAATTTTTTACAATTATACAGATGATTTCTTTTCTGTTAAGATAGTTTCAACAACAATTTTTGGAGGACAAAACATGTCAACTACAATTATCGGTTTCCCTCGTTTGGGTGAATTCCGCGAATTAAAATTTACAACTGAAAAATACTTTAGAAAAGAAATCTCAGAAGAAGAACTCTTGGCTGCGGCTAAAGAATTGCGTGCAAAACACTGGAACATCGTCAAAGAAAAAGGCATCACTGAAATCCCATCAAATGACTTTTCTCACTATGACAACTTCCTAGATGCTGCTTTCCTTTTCAACGTAGTTCCTGCATCTGTTCAAAACTTGGAATTGTCTGATCTTGAACGTTACTTTGCTTTGGGACGTGGTTACCAAGGAGAAAAAGGGGATGTTCGTGCCCTTCCGATGAAGAAATGGTTCAATACTAACTACCACTACATCGTTCCTAAATTTGAAAAAGACACTCAAGTAAAATTGGCTGGTCACAAGATTTTCGATGAGTTCCAAGAAGCAAAAGAACTTGGTCTTAACACTCGTCCTGTCCTTGTAGGTCCATTCACTTTCCTTCAATTATCAGACTTTGAAGAAGGTGTGAAAGCAGAAGATTTCGTAGATAGCTTAGTAGCTGCTTACCAAGATGTTTGCTAAATTGGCTGAACTTGGTGCGACTCGTATCCAACTCGATGAAGCTGCTCTTGTCAAAGATTTGACAGAAGAAGAAAAAGCTCTCTTCTTGAACCTTTACAACAAATTGTTGGCTGACAAGAAAGGCCTTGAAGTCTTGCTTCAAACATACTTCGGTGACGTTCGTGACGTTTACGCTGACCTTGTGAAATTGCCAGTAGATGCGATCGGTCTTGACTTCGTTGAAGGTAAGAAAACTCTTGAACTCGTTAAAGGTGGATTCCCAGCTGACAAGACTCTTTATGCAGGTATTGTCAATGGTAAGAACATCTGGCGCAACAACTACGAAAAGAGCTTGGCTGTTCTTGAGCAAATCCCAGCTGAAAACATCGTTTTGACAAGCTCATGTTCACTTCTTCATGTGCCATTTACAACTGCTAACGAAGAATTTGAACCAGCTATCTTGAACCACTTTGCATTTGCAGTTGAAAAATTGGATGAGATCCGTGACTTGGATGCTATCCGCAACGGTCAGGATGCAGAAGCTCTTGCAGCAAACAAAGAACTCTTCGCAACTGAACGTGTTGGTGAAAATGCGGAACTTCGTGCTCGTATCGCTGGATTGACTGACGCAGACTACACTCGTTTGCCAGCCTTTGCTGAGCGTGAAGCTATCCAAGAAGATGCCTTCAAACTTCCAGCCCTTCCAACAACAACCATCGGTTCATTCCCTCAAACCAAGGAAGTTCGTGCTAAACGTTTGGCCTTCCGTAAAGGTGAGTTGTCAGCAGAAGACTATGACAAGTTCTTAGCAGAGCAAATCGACGAATGGATCAAATGGCAAGAAGAAGTTGGATTTGACGTGCTTGTACACGGTGAATTCGAGCGTAATGACATGGTTGAGTACTTCGGTCAAAACTTGTCAGGTTACCTCTTCTCTAAGAATGGTTGGGTACAATCATACGGTATGCGTGGGGTTAAACCACCAATCATCTGGGGCGATGTCACTCGTCTCAACCCAATCACTGTGAAATGGTCTAGCTACGCACAAAGCCGTACTGACAAACCTGTTAAAGGTATGTTGACTGGACCTGTTACCATCCTTAACTGGTCATTCCCACGTGAAGACATCTCTATTAAGGATTCTACTCTTCAAATCGCTCTTGCAATCAAGGATGAAGTTCTTGACCTTGAAGCTGCAGGCGTGAAGATTATCCAAATCGACGAGGCTGCTCTTCGTGAGAAATTGCCACTCCGTCGTAGCGACTGGTACGAAGATTACCTTGACTGGGCTATTCCAGCCTTCCGCTTGGTACACTCAACAGTAGCGCCAGATACTCAAATCCACACTCACATGTGTTACTCAGAATTCACAGATATCATCAAAGCTATCGACAACATGGATGCGGATGTTATCTCATTTGAAGCTAGCCGTTCAAACCTTGAAATCTTGGATGAACTCAAAGCTCAAAACTTCCAAACAGAAGTGGGTCCTGGAGTTTACGATATTCACTCTCCTCGTGTGCCTAATGAAGGCGAAATCGACCACACAATCGAAGCCATCCTTGCGAAAGTTCCAAGCAAGAAAGTATGGATCAACCCTGACTGTGGTTTGAAAACACGTGGTATCCCAGAAACTAAAGAAAGCTTGATCCGTCTTGTAGAAGCTGCTAAAGCTGCGCGTGAGAAATTGTAAGAAAAGACAATTCTCCCTACACGGTTGATCAGTAAGAAATCAACTAGAAAAGGTTCATACATATGTCACGTCAAACACCGTCCCTCTCATTTGAAGTTTTCCCTCCAAACCCAGAAGTAGGCAATGATAAAATTATTTCTGCACTCCAAAATATGCAGGATTTAGCACCACACTTCATCAGTGTGACTGCAAGTAATAATAAATTTAATATCAAAGAGACGACGGTTCGTTTGGCTGACTATATTCAAAATGACTTGAATATTAAGACCATTGCTCACTTGCCAGCTATCTACTTGACCAAGGACAAGGTTGCTGAAACCATTGCGGATTTGGATAAAGTTGGTGTTCAGAAAATCTTGGCTCTTCGTGGAGATATCATTCCAGGTGTTGAACCACAGAAGGATTTCCGTTACGCCACAGACTTGATTGAGTTTATCACTGAACAGGCACCACACTTTGATATTATTGGAGCTTGTTACCCAGAAGGGCACCCGGATTCGCCAAACCAAATCTCAGATATTCAAAATCTCAAGAGAAAAGTGGATGCAGGCTGTTCAAGTCTTGTCACTCAGCTATTCTTTGACAATGAGCGTTTCTACGATTTCCAAGACAAATGTACCTTGGCAGGGATTGATGTTCCTATTCATGCAGGGATTATGCCAATCCTGAATCGTAACCAAGCTCTTCGTCTCTTGAAGACTTGTGAGAATATCCATCTCCCACGTAAGTTTAAGGCTATCTTGGATAAGTATGAGAATGACCCTGAGTCACTCAGAGCAGCAGGACTTGCCTATGCCGTAGACCAAATCGTGGACTTGGTAACGCAAGACGTTGCAGGTGTGCATCTCTACACTATGAACAATGCAGAAACTGCCCAATATATTCATCAAGCAACCCATGCCTTGTTTAATCATCAACCTCAAGGATCATAAACAATAAACCATTCCTCTTTTTCATAGAGGAATGGTTCTTTTTTTGATAGAAAAGACCGCACTTTTTAAGAAAAATATGATAAAATAGACTCTGTACGTACTTGATACAAAGATGAAGGTATAAAATAATACAATGCATTCAAACTGCAAGGTTTAGCAACACGAGCGAGTCAAATCGATAATATTTGACGAGAGAGTTAGTAAAGCATTTAGCTAATCGCCTAATAGCGATTAGCGTGAAAGGCTTAGATGCTTTAGCATCAATCCTTTCTAATGATTTGTATCTTGATCTTTGTAGGCAAGGCGTATAATTTTATCAATCCAAAGGGGATTAAAATGACAAAACATGTTTTTCAAACGACCTTTGCGGGTCGTGAGTTGATCGTAGAGACTGGTCAGGTTGCTAAGCAAGCAAATGGCTCTGTTGTGGTACGTTACGGTGAGTCAACTGTCTTGACAGCAGCCGTAATGTCTAAGAAGATGGCAACTGGGGACTTCTTCCCACTCCAAGTTAACTACGAAGAAAAAATGTATGCGGCTGGGAAGTTTCCTGGTGGCTTTATGAAACGTGAAGGACGTCCTTCAACAGACGCTACTTTGACAGCGCGTTTGATTGACCGTCCAATCCGTCCAATGTTTGCGGAAGGTTTCCGTAATGAAGTGCAAGTCATTAATACTGTTCTTTCTTACGATGAAAATGCATCTGCACCAATGGTAGCTATGTTTGGTTCATCATTGGCCTTGTCTATCTCAGATATTCCATTTGACGGACCAATCGCTGGGGTACAAGTAGGTTATGTAGATGGTGAAATCATCATCAACCCAAGTCAAGAACAAGCAGAGCGCTCTCTTCTTGAATTGACAGTAGCCGGTACTAAGCACGCTATCAACATGGTAGAGTCTGGTGCTAAAGAATTATCAGAAGAAATCATGCTACAAGCTCTTCTTAAAGGACACGAAGCTGTCAAAGAATTGATTGCCTTCCAAGAAGAGATCGTTGCGGCGGTAGGTAAAGAAAAAGCAATAGTTGAATTGCTTCATGTGGATGGGGAATTGCAGGCTGAAATCATTGCAGCCTACAACAGTGACCTTCAAAAAGCTGTTCAAGTAGAAGAAAAATTGGCTCGTGAAGCTGCGACTCAAGCGGTAAAAGATCAAGTAACTGCAGTTTACCAAGAAAAATATGCAGACCACGAAGAATTTGACCGTATCATGCGCGATGTAGCTGAAATCTTGGAACAAATGGAACACGCAGAAGTGCGCCGTTTGATCACAGAAGACAAGGTACGTCCTGATGGTCGTAAGGTCGATGAAATCCGTCCTTTGGATGCGGTTGTTGACTTCCTTCCTCGTGTGCACGGTTCAGGTCTCTTTACTCGAGGACAAACTCAGGCTCTTTCTATCTTAACCTTGGCTCCAATGGGTGAAGCTCAAATCATTGATGGCTTGGACCCAGAGTACAAGAAACGCTTTATGCACCACTATAACTTCCCACAATACTCTGTAGGGGGAAACTGGCCGTTATGGTGCGCCTGGTCGTCGTGAAATCGGACACGGTGCCCTTGGTGAACGTGCCCTTGCTCAAGTTTTGCCAAGCTTGGAAGAATTCCCATACGCTATCCGTTTGGTAGCAGAAGTATTGGAATCAAACGGTTCATCATCTCAAGCATCTATCTGTGCGGGAACTCTTGCCCTTATGGCTGGTGGTGTGCCAATCAAGGCGCCAGTAGCAGGTATTGCTATGGGTCTCATTTCTGATGGAAACAACTACACAGTATTGACAGACATCCAAGGTTTGGAAGACCACTTTGGAGATATGGACTTCAAGGTTGCAGGTACGCGTGACGGGATTACAGCCCTTCAAATGGATATCAAGATTCAAGGGATTACTGCTGAAATCTTGACTGAGGCTCTTGCTCAAGCCAAGAAAGCTCGTTTTGAAATCCTTGATGTGATTGAAGCTACTATTCCAGAAGTTCGTCCAGAATTGGCTCCAACTGCTCCGAAAATTGATACCATCAAGATTGATGTGGACAAGATTAAGATTGTCATCGGTAAGGGTGGAGAAACCATTGATAAGATTATCGCTGAAACTGGCGTTAAGATTGATATTGACGAAGAAGGTAACGTGTCTATCTACTCTAGCGACCAAGATGCCATCAACCGTGCTAAAGAAATCATTGCTGGTTTGGTTCGTGAAGCAAAAGTGGACGAAGTTTATCATGCTAAGGTAGTTCGTATTGAGAAATTTGGTGCCTTTGTCAACCTCTTTGACAAGACAGATGCCTTAGTTCATATCTCTGAAATGGCTTGGACTCGTACCAATAATGTCGAAGACTTGGTAGCCATCGGTGATGAAGTCGATGTTAAGGTCATCAAGATTGATGAAAAAGGACGTGTGGATGCTTCTATGAAGGCACTCTTGCCTCGTCCACCAAAACCTGAACATGATGAAAAGGGTGAGAAGTCAGAAAGACAGCACCGTCCACGTCATCACAAGGACCACAAACCAAAGAAAGAATTTACTCATAAATCAAAAGATTCAGAATAAGAAAGGAGAAATGTATGGGATGGTGGCGTGAAACCATTGAAATCGTAAAAGAAAATGATCCAGCGGCTCGCACTACCTTGGAAGTCTTGCTGACCTATCCGGGTGTCAAAGCCTTGGCTGCTCATCGTCTCTCGCATTTTCTCTGGAAACATGGCTTTAAGCTTTTAGCTCGTATGCACAGTCAATTTTGGCGTTTTTGGACGCAGATAGAGATTCACCCTGGTGCTCAGATCGAATCAGGTGTCTTTATTGACCATGGAGCAGGACTTGTGATTGGGGAGACAGCTATCGTTGAAAAAGGTGTTCTTCTCTACCATGGGGTTACTCTTGGTGGGACTGGGAAGGATTGTGGCAAACGCCATCCGACCATTCGTAAAGGTGTTCTCATCTCTGCTCATTCCCAAGTCATTGGACCCGTTGAAATCGGTGAAAATGCCAAGGTCGGTGCTGCAGCGGTTGTTGTGGCAGACGTACCTAGTGATGTAACAGTCGTCGGTATTCCAGCCAAGATTGTCCGCGTTCATGGGCAAAAAGATGAGCTAACTATTCATGAAGTTGAAGTAAAACGGGAATACTACGTCAATAAACTTGAGCAGGCGAGAGATGCCAGTCATAGGTCGTCAGGTTTGTAATGAGAAGTGACTCTTTAATTAGGAGGTTAGGTCGATGCTATTAGAAGAATTTGAAAATGTACCTGCTGTTATAGAGCCAACTGATCGAAGCCTCCTTAGTGGTGGAGAAATCTGTGATACCATTATCTTGTCTTTTAATGGAGAAATCCTTGAACGAGTAAAGCAGATAGATGGTGTCTACGAAGGTGGCTATCTTACCAATCTAAATGGTAAACTGCCATGGTATATCTATGAAAAAGATGAGAGTAAGGTAGCAGTTGCTATGGCTCTTATTGGAGCTCCAATGGTTGTTGGACTCTTAGAAGAACTCAAAGCAAGAGGATTTAAGAACTTTATCGTTTTGGGTTCTTGCGGAGTTCTAGATCAGTCTATTCAGGCAGATAAGATTATCCTACCAAGCTCGGCTTTACGTGATGAAGGTACTAGTTATCACTATGCTCCAGCAAGTGATGAAATAGCCTATGAGCAATCTCTACTCTTAACTATGGAAAAAGCCTTGGATAAAGCTGGCATTGAGAATATTCGAACAAAGGCTTGGACCACAGATGCTTTCTATCGTGAAACAGCTGATAAGGTCAAACGTAGACTAGCAGCAGGAGCTAGAGTTGTAGATATGGAAGCCTCTGCAATTATGGCTTGGACGCAATTTCGACAAGCAAAAGTTTATCAATTTTTTTATACGGCTGATTATGTTGACCATCACAATCATGAGTGGGATGCAAGACATGAAGAAAGAAAGCAGATGCTATGACTTTCTTTGAGATAGCATTAGTAATTGCTAGAGGGTTGGATTGAAACTACTCTCTACTAATAGGTACGAATTGGAATTACTGTTGTCTGGCTTATTTTTCTTGTCCAGCAAGGATTTTGCTGAATACTTTGATTAGCTTAGGTCTAATCATCTGGGTCTATCCCCCTAAGTGAAGGCGAAGCAGAACTAGAAAGGAAACTACAAGAATGGCAGTATATTTTTACGGCTGTATCACCATGGATGGCTACTTGGCAGACAGCCAGCACAGGATAGACTGGCTGCATCAGCTTGGTTCTGTAGAGGATACAGGCTATGATGACTTTTACAGGCAAATGGATATCACCATCATGGGCAAGCGGACCTTTGAGGAAATCCAAGATTTGCAAGATGTAGAAAGTTTTTATCAAGCTACGGAAAACTATGTCTTTACGCATGATAGGCACCTACCTGTCAGCAATTACCAGCCAGTAGCTGGGGATGTGGTAGACTTTGTTCACCAGATTGACAAAGGCAAAAATGTCTTTGTGATTGGTGGTAATTCCTTGGTAGGACCGCTCTTGGATGCGGATCTTTTCGACCACCTTATTATTCAGATAGCGCCCCTTATCCTGGGAAAGGGGGTTCCCCTCTTTACCCAAGAGGAAGGGCAACGCTTTTACCAACTGGATAGCCTCAGACAATTTGGCCCTTTTGCAGAGCTGGTTTTCAGTCGAAAAAATCAGAAATAGAGAAGAGAGTTGACTGCATGATTAAAATTTACGACACCATGTCTCGTGATTTGCGAGAATTTGTCCCAATCGAGGACGGTAAGGTTAAGATGTATGTCTGTGGGCCAACCGTCTACAACTATATCCACGTGGGCAATGCCCGCTCGACAGTTGCCTTCGACACGATTCGTCGCTATTTTGAGTATCGTGGCTACGAGGTTAACTACATTTCCAACTTTACAGATGTGGATGATAAGATTATCAACCGTGCCAAAGAAGAAGGCATTACTCCTCAGGAAGTGGCAGACAAGTACATTGTGGCCTTTCGTGAGGATGTGACGGCTCTCGGGATCAAACCTGCAACCCGTCACCCTCGTGTGGTCGAGTTTATGGCTGACATCATCCGTTTTGTGGAAGACCTGATTGAAAAAGGCTATGCCTATGAGAGCCAGGGGGATGTTTATTTCCGTGTGGAAAAATCCCATAACTATGCCAAATTGGCCAATAAAAGCTTAGAAGACTTGGAGCTGGGTGCTTCAGGTCGTACCGATGAAGAAACGGCTCGTAAGGAAAATCCTGTGGACTTTGCCCTTTGGAAAGCAGCCAAACCAGGTGAGATTTCTTGGGACAGCCCTTGGGGTCCTGGTCGTCCGGGATGGCACATCGAGTGTTCGGTCATGTCTACTGAGATTTTAGGCGATACCATCGATATTCACGGTGGTGGAGCTGACCTTGAGTTTCCTCACCATACCAACGAAATTGCCCAGTCGGAAGCCAAGACAGGCAAGACTTTTGCCAACTACTGGATGCACAATGGTTTTGTCAACATCGACAATGTCAAGATGTCCAAGTCCTTGGGTAACTTTATCACCGTGCATGATGCTCTTAAAACCATTGATGGCCAAGTGCTTCGTTTCTTCTTTGCGACTCAACATTACCGTAAGCCAATTAACTTTACTGAAAAGGCTGTGAGTGATGCCGAGACCAATCTCAAGTATCTAAAGAACACCTATGAGCAACCATTTACTGGAGAAGTAGATTCTCAAGAGTTGCAAGCTTTAAAGATAAGTTCGTGGCTGCCATGGATGAGGATTTCAATACTGCAAATGGTATCACAGTCGTCTTTGAAATGGCCAAATGGATCAACTCAGGTAACTATGATGCAGTGGTTAAGGAAGCTCTTACGGCTATGTTAGAGGTCTTTGGTATTGTTTTTGTCGAGGAAGTTTTGGATGAAGAGATTGAAGCCTTGATTCAAAAACGTCAAGAAGCGCGTGCCAATCGTGATTTTGCGACAGCTGACCAAATCCGTGACCAACTAGCTGATCAAGGGATTAAGCTACTGGATACCAAGGATGGAGTGAGGTGGACACGTGATTGATGTCAATCTCATTAACGGGATTGCCCTAGCTTTTGAAGGAGATGCGGTGTATTCTATGTATATTCGTCGTCATCTCATCCTCAAAGGCATGACCAAGCCCAATAAACTCCACCAAGAAGCGACCAAGTATGTATCAGCTAAGGCTCAAGCACATTTGATTTCCCTCATGCTGGAAGAAGAAGTCCTAACTGAGAAAGAAGAAGAAATCTATAAACGTGGCCGTAACACCAATAGTCATACCAAGGCAAAGAACGCAGATGTAGTAACCTACCGTATGTCTACAGGTTTTGAAGCTGTTATGGGTTATCTCCATATGACTGAAAATATGGATCGCCTAGAAACTTTGATCTCTTGGTGCATCCAAAAAGTGGAGGAATAGCACATGATTGCAAAGAACTACTAGATTGGTTTCCAGATGGTAAAATCTTAGATCAGCCAGTAGACAAAGAAGGTTATCTTTGCCTATCTTTGCCAAATAATCAGTGGCTTTTGCTGGAGGAAGCTAGTCTGAGTGAACGTGAAAAACAATTGGTTTCTCTCTTAACCCAGCAGGAACAAACTATCTCGCTCAATCCTTGGTATGGCCATTTGATTGAAGGTAAGGGCCAAGCGCCTCAAACTTTCAAGAAAATACAGCTTGTATATTGCCACCTGTCTTATTTCCAACAGGAGAATCTATCTTCTTGGTTAGACATGATGCGAACCCTGTTTCCAAATTACTTGACTACGATTCAGGTAGGGGCTCAGGATTATCTCTTTGTTCTCCAGCAGGATAAGTATATCTCTGTTCGTTCGATTTTATCAGATACTCTCGAAGCGGTTGAGTATGACTTTGGACTTCGTCTGTCGATTATGTTGGGGCAGGTCTGGTCACAGAATACCCACCAATCCTTATCAGAATTGATCAAGGCTGAGCGTGAGCTCTTTAAGACTTGGTGGCGTCAAGGTCATCAAGGGGTTCAGACTTTTTCTCAACTCTATCTATGGAGACTTGGAGAAACAGGTTGACCATAGAATTATCAAGGACTACCTTCGTCAGTTGATTCAGGACCAAGACCAGATTCAGGAAATTATTTTGTCTCTTTGGGACAATAGTGCGGTACTGACAAAAACAGCTCAGCAGCTCTATTTGCATCGTAATTCTCTCCAGTACAAGATTGATAAATGGGAAGAATTAACAGGGCTTCAATTAAAGGATTTGACGGATTTAACACTCTGTTATCAACTCATCTTACCAGATATCCTATAAAGTTTTGTGCAAGTTGCACAGAACTTTTTTTGTTTTTTGGTCAACTTGCCATAGAATGGTAAAGCGTTTTCATATATAATAAAACTATCAAAAAAGAAAAAGGAGTTCTCCACAATGGTAGAATTAAATCTTAAAAATATTTACAAAAAATATCCAAACAGCGAACACTATTCAGTTGAAGACTTTAACTTGGACATCAAAGACAAAGAATTTATCGTTTTCGTAGGACCTTCAGGATGTGGTAAATCAACTACTCTCCGTATGATTGCAGGTCTTGAAGACATCACAGAAGGTACTGCATCTATCGATGGTGTGGTTGTCAACGACGTAGCTCCAAAAGACCGTGATATCGCCATGGTATTCCAAAACTACGCTCTTTACCCACACATGACTGTATACGACAACATGGCTTTCGGTTTGAAATTGCGTAAATACAGTAAAGAGGATATCGACAAACGTGTACAAGAAGCAGCTGAAATCCTTGGATTGAAAGAATTCTTGGAACGTAAACCTGCTGACCTTTCTGGTGGTCAACGTCAACGTGTTGCCATGGGTCGTGCGATCGTCCGTGATGCAAAGTATTCTTGATGGACGAGCCTTTGTCAAACTTGGATGCGAAACTTCGTGTATCAATGCGTGCTGAAATTGCTAAAATCCACCGTCGTATCGGAGCTACAACTATCTACGTAACTCACGACCAAACTGAAGCGATGACACTTGCAGACCGTATCGTTATCATGTCAGCTACTAAGAATCCTGCTGGAACAGGTACTATCGGACGTGTTGAACAAATCGGTACTCCTCAAGAAGTTTACAAAAACCCAGTTAACAAATTCGTAGCAGGATTCATCGGAAGCCCAGCTATGAACTTCATCAACGTTAAATTGAACGGTGACCATATCGTTGGTGACGGCTTTAACTTGAAAGTTCCAGAAGGCGCTTTGAAAATTCTTCGTGAAAAAGGTTATGAAGGTAAAGAATTGATCTTCGGTATCCGTCCAGAAGACGTGAACGCTGAACCTGCTTTCCTTGAAACATTCCCAGAATCAGTTGTTAAAGCAACTATCTCTGTATCAGAGTTGCTTGGTTCTGAATCTCACCTCTACTGCCAAGTTGGTAAAGACGAGTTTGTTGCAAAAGTTGACGCTCGTGACTACTTGCAAGCAGGTGCAACAGTTGAACTTGGATTTGACCTAAACAAAGCACACTTCTTCGATGTAGAAACTGAAAAAACAGTTTACTAAGATATAAGAAATGATCAAACACTGCTAGAAATCTTCTAGCAGTGTTTTTCTTATAAAGCTCTAGGTTCTTCTAGTTTTCTTATTGTCGAAAAAGTGATAAAATGGTAGGAAGAACTGGAGAGTATGCATGCCCAAAGAAGTAATTTATTCAGGCGATGAAGTCGTCGCTTTAACACAAAAATATTTATCGAAGGAAGATGTGGCTTTTGTGCATAAGGCCTTGGTTTATGCTGTTGAATGCCACAGTGGTCAGTATCGTAAATCTGGCGAGCCTTACATTATCCACCCTATCCAGGTAGCAGGTATCTTGGCTAAGCTCAAGTTGGATGCTGTCACTGTTGCCTGTGGTTTTTTGCATGACGTGGTAGAAGACACAGATGCTACTTTGGATGACTTAGAGAGAGTTTTTGGCCATGATGTTCGCATTATCGTTGATGGGGTTACTAAATTAGGGAAGGTCGAGTACAAGTCTATCGAAGAGCAGCTGGCTGAAAACCACCGCAAGATGCTGATGGCCATGTCAGAAGACATCCGTGTTATCTTGGTTAAACTATCTGACCGTTTGCATAACATGAGAACTCTCCATCACCTCCGTAAAGATAAGCAGGAACGAATTTCTAGAGAAACCATGGAAATCTATGCTCCGCTTGCTCACCGACTAGGGATTTCAAGTGTTAAGTGGGAGCTTGAGGACTTATCATTCCGTTATCTCAATCCAACAGAGTTTTACAAGATTACCCATATGATGAAGGAGAAGCGTAGAGAGCGGGAAGAATTGGTCGATGAAGTTGTGACCAAGTTGGAGGAATATACTTCTGAGCGAAATCTCACAGGAAAAATCTACGGTCGTCCAAAGCATATTTACTCTATCTATCGTAAGATGCAAGATAAGAAAAAGCGTTTTGAGGAAATCTATGACCTGATTGCCATTCGCTGTATCTTAGAGACTCATAGTGACGTCTATGCCATGTTGGGTTATGTTCATGAGCTTTGGAAACCAATGCCTGGGCGTTTTAAGGATTATATTGCTAACCGAAAGGCTAATGGTTACCAATCTATCCACACCACTGTTTATGGACCAAAAGGCCCTATTGAATTCCAGATTCGTACCAAGGAAATGCACGAGGTTGCTGAGTACGGGGTTGCGGCTCACTGGGCTTATAAAAAGGAATCAAGGGGCAGGTTAACAATAAAGAATCTGCCATTGGTATGAACTGGATTAAGGAGATGATGGAACTCCAAGACCAGTCCAATGATGCTAAGGATTTTGTAGAGACGGTCAAAGAAAATTACCTAGCAGAAGAAATCTACGTCTTTACTCCAGATGGAGCTGTTCGTTCACTTCCAAAAGACTCTGGACCTATTGACTTTGCCTATGAAATTCATACCAAAATTGGTGAAAAAGCAACAGGTGCCAAGGTTAATGGACGTATGGTTCCTTTAACTACAAAACTGAAAACAGGCGACCAGGTTGAAATTATTACCAATCCAAATTCCTTTGGACCAAGTCGTGACTGGCTTACCATGGTCAAGACCAGCAAGGCTCGGAATAAGATTCGTCAGTTCTTTAAAAATCAAGATAAAGAATTATCGATCAATAAAGGCCGCGAAATGCTGATCAGTCAGTTTCAAGAACATGGCTATGTGGCTAATAAATTCATGGATAAGCGACACATGGATGAGGTTCTCCAAAAAACTAGCTACAAGACAGAAGAATCTCTCTTTGCTGCGATTGGTTTTGGAGAAATTGGTGCTATCACCGTCTTTAATCGCTTAACTGAAAAAGAACGCCGTGAAGAAGAGCGTGCTAAAGCTAAGGCAGAAGCAGAAGAGCTGGTTAAGGGCGGCGAAGTCAAGGTAGAGAACAAGGATACGCTTAAGGTGAAGCATGAGGGTGGGGTTGTCATCCAGGGTGCTTCTGGTCTCTTGGTCCGGATTGCCAAATGTTGTAATCCTGTTCCAGGTGATGATATCGTTGGTTATATTACCAAAGGTCGAGGAGTTGCCATCCACCGTGTTGACTGTATGAACCTTCGTTCGCAGGAAAACTATGAGCAGCGTCTTTTAGATGTTGAGTGGGAAGATCAATTCTCAAGTAAAGAATATATCGCACACATTGATATCTACGGTCTCAATCGTACAGGTCTTTTGAATGATGTGTTACAGGTTTTGTCAAATACGACCAAGAACATCTCTACTGTCAATGCCCAGCCTACCAAGGATATGAAATTTGCAAATATTCACGTTTCTTTTGGGATTTCAAACCTTTCAACTCTGACAACAGTAGTTGATAAGATTAAGAGTGTACCAGAAGTCTACTCAGTCAAACGGACCAATGGTTAAGTTGGCTCGATAGGTCTAGAAAGGATTTTTATGAAAATCGTTGTTCAGCGAGTCAAGCAAGCTCAGGTCTCCATTGAGGGGCAAGTTTATAGCCAAATCAAGCAAGGTTTATTACTCCTAGTGGGAGTTGGTCCTGAAGATCAATCAGAAGATTTAGACTACGCAGTGAGAAAGCTTGTCAATATGCGGATTTTTTCAGACGCAGAAGGCAAGATGAACCTATCTGTCAAGGATATTGAGGGGGAAATCCTCTCCATCTCTCAATTCACTCTGTTTGCAGATACAAAGAAGGGCAATCGACCAGCGTTTACAGGTGCTGCCAAACCTGATATGGCTGAGGCTTTTTACCAAGACTTAAATAGAGAACTAGCCAAGGAAGTTTCTGTTGAGACAGGTGTCTTCGGAGCTGATATGCAGGTGGAACTGATCAATGATGGTCCAGTAACCATCATCCTCGATACCAAGAATAAATAAGAAAAACCAAGCATACAAGCTTGGTTTTTCTTATCTATAAAATCCCTAAAAGACAAAGCTTCTGGGGATAAGGAGGGTCAGTTCATTTTTTCAACATAGAGTTGCTTAGCGATTTCGAGACTGACTTGAAGTTCTTCATGGTTGTGAATCAGAGTAAAAGTATTACTGAAGCCATCAAACTGTTTGACTTGAAGTTGGTCTCCAATATGGATGCCATGTTTTTCCAAATATTGAAGAAGTTCAAAGCTATCATGGACTCTTGTGAGAAGGTAGCTTCCTGCTTCTTTGATATCAGAAAGTGGCAGGTTATTGATCTCAACCAGAAGTTCACCCTTGGCAGGAATAGTACCACCATGGGGACAGGTCTTTGGAAAACCTAACATACTTTCTAATCTCTCCACAAAAAGGTCTGATACAGTATGTTCTAGCACTTCAGCTTCTTCGTGGATCTGATTGCTGGTATAGTCTAGATGGTGAACTAAGAATACCTCAATGAGGCGGTGTTTGCGATAAAGCTCAGAAACTAGTCTCAAACCAATGTCTGTCAGCAAATAGCCATTTTCTTTATTCTTTAGAATGAGATTTTCAGATTGCATGCGCTTAATCATTTCAGTTACCGCCGGAGGAGATACCTGCATCCGAGCAGCAATTTCTTTGTTGGTGATTTTAGAGACTTCCATGCCAATCTCATAAATACATTTTAAGTAATCTTCTTTGTTTGGGGTCATTGCTTTTTCCTTGTTTATTATCTGTAACTAGTATATCAAAAAAAGCTAGATTTCTCTAGCTTTCTGCTATATAGAGAGATAGCTTTCTCTAGTTGATAGCTCTAGCAGCAGTAATTGCTGCTTCAAAGTCGGGTTCAGAATTAATATTATCTACGTACTCGACATAGCGTACGATATTGTCACTATCAAGAACGAATACTGCTCGAGCGAGTATGTGCCATTCGTTCATCAAAAGACCATAGTCACGCCCAAAGGAGTGGTCGAAGTAGTCTGAGAGCATGATGGCATTTTCAATTCCTTCAGCACCACACCAGCGTTTTTGAGCAAATGGAAGGTCCATTGATACTGTTAGGACTACAGTATTGTCCAAGCTAGCCAGTTCTTCATTAAAGCGACGAGTCTGAAGTGAGCAGATACCTGTATCGATAGAAGGGATAACACTCAAGATTTTTTTCTTGCCTTCAAAGTCAGCCAGTGATTTTTTAGAAAGGTCAGTTGTTGTTAGAGAGAAGTCAAGAGCCTTGTCTCCTACTTGTAGTTGTTTCCTGTAAAAGTCACAGGATTTCCAAGGAATGTAGTCATAAGCTACTCCAATCTTTTTTCTTTCATTTTACATTGAAACGTCAGATTTTCCCAATAATTTGACCGGAATTTGAATCAAAAAAACGCCAATTCCGTGAGAACGACGTTTTTTAAATGTTTATTTTGCCAATCCTTCAGCAATCTTGTCAAGGTTGTATTTCATCATGTTGTAGTAGCTGTCGCCTTCTTTACCTTGTTCTGCGATAGAGTCAGTAAAGATTTGTGCGTAGATTGGGATGTTTGTGTCTTGTGAAACAGTCTTCATTGGACGATCATCGACACTGGACTCAACAAATAGTGATGGGACTTTCATTTGGCGAAGTTTTTCAACCAAGGTCTTGATTTGGTCAGGAGTTCCTTCTTCTTCAGTATTGATTTCCCAAATATAGGCACTTGGGACACCGTAGGCTTTAGAGAAGTATTTGAAGCATCCTTCACTGGTTACGATGAGTTTTTTCTCAGCAGGAATATTGTCGAATTTAGCTTTAGCTTCCTTGTCAAGTTTGTCTAGCTTATCAGTATATTCTTTGAGATTTTTTTCGTAAAATTCTTTGTTGCTAGGGTCTTTAGCGCTCAATTGTTTTGCGATGTTTTTAGCAAAGATGATCCCATTTTCAAGGTTGAGCCAAGCGTGTGGGTCTTCTTTGCCTTTTTCGTTTTGACCTTCAAGGTAGATAACATCAACGCCTTCGCTGACTGCAAAGTAGTCTTTGTTTTCAGTTTTCTTGGCATTTTCTACCAATTTTGTAAACCAAGCATTTCCACCTGTTTCAAGGTTGATACCGTTATAGAAAATCAAATCAGCTTGAGAAGTTTTCTTGACGTCTTCAGGTAGTGGTTCGTATTCGTGTGGGTCTTGACCAACAGGAACGATACTGTGAAGATCAATCTTGTCACCAGCAATATTTTTAGTAATATCAGCGATGATAGAGTTAGTTGCTACAACCTTTAGTTTTTGGTTTGTAGATGCTGTGTCTTTTTTTCCGCTAGCACAGGCAGCTAATCCAATGATAGCAAGAAAAAGAACAAGCAATGTACCTAATTTTTTCATTATATTCCTCCAGAGGGGCTCCCTCATTATTGTTTGATTTTTTTATTTTTCAGCTTCAGATAACGTTGTTTTGGTGCGATAAAGAAACTGATGAGAAAGAAACTTGCAGATGTCAGCACGATACTTGAACCTGCAGCCAGGTTAAAGCTATAACCGATAAAAAGTCCCAAGACAGAAGCTAGAGCTCCCAAGCCTGATGAAAGAAAAATCATGGTCTTTAGACTATTGGCGTAAAGATAAGCTGTCGCGGCTGGAGTAATCAGCATGGCTACGATAAGGATGGTTCCGACACTTTGCATAGCAGTCACTGACACCAAAGTCAAGAGTATCATGAGTAGATAGTGGTAGAAATTAACTGGCATGCCCATAGCTTTGGCTAGGAGTTCATCAAAGGATGTAATCAAGAGTTGCTTGAAGAAAATCCCGATAATCAATAGAATGAGAGCTCCCATACCGATGGTAATATACATGTCTATGTCTTGCACAGCTAAGATATTCCCAAAGAGAATATGGAAGAGGTCAGTCGAGCTTTTAGCCACACTAATCAAGATAATGCCCAGAGCCAATAAAGATGAAAAGGTAATCCCAATGGCAGTGTCACTCTTGATAATAGAGTTCCCCTTGATGTAGGTGATGATGACAGAGGCAAGCAGTCCAAAGATGATAGCACCAATAAAGAAGTCAATTCCTAAAATAAAAGAAAGAGCTACACCAGGTAAGACAGCGTGCGAGATAGCATCTCCCATAAGGGACATACCACGGAGAATGATAAAGCATCCGACCGCTCCAGCAACAATACCAATCACAACAGCTGTAATCAAGGCATTTTGGAGAAAGTGGAAGTTCTGCAATCCATCTATAAATTCTGCAATCATAGGTCACCTCCATTGAAAAAGAGTCGGTCACCATAAGCTTGTTTGAGATTGGCTTGGGTGAAGGTCTCCTTTGTTGGACCAAAGGCAATTAGCTCCTTGTTGAGAAGGAGTACCTGGTCAAAATAATGGGCAACCTTGCCGAGGTCATGGTGAACGATAAGGACAGTCTTGCCAGCTTTTTTAAGTTCTCTCAGCGTGTTCATGATGATCTCTTCACTGACAGAGTCAATCCCCACAAAGGGCTCGTCTAAGAGAATATAATCAGCATCTTGAACTAGACAACGGGCAATCAAGACACGCTGGAATTGGCCACCAGAGAGTTGACTAATCTGACGATCTGCGTAGTCAGAAAGTCCAACAATTTCTAGTGCTTCAGCCACCTTTTGCCAGTGGTTTGCTTTTAAAGTGTGAAAGAGTGGAATGGATGGATAGAGTCCCAGAGAGACACATTCTTTTACCTTGATAGGGAAGTTGTAGTCGATATGAATTTTTTGCTCGACATAGGCAACTTTCTTAAGAGATTTTTTCATTTCTTTATCTTCGATAAAAGCATGTCCTTCATGTGGGATAATGCCCAGCATACCTTTTAATAATGTTGATTTCCCGGCGCCGTTTGGACCAATAATTCCGGTAATCGTTGGTCCTTGGAGCACTAGTGAAATATCCTTTAGTGCCAACGTTTCTTTGTAGGAGACACTGAGGTTTTCGATACGTATCATACAGTTGTATTCCTCCTATCTTTTAATATACCTTAAAAAAAAAATTAAGTCAAGTTAATTTTGTTAATAATTTAAAATATTAATAATGAAATCAATCAGGAAGAAATGGCATTTTTAATTGCATTCACCAGGGATTTTTGCTAAGCTAGGAATAAGTGAAAAATGAAAGCGAGAACAAGATGACACGTTATCAAGATGATTTTTATGATGCTATAAATGGTGAGTGGGAAAAGACTGCCGTCATTCCAGCTGATAAATCGAGAACAGGTGGTTTTATCGACCTTGACGAAGAAATTGAAGAGTTGATGCTAACGACGACGGACAAGTGGTTGGCAGGAGAAGATGTGCCAGAAGATCCTATCTTAGCAAACTTTGTCAAGTACCATGCTATGGTCATAGATTTCGATAAGCGAGAAGCTGATGGAATCGAGCCAGTCCTCCCTTTACTGAAGGAATATCAAGATTTGGAAAGTTTTGCGGATTTCGCAAGTAAACTAGCTGCATTCGAATTAGCTGGTAAACCAAACTTCCTTCCATTTGGTGTATCACCAGACTTTATGGATGCTAGAACCAATGTTCTCTGGGCTAGTGCTCCAGGAACTATCTTGCCTGATACAACCTACTATGCGGAAGACCATCCTCAGCGTGAGGAATTGTTGAACCTTTGGAAAGAAAGTACTTCTAATCTTCTCAAAGCCTATAACTTCTCAGATGAAGAAATCGAAGATTTATTAGAGAAACGATTGGAATTGGACCGCCGCATCGCAGCTGTCGTACTTTCAAACGAAGAAAGTTCAGAATATGCCAAACTTTACCATCCATATTCTTATGAAGATTTCAAAAAGTTTGCACCTGCCCTACCTTTGGATGACTTTCCAAGCTGTTCTTGGTCAAGTACCTGATAAGGTCATTGTAGATGAAGAACGTTTCTGGCAAGCAGCAGAGCAATTCTATAGTGAAGAAGCTTGGCCTTTACTCAAGGCAAGCTTGATCTTGAGTGTGGTTAATCTTTCAACTAGTTATCTGACAGATGAGATTCGTATCTTGTCAGGTGCCTACGGACGAGCTCTTTCAGGAGTCCCTGAGGCTCAAGACAAACGCAAGGCTGCATACCACCTAGCTCAAGGACCATTCAAACAAGCGCTCGGACTTTGGTATGCCCACGAAAAATTCTCTCCAGAAGCCAAGGCAGACGTGGAGAAAAAAGTAGCGACCATGATTGACGTTTATAAGGAACGTTTGGCTAAAAATGACTGGCTGACACCTGAAACTCGAGAAAAAGCCATCGTCAAACTCAATGTCATCAAGCCTTATATTGGTTATCCAGAAGAGCTACCAGCCCGCTACAAGGACAAGGTAGTGGATGAATCTGCTAGCCTCTTTGAGAATGCCCTAGCATTTGCGCGTGTAGAAATCAAGCACAGTTGGAGCAAGTGGAATCAGCCGGTTGACTACAAGGAGTGGGGAATGCCTGCTCATATGGTCAATGCCTACTACAATCCACAAAAGAACTTGATTGTCTTCCCTGCTGCTATCTTACAGGCACCATTCTATGACTTGCATCAGTCATCTTCTGCCAACTATGGTGGTATTGGTGCAGTAATTGCCCATGAAATCTCTCACGCCTTTGATACAAATGGAGCTTCCTTTGATGAAAATGGTAGCCTCAAGGACTGGTGGAAAGAGAGCGATTATGCAGCCTTTAAAGAAAAAACGCAGAAGGTTATCGACCAGTTTGATGGCCAAGAATCTTACGGTGCAAAGATCAATGGGAAATTAACTGTATCCGAAAACGTTGCCGACCTTGGAGGTATCGCTGCAGCCTTGGAAGCTGCCAAGAGAGAATCAGATTTTTCAGCTGAAGAGTTCTTCCATAATTTTGCTCGTATCTGGCGAATGAAAGGTCGCCCAGAGTTGATGAAACTCATGGCTAGTGTCGACGTACACGCACCAGCTAAACTTCGTGTCAATGTCCAAGTGCCTAACTTTGATGACTTCTTTACAACTTATGATGTTAAAGAAGGTGACGGAATGTGGCGCTCACCAGAAGACCGTGTGATTATCTGGTAATCAAAAAACCAAGGATGATTGTCCTTGGTTTTTATATTTTAGAAAAAGGGATTGAATACTTTTTCGTGGGCGATAGTCGTAGCAGGTCCATGGCCTGGGTAAACATCATAGTTTGGTAGGGTGAAGAGCTGATTGCGAATACTGTCAAGCATTTGCTCCAAACTACCTGTCGGGAGGTCATCACGGCCAATTGTTTCACGGAAGAGCGTATCTCCGGTTAAGACCAAGTTTCCATCTGGGAAAACAAGTGAAACTCCACCGATAGAGTGGCCTGGAGTTGGTAAGACTGTGAAGCGGAATTCTTCAATCTGGTATTCTTCATTAAAAACATAGGTGTGTTCAGCTGGTCTACACACGACATCCGCCATATCATCGTGACGAGGAAGCCCAGAAAGATTATCAACAGGAGTGTAGAGCCAAGAAGCTTCACTCTCTGCTACGTAGACTGGAGGATTTCCAAAAGTATCTCTGACCAAGTCCAGACTCATGATATGGTCGTAGTGGGTGTGGGTCAGAAGAATAGCACAGATAGGTTTGTTAATGGTTTCAATAACGCTACGAATCTCAGCCCAATGGCTACCTGGATCAACCACGATTAGGTGATTCTCACCTTCAATGTAGTAGGTGTTTTCATAAGCAACAGGATTCACTGTTCTGTGAATTTTCATAAGTTCTCCAATCTCATAGAATATACTGCTAATAGTATAACACAGAAGAGTAAAATTAGGAACAAATAGGAACAATCAAGAAAATCCCTCCATAAAGGAAGGGACCTTTAACTTTTTAAAAATGATTTTTCCAAGCTTGGAAGCGTGCATCCAGTAGGAGTTGTGTCAGGTTTCTTAAGGTTTCAACTTGCTCGGGCTCTAGTGTCTGGGCTTGAGAAACAAGTTGTCGAACATGGTCGATAGCATTTTTAGAAGACAGTTCATTAATAGAGCTGATTCCAGACTCTAGGATGGTTCCAAAGAAGAGATCAAAATAGAGTTCGAGTTCCTCATCGGGTACACTGTCTACCCATTCCTTAAGAGTGTCTTTGATTTGGAGACTTTCGCTACTGATGGACTCTAGTTGGACAAAGTGAGTTCCTTCAGTTTGCCAGCTGAAAGTATTGTGTTGGGCGATACCGCCTAGGGCTAGACTTCGCACGACAATAGGAGTATCAGGCACTTCAAGCATCATTCCAATAACAGATCCCTGGGGTACATAACGGTGAAATTTAGGGATAACATCTTGATAACCAGTCGTTTCTGTCAGATGAGCCTGCAAACCAGGAGCGTCATAGGTATAAACTGCTGAGATCTTTCCTGCAATTCAGGCTGGATTTGACTAGCAGCAAAGACGGCTAGATTCCCACCTTTAGAATGTCCAGCAATGATTACTTTTTGCTTTGGATATTGTTTAAAGAAATCTTCCAAGTATTCAAGAGCATGCTTTTGGGCAGGGATTTCCTTCATATAGGTCATATGGAAATCTTCCTTCCAGCCAATAATACTATCGTCAGTACCGCGAAAGACAATCAGATAAGTATCTAGATTAAGACGATAGGTCATAGCAGCGAACTGTTTTTGTTGCTCAGTATCAATATCGTTAACAAAGTTGGAAAGCTTACTATTTTTAAAACGCTTGTGTGATGAGAGTTGATCTAAGAGTTGCAGACGTTCTTTATTGGTCAACATGGTGTTTTCTCGAGGTACACGTGTTGCGATATCTAGTAAGCGATTTTCTGAACCGTCTAGTAAGTTATCAAAAGACAGATAAGTCAGCTCTGTCAAAGCAAGTACATCCAGTTCATTTAAGGGAAGATCATAAAAAGAATCGTATTGAACATCAGTTAGATAGTCAAAGATATTGGCCATGAGAATTCCTTTCTTAACTTTTATCATATCAGATTTGCATCAATTTCGCTAGTAGTCAGAAGAATTTTGCTATAATATAGAAAAAGGAGGAGCAGATGCATAAGATTTTACTAGTAGAAGATGATCCAGTAATCCGTCAGCAAGTTGGGAAAATGCTCTCCGAATGGGGTTTTGAAGTAGTTATGGTAGAAGACTTTATGGAAGTTCTGACACTATTTGTTCAATCTCAACCTCATCTGGTTCTCATGGATATCGGCTTGCCTCTCTTTAATGGTTATCACTGGTGCCAGGAGATTCGCAAGATTTCCAAAGTTCCTATTATGTTTCTGTCATCGAGAGACCAGGCTATGGACATCGTGATGGCTATTAATATGGGGGCAGATGATTTTGTGACCAAGCCTTTTGACCAGCAGGTACTTTTAGCTAAGGTACAAGGATTATTGCGCCGCTCTTATGAGTTTGGACGGGATGAAAGTCTCATAGAGTATGCTGGAGTTATCCTCAATACCAAATCTATGGATGTGCATGTCAATGGAAAAGCTATCAGTTTAACAAAGAATGAACTTCAGATTTTACGAGTTTTATTTGAACATGCAGGAAATATTGTAGCGCGTGATGATTTGATGCGGGAACTCTGGAACAGTGACTTTTTTATCGACGACAATACCTTATCTGTTAATGTCGCTCGCTTGCGCAAGAAACTGGAGGAAGAAGGTTTGATTGGTTTTATCGAAACTAAGAAAGGGATAGGGTATGGATTGAAACATGCTTGATATTAAAAGTTTTTTTCTAGCTTATATCCGTTCGCGTAGCCGTTTTTTTGCTTTTATTCTATCGATTACAGGTTTACTTTTTCTCTTTGAGGTCTTATTTGATAACCAAGTTCCCTACTTTAACTATTTCTTCTTTCTATCTACATTTTTGACATTTTTGTTTTTGGTATTTGATTTCTTGATAGAATTGCAACGTTATCGTAAGGAATTGCTCTATGGCGAAAGAAAAGCTAAGTCACCAATGGAAGTCCTTCTAACTGAAAAATTAGAGAAAAGCGAATCTGAACTCTATCAAAAGAAATCAGATGCTGAAAACCGCTACAATGATTTGGTGGACTACTATACTCTCTGGGTTCATCAGATAAAGACACCAATTGCAGCCAGTAAACTCCTTGTAAGTGAGGTGGCAGATCGCCCACTGAAACAACAGTTGGAGCAGGAAATTTTTAAGATTGATTCCTATACCAATCTCGTACTCCAATATCTACGCTTGGAAAGTTTCCATGATGATTTGGTGTTGAAGAAAGAAAATATAGAAGATTTGGTCAAGGAAGTCATTCGCAAATATGCCCTTTTCTTTATTCAGAAAGGTCTTAGCATCAATCTGCATGACTTGGATAGAAGCATTGTGACGGATAAGAAGTGGCTGTTGGTAGTCATTGAACAAATCCTGTCAAATAGCCTCAAGTACACAAATGCAGGTGGAATTGAAGTCTATATGGATGGTCAAGAACTTTGCATCAAGGATACTGGGATTGGCATCAAAAACAGTGATCAATTGCGAGTCTTTGAACGCGGATTTTCAGGCTATAATGGTCGAATGACCCAGCAGTCATCTGGACTTGGACTCTATCTAACCCAGAAAATCAGCCAAGAATTAGGACATCAGATTCAAATAGAATCCGAACTTGGGCAAGGAACAACTATGAGGATTAAGTTCTCTGAAGTGAATTTACTGATTGAATGAAAAGAATTGTGAAGAGCTTGGAAGAAACCTTTCAAGCTCTTCTTTAGACCTTGATATGGTGAGAAAAAAGGCTTCAATTAGATAAAAAATGTAATCTTACAAAAATGTAAGATTAAAGGCCTCTTTTGTAAGGTTATGTTATGGCAAGCCCTCTTTTTTTGGAGTAAACTTAGAGCATAAAGAAAAAGGAGAGAAACCATGAAAACAATTTTACAAAAGAAACAAACAAGTAAGCCAAGTCCAAAGGATATCGAGCGAGTTCAAATCGGCATCGAAATGATGCAAACTCAGTTTCAACTAATGGGATATTAAAAAGGAGAAGTTAAAATGACACTATTAGATGTAAAACACGTTCAAAAGATTTATAAAACTCGCTTTCAAGGCAACCAAGTAGAAGCCCTGAAAGATATTCACTTTACCGTTGAAAAAGGCGACTACGTTGCTATCATGGGTGAGTCTGGATCTGGTAAATCTACTCTACTCAATATTCTTGCTATGCTTGACAAGCCAACGCGTGGGCAGGTCTTCCTAAACGGAACTGACACAGCCACCATTAAAAATTCTGAAGCATCAAGCTTCCGTCGTGAAAAGTTAGGCTTTGTCTTCCAAGACTTCAATTTGTTAGATACGCTTTCTGTTAAAGACAATATCTTACTCCCTTTGGTATTGTCTAGAAAGCCTATTACAGAAATGATGAAAAAATTGGTCGTGACGGCCGAAAATCTTGGCATCAATCAATTGCAGGAGAAGTACCCTTATGAAATCTCTGGAGGGCAAAAACAACGGGTTGCAGTTGCACGCGCCATCATTACAGAACCTGAAATTCTCCTTGCGGATGAGCCAACAGGAGCCCTAGACTCTAAGTCATCTGCAGCACTGCTAGATGTCTTCGATGAGATTAACGAGCGAGGTCAAACCATTCTCATGGTGACCCACTCAACAGCTGCGGCCAGCCGTGCAAAACGTGTTCTTTTCATCAAGGACGGTATTCTCTACAATCAAATCTACCGTGGTGAAAAGACGGATCGTCAGATGTTCCAAGAGATCTCTGACACCTTGACTGTTATGGCAAGTGAGGTGAACTAGTATGTTTCGATTAACCAATAAGCTGGCCATATCCAACTTAATCAAAAACCGCAAACTCTATTATCCGTTTGCTTTGGCTGTCATTTTGGCAGTCACAATCAGCTATCTCTTTTACTCCCTAGCCTTCAATCCCAAGATTGCGGAAATCCGTGGAGGTGAAACGATTCAAGCTACACTTGGATTTGGTATGGTGATTGTCACACTTGCGTCAGCCATTATCGTCCTTTATGCTAATAGTTTTGTTATGAAAAACCGCTCCAAGGAGTTGGGGATTTATGGCATGTTGGGCTTGGAGAAGCGTCATCTGATCAGTATGATCTTTAAAGAGTTGGTGCTATTTGGAATTCTAACTGTTGGAGCAGGTATCGGTATTGGAGCCTTGTTTGACAAGTTGATTTTCGCCTTCTTGCTTAAACTGATGAAATTAAAGGTTGAGATGGTCGCTACCTTCCAGATGAAAGTTGTCATTACAGTACTTGTTGTCTTTGGTTTGATTTTCCTAGGCCTCATGTTTCTGAATGCCCTTCGAATCGCCCGTATGAATGCCCTCCAGCTCTCGCGTGAGAAAGCAAGCGGAGAGAAAAAAGGTCGCTTCCTTCTTCTCCAAACCATTCTTGGTTCCATTAGCTTAGGGATTGGCTATTATCTTGCCCTTACAGTAAAAGATCCTCTTACAGCCCTAACAACATTTTTCCTAGCTGTTTTGCTGGTTATCTTTGGTACTTATCTTTTGTTCAATGCAGGGATTACAGTTTTCCTTCAAATCTTAAAGAAAAATAAAAAATACTATTACCAACCAAATAATCTCATCTCAGTGTCCAACTTGATTTTCCGTATGAAGAAAAATGCGGTTGGACTAGCAACTATCGCAATTTTGTCAACAATGGTTTTAGTAACCATGTCAGCAGCAACAAGCATTTTCAATGCCTCAGAAAGCTTTAAAAAAGTGATGAATCCGCATGACTTTTGGGATTACTGGACAAAATGTTGAAAAAGAAGACTTGGACAAACTCTTGAGCCAGTTTGCAAGTGACAAAGGTTATAGTGTCAAAGAGAAAGAAGTTCTTCGTTACAGTAACTTTGGTGTTGCAAATCAAGAAGGAACCAAGTTAACCATTTTTGAAAAAGGACAAAACCGTGTCCAACCAAAAACAGTTTTCATGGTATTTGACCAAAAAGATTATGAAAATATGACTGGTCAAAAACTTTCTCTATCAGGCAATGAGGTCGGACTCTTTGCTAAGAATGATGGACTAAAAGGGCAGAAAAACCTAACTTTAAATGACCATCAATTTTCTGTAAAAGAAGAATTTACTAGAGATTTCATTGTTAACCATGTCCCAAATCAGTTTAATATTTTTACTGCTGATTACAATTATCTTGTTGTTCCAGATTTACAAGCCTTTTTGGACCAATTCCCAGATTCGGCTATCTATAATCAGCTTTACGGTGGTATGAATGTAAATATCAGTGAAGAAGAACAAATCAAGATCGCTGAAGAATATGAAAAATACTTACAAAAGTTTAATGCTCAATTAAACACTGAAGGTAGCTATGTTTATGGTAGCAATCTAGCAGATGCTAGTGCTCAAATGAGTGTCCTCTTTGGCGGTGTCTTCTTTATTGGTATTTTCCTCTCTATCATCTTTATGGTAGGTACTATACTGGTCATTTACTATAAACAAATCTCAGAAGGTTATGAAGACCGTGAGCGCTTTGTTATCCTGCAAAAAGTTGGCTTAGACCAAAAACAAATCAAGCAAACTATTAACAAGCAAGTTTTGACTGTCTTCTTCCTTCCGCTAATTTTCGCCTTTCTACATTTGGCCTTTGCTTATCACATGTTAAGTTTGATTCTCAAGGTTATCGGAGTTATCGATACAGCCATGATGTTAACCGTAACACTTTCTATATGTGGTATCTTTGCTTTAGTCTATGTACTAATCTTTATAATTACTTCAAGAAGTTATCGTAGAATTGTTCAAATGTAAAAACAGAAACATCAAAAAAGAGAGTGGGACAGAAATCCTAGCCTCTCAATTGTCTTTGGATTGTCGAGTAAGACGCAGTGGTTGAGTGGGCTCTACTACGCTGATTTCATCAGCTTTTACAGCCCTACTCAACTGTGCGGAGGTGGGACGACGAAATCGAATTCTAACGAATTAACGATTTCTGTCCCACTCTCTTTTTAGCTAGCTGGGATTTTGTAACAGCTTTTATCTCTTATTTCTCAACACGTGATTTGTTGGCGATATCAGCTAGGATTGCTGCTACAAACTCATCATGTTTAAACATTAAAAAGGTATCTACTTTCAGAGGAGATATCGTTTCTTTTTCTTCGGATAAGGATACAAAAATTTCTTCCTTTCTCTATCTTTTAAATTAATTGATTTCTTCAGAGAAAGACTGTAAAATTTTTGATATAATATGTAGGATGGACTGACGGATATTTAAAAGATAATGTTCAAAAGAATTACAGATGAGAATTAAAAACATGTCAGTTTGGACAGAAGTCTCTCTACCATCATCCATGCAGAAACAAGATTATATGAAATAAAAGGAGTAACCAATGTCCAGAAACTATTCAACACGTGAATTCCGCGAGAAACTATATGATGACCTTCATGTTCGATTAAGAGATACAGTGATTTTGATGTGTGCGATTTTTATTGCCTCTATAGGTCTAAATATGAATTCAACAGCTGTCATTATTGGAGCCATGCTGATTTCCCCTCTTATGACACCGATTGTTGGACTGGGGTTTGGTTTAGCTATTTTTGATACGCGTTTAATCAAGCAATCTCTAGAGGTTTTATTTACTCAAGTATTGGTCAGTTTGCTTGTATCGACTCTATATTTCTGGATTTCTCCCTTATCTTATGCAAGTAGCGAGTTGATTGCACGAACCTCTCCAACTATTTGGGATGTTCTCATTGCTATTGCGGGTGGGATAGCAGGTTTTATTGGTTCAAGGAAAAAAGAAGCAAACAATATCGTACCAGGAGTAGCCATTGCAACAGCTCTGATGCCACCTATCTGCACTGCAGGATATGGTTTAGCTAATGGAAATGTACGATTTTTATTTGGGGCTCTTTATCTTTTCTTGATCAACTGTGTCTTTATCATGCTAATCAACATTGTTGGAACAAGAATTATGATGAGAAAATCTCCCTTAAGTTCATTTAATGAGCTAAACATTAAAATGAAAATTGGGTTGATCTCCTTGATTGTATTATTGGTTCTTCCAGCCAGCTATTCAGCAGTCACTCTGACGATGGATCAAGCACGAAAAGAAGGGATTAAACAGTTTGTAGGCAAAGAGTTCGCCAATCATACGATCATTAATCAAGTCTACAAGTCAAGTAGCAATGAATTGGTCTTGACAGTTGTTGGAGATCCGATTTCAGAAGAAGAATTAGAAACCATTCGTCAAAAGCAGGCCTCTTACGGTATTCAATCTGTTCAATTGAAAGTCAATCAAGTCCATAATTCGACAAAATTAGATAGTGAGATGACCAAGGAATTTTACGAAACCATTAACCAGTATATCGATCAAAAACTCTCTGAAAAAGATTCACAAAAAGACATCGTAAAAGAAAATGAGGCAGGCAAGGACTGAGGATAGTTAACTTATCTAACTCATGTAAGCAAATCTTTGGAGGACATCCTATATCCAAAAGTTAATGGATAGAAAGGATTGTTGATGAGGATACTATTTGTGGTGATTTGACCAATCACTACTAGCTCAAGTTAAACAAAATATAAAAAGCAACAACTGAAATAGTTGTTGCTTTTTCTTACTGAAAAATGTTTCTCAGACTGTGATCGGTTTATTTTTCAACTCGTGATTTGTTGGCGATATCAGCTAGGATAGCTGCTACAAACTCATCTACTGACACAGTGTTTGTTTCTTTTTGTCCATAGCGACGAACGTTGACAGTTCCGTCTTCCATTTCCTTGTCACCAACGATCAATTGGTAAGGGATCTTGCTAGTTTGTGATGCACGGATCTTGAATTGCATTTTTTCATTGCGTTCATCCACATCAGCACGGACACCACGGTCACGGAGCTTCTTAGCCACTTCCCAAGCGTAGTCAACGTGTTTCTCGTTAGATACTGGGATGAGGGTTACTTGGTGTGGCGCAAGCCATGTTGGGAAGGCACCCTTGTAGTTTTCAATCAAGATAGCTGTGAAGCGTTCCATAGTTGAGATAACCCCACGGTGGATCATAACTGGGCGGTGTTCTTCACCATCAGCTCCGATATATTTAAGGTCGAAGCGTTCTGGAAGCAAGAAGTCTAGCTGAATCGTAGAAAGGGTTTCCTCTTTTCCAAGGGCAGTCTTCACCTGGATATCCAATTTTGGTCCGTAGAAGGCTGCTTCCCCTTCAGCTTCAAAGTAGTCAACGCCCATTTCATCAAGGGCAGCACGAAGCATAGTTTGAGCATTTTCCCACATTTCATCGTTATCAAAGTACTTGTGAGTATCTTGAGGGTCACGAAGAGAGAGGCGGAAACGGTATTCATTCAAGTTGAAATCTTCATAAACATCGATAATCAACTGAAGGGCACGTTGGAATTCTTCTTGGATTTGTTCAGGAGTAACAAAGAGGTGACCGTCGTTGAGAGACATTTCACGCACACGTTGAAGACCTGTCAAGGCACCAGATTTTTCATAGCGGTGCATCATTCCGATTTCAGCGATACGGATTGGCAATTCACGGTATGAGTGAACATGGTGTTTAAAGACTTGAATGTGGTGTGGGCAGTTCATTGGGCGAAGGACGAATTCTTCACCGTCACCCATATCCATAGTTGGGAACATGTCTTCTTGGTAATGATCCCAGTGACCAGAAGTCTTGTAAAGCTCTACAGAAGCAAGTGGTGGAGTGTAAACGTGTTGGTAGCCAGAAGCTAACTCTTTATCGACGATGTAGCGTTCTAATTCACGACGGATAGTCGCCCCATTTGGCAACCAGAATGGAAGTCCTTGTCCAACTTCTTGAGAAATCATGAAGAGGTCAAGCTCTTTACCAAGTTTACGGTGGTCACGCTCTTTGGCTTCTTCACGCATTTGAAGGTAGTTTTTCAAGTCTTTCTTGTCGAACCAAGCTGTACCGTAAATACGTTGCATCATAGCATTGTCGCTATTTCCACGCCAGTAGGCACCAGCTACATGGAGAAGGTGGAAGATTTGGATGCGACCAGTTGATGGGACATGTGGGCCACGGCAAAGGTCTACATACTCACCTTGACGGTAGATGGTCAAGCCACCCTCGTCTTCTGAGTGTTCTTCAATCAATTCTAACTTGTAAGGGTCGTTTTTGAAGATTTCACGCGCTTCATCTTTGGTAACTTCCTCGCGAATAGATGGGAAGTTTTCTTTGACGATTTTTTGCATTTCTTCTTCGATACGAGGAAGGTCTTCGTTAGAGATTTGACCAGCTTGGTTGTCTGTATCGTAGTAGAAACCATCTTCGATAGCTGGACCGACACCCAAGTGAATGTCTGGGAAAAGACGACGAGCTGCTTGTGCAAACAAGTGAGCAGCTGAGTGACGCAAGATGTCAAGAGCATCTTCGTGATCAGGTGTCACGATTTCGATGCTTCCGTCTTCAGTGATCGCACGAGTAGTGTCGATGAGTTTGCCGTTGAATTTACCAGCAAGAGCTTTTTTAGCTAGCGAATTGCTAATGGATTGGGCAATTTCAAAAGTTGTTACGCCAGATTCGAATTCACGAACAGCGCCATCTGGGAAAGTAATTTGAATCATGATTTTCTCCTTATATTGGTTATCTATTATTTCTAAAGTTGAAGTGTTTCCCTATTTTGCAGTTTTAAATCAAGAAAAACAAAAAAGCGACATCCTAAAAAGGACGTCGCAACGTGGTTCCACCTTCATTTATGTTCCTCAAAAAAGAGGGACACCTCTGATTGGCTCTAACGTGGCCACCGTTTTATGTTTGCATAAAAGTCAGTAGAGTAGTATCAGTATAGTCTTTCTATGCGTTCTCAGCAACCACGCACTCTCTGGTAGAAAGGGTCTAAGTGACTTGTCTCTATGCATTATTATAGCATGATTGCGAGATTTTTCAAGGTTTTTGTGAAAGTTTTTTGTTTTTAAGTTTTTGCACTAGATTCTTAATAGCGACACCGACAGCCATACCCGCAAGGGCAAAGATTTCATAGGCTAGGAGGTAGAGAAGGATAAATTCTCCGAAAGTAATGATGGTAAAGCAAAAGAGCAATCCAACTCCAATTAACCACCAAACTGAGAACTTGAAACGATAAGAGTAGAATAGTGATACTATGAAAGTCACCAGTGGAGAGAAGATAATAACGTTGCCGATGGTGAGCTCCTTCAAGATATAGTTTTCAGTAATAGTCCATAATAACAGCTCATAAAGTGGCCAATAAAAGAAAAATATGACCAGATAGTAGGGGAGATATTGCGAGAATTTGCGCATGGTAATCACCTCTCTTTTCAAGTTGTCTCCTTAGATATCCTTCCTATAACTATTATAGCACATTTGCGGTAAGAATAGTAAATCAGTTGACAAAGAACTTAGTTATTGGTAGAATAGGAAATGTCGTAAAGACAAATAACTTCTTCTTGGTTACAGGCATGCCAACCTGTCACTCGGATGAAGCCAAATAAAAAGGAGAAACATCATGGCAATCTCAAAAGAGAAAAAAAAATGAAATCATTGCACAATATGCACGTCACGAAGGTGATACAGGTTCAGTAGAGGTTCAAGTTGCTGTCCTTACTTGGGAAATCAACCACCTTAATGAACACATCAAACAACACAAAAAAGACCACGCTACTTACCGTGGATTGATGAAGAAAATCGGTCGCCGTCGTAACTTGCTTGCATACTTGCGTAAAAACGACGTTAACCGTTACCGTGAGTTAATCAACTCTCTTGGACTTCGTCGTTAATCTTGCGTCTAAAACGTTTCTATACTTCGTTGGCTTCGCCTCGATGTACCATCAGTACAATCTTCGGCTTGTCGCCTAGTTTATAAACGTTTTATCCAGCAAGAATCATGATGCTAAGGGCGTTAAAAATCCGTATGAAAATAGGGAAAGGACACCGTGTTCGATGAACACAAGGAGTTTCATCTTTTTCACTAGGATTTTAGCCCGAGCTCAAATAAGCTCTCTGACTTCAGAGGGCTTTTTTATTTTTGTCACCTTATCTTAATTGGTCTAAATGACAATGCTACAGTAATGGATGAAAATATGGTATAATTATAAGATAGATAGAATCGAGGATATTATGTCATTTACGAAATTTAAATTTAAAAAATATATAGAAGAAGCTTTGGAGGAGTTGAAGTTTACGACTCCTACCGAGGTTCAGGAAAAGTTAATTCCTATTGTCCTAGCAGGTCGTGACTTGGTCGGTGAATCCAAAACAGGTTCAGGGAAGACTCATACCTTCTTGTTACCGATTTTCCAACAATTGGATGAAGAGGGCGACAGTGTGCAGGCAGTTATCACAGCTCCGAGTCGTGAGTTGGCAACTCAGATTTACCAAGCAGCCCGCCAGATTGCAGGACACTCAGAAGTAGAGATTCGTGTCGTTAACTATGTGGGTGGTACGGACAAGGCCCGTCAGATTGAAAAATTGGCAAGCAATCAGCCCCATATTGTTATCGGAACGCCAGGTCGTATCTATGACTTGGTAAAATCAGGTGATTTGGCTATTCATAAGGCTAAGACCTTTGTAGTCGATGAAGCCGACATGACCTTGGATATGGGATTCTTGGAAACAGTTGATAAGATTGCAGGCAGTCTTCCGAAAGACTTACAGTTTATGGTCTTTTCAGCAACCATTCCTCAAAAACTGCAACCATTCTTGAAAAAATATTTGTCAAATCCTGTCATGGAGAAAATCAAGACCAAAACAGTTATCTCTGACACTATTGATAACTGGTTGATTTCGACTAAGGGTCGAGATAAGAACGCCCAGATTTATGAGTTAACTCAAGTTATGCAGCCATACTTAGCCATGATTTGTCAATACTAAGACCCGTGCGGATGAATTGCACAGCTACCTAACAGCTCAAGGCTTGAAGGTGGCTAAGATTCATGGAGACATTGCTCCTCGTGAACGCAAGCGCATCATGAATCAGGTCAAAAATCTTGATTTTGAATATATTGTAGCAACTGACTTGGCAGCGCGTGGGATTGATATTGAGGGTGTCAGCCACGTTATCAATGATGCTATTCCACAAGACTTGTCCTTCTTTGTTCACCGTGTCGGACGAACTGGACGTAATGGTCTACCAGGTACAGCCATTACCCTTTATCAACCAAGCGATGACTCTGATATCCGTGAGTTGGAAAAACTAGGAATCAAGTTTACTCCTAAGATGGTTAAAGACGGAGAATTCCAAGATACTTATGACCGTGACCGTCGTGCCAACCGTGAGAAGAAACAAGACAAGCTTGATATCGAGATGATTGGTCTGGTTAAAAAGAAAAAGAAAAAAGTGAAACCAGGCTATAAAAAGAAAATCCAGTGGGCGGTGGATGAAAAACGACGTAAAACCAAGCGTGCAGAAAGTCGTGCCCGTGGTCGTGCTGAGCGTAAGGCTAAACGTCAAACATTTTAAACATCAGACAGTAAAACCAAGTGGTTTTACTGTTTTGGATAGTTCTACATCTGGATTGTCAGAATTCATAAGTAGATGATGTTAAAAACTTAAAATTTAATCAGATCATTCTTTTAAATTTCTGAAGTTTATAATATACTTAAATTAAAAGTAGATTATTGGAGAAGGTAAATGAAAATAAAAATGAAAGACTTTATTGCTGGGATTGGTGAAATAAATGTTATTGTTTATTTGATATATGTGTGTACTGGTCTCGCTCCTCTCTTTCATATATTGGTCATCGGTTCAGAAGTGAGTACTGGAAAAATAGTTTTAACTATCTTAGGCATACTTTATGCTATCTTTTTAACGATTGCTAGAATTTATCGAAAGTTTTTCTGGTAAGAATTATCATGAAATATTAAAATCCCATCAGAAATTTGAACTGCACCCCAAAAGTTAGACAGAAAAAATCTAACTTTTGGGGTGTTTTATTATGAAATTGAATTATGAAGATAAAGTTCAGATTTATGAACTAAGAAAGCAAGGACAAAGCTTCAAACAGCTTTCGAAAAGATTTGGTGTGGATGTTTCTGGTCTAAAGTACATGATGAAATTAATTGACCGTTATGGCATAGATATCGTCAATAAAGGGATGAATCGTTATTATTCTCCAGAACTAAAACAACCAACGAATTAAAGTCAAACTAAAAGGACTTAGCCCTGTGCAATACAGAACTAAATCCTTTCAATAATTATTTGTCCAACTTTTTGGGGTCAGTACAGCTTTCCTTTTTGGCATAAAATATGTGCTTTCTATGACTAGGCAATTGTCTTAATCGAAAAATTACGAAATAGAAAGAGAGATTTCAAATCCATGCATCCATTCGGATTTTACTACGATGTCGATTTTTAAAGCATCTGCTAATTGTTTGACAAGATAGAGACCCATGCCTGTTGATTTTTTCCTTGTCTCTCCTGAATCACCTGTAAATCCTTTTTCAAAGATATGGGGGAGGTCGCAAGCTTTAACTCCACACCCATTATCCCTAATAATCAGGGTTTTGCGCCCCTTGTCACTTGACATAGAAATCTTGAGTTCTGGTTTGTCAGAGCTATATTTAAGGGCGTTGGCTAGTATTTGAGACAGGATAAATCCAAAACTGCGTTGATCGGTGTAGCAGATTCCTTGTATGTTTTCTAACTTAATCGTAAAATTCTTTTCTTTGAGCAAGGGATCAAAGTTCTCCAAAAGATCTTGGATACACTCTTCTAGGTCAAGGTCTTCAAATAGAAAATCATTTTTCTCACTTTTCACCCTGTAGTAGAATAAGATCTGTGATACATTTCCTTGGATTTGATTTTTCACATAGTCCAATTTAAAAGCAGTATCCTCAGGTAGTTGGTCACTTTGATTGTCTAAAAGGAGGGAAAGAAGCGATAAAGGAAGTTTAATCTCATGCGCCCATTTTTCAACATAGTCCTCGTACTCGGCTAGTAATGAGTTGAGTTTTCCTATTTGAGCCTGCTTTTGATAAAGTGTATCTGCTATTTTTTCAATGCTTTCTTTCTCTGAGGCACTTGATAAATTCAATAATTCAAGCTCAGTATCGATCTTAGGATTGGCTATGAAGGATTTATAGGCAGCGGCTTTTTTTCTTTCTTTTCTTATAAGTAAGAAAGATAGGATGAAAAAAAGCAGGACGGTGGCTAAAATATAGAGAAGGATGAGAGCTTGAAACATTCTCACATCTGAAAGCCAAAGCAGGACAGCTGTAAATAGATCAAATGCTAAAAGAACAAGTAACCAGGGCAGGTAAGTAGCTAGATATTTAAGATTCTGTTTCATCTGGACTTACCTCTTCCAATTTGTAACCGATGCCTCTGACGGACTTGACTTGAAGTGCAATACCAGCCTGTTTCATCACCTTTTTGAGCCTTGCAATATTTACTTGAAGGGCATTTTCATCGATGAACTCAGTTGTATTCCACAGTTTCATGCTTAGTTCTTCTTTTGTGACGACAGGAGCATTAGTAATCAACAAGGTTTCTAACAATTTCCCTTGATTTTGGGGGAGTAAAATCGAATGTCCATTTATATAAAGGGTATAGGTCTGTCTATCCAGCAGAAAATTATCTTTTTCAAGTAGATTTTGTCTGCCTTCATAGCGTTTCAAGATATTTTCTATACGTGCCAAAAATCTTTCTTTCTTGAAAGGCTTTGTTAGATATTCATCTGCCCCTAATTTCAGAGCGTAGATTTCATCTTTTAATTGTTCACGAGAGGTGAGAACCAATATGGGCACAGAGCGTTTTGATTTGAGATTTTTACAAATTTGAAAACCTGTTTCTCCCGGCAAATTCAAATCCAGTATGATTAGATCCGTATCGTATTGCAGCACTTGCTGGGTTGTATCTTTGAAGTCAGTCAACTTATCAACTTGATAACCCGCTTTCTCTAACAAGATAACAATTTCATCTCGAATCAAGGCTTCATCTTCAATTACCAGAATATGCTTCATATCGGTTCCTCCTTTTCCTATTTTATTCTACCTTATTCATCTCTTTTGGGTTCCATTAAGGATAACAAGTACTTGTTACTATTTTTCTTTACAATTTTGATATAGACGACTTCAAAGCCAGCTAAGAGCAGTACGACCAGCATGGCTGTGATAAATTTCTGCCCCATGGCCATTCTTGCACTAGCGGGCACTATTCCTGTGAGGAGGGAGCCCACTCCGAAGCTACTACTGATAAGTGCAAGGGCTATTGGTAGACCGAAATACCAGTTGATTTGCTTTTCTGACGATTTACAAAGAGTTTCGTAGTTGGCTCCGAGATGGATTAAGGTCTGGTATCGTCTGTAGGATTGTCTTTGTCCCATCAAAAACTGAACGCCGATAATTGTATTTGCGACAACAAGGAAGATGATAGCCAGATAGATGGTGATATAGCTGGCAGAGATAATGTAAAATAATTGTCTTCCCATATTTTGTATATAACTTTCATAGCCAAGAGGGCTTTGATTCAGCTTTTTATTGGTATCTGAGATAGCTTTCATCAGGCCTTTTTCCTTGACCAGCTCAGGAGCCAAGATACCACTAACATAATTTGAATACCGACCATCTGTATAGCTCATAAAGGTCTCATCTGGGACTATGAGGGCTACAGAAATGGTTATTTCACGATCCGTTACAATCGGTAAAGACTGAACCTCTCCAATCAATTTTACATCATTTCCCATGACTTTGATTTGAGGATTTGTTTTCAGAACAGAGTTAACTAGATTCTCATCCGGGAGAAAATCTTTTCCCATATACAAGTAGGCTTCCTTGTTTGTTAATTCTAGAGGAGGGAGATTGGCAGCCTTTCTAAGCTCATTGTATTCAGAAACTGGTATGAGGTGGGAAGTAGTAGACTGTTTAAATTTATGGAGCAAAATTTCCTTGTTCTTGCTGTCTTTTTGCTCTTTCAATACCTTGATGAACTGTTCAAAGGACACGGATTTGTGTTCTTTCGGTTCGCCCACTTTGATTTGTAGAATCTTTGAAAACTGTGATGCCAGTCCAGCAGATTCAAGCTCTTTTTTAACTGTATTCATATCAAGATTTTCATCTGTTTCCTGCTTGCTATCTCTAAATGTATAATCCAATACGTGGGTATGATTGCCTGAATTGCCACTTGCAATGGCCACACCTGCTCCAAGAGGCACAAGGCAGAGAAGATTAAGAGGGAGCAGATAGCCAGTATAGTTGAGCGCTGGATAACTAATTCCTGAATCTGTCTAAAATTATAGGTGTGGAGTTTTCGATTGCTTCCAAGCTTGACCAAAAAGTCTATAAACAAACGCATACCAAAGAAGAGTAGTATAGTTCCTAGAGTTCCCAAGAGAACAGTGATGCCCATTGTTATGGCATTTTCCCAAGCTCGTCCACTCATCCCCAAGTAATAGGCTGTTCCTAGAAGCAAAATTCCGAGGACAGAAGCAAGAAGGTACACACCCTTGGGGAGTAGTTTCTTCATGCCTGAAGGAGAATAGGATAGCAGATCTCCGATTTCCTTATTGGCTGTTTTTGCACTTAAAAGAATAAAGACAGCTAATTTTACGGCTAGGAAACCGATGATTGTATAGAATAGAGCTGTAGTAGATAGAGAAAATTGATGTTCAATAATCCCTAGCCCAACAATTTTAGCAGTTATTAGGCTAATCAGTTCTGAAATCAAGATTGAAATTGGAAGACCTATTCCAAGAGCAAGGATACTGTTTCTCAAATCCTCGAGTAGGAGCAGCAAGAACAGTTTACTTCTTCGCATTCCTAGCGTTAGATAGACACCAAATTCATGTTTTCTCCTTTCCATCTGCATACTGCTTGCGAAGTAGACTAGAAAAAAGAGAATAAAGAGCGTTGCTACATAAAGAATGGGAATCATGCTAAAGAGTTTATTTACAGCGTCACTTTCTATTTGTTTGAGAAAGATCATCACATCTTGATGGGACAAAGAAAGGATGATGTAAAAGGAGATAATAGAAAGAACCATGGAACTGAAGTACAAGCCATTATTTTTTCGATCTCTCTTGCTATTTCTTGAGACTAATTTAGAAAACATTGCCATCACCTCCAGCTAGGGCTGCCATGACCTTTAGTATTCTGTGGTAAAAATCTTCTTGACTTTCTCTTGGATAATCGCGTCGAATTTCATGGAATAGTTTTCCGTCTTGGATAAACAAGATGCGGTTGCAAAAGCTGGCAGCGACTGAATCGTGGGTCACCATGAGAATGGTGGTTTCTTCCACTTGATTCATTTCGGATAATTTTTGCATCAAAATGGTCGCATTTTTTGAATCCAAAGCTCCTGTGGGCTCATCTGCAAATACAATCTTAGGATCTAAAATCAAAGCACGCGCAGCAGCTACCCTTTGCCGTTGACCACCTGATAATTGAGATGGGAACTTATCCAGAAGTTCAGAAATATCTAGATATTGGGAAAGCAATTCTAACCGAACCTTGCTTTCGTTCTCATCGACCTTGTGCAAAGACAAGGGGAGTAAAATATTTTCTTTGGCTGTCAGATTGTCCAAAAGCTCAAAATTTTGAAAGAGGTAACCAATTTCCTTGCCACGATAATCAGCTAACTGACTACCTTTTAATTGACCTAAATCTTTTTCTTGCATTTGAATGGAGCCGTCAGTTGGTTTGATGATAGTAGCGAGACAGTTAAGAAGGGTTGTTTTCCCAGAACCACTGCTCCCCATAATCCCTAAGAACTCACCTTTGACAACTTGAAAAGATATACCGTTCAAGGCTTTGGTGATATTCGGCTCTTTTCCATAATGCTTTTTTAATGATTCTACTCGTAAAATTGTTTCCATGTGAAACACCTCCATATTTTGTTACTTTCATTATAATATGAATCAGAGTAGAATAACACTTACGGATAATGTAAGAATTCTTTATCGCTGACTTTTATGGTCAGTTTATTGGACTTATACTTACTATATTATAGCATGGTTTTAGGGATTTAAAAAGAGGAGCTGAGAGTCGAGAAATTTTCCTAATATTGAAATTATAAAAAATAATACCACTGTAGTCCATGCTCCAGCAGTATTATTTATTATTTTATAGGAAACTTTACTCCCACTCAACGGTTGCAGGTGGTTTACTTGTAATATCGTAGACGATGCGGTTGACGTGATCAACTTCGTTTACGATACGAACTGAGATTTTTTGGAGTACTTCCCATGGAATCTTGGCGAAGTCAGCCGTCATTCCATCGATCGAAGTGATAGCACGGATAGCGATTGTATAGTCGTAAGTACGACCGTCCCCCATAACACCTACTGAACGAACGCCAGTATTAACAGTGAAGTATTGCCAGATATCGCGGTCAAGGCCAGCTTTAGCGATTTCTTCACGAAGGATAGCATCTGACTCACGAACAGTTTCAAGTTTTTCTTCAGTGATTTCTCCCATGACACGGATAGCAAGTCCCGGTCCTGGGAATGGTTGGCGCCACACGATGTGGTCTGGCATGCCAAGTTCAGTACCAAGGGCACGAACTTCATCCTTGTAAGAGTGTTGAGTGGCTCGATCAGTTCAAACTGCATGTCTTCTGGGAGTCCACCAACGTTGTGGTGAGACTTGATAGTTTGAGCAGTATCCGTACCAGACTCAATCACGTCTGTATAGAGTGTTCCTTGAGCAAGGAATTTCACGTCTGTTAGTTTGCTTGCTTCGTCATCAAAGACATAAACAAACTCGTTACCGATAATCTTCCGTTTTGTCTCAGGGTCTGAAACACCAGCCAATTTATCAAGGAAACGTTTGGCAGCATCTGCTTTGACAATGTTCAAACCAAACTTACCACCAAGCATATCCATAACTTGTTCAGCTTCACCTTTACGGAGAAGACCGTGGTCTACAAAGATACAGATTAATTGATCGCCGATTGCTTTTTGGAGAAGAACCCCAACAACAGAAGAGTCAACACCACCAGAAAGTCCGAGGAGAACACGTTTGTCTCCAACTTTTTCACGGATTTGTTTGATTTGCATCTCGATGAAGTTATCCATAGTCCAGTCACCTTTGGCACCACAGATGTTTAAAGCAAAGTTACGCAAAATATCATAACCGTGAACTGAGTGGCGAACTTCTGGGTGGAATTGGATACCGTAGATTTTCTTATCAGGGTTTTCAATAGATGCATAAGGACAGTCTGCAGAAGTTCCAGTACGAACAAAGTCAGCAGGAATTTCCGTTACAGCATCACCGTGGCTCATCAAGACAAGTTGCTCATCTGGAGTACCCGCAAAAAGAGCTGATTCTGTGTGAGTCAATGTTGATTGACCGTATTCACGGTTACCAGCGTCACCTGCAGGAACAACTTTTCCTCCGAGCTTGTGAGTCAATAGCTGCATACCATAGCAGATTCCCAAAATCGGAATTCCAAGTTCAAATCTCTGGATCAATATCAAACGATCCTTCTTCGTAAACAGAGTTTGGACCACCTGAAAGTACGATCCCGATAGGATTGATTGCACGGACTTCGTCAGCCGAAATCTTGTGACTTTTTAGTTCTGAAAAGACACCAATCTCACGGATACGACGTGAGATGAGTTGGTTGTACTGGCTACCATAGTCCAGCACGATGATCTTTTCGACATCTTGCAAATCAGTTGAAATGTTGCTCATCTTTTCCCTTTCTTCAAAGAAATATCTTCTTGAATATTCTATCATAAAAGGGTTAGAATTACCAACCAAACAAGTGCGGTTTGACTTTTCCCTATGAGTTACGGTACAATGGAAAAAATAAAGAAAAGAAGTGATCAAGCATGTTACCAGCTTATATGAAAATCCACGACCAAATCAAGAAAGACATTGATGAGGGAAGTTGGAAAATTGGGGAAAGACTTCCAAGTGAGCGAGATTTAGCAGAAGAATTTGCCGTTAGCCGCATGACCTTACGTCAAGCAATCTCTCTTTTGGTTGAAGAAGGGGTTTTGGAACGACGTGTAGGTAGTGGGACCTTTGTTTCAAGCACACGTGTTCAAGAAAAAATGCGTGGAACAACTAGTTTTACGGAGATTGTTAAAGCTCAAGGGAAAACTCCGTCTAGTCACTTGATTTCTTATAGAAGAACCATTCCAAATGAGCAAGAAGTGGCTAAACTAGGTTTACTGCCAACTGATAATATTATTCGTATGGAACGTGTTCGCTATGCTGATAGGGTTCCTGTTGTCTATGAAGTAGCGTCGATTCCTGAGAAATTTATCAAAAATTTCAAAAAAGAAGAAGTAACCAAGCACTTCTTTCAAACTTTGCAAGAGCATGGTTATCGAATTGGTAAATCTCACCAGACCATATACGCACGTTTAGCCAAAGAAAAGATAGCTCATTACCTAGAAGTTGAAAAAGGGCATGCTATTTTAGGTTTGACTCAAGTTTCTTACTTTGATGACGGAACGGCTTTTGAGTATGTAAAGAGCCAATATGTCGGAGAACGGTTTGAATTTTATCTAGAAAATAATTAGTTTATAACATCACTCTTAAAATAGAAACTCATCTACTTTAAGAGTTTTTATTTGGTTAAGATTAGAAAACATTTTCCTAGTAAGAAAAATAGTAATCATACGAGTTTTTTTTAAAGATTCGTGTTATAATAGTTAGGTTATATGGTCCCGATAAGGTGGTGGGATTGATTGTAAATACTCTTCCTACCAGTTCTTTGTAACTCTATAACGAATATTTTTTAAGGGGGGACATTTTTATGTCAGAACGTAAATTATTCACGTCTGAATCTGTATCTGAGGGGCACCCAGATAAGATTGCAGACCAAATTTCAGATGCTATCTTGGATGCTATTTTAGAGCAAGATCCAGAGGCACACGTTGCTGCTGAAACAGCTGTTTATACTGGTTCAGTTCATGTATTTGGAGAAATTTCAACTACAGCTTATGTAGATATTAACCGTGTCGTACGTGATACCATTGCAGAAATCGGTTATACCAATACAGAGTACGGTTTTTCTGCGGAGACGGTAGGAGTTCACCCATCTTTGGTGGAGCAATCTCCAGATATTGCTCAAGGGGTTAATGAAGCCTTAGAAGTTCGTGGGAATGCAGATCAAGATCCACTTGATTTGATTGGAGCTGGAGACCAAGGTCTCATGTTTGGTTTTGCGGTGGATGAAACAGAAGAACTCATGCCATTGCCAATCTCACTCAGCCACAAGTTGGTTCGTCGTTTGGCAGAGCTACGTAAGTCTGGTGAAATTAGCTACCTTCGTCCAGACGCCAAATCTCAAGTTACTGTTGAATATGATGAAAATGACCAGCCAGTGCGCGTGGATACGGTCGTTATTTCAACTCAACACGATCCAGAAGTCAGCAATGAACAGATCCATGAGGATGTAATCAACAAGGTTATCAAGGAAGTGATTCCAGCTTCTTACCTGGATGATGAGACTAAATTCTTTATCAATCCAACAGGTCGTTTCGTTATCGGAGGACCTCAAGGAGACTCAGGTTTGACGGGTCGTAAGATCATCGTGGATACCTATGGTGGTTATTCACGTCACGGTGGTGGTGCCTTCTCTGGTAAGGATGCGACTAAGGTTGACCGTTCAGCTTCTTATGCAGCTCGTTATATTGCTAAAAACATCGTTGCAGCAGGTCTTGCTAAGAAAGCAGAAGTGCAATTGGCCTACGCAATCGGTGTAGCTCAACCTGTATCTGTCCGTATCGATACTTTGGTACAGGAACGGTAGCTGAAAGTAAACTTGAAAAAGCAGCTCGTCAAATCTTTGATCTTCGTCCTGCAGGAATTATCCAAATGCTTGACCTCAAACGTCCGATTTACCGTCAAACAGCGGCTTATGGACATATGGGACGGACAGATATTGATCTTCCATGGGAACGCTTGGATAAGGTAGAAGCCTTGAAAGAAGCAGTTAAATAAAAATAAAAAGATTGGTAAAACTACCAATCTTTTTATTTTGTAGGAATTGATATTTCAATCAATTTATCTGAATAGAGAGTTTTGATATTAGCCTCGTCAATAATTTGTTTATCAATTTTTCGATTCATAAAAAACTCTTGAATTTTCTCGACTTCTTTTTCACGAATAGCCCGATGTTTATTGGAAATAAGGATTTCATAATGAAGCGGAGCCTGAGTGAAAATGACATCGGTATTTCCTGCAGAATAAACTTCTACAAGAGTTGCATCAGTACTTTCTAGTTGGCTTTTAACAAGACGAGAATGGGAATTAGTAGTATTGATAAGCTTCATAAATTTTTCTCCTGTTTTTCTATGTCTATTATAGCACTTTTTGGGAAAATTGGGAAAGATAACTTAAATTTGGTGTTGCTTTTTCCAGGCCTGGATAGCCCATTTATGACTGCCTCTTTTTAAATTCGAAATAGCTTCATCGACTGGGAACCAAGCGATATGATTGAAGTCTTCCAAAGGTTTTTGAACCTCTTGGTAAGAAGTGGCTTCATAAAGGAAGGCAGGATTGTAATAATGGGTATCACGATGACTAGAGTAGAAGTACTCATCAGCTTGTCCATAATAAGTGCCAATTTCAGCAGTGAAACCTAATTCCTCGATTAATTCACGTTGAAGAGCTTCTAAGTGATCTTCACCTTCTTCAATCTCACCACCTGGTAGAAACCAAGCACCATTTGGAGCTTGAACCAGGATAATCTTTTCTTTAGCTGAATCAGGTATGACAGCATAGACACCGTATCTAGTTTTGTAGCTTACTCCCTCTTTTTTCTCTCCAAAGGTTGGATTTGCCATAGCTATCTCCTTCATGATTGCGTTTTCTTTCTATAATAGTAAAGAATGTTCCTACTGTCAAGTAAGAACATTCTTTTGTATGGATTAGTCTGTAGACTCTACTTTTTCAAGTTTGTTTTTAGATTTAATAATGATTTTTCCATTACTTGTCATGACAGCTTTCAGCTCTTTTTCATTTGGATTTTCAAGATAGAAGTCTGTAATAGCGTCTTCGATGTAGTCTTGAATGGTTCTACGAAGTGGACGAGCCCCCATTTTTGGATCATATCCCAAATCAACCAATTTTTCCTTGGCTTTATCACTAACCTCTAGTGAAATATTATTGCTAGATAAACGTTTGTTAACGTCTTCTAGCATGAGATCAACGATTTGAAGGAGATTTTCCTTACTGAGAGCTTTAAACTCGATAATTCCATCAAAGCGGTTCATAAATTCAGGACTAAAGAAGTTACCCAGTTCACCAAGAACGGAGTTGGTACGTCCTTCTCTAGCAGCTCCAAATCCCACGCTAGCTTCAGCCTTTCCAGTTCCAGCATTTGAGGTCATGATTATAATGGCATCTTTGAAGCTAACGGTACGACCTTGACCATCTGTTAAACGACCATCATCCAAAACTTGTAGGAACATATGCATAACATCTGGATGGGCTTTTTCAACCTCGTCCAATAAGACTAGTGAATAAGGGTTACGACGAACTTTTTCAGTTAATTGTCCAGCTTCCTCATAGCCGACATATCCTGGAGGGGCACCGACTAGTTTGGCAACGCTATGTTTTTCCATGTATTCGCTCATATCGAAACGAATCATACTATCAGCAGAACCAAAGAGTTCGATAGCCAGTTGTTTAGAAAGTTCCGTTTTACCGACACCAGTAGGACCAACAAAGAGGAAGCTACCGATAGGACGGTTTGGAGTGCCTAGACCAACACGGTTACGTCTGATAGCCTTAGCCAGTTTATCAACGGCCTCATCTTGTCCAATAACATGCGCCTTGAGATCATCTGCTAGATTAATCAGTTGTGACTGTTCTTTTTCTTTAAGATCACCAACTGGGATATTAGTTTCTGCTCAATGATGTGTTCGATTGTTTTTTCACTGATGATTGGCGTATCCTGGTCGGTTACCTTGGTTTTTTGCATTTCCTTGTACTTGGCAATCTGATCACGGAAGTAGGCGGCTTTTTCAAAATCTTCATCACGAGTTGCTTGAGCTTTGAGATTTTCTGCCTCAATTAAGCGTTGATCAATGACTTTAGGATCCACAAAGTTGAGTGTCAAGTTCATTTTAGAACCAGCTTCATCCAAAAGGTCGATGGCCTTGTCTGGTAGGAAACGGTCTTGGATGTAGCGATTAGAAAGTGTTGCAGCAGCTTCTATAGCACTATCTGTATAATGAACGTGGTGATAATCTTCGTATTTCTTTTGAATACCTTTGAGGATAGTAATAGTTTCTTCCACTGTTGGTTCATCAACCTTGACAGGTTGCATGCGTCGTTCGAGGGCAGCATCTTTTTCAATAATGCGGTATTCATTGAGAGTAGTAGCACCGACTAGTTGAAGTTCACCACGAGCCAGGGCAGGTTTTAGGATGTTTCCAGCATCCATATTACCATCACCTGCAGAACCAGCTCCGACAATCTCATGGATTTCGTCGATAAAGAGGATGATATCTTCACGTTGACGAATTTCTTCCATAAGTTTTTGCATACGTTCTTCGAATTGTCCTCTAACTCCAGTTCCTTGGACTAGACTGACAACATCCAAACGAATCACTTCTTTACCTTGGAGTTTATGTGGAACATCACCGTCAACAATTTTTTGGGCTAGACCTTCAACAACGGCAGTTTTTCCGACACCGGGTTCTCCGATGAGGACAGGATTGTTCTTAGTTCTACGGTTTAGAATTTCAATAACACGAATGATTTCTTCATCACGGCCGATGACAGGATCGATATTTCCTTGGCGAGCAATCTCTGTCACATTGATACCATACTCATCCAAAAGACCTTTCTTTATTTGGTGGAGGAGTTTGTGCTGGACCGCGATTCGGGGAACCAAAACTGCCATTACCACCAAAGCCACCGTTGCCACCATAACCGCCTCCTGACTGAGTCGGAGGTGTATTTTTAGATGTAGGATTGAAGTTTCTGATATCCTTAAAGAAGTCGCCAAATGGATCAAAGTCTTGGTTGCTTAGATCAGTGATTCCTTTAAATAATGAGTTATTTGGGTCAGTTTTGATAATTTTATAGCAACTTTGACAGAGGTCAATCTGTTTTTGTTGGCCATTGAGATTTGTGTAAAGATGAATCGTTGAGTCATTGATTTTACAGTTTTGACAGAGCATACATCTACCTCATTTCTTTACGTCTATTAACCAAATTTGAAAGGTCAAAATTAGTCAAAGAACTATATAGTCTAATTATATCATGAATGAAGGGCAATTCAAGTAAAAAGATTGATTGCAGGGTTTTTGGATAAAAATCTAGGATTTGTAGCTTTAACTATAAGAAAAAATCCCATTTGTAGTACAAAAAGGATTCTTGTTGGTCAGAGTGGGAAATAGGTCCCACTACTAAATCAAAGATTAGTATAAAAGTTCGTAGATTTCCATGGCAATCAAGTCGATGCTATCAAATGTATAAGTTTCACGAGCTTCTACATCACGAAGTGTAAAGAGCGGGCCGTTTTCTTCATCGTGGTTAAAAGCTACTTCAGCCACAACAACGCCTTCACGCTCAAAATTACGTTTTAAGTTACCACCATCTTTTGTCATCGCTTCAAGACGATTGATGATTCTAACCAAATGTGATTCCATTATGATTCTCCTCCATTTCTTATCGTTACTATTTTACCATAAAGCATAGTTACTTGACTAGAAAAAAACAAAGAAATCTTACTATTTCTCATACTTTTTGAAATTTTTAAAAAACAAAGATAAAATATTGCATTTTTATACATTTTATGTTATACTCATACAAGTTTTTGAGATTAAGATTAGAAAGAAGTCGATTTATGAATTTTTCATTTTTGCCAAAATACTTACCTTATTTTAACTATGGGGCTCTTGTAACGGTATTTATTTCCATCTTAGTAGTCTTTTTTGGAACTCTCGTTGGAATCTTGTTGGCCTTTGCCCAACGTTCAAAATTTAAACCCCTTGCCTGGTTGGCCAATCTTTATATCTGGATTTTCCGTGGAACACCCATGATGGTTCAGATTATGATTGCCTTTGCTCTTATGAGTATCGATGCTCCAACCATTCAGTTTGGCATTTTTGGAATCGAACTCTCTCGTTTGATCCCAGGGATTATCATTATATCTATGAATAGTGGTGCCTATGTATCGGAGACCGTTCGAGCTGGGATCAATGCGATCCCTAAAGGTCAGCTAGAGGCTGCCTATTCGCTAGGAATTCGCCCTAAATGCTATGCGTTATGTTATCTTACCTCAGGCCATTAAGAACATCTTGCCAGCCTTGGGGAATGAGTTTATCACTATTATCAAGGATAGTTCGCTCTTGTCGGCAATCGGTGTTATGGAGCTGTGGAATGGAGCAACGACAGTGTCTACAACGACTTACCTGCCTTTAACTCCTCTCTTGTTTGCAGCCTTTTACTACCTGATTATGACCTCTATCTTAACAATGGGCTTGAAGGCTTTTGAAAAACGTATGGGACAAGGAGATAAAAAATAATGTCAGAAACACTTATTAAAATTGAAAACCTTCATAAAAGCTTTGGAAAAAATGAAGTTTTAAAAGGGATTAACCTTGAAATTAAAAAGGGAGAAGTTGTAGTTATTATTGGGCCTTCTGGTAGTGGTAAGTCTACCCTTCTTCGCTCGATGAATCTCCTTGAAGAAGCCACTAAAGGAAAGGTTATCTTTGAAGGAGTGGATATTACCGATAAGAAAAATGACCTCTTTGCCATGCGTGAAAAAATGGGAATGGTATTCCAGCAATTCAATCTTTTTCCAAATATGACTGTTATGAAAAACATCACTCTTTCTCCTATCAAGACCAAAGGAGAAAGCAAGGAAGTAGCAGAGAAGAGAGCGCATGAGCTCTTGGAAAAGGTTGGTTTACCAGATAAGGCAGATGCTTATCCACAAAGTTTGTCTGGTGGACAGCAACAAAGGATTGCTATTGCTCGTGGTCTCGCAATGGAGCCAGATGTGTTACTCTTTGACGAACCAACTTCAGCCTTGGATCCTGAAATGGTAGGAGAAGTACTTTCAGTTATGCAAGATCTTGCTAAGTCAGGGATGACTATGATCATTGTGACCCATGAAATGGGCTTTGCACGTGAGGTGGCGGACCGTGTTATCTTTATGGCAGATGGTGTTGTTGTCGAAGACGGAAGTCCAGAGCAAGTCTTTGAGAAGACGCAGGAACAAAGAACCAAGGAATTTTTGAGTAAGGTTTTGTAAGACTATAGTATATTAGAAAAGCTCTAAATGGAGCTTTTTCTTATAGCTTGAAACTATAAGAGGAGCTAGCCAAAAAATGTTAGAGGCTCCAGATAATTTTTGTTATAATAGAAAATATTTGTTAGAAAAGAGAAAATACATGACTCAGATTATTGATGGAAAGGCTTTAGCAGCCAAACTACAAGAGCAGTTGGCTGAAAAAACAGCCAAATTAAAGGAAGAGACAGGTTTGGTGCCTGGCTTAGTCGTTATTTTAGTAGGGGATAATCCAGCAAGCCAAGTTTACGTTCGCAACAAGGAGCGTTCTGCTATCGCTGCAGGATTCCAAAGTGAAGTCGTGCGAGTTCCGGAGACCATTACCCAAGAGGAATTGTTAGAATTAATCGCTAAATACAATCAAGATCCAGCATGGCATGGGATTTTGGTCCAGTTGCCTTTACCAAAACACATCGATGAAGAGGCAGTCTTATTAGCCATTGATCCAGAAAAGGATGTGGATGGCTTTCATCCACTTAACATGGGACGTCTCTGGTCTGGTCACCCAGTTATGATTCCTTCAACACCAGCTGGAATTATGGAGATGTTCCGTGAGTATGATATTGAGCTAGAAGGTAAAAATGCAGTTGTCATCGGCCGTTCCAATATTGTCGGGAAGCCCATGGCTCAGTTACTGTTGGCTAAAAACGCAACTGTAACCTTGACCCACTCTCGCACCCATAATTTAGCCCAAGTAGCTTCTAAAGCAGATATTTTAGTCGTGGCGATTGGCCGTGCCAAGTTTGTGACTGCTGACTTTGTCAAACCAGGAGCTGTTGTCATTGATGTGGGGATGAATCGAGATGAAAATGGCAAGCTCTGTGGAGATGTTGATTACGATGCTGTTGCACCAATTGCTAGTCATATCACCCCTGTACCTGGTGGAGTTGGTCCAATGACCATTACTATGCTGATGGAGCAGACTTATCAGGCTGCATTACGTAGCTTGGATAAGAATTAAGTTTATTATGAAAAATAGTTGAGATAGTGATATCTCGACTTTTCATTTGCTGTAAAGATACTTATTTCAATTGATGTTTCTCTTTATTTTTTTGTAGTATAATGATAGATAAGAAGTAGTAAGGAAGTAATAATGAAGGCTATTGATAAAACTCTACTGAAAAAAGTAATCATCGAGCGTCCTCGTTCTAGTCATAAGGGAGACTACGGTCGTCTTCTCTTGATTGGAGGGACTTATCCCTATGGAGGAGCGATTATTATGGCTGCTTTAGGGGCGGTTAGAAGTGGCGCAGGCTTGGTGACAATAGCAACGGATAAAGAGAATATTCCAGCTCTGCATAGCCATCTGCCGGAGGCTATGGCTTTTGACCTTGGTGATAAGCAATTGCTCGAGCAACAGTTACAGAAAGCAAGTGTTGTCTTGGTCGGACCTGGACTAGTGGATGATGAGCGTGGAGAAGAGCTTCTCCAAACAGTGTTTTTTCATTTAAATCAAGATCAGACCCTCATACTGGATGGTGGTGCCTTATCCATTTTAGCTAAGACGGGAATGAAATTTCCTAAAGCTCAGCTTGTTTTAACTCCTCACCAGAGGGAATGGCAAGTCTTGTCAGGCTTAGATTTGGATTCCCAAGGAAGCAAGGAAACAGGAGAGGCTTTGATGGGATTTCCTTCAGGAACGATTTTAGTCCAAAAAGGTCCAGCGACTCGAATCTGGCAAGCTGGTCAAGCTGATTGTTATCAGCTGAGTGTTGGCGGTCCCTATCAGGCAACTGGAGGAATGGGTGATACTCTGGCTGGGATGATCGCTGGGTTTGCAGGGCAATTTCCCCAAGCAAGTCTCTATGAAAGAGTAACAGTAGCGACCTATCTACATTCAGCAATTGCTCAAACTCTAGCTGATGACAACTTTGTAGTTCTGCCAACCACGATTAGTCAACATATCCCAGCATTCATGAAGAAAATACAAAAAGACACCTGATTTTTTCAGGTGTCTTTTGATGATTAGAAGAGGCCTTTGACCTTATCTACAAGACCGTCAAGTCCTTCTGATCCTGAAACCAAAGCTTGTGCTTGGCTTAGGTACTCACCGAGTTGATCCTTGTTTCTTCAACAAATGTTTTTGCTGCAGAAAAATCTTTGTTCTCAATGAGTTCTTTTACTTGATTAAACAAATCTAATGGGTTCATGAGTTCCCTCCTTTTCTACAATTCTATTCAACCATTTTTTATAAAAACTTACAAGAAACTTGACTCTTCAAATAAAGTTCAGGGATGTCAAATGGTGCAAATTTTGATATAATTTTGAATGATGAATGTTAGAAATGATCGGTATGTTGTCGTGGATTTAGAGGCGACGAGTACTGGAAGCAAGGCAAAAATTATCCAAGTGGGAATAGTGGTCATTGAAAATGGGGAGATTGTACAACGGTACTCCACAGACGTCAATCCCCACGAAGCCTTGGATAGTCATATCAAAGAATTAACAGGTCTGACAGATCAACGTCTAGCTGCGGCGCCTGAGTTTTCTCAGGTGGCTGAAAAGATTTTTGAACTGGTCAAAGACGGTATTTTTGTTGCGCACAATGTTCAGTTCGATGCTAATTTATTGGCAGAATTCCTCTTTTTTGAGGGTTATGAATTGCGCACGCCTCGTATCGATACAGTGGAGTTGGCTCAAATATTTTACCCTCAACTTGAGAAGTATAATCTCGGCATTCTTTGCCAAGAGTTGGGGATTCCTCTAGTGCAAGCCCATTCAGCCCTATCTGATGCCCAAGCAACAGCAGAACTCTTTCTTTATATGAGACAAAAGATGTTTGGACTGCCAAAAGGGTTGTTGGAGCGCTTATTGAGTTTATCAGACAGCTTACTCTATGAATCTTACCTAGTCATCGAGGAAGTTTATCAGAAACAGTCTCTCCTCGTTGAGCATGATATGGTAGAAGTGCAGGGCTTATTCTTAAGAAAAGAGAAGCCAGTCCTTTCTCCGCGCAAACTCTCAAAAAATTTCCAGACCAATATTGCCTTGTTGGATTTGGAGGAAAGGGAACCTCAAGCAAACTTTGCCCAAAAAGTTCAAGAGTTCATAGAAAATGAGCGTGTTTCCTTTATCCAAGCTCAAACGGGTATTGGGAAAACCTATGGTTACCTGCTACCGGCCTTGTCACTTGAGAATGAAGGGGGAATCCTACTCAGTGTTCCGACTAAAATCCTTCAAAATCAGGTGATGCAAGAGGAGGCTCGAAGGTTAGAAGAAGTCTTTCATCTTTCCGTTCATAGCCTTAAAGGACCTCAGAACTATCTGAAACTGGATGCTTTTCATGCAGCATTGCTGGAAGAAGAGTCCAATAGACTTTATACCCTTTTTAAGATGCAACTCCTGGTCTGGCTGACTGAGACAGAAACAGGTGATTTGGATGAAATTGGCCAGATTTATCGTTATCAGCAGTTTTTGCCCAAGCTTGTCCATGATGGAAATCTTCCTAAACCTCACTTTTTTGGTTGGAAGATTTTTGGAGACGAGGCCAGAAAAAAGCTCGGACTTGTCAACTTCTGGTGACAAATCATGCCTATCTCGTTACCCGCTTGGAAGATGATCCAAGTTTGTTGGAAGGGCGACTCTTGATTATGGATGAGGCTCAAAAGATGCTCTTGACCTTGGAGAATTTGTCCCAGAAATCTTATTCTCTAACAGATTTGCTGGACCAACTAGATCAAGCCTTGCTTGATACAGAGGAAATGCTTCAAAGACGCTTGATAGAGAGTATTTGCTTTGAGCTTTCTCACTTGCTAGAACAATTTTTATCTGGTAAGCGCAGAATCTGTCCTACAAGTACAATGGCACAGCTTCAGCAGGATTTCACTGAGCTAGAACTTCAAGTTTTCGATGAGTACAAGAAATTTTTCTCAACTGATGGAGAATTTTGGCTTTCAGCTTCAGACTTGTCTAGTAAAAAGGTCATCATTTCCTCTAGTCGCAATCAACGTCTGCTATTTTCTCAGATTTTTCCGGAAACGAGTCAGTTGCTCGGTGTGTCCGCAACTCTGGAAATTAGTAGCAGGGTTTCCTTACCAGAATTATTAGGATTTCCAGATGCAGCCTTTGATAGGATGGTTGAAACATTTCAAGAGAAGCAAGAAATCTTAGTACTTAAAGATTTCCTTTAGTAACGGAAACATCTCAAGAAGAGTATGCTAAGGCCCTTGTTCAACTGATAGAAGAACTCATGCTTATGAAGGAACCTATCTTGGTTTTATTTACGTCTAAGGAGCTGTTATTAAGTGTATCGGACTCTTTGACATTCGCCCATCTAGCGCAATATAAGCATGGTGAACCAGCTCAGCTGAAAAGACGTTTTGAAAAAGGTGAACGAGAACTCTTGCTTGGAGCAGGAAGTTTTTGGGAGGGAGTCGATTTTTCAAGTCATCCTCGTGTGATTGAAGTGGTGACTCGTTTACCTTTCCAGAACCCCGAGGAGCCATTCACGAAAAAAATGAACCAAGAATTACGGCTTGAAGGCAAAAATCCGTTTTATGATTACCAGTTGCCTATGGCAATCATCCGCCTCAAGCAAGCAATGGGTCGAGCTCTGAGAAACTCTCATCAAAGTTCCAGTGTCCTAATTTTGGACAGCCGCATGGTGACCAAGCGTTATGGCAAGCAAATAGCACGTTCTTTATCACAAAATTGCCGCTTGAGAGAAGTCAATCAAGACCAAGTCATCAATAAAATTAAAACATTTTTTAAGAAATCATAGAAGAATAGTAGAAAGAATGAGGAGACCTTTATGAAACGTTCTCTCGACTCTCGGGTCGATTATAGTTTGATTTTACCAGTGTTTTGTTTGCTGGTCATTGGTGTAGTATCCATTTATATCGCGGTTAGTCACGATTACCCTCATAATGTCTGGTCCATTTTAGGACAGCAATTAGCATGGATAGCTCTAGGAATTGTCATCAGTTTTGTCGTCATGTTCTTTAATACAAAATTTTTATGGCAATCCACCCCTTATCTCTATGCCCTTGGTTTGATTTTGATGGTTTTACCTCTAGTTTTCTATAACCCTAACTTGGTTGCGGTAACGGGAGCTAAAAACTGGGTATCTATCGGCGGAGTTACGCTCTTTCAACCATCTGAATTTATGAAGATATCTTATATTTTAATGTTGGCCTATGTTATTGTTACTTTTACAACTAAACACAAAGCAAAAGAACGAACCATAGGTTTAGACTTTCTCTTGATTATGTGGATGACTCTCTTTACAATTCCCGTATTGGTCTTACTAGCTTTACAAAGCGACTTGGGGACAGCCTTAGTATTTATTGCTATTTTTGCTGGATTAGTTTTGCTATCAGGAGTATCTTGGAAGATTATCGTTCCTATTTTCGTAGCAGCTTCTTCAGCAATTGCTGGATTTTTGGCAATTTTCATCACCAAAGATGGACGAGCATTTCTACATAATTTAGGTATGCCGACCTATCAGATCAATCGTATCTTGGCCTGGCTCAATCCTTTTGATTATGCTCAGACAACGACCTATCAGCAGGCTCAAGGGCAAATTGCTATTGGTAGTGGTGGTTTGTTTGGTCAAGGATTTAATGTATCAAATCTCCTCATTCCAGTCCGAGAAAGTGATATGATTTTCACGGTCATTGCAGAGGATTTTGGCTTTATCGGTTCTGTGGCCGTGGTTGCTCTCTATTTGCTGTTAATTTATCGCATGCTTAAAATCACTCTCAAATCAAACAATCAATTTTACACCTATATTTCTACAGGTTTTATCATGATGCTACTCTTCCATATTTTTGAAAATATTGGTGCGGTGACGGGTCTCCTTCCACTTACAGGGATTCCCCTACCTTTTATTTCTCAAGGGGGCTCAGCTATTATCAGTAACTTGATTGGTGTTGGATTGCTCTTGTCCATGAGTTACCAAACACATTTAGCTGATGAGAAGAGTGGGCACACAAGGTCTAAACGTAAAAAAGTTGTCTTAAAAAAAGTAAAATAAGGAGGACAAAAAATGACTCAAGTAGCACTTATGTTAGCAGATGGTTTTGAGGAAATCGAAGCCTTAACAGTAGTGGATGTTTTACGTCGAGCAAGTATTAGCTGTGATATGGTTGGTTTTGCTGAAAAGGTGACAGGTTCACATGCAATCCAAGTAGTTGCAGATAAAGTTTTCGATGGAGATTTATCGGGCTATGATGTGATTGTCCTTCCTGGAGGGATGCCAGGATCAGCTAATCTTCGAGACAATGACCTTTTAATTGCAGAATTGCAACGCTTTAATGAGCAAGGTAAGAGATTGGCTGCTATCTGTGCCGCACCAATTGTCCTTAACCAAGCAGGTATCTTAGATGGTAAAGACTTCACTTGTTATGATGGTGTCCAAGAACAAATTCTTGACGGGAACTATCACAAGGAAGCAGTTGTAGTAGATGGTAACATCATTACCAGTCGTGGTCCCGCTACAGCTTTGGCCTTTGCTTATGAGCTGGTTGACAAGTTAGGTGGTGACGCTAAAGTTTACGAGAAGCCATGCTTTATCAAGGCCTTTTTGAAAAATAATAAATGATTTGAGAAGAATCTTAAGTGAATAACAAGATTCTTCTCTTTTTTATGGGCAAAAATAAGGTAAACATCGCTTTTTTCTTAAAAAAATGCTATAATGAAGGGTATGAAATATCACGATTACATCTGGGATTTAGGTGGCACTCTTTTGGATAATTACGAAATTTCTACAGGCGCTTTTGTAGCAACGTTGAAAGAATTCGGGATTATTCAAGAACATGATAGTGTCTATGAAGCTCTAAAGGTTTCAACAGAGTTTGCAGTCGAGAAATTTGCACCAGACATCGAACATTTCCTTGAGAGGTATAAAGAGAATGAAGCTCTTGAACTTCAACACCCAGTCTTATTTGAAGGCATCCCTGCCTTACTGGAAAAAATTTCAAATAAGGGTGGTCGTAACTTTTTAGTTTCTCATAGAAATAATCAGGTGATAGAGATTCTTGAGAAAACAGGAATTGCCGCATACTTTACTCAAGTCATTACGGCAAGTTCAGGTTTCAAGAGAAAGCCAAATCCAGAATCTCTGATCTATCTAAAAGACAACTATCACATTAACTCTGGAATCGTGATTGGTGATAGGTCGATAGATGTGGAAGCAGGACAAGCTGCAGGCCTAGATACCCATTTGTTCAAAGATGTCGTGACATTGAAACAAGTATTAGAATCGTAAGAAAAAGGAAAAAGATGACAGAAGAAATCAAAAACAACAGGCACAAGATTATGATGCCAGTCAAATTCAAGTTTTAGAAGGTCTAGAAGCCGTTCGTATGCGTCCAGGGATGTATATAGGATCGACTGCCAAAGAAGGCCTTCACCACCTGGTTTGGGAAATTGTCGATAATTCCATCGATGAAGCTTTGGCGGGATTTGCTAGCCATATTGAAGTCTTTATCGAACCAGACAATTCAATCACAGTTGTCGACGATGGTCGTGGGATTCCAGTTGATATCCAAGAGAAAACTGGTCGCCCTGCTGTAGAGACTGTCTTTACCGTCCTTCACGCCGGAGGGAAATTCGGCGGTGGCGGTTACAAGGTTTCAGGTGGATTGCACGGAGTAGGATCATCCGTTGTAAATGCCCTCTCAACTCAATTGGATGTCCATGTTCATAAGAACGGGAAAATCCATTACCAAGAATACCGTCGTGGTCATGTTGTAGCTGACCTTGAGGTTGTTGGAGATACTGACCGCACAGGAACAACTGTTCACTTCACTCCAGATCCAGAGATTTTCACAGAAACGACTGAGTTTGACTTTGATAGACTAAATAAACGGGTGCAGGAGCTTGCCTTCCTCAATCGTGGTCTTCAAATTTCTATCACAGATAAACGTGATGGTCAAGAGCAAACTAAACATTACCATTACGAGGGTGGAATTGCTAGTTATGTTGAGTACATCAACGAGAATAAGGATGTTATTTTTGAAAATCCAATCTACACAGACGGAGAAATGGATGACATCACTGTAGAAGTTGCCATGCAATATACTACTGGCTACCACGAAAATGTCATGAGTTTTGCTAACAATATTCATACCCATGAAGGTGGAACCCACGAACAAGGTTTCCGTACAGCCCTAACTCGTGTGATCAATGATTATGCTCGTAAAAACAAACTCCTTAAAGATAACGAGGATAATCTAACTGGTGAGGATGTTCGTGAAGGTTTGACTGCCGTTATCTCTGTTAAACATCCAAATCCACAGTTTGAAGGGCAGACCAAGACCAAGCTTGGGAACAGTGAAGTCGTTAAGATTACAAATCGCCTTTTCAGTGAAGCTTTCTCAGACTTTTTAATGGAGAATCCCCAGATTGCTAAACGGATTGTAGAAAAGGGAATCTTGGCAGCTAAGGCTCGTGTAGCAGCCAAACGAGCACGAGAAGTAACTCGTAAGAAATCAGGTTTAGAAATCTCTAATCTACCTGGTAAATTGGCAGACTGTTCTTCGAACAATCCAGCTGAAACTGAGTTGTTTATTGTCGAAGGAGACTCAGCAGGAGGTTCTGCAAAATCAGGACGTGACCGTGAATTCCAAGCTATCTTACCGATTCGTGGTAAAATCTTGAACGTAGAGAAGGCTAGCATGGAGAAAATTCTGGCTAACGAAGAAATCCGTAGCTTATTTACAGCTATGGGAACAGGATTTGGAGCAGAATTTGATGTCAGCAAGGCCCGTTACCAAAAACTAGTAATTATGACCGATGCCGACGTCGATGGTGCTCACATTCGTACACTATTGTTAACTCTGATTTATCGCTATATGAAACCCGTTCTAGAGGCAGGTTATGTTTATATCGCTCAACCACCTATTTATGGTGTGAAAGTTGGTAGCGAGATTAAAGAATACATCCAACCTGGAGCTGATCAAGAAAAACAACTACAAGAAGCATTGGCCCGCTACAGTGAGGGCCGCTCAAAACCAACTATTCAGCGCTATAAAGGTCTTGGAGAGATGGATGATCATCAGCTATGGGAAACAACTATGAATCCAGAATATCGTCTCATGGCTCGAGTTTCAGTAGATGATGCAGCAGAAGCAGATAAAATCTTCGATATGTTGATGGGTGATCGTGTAGAACCACGTCGTGAGTTCATTGAGGAAAATGCTGTCTACAGTAATCTAGATGTATAAAGTTGTGGAAAGTAGTTCCCAGTATTGAAAAAATATGATATAATCATGACAATTGTGTCAAGTATAAAAGGAGTTTGATATGTCTAATAATCAATTGATTATTGCTTTGATAGCAGTTGCTGCCCTGCTAATTATTGCTTATGTAATGGCGGTTTTCCTGCGCAAACGCAATGGAAACAGACTTGAAGTTTTAGAGCAAAGAAAAGAAGAACTATACAACCTTCCTGTTAATGATGAGGTTGAAGCTGTTAAAAATATGCACTTGATTGGTCAAAGTCAAGTGGCCTTTCGTGAATGGAATCAAAAATGGGTAGATTTATCCCTTAATTCTTTTGCAGATATTGAAAATAATCTCTTTGAAGCTGAGGGTTACAATAACACTTTCCGTTTCTTGAAAGCCCAACATCAAATTGATCAAATTGAAAGTCAGATTGGGCTCGTTGAAGAAGATATTGCAGAGATTCGAAATGCCTTGGCTGACTTAGAAAAACAAGAATCAAAAAATAGTGGCCGTGTTCTCCATGCCCTAGACTTATTTGAAAAACTACAACATACTGTTGCAGAGAATTCTGAACAATTTGGTCAATCCTTACCTGAGATAGAGAAGCAACTAGAACATATTCAATCTGAATTCTCACAATTTGTAACTTTGAATTCATCAGGAGATCCAGTTGAAGCAGCAGGTATTTTGGATGAGACTGAAAACCATATTCTTGCGTTGACGCATATTGTGGAAAGAATTCCAGCTATTGTGACTAAACTTACTACTGAATTACCAGATCAATTGGAAGATTTAGAAGCAGGTTACCGTAAACTTTTGGATGCCAATTATCATTTTGTGGAGACAGATATTGAATCTAGACTACAGCTTTTGTATGAGAGTTTGAAAAAGAATCAAGAGAACATTCGTACACTAGAATTGGATAATGCAGAGTATGAAAATGAACAAATCCAAGAAGAAATTAATGCTCTCTACGATATTTTCACACGTGAAATTGCTTCTGAAAAAGCTTTTGAAAAATTAATGGCAACTCTTCCAAGTTACCTCAAACATATGAAAGAGAATAATCAGGTTTTGGTTAAAGACATGGAACGTCTTGGTAAGACATACTTGATTTCGGAAAGTGATGTTAATCGTGTTCGTCGTCTTCAAGCAGACATTGCTGCTTTGAATACAACCATTCAAGAGTTGACAAGTGCTCAAACTGAAATATTAGAACCATACTCTATTTTACAGGAACGTTTGGAGAGTCTTCAGTCTGCTTTGAAGGATATTGAAGATGATCAAATTGGTGTTAGCGAACGTTTAGTTCAGATTGAAAAAGACGATGTCAATGCTCGCCAAAAAGCGAATGTCTATGTGAATCGATTGCATACCATTAAGCGATACATGGAGAAGAGAAATCTCCCAGGAATTCCACAAAAATTCTTAAAACTCTTCTTTGACGCAAGTCATAGTACGGAAGATTTAATCGCAGAATTGGAGCAAACTAAAGTAAATATTGAATCTGTGAATCGTATTTTAGAAATTGCTTCAAGCGATATGGATCTTTTAGAAACTGAAACATACAATATTGTACAGAATGCGACTTTAACTGAGCAATTGCTTCAATATTCTAACCGTTACAGATCATTTGATGATCGTATCCAAGAAGCTTTCCATGAAGCGTTAAACATTTTTGAAACAGCCTATGACTATCAAGCTTCTTTCGAGAAAATATCTCAAGCTTTAGAATTGGCTGAGCCAGGTGTGACTGATCGTTTTGTCACATCTTATGAAAAAACAAGAGAAATGATTCGTTTTTAATAAGATGAAAACCCTAGATACTTCTAGGGTTTTTACTTTTCTTTACCTATTTAAGAAATGATTCCTCAATTATTCATTGAAATTATAGTTTATATTTGATATGATATGACTATGACAAGAAATAGAAAAAGACGTAAAACAGTTGAAGACAAGAAGCAAAGAAATTTATGGATAATAGTGGCTTTGCTTTTTTTTACAATGGTGGCTTTGCAAGGCATCATAACTTATAAGGTAACAAATAAAAAAGTTTTTGAGGAAAAAATAGAAGCTCTTAAAAAAGAAAAAGAAGATGCCTTCTCCCAAGGAAGTCAGAAAAACCATTTCCGTAAAGATAAAACAGAGATTATCGCATATTACCCCATGGCTGGGGAAAATGTCATCACTTCTGTAAGAGATGCTATTTTCAAAGATGTTACTGACAAGGTAGAAGGGAAAGAACATCTGATTTTTTATTACTCTGAAAAAGGAGAAACGTCCTTCAAGGGTGTAGAAAATAGAAGTGTCAAAAAACAAGCCTATGATTTGACTAACTCTAACCTTGTTGAATTGGAAAATACTACGCTAGACAAGTTTTATCTCAAAGAAGATGGAAGTATTTTTACCTTGGATCAGGTCTTTTCAGATGCTAGCAAGGGAAAAGAAACGCTCCTTGAAGAAATCAAATCTAACCTTACAGATAGTAAACGAGAGCAAGCATCAATTGATCAGCTTCTCGCAGATTTTTCTGCTACGGACTTATCAAGCTGGAAATTTGACTACAAGGATAGCCAACTGATTGTTTTTCCGCTAAAACAAACACAGGGTTTAGAAGAAATAGCTTTGCCAATTTCAGACTTCTTTGATGTTATCCAATCGTCCTATTTAACTGAAAAGGATGAAGAACTTTATAAGAAGGCTCAGGCTGAGAAAAATAAAAAAGTAGTAGCTCTTACCTTTGATGATGGACCGGACGGAAATACAACACCACAGGCATTGGATATCTTGGCTAAATACAAGATTAAAGCAACTTTCTTTGTCCAAGGCAAAAACATCGCTGGAAATGAAGCAATTCTCAAACGTATGCAGTCTGAAGGTCATGAAGTTGGAAATCATAGTTGGAATCACCCAATTTTAACGAAACTGTCATTGGAAGATGCTAAGAAACAGCTCACAGATACCGAAGACGCTATTACAAAAGTTCTTGGAAAAAGCTCTAAATTAATGCGTCCACCATACGGTGCCATCTCAGATGATATTCGCAATAGCCTTGACTTGCGCTTTATCATGTGGGATGTTGATAGTTTGGACTGGAAGAGTAAAAATGAAGCAGCGATTCTGACAGAAATCCAACATCAAACGAGTGATGGGGCTATCATCCTCATGCATGATATCCATCAGCCATCAGTTAATTCGCTACCAAAAGTAATTGAGTATTTACAGGAACAAGGCTACAGTTTCGTGACTGTATCAGAGCTGTTGAATACTCGTTTGAAGCCACATGGAATTTACTACTCGCAACATCAATAATCAAAAGTTAAGAAAAAAACAATTTTACTCTTGACAGGAAGACGAAAACTTGGTATCATATTAGGGATGAGAAAAGCAGAAGTGAGAACTTCTCGCCTTGCGACTAACGTTGTCTGGCCCCTACAGATCAAGTTTCAGAAATGAACTATAATCATGTAGAGCGGATTTGCGTTAGCAAGTCCGCTCTTGTTTTTCTCTAAAATAAAAAAAGAGGTGAAAACCATAGCAAAGCAAGACTTATTCATCAATGATGAAATTCGTGTACGCGAAGTTCGCTTAATCGGTCTTGAAGGTGAGCAATTGGGTATCAAACCACTAAGCGAAGCGCAAGCACTTGCGGACGAAGCTAATGTGGACTTGGTTCTCATTCAACCTCAAGCTAAACCTCCTGTTGCAAAAATTATGGACTACGGCAAGTTCAAATTTGAGTACCAGAAGAAACAAAAAGAACAACGCAAAAAACAAAGCGTTGTGACCGTGAAAGAAGTTCGTTTGAGCCCAGTTATCGACAAGGGTGATTTCGAAACGAAACTTCGCAATGCTCGCAAATTCCTTGAAAAAGGGAATAAAGTGAAGGTATCTATTCGCTTTAAGGGACGTATGATCACCCATAAAGAGATTGGTGCAAAAGTTTTAGCCGACTTCGCTGAAGCAACTCAAGATATTGCTATCATTGAACAACGTGCTAAAATGGATGGACGCCAAATGTTCATGCAATTGGCCCCAGCAACTGACAAAAAATAATTGTCAGAAAGTTAAATAAAGGAGAAAAAATCATGCCAAAACAAAAAACACACCGCGCATCAGCTAAACGTTTCAAACGTACAGGTTCTGGTGGACTTAAACGTTTCCGTGCTTATACATCTCACCGTTTCCACGGAAAAACTAAAAAACAACGTCGTCATCTTCGTAAAGCATCTATGGTGCATTCAGGAGATTTCAAACGTATCAAAGCAATGCTTACTCGCTTGAAATAATCGCGTATTTGTAAGTAAATAATTCTAGGAAATATTTGGAGGAAATAAAACATGGCACGTGTTAAAGGTGGCGTTGTATCACGCAAACGTCGTAAACGTATTTTAAAATTAGCAAAAGGTTACTATGGAGCTAAACATATCTTGTTCCGTACTGCAAAAGAACAAGTAATGAACTCTTACTACTATGCATACCGTGACCGTCGTCAAAAGAAACGTGACTTCCGTAAATTGTGGATTACACGTATCAATGCGGCAGCTCGTATGAACGGACTTTCATACTCACAATTGATGCATGGTTTGAAATTGGCTGAGATCGAAGTTAACCGTAAAATGCTTGCTGACTTGGCTGTTAGCGATGCAGCAGCTTTCACAGCTCTTGCAGATGCAGCTAAAGCAAAACTTGGTAAATAATTATTCATAAGACTGGTGCAAATTTGTCCCAGTCTTTTTTAAACAAAGGAGAAAAAATGGCTTCTAAAATGCTACACACTTGCTTGCGAGTAGAAAATCTTGAAAAATCAATTGCTTTTTATCAAGACGCGTTTGGATTTAAGGAATTACGTCGTAGAGACTTTCCAGAACATGCATTTACCATTGTTTATCTAGGTCTTGATGGTGATGATTATGAATTAGAGTTGACTTATAACTACGATCACGGTCCTTACGTTGTGGGTGACGGTTTTGCGCACATCGCGTTAAGTACACCTGACCTTGAAGCTCTTCACAAAGAACACAGCGATAAAGGCTATGAAGTGACGAATCCAAATGGACTTCCAGGAACTCAACCTAACTATTACTTTGTTAAAGATCCAGATGGATACAAGGTAGAAGTAATTCGTGAAAAATAAGAAAAACTCCTCATTTTCAAATTGAGCTAGGTAATCTCACCTGACTCAGAATAACTTTATAGGGAGTAGTGTAGGTCATTTATGTTAGTTCCTTCCAGATAAATGTTGTAGTTTATCTGAGGCTAACATAGATGGCTTTTTCTGTCTAGCTTAATGTGACAAATTTGGATATAATAAAAATAACTTAACAAATTAGTGGGAGAAAAAATGTCAGACCAAAATCCAAATGTAGAGCTAAACAAAGAAGATAAACTAATTGTAGAAAATAATTCAGTGGAAGATATGAAGAATGGTCCAAAAGCAGTCAAGAAACCTTCGACTCTTCTATCTTTCTCATTTTATTTGGCACTTACCTATATTCTTCTATTTATAACTCTTGCTTTATTTACTGCTCCATGGGGAATTTTATTCTTGATTTTTCTAGGTCCTAATTTAATTGCTTACGCTATAGCAACTGTCTTAACCGGGGTAGGAATAAATAAAGTAAGTAAAACTGTCTTGTATACGAGTGCAGGATTTTATTTGCTTTCCGGACTTTTAGCATTCGACCCAGATTGGCAGATTTTTAGAGTCTTCCCTTTTCTCTCACTAGTTCTAGTTCTAATCGGGATATTTTTAACGAAAGATAGAGATAAATAAGTTGAGGAAGCTGAAGACGAGTATCTGCTTTAGACATTTTTAGAAGAAATTTTAAAATCACAGCTTTTTACTGGCTGTGGTTTTTATCTTGGTCCTTGTAAAGAAATTGTGTTTCTATTTTCTAAAATGGTATAATATAAAGAGATTAAGGGAGGTGGTAAAGAGTGATTGCTCAACTAGATACAAAAACAGTCTATAGTTTTATGGAAAGTATGGTTTCTATTGAAAAGTATGTTGCTTTAGGAAAAGAATATGGTTATTCATCACTTGGGATGATGGATGTTGATAATCTTTATGGAGCTTATTACTTTATTACAGAATGTCAAAAACAAGGTATTCAACCACTCCTAGGTCTTGAAATGACAGTTCATCATAAAGAAGATGTGTTTAATCTACGTTTTCTAGCCCTGTCAAACCATGGTTATCGAAACCTTATGAAGATATCATCTCTGAAGATGACAGGTAAAAAAGAATGGGCTGATTTCTCTTCCTACCTTGAAGATATTTGCATCATTGTTCCCTACTTTCAGGAAATAGTAAATTTGGATTTGGGACATGACTACTATATCGGAGTTTATCCAGATACAGCTCAGTCGAATTTTTCTCACCCTATTCTACCTCTTTATCGTGTTAACTCTTTCGAGTCTGAAGATTTAGAAGTTCTACAGATGCTTAAATCGATTAAAGAGAACGTGACTTTGAGAGAGGTTGATGTTCAATCTCAACAGGGCTTATTTTTACCGGCTGACCGTCTTGAACAGATTTTTCTAGAGAAGTTCCCAATTGCACTGGATAACCTTGCAAGATTGATTAAGGAAACTTCCTACGAGATTGATAGTAGTCTCAAGCTTCCACGTTTTAATCCAGAGAGACCTGCTGTTGAAGAACTTCGGGGAAGAGCGATTCAGGGATTGGAACAGAAAGGATTATGGAATCAGGTTTATCAGGCTCGTTTAGAAGAGGAGTTATCAGTGATTCATGATATGGGATTCGATGACTATTTCTTGGTTGTCTGGGACCTCTTACGTTTCGGTCGTTCTCAAGGATATTATATGGGGATGGGACGTGGATCTGCAGTTGGAAGTCTAGTGGCCTATGCCTTAGATATCACTGGAATTGATCCTGTAGCTAAAAATCTTATCTTTGAGCGTTTCTTGAATCGTGAACGTTACACCATGCCAGATATTGATATTGATATCCCAGATATCTATCGCCCTGAGTTTATTCGTTATGTTCGTGACCGTTATGGTAGTATCCATGCTGCGCAGATTGTCACTTACTCGACCTTGGAGCCAAGCAGGCCATCCGAGATATTTTTAAACGGTACGGTGTCCCTGAATATGAATTGACGGCCATTACGAAAAAAATAGGCTCTAAAGATACTCTTACGACAGCTTATGAAGGCAATCTAGGTTTTAGACAACTCATTCAGAGTAAGATTGAGTACCAAAAGGCTTTCTCTATTGCCAAAAAGATTGAAGGCTATCCACGACAGACTTCCATCCATGCTGCTGGAGTCGTTATTAGTGACAAAAATCTAACAGACTACATTCCTCTTAAGTATGGAGAGGATATGCTGATTACTCAATATGATGCGCATGGAGTTGAAGGAAATGGCTTGCTCAAGATGGATTTCTTGGGCCTACGAAACTTAACATTCGCTCAAAAAATGCAGGAGCTCTTATATGAAACTCAAGGTATTTCACTAAGAATTGAGGATATTGATCTTGAAGATAAGGCAACCTTAGCACTCTTTGCAGCTGGTAAGACCAAGGGAATCTTTCAGTTTGAGCAACCTGGAGCTATACGCTTATTGAAACGAGTGAAGCCACAAAACTTTGAAGAAGTAGTGGCGACGACTTCCTTGAACCGACCAGGTGCGAGTGACTATATCGATAACTTTGTGACCAGAAAACACGGCAAAGAAAAAGTTACAGTTCTGGACCCTGTGCTAGAAGATATCTTAGCTCCGACTTATGGTATTATGCTCTACCAAGAGCAGGTGATGCAAGTAGCTCAACGCTATGCTGGTTTTAGCCTCGGGAAAGCCGATATGTTACGTCGTGCTATGGGGAAAAAGAATGCGGCTGAGATGCATCGGATGGAGGAGAGTTTTATTCAGGGGGCCCTCGAAAAAGGGCATGGACAAAAACAGGCTCAAGAAGTTTTTGCCGTAATGGAAAAATTTGCGGGTTATGGTTTTAACCGTTCCCATGCCTATGCCTATGCTGCTTTGGCTTTTCAACTGGCATATTTCAAGACCCATTATCCCGCTGTCTTTTATCAAGTTATGCTAAACTATTCAAGTAATGACTACATTGTTGATGCACTTGAAATGGGCTTTAAGATTGCTCCGTTATCTATCAATACAGTGCCATATCAGGATAAGTTGGCAGATACGACCATCCACTTAGGTTTAAAGACTATCAAAGGAATACCTCGTGATTTTGCTTACTGGATTTTGGACAATCGTCCATTTAAAAATGTAGAAGATTTCATTACCCGCTTACCCCAAAACTATCAAAAATTAAGTCTTTTAACCCCTCTAGTTGAGATTGGTCTCTTTGATAGTTTTGAGAAAAATCGAAAAAAAATACTCGACAACTTACCAACTTTATTTGTCTTTGTAGAGGAATTAGGTAGTCTATTTGCAGATAGCAGTTACAGCTGGATACAGACGGAAGACTACACAGAAGCTGAAAAGTTCCAGAAAGAACAAGAATGGCTCGGAGTAGGGATCAGCCAGCATCCTCTTTTAGTTTTAGCCAAGAATGCCTTGTATCCAATTACCAGCTTGACTGAGTTGTCCGAAGGACAGGTAACTACGGTCTTGGTTGAGATACAGTCCATTCGTGTGATTCGTACCAAAAATGGAGAAAATATGGCCTTCCTAAAAGTTAGTGATAGTAAGACCAAAATTGAAGTCACTGTATTTGCAAATCAATATCGTCAACTGAAAGACGATTTACATGAAGGAAAATTTTATTATATAAACGGGAAGGTTCAAGAAAGAGACGGTCGTCTCCAGTTAATTTTAAACGATTTGAAAGAAGCGGTAAGTGAACGCTTCTGGATTCAGGTAGAGAACCATGATCATGATCAAGAGATTTACGAAATCTTAAATCAATATAAAGGGAAGATTCCTGTTGTAATTCGCTACCAAAAAGAACAACAAACTATTTTAGCTTCAGGCTATTCTGTTACTAAAGACTTAGCTTTACAGGAATCTTTGAAAGAGATTGTTATGAAAACGATTTATCGCTAAAAATTACGGAAAATAAGAGAATTTTCATTCTAATTATGATATAATCAGAAAGAATGTTAAAAGAAAAAAGGAGCAAAAACTAGATGAAACGTATTGCTGTTTTAACAAGCGGGGGAGATGCCCCAGGAATGAATGCTGCCATCCGTGCGGTAGTTCGTCAAGCAATCTCAGAAGGCATGGAAGTATTTGGTATTTATGATGGATACGCTGGTATGGTTGCTGGTAAAATTTATCCACTTACGGCTGCTTCAGTTGGAGATATCATTTCACGTGGTGGTACTTTCTTACACTCAGCTCGTTATCCTGAGTTTGCACAACTTGAAGGTCAACTTAAAGGTATCGAGCAGTTGAAGAAACACGGAATTGAAGGTGTTGTTGTTATTGGTGGAGACGGTTCTTACCATGGAGCTATGCGCCTGACTGAGCATGGATTCCCTGCTATTGGACTTCCTGGAACAATCGATAACGATATCGTAGGTACTGACTTTACAATCGGATTTGACACTGCAGTAACAACTGCAATGGATGCAATCGATAAGATTCGTGATACATCATCAAGTCACCGTCGTACTTTCGTTGTTGAAGTAATGGGACGTAACGCAGGTGATATCGCTCTTTGGGCAGGTATTGCAACAGGTGCTGACGAAATCATCATCCCTGAAGAAGACTTCAAATTTGAAGATATCGTAGCAAGCATCAAAGCTGGATATGAACACGGTAAAAACACAACATTATTGTTTTAGCAGAAGGTGTTATGTCAGCAGCTGAATTTGGTCAAAAACTAAAAGAAGCTGGCGATACAAGTGACCTTCGTGTCACAGAACTTGGTCACATCCAACGTGGTGGTTCACCAACTGCTCGTGACCGTGTATTGGCATCTCGTATGGGCGGACACGCTGTTAAACTCCTTAAACAAGGAATCGGTGGTGTTGCTGTCGGTATTCGTAACGAGAAAATGGTTGAAAATCCAATTCTTGGAACAGCAGAAGAAGGTGCTTTGTTCAGCTTGACATCAGACGGTAAGATTGTTGTTAATAACCCTCATAAAGCTGATGTTGAACTATCTGGCTTGAACAAGAGCTTGTCATAATCAACTTTAACTAATCTGGTAAAATGACCATAAAAGGTCGAATTATATAAAGGAGTCACAAAATCATGAACAAACGTGTAAAAATCGTTGCAACCTTAGGTCCTGCGGTAGAAATCCGTGGTGGTAAAAAATTTGGTGATGATGGATACTGGGGTGAAAAATTAGATGTTGAAGCATCAGCACAAAACATTGCTCAATTGATCGAAGCTGGAGCAAACACTTTCCGTTTCAACTTCTCACACGGTGACCACCAAGAACAAGGTGACCGTATGGCAACTGTTAAACTCGCAGAAAAACTTGCAGGTAAAAAAGTTGGTTTCCTTCTTGATACAAAAGGTCCAGAAATCCGTACGGAATTGTTCGAAGGCGATGCTAAAGAGTACTCATACAAGACTGGTGAAAAGATCCGTGTTGCTACTAAACAAGGAATCAAATCAACTCGTGAAGTGATTGCTTTGAACGTTGCTGGTGGTCTTGATATCTACGATGATGTTGAAGTTGGTCATCAAGTCTTAGTTGACGATGGTAAATTGGGTCTTCGTATTTTCGCTAAAGACGATGAAACTCGTGAATTTGAAGTAGTTGTTGAAAATGACGGTATTATTGCTAAGCAGAAAGGTGTGAACATCCCAAACACTAAAATTCCTTTCCCAGCACTTGCTGAACGTGATAATGCTGATATCCGCTTTGGTCTTGAGCAAGGTATCAACTTCATCGCGATTTCATTCGTACGTACTGCAAAAGACGTAAATGAAGTTCGTGCTATCTGTGAAGAAACTGGTAACGGTCACGTTCAATTGTTCGCTAAAATTGAAAACCAACAAGGTATCGATAACTTGGACGAAATCATTGAAGCTGCTGATGGTATCATGATCGCTCGTGGTGACATGGGTATCGAAGTACCATTCGAAATGGTTCCAGTTTACCAAAAAATAATCATCACTAAAGTGAATGCTGCTGGTAAAGTGGTTATCACTGCAACCAACATGCTTGAAACAATGACTGAAAAACCACGTGCAACTCGTTCAGAAGTATCAGACGTATTTAACGCTGTTATTGACGGAACTGACGCTACAATGCTTTCAGGTGAGTCTGCAAATGGTAAATACCCACTTGAGTCTGTAACAACAATGGCTACCATTGACAAGAATGCTCAAGCTCTTCTTAAAGAGTATGGTCGTTTAGATTCACATTCATTTAAACGTAACTCTAAGACAGAAGTTATGGCATCAGCTGTTAAAGATGCAACAAGTTCAATGAACATCAAATTGATTGTAACCATTACTAAGACAGGTCACACAGCTCGTTTGATTTCTAAATATCGTCCTGACGCTGATATCTTAGCTATCACATTTGACGAATTGACACAACGTGGATTGATGTTGAACTGGGGTGTTATTCCTGTAACTACTGACCGTCCATCAAACACTGACGACATGTTTGATCTTGCTGAGAAAATTGCTGTTGAACAAGGTTTGGTTCAATCTGGTGATGATATGATTATTGTTGCAGGTGTGCCTCTTGGTGAAGCTGTTCGTACAAACACAATGCGTATCCGTACAGTACGTTAATCTAAAAGTAAAAAATCTATCACTTGATGTGATAGGTTTTTTTTATTAAGAATCCTTGTTAGCTCAATGGTTGATTGAAGGAGATTTTAAGACAATAAAAAAACTTTCTGGTAAAACCAGAAAGCCTGAGAGGCATCTCCATGTGAGAAATCGGTTCACACAATTTCTCAAGGTCCGCTCCTGCGTTATGACCTCCTTATGCTCAATAGTAGCTATCGCTACTTATCGACTCATCGCAGAGACTATTCTACTATAAGGTCAAGAAAATGTCAAGAAAAATCCGCCCCTTGATAACGGGACGGATAGATGATGCTAATTGCCGGGATCGAACCGGCGACCTCATCCTTACCATGGATGCGCTCTGCCTACTGAGCTAAATCAGCTTACCTAAAAAGTATACAATAGATAGATAATTTTGTCAATAAGATGCAGGCTTTAAAAATCATGCGAGAGCTAAAATAGAAAACTCAAGGTTGATACCTTGAGCTCTTTTAATTCTGTTGAAGTTTTTCACGTTTTTTATCTGGATTCCAAACGAAGCTTGCGATAAAGCTAAAAATAATGGTAAGGATACCAATGATAATAGCTAGGATAAGGGCAGGGATACGGATAAACCACCAGAGAGGATTGGGTTTTGTATCGGTATGCCATTGCTTAGTTTCTTCGTCCAAACGTTGAAATTCTGACTGGATACGGTCTGCTACTATTTCAATCCCTTCATCATTCATTTTCTTAATATCAGAGATATCAATAGGATTTCCAAAATTCATATCAACACGTTCTCGACTGATAAGGCCTTTTAAAGTCATAGGACCAGTATAAGTGACAGGCATGATACGGACCTTGGCCATTTTAGCAATCAGAGCTACCCCACCTTTGACATCATTAGAATGACGACTACCGCTTGGGAACATAATGAGAGAGCGATCGCTTTTTTTGAGGACGTTGATTGGATATTTGATAGCTGAAGCACTGGGATTTTCCCTATCAATAGGAAAAGCACCACACATACGAATCCACCAGCCAAAGATACGATTTGAAAATAGCTCCTTTTTAGCCATAAAAATGAACTGTTTGGGTTTGGTTGCAAAGGCCATGTAGACAGGGTCCCACCAAGTACGATGAGGAGCTACTAGAATATAGTTTTCATCTTGGTTAGGGATTTTATCAGTATTGTGATAATGGGCGTTACCGTTGATTGACCAGAGAATCAATATAACCAGCCCACGTAGATAAGTATAAAACATGATGTCTCCTTCAGTTTGCTTTCTATTATTATACCTTATCAGGGCTAGACAGGCAAACATTTTTATGAGGAGGAGATTGGGTATTGGGGATAAAATAGAATAATTCTTGAAAAAATGATATGATAGAATTTATGGAAAAAAATAAATTAATGGGATTAACCCAATCTCAAGTTAGGGAACGTCAAGCACAAGGCCAGGTTAATGATTTTAAAGCCTCAGCCAGTACCAGCACTTGGCAAATTATCAAACGAAATGTCTTTACTCTCTTTAATGCTTTAAACTTTGCTATTGCTCTTGCTCTAGCCTTTGTACAGGCTTGGAGTAATCTGGTTTTCTTTGCGGTTATCTGCTTTAATGCCTTTTCTGGGATTGTGACGGAGCTCCGCGCCAAGCATATGGTTGATAAGCTCAATCTCCTAACTAAGGAAAAGGTAAAAACTATCCGGGACGGCCAAGAAATAGCTCTGGATCCTGAAGAGCTCGTTTTGGATGATATTATTTGCTTGTCGGCTGGTGAACAGATTCCCAGTGACGCTATCGTTCTAGAGGGTTTTGCAGAAGTCAATGAAGCTATGCTGACTGGTGAGAGTGATTTGGTCCAAAAGGAAGTAGAGGCCGTACTCTTATCAGGGAGTTTTCTCGCCAGTGGTTCTGTACTTGCCAAGGTTAAACATGTGGGGGCGGACAACTACGCAGCTAAGCTTATGCTTGAAGCCAAGACAGTCAAGCCAATCAATTCACGTATTATGAAATCGCTAGACCAACTAGCTGGCTTTACTGGGAAAATCATTATCCCTTTTGGAGTGGCACTCTTGCTAGAAGCCTTGATTTTAAAGGGGTTACCACTAAAGTCATCTGTAGTTAATTCATCTACAGCTCTTTTGGGGATGTTGCCTAAGGGAATTGCACTCCTAACCATCACCTCTCTTTTGACAGCTGTTATCAAACTGGGGCTAAAGAAGGTTCTGGTACAAGAAATGTATTCTGTCGAAACTTTGGCCCGTGTGGATATGCTCTGTCTGGATAAGACAGGTACCATTACCCAAGGGAAATGAAGGTAGATTCTCTAATCCCTTTAACAGAGACTTATGATGAGAATGCTATTGCTAGCATATTAACGAGCTATATGGCAAACAGCCAGGATAAAAATCCAACTGCCCAAGCAATTCGCCAAGGTTTTCAAGGCCAAGAAAGTTATACCGTCTTGTCTAGTATCCCTTTCTCAAGTGACCGTAAGTGGGGTGCTATGGAGATGGAAGGACTAGGAACTGTCTTTCTAGGTGCTCCAGAAATGTTGCTAGACCAAGAAGTGAAAGAAGCAAGAGCAGGCTTAGAACGTGGTTCACGGGTCTTAGTTTTGGCTCTTAGTCAAGAAAAATTAGACTATGCTAAACCTCAGAAACCATCTGATATTCAAGCCTTGGCCCTTCTTGAAATATTAGATCCTATTCGAGAGGGAGCAGCAGAAACCCTAGACTATCTCCGTTCACAAGAAGTAGGTCTCAAGATTATCTCTGGAGATAATCCTGTCACGGTATCAAGTATTGCTCAGAAAGCTGGTTTTGTAGATTATGAGAGCTATGTCGACTGTTCAAAAATTACGGATGAAGAATTGATTGCTATAGTTGAGGAGACTGCGATTTTCGGTCGAGTGTCCCCTTATCAAAAGAAATTAATCATTCAAACTCTGAAAAAAGCAGGACATACAACAGCTATGACGGGAGATGGTGTTAATGATATTCTTGCCCTTCGTGAGGCTGACTGTTCGATTGTGATGGCTGAAGGGGGTCCAGCAACTCGTCAGATTGCCAATCTGGTCCTTTTGAACTCAGACTTTAATGATGTACCTGAAATTCTCTTTGAAGGTCGTCGGTGGTCAATAATATAGCCCACATTGCGCCGATTTTTCTTGATTAAGACCATCTATTCATTCTTGTTGTCCATTATTTGTATTGCCAGTGCCCTGTTGGGAGCGAACTGAATGGATTTTTGATTTTTCCCATTTATCCCGATTCAGATTACTATGATTGACCAGTTTGTAGAAGGTTTCCTCCATTTGTGCTAACCTTTGAGCGCAATATCAAACCTGTTGAGCAAGATTTCTCAGAAAATCTATGCTTCGTGCGCTACCAAGTGCCCTTATGGTAGTCTTTAGTGTTTTTATTTGTGAAAATTTTTTTGGGTCTAGCCAAGGCTGGTCAGAAGTCGAGACAGGAACCCTACTCTATTATTTACTAGCATCAATTGGTTTTTATGTCAGTAGTCAGAGCTTGTCTGCCATTCAATATCTGGCGAATACTCTTAATCGTTTGGTCAGTTGGAGGTTTTGTTGCGACAGCTCTATTCCCAACCACTCAAAAACTCTTGGAAATTTCAAGTTTAACAGCTAAAACTGTCCCGGTTTATCTGACCATGATGGCTATTTTTATCATTTTATTTATTCTTTTAAATCGTTATCCAATTCGGAAATAAAGCAAGACTGCAATCCTTTGATTGCGGTCTTTTTTGCTAAAGATTGAAGCTTAAAATATGGTATAATAAGAGTTAAAGTTACGTTGAAAGTGAGAGAAGATGATTTCAAAAAGATTGAGTATAGTAGCTTCTTTTGTTCCTCAAGGAGCTATTTTATTAGATGTGGGGAGTGACCACGCTTATCTACCCATTGAGTTGGTAGAAAGTGGAAAAATTGAACGTGCCATAGCTGGTGAAGTGGTAGTAGGTCCCTATCAATCTGCCGTAAAAAATGTTGAAACCCACGGCTTGGTAGATAAAATTCAAGTTAGATTAGCTAATGGCTTAGCAGCCTTTGAGGAAACTGACCAAGTATCAACTATTACCATCGCAGGGATGGGGGGGCGCTTAATCGCTACTATATTGGAAGAAGGTTTGGACAAGCTATCTAGTGTGAATCGTTTGATTCTTCAACCCAACAATCGCGAAGATGAGTTGCGGGTTTGGCTACAAGCCCACGGTCTCCAGATTGTTGCTGAGAGTATCCTAGAGGAAGCAGGAAAATATTATGAAATCATAGTTGTTGAAGCTGGGACCATGAACCTATCAGCTAGTGAAGTTCGTTTTGGGCCTTTCCTATCACAAGAAGCTAGTCCAGTATTTGTAGAAAAATGGCAAAAAGAAGCTGGGAAACTAGAGTATGCACTCGATCAAATCCCAGAAAAAAATCTGGCGGAGCGTCAGATTCTGATTGATAAAATTCAAGCAATTAAGGAGGTCCTCCATGCAAGCAAGTGAAGTGATTAAACGCTATGAAGCCTTTTGTCCCCAGGAATTTTCAATGGAAGGAGATAGTCGGGGACTGCAAATAGGTACCTTAGACAAGGATATTAAAAGGGTTATGGTTGCCCTTGATATTCGTGAGGAAACAGTGGTTGAAGCTATTAAAAAAGATGTGGATCTTATTATCGTCAAACACGCGCCTATCTTCCGTCCTATCAAGGACTTGGTAGTCAGCCGTCCCCAAAATCAGATTTACATTGATTTGATTAAGCATGATATAGCAGTCTACGTCAGCCATACCAATATTGACATTGTTGAAGATGGTCTCAATGACTGGTTCTGCCAGATGTTAGGTATTGAGAATACAACTTATCTGCAGGAAACAGGTCCTGAACGAGGCATTGGGCGTATCGGAAGTATCCGACCTCAAACATTTGAAACATTTGCTAGTCGGGTTAAGGAAGTCTTTGCCCTTGATAGTCTGCGGATGGTCTATTATCAAGAGAGTGATTTGAAAAAGAAATTTCTAGAGTTGCCATTTGTGGTGGAAGTGGTCAATCATTCTATCAAGATGCTTTAGCTAAAGGAGCTCATGTCTATATCACTGGTGATATTTATTACCATACTGCTCAGGACATGCTATCAGATGGCCTGTTAGCTCTGGACCCTGGGCATCATATTGAAATTCTCTTTGTTCAAAAAATAGCAGCGCTCTTGAACGAATGGCAGAAAGAAAATGCTTGGTCGCTAGAAGTTATCGCAAGTCAAGCGTCCACAAATCCATTCCACCATATCTAGTTAGAAGGTGTAAGTATGAAAAAAATTGCCATTGTTGGAGCAGGAATTGTAGGGGCAACGGCTGCCTATTATCTTTCTAAAGAAGTTGATGTGGAAGTAACTGTCTTTGACCATGGACTAGGGCAGGCAACAAAGGCAGCAGCTGGTATTATCAGTCCCTGGTTTTCTAAACGACGCAATAAAGCTTGGTACAAGATGGCGCGTTTGGGAGCAGACTTCTATGTCGATTTATTAGCTGACTTAGAGAAATCTGGTCAAAAAGTTGATTTTTACCAACGTTCAGGAGTCTTTCTTCTTAAAAAAGATGAATCCAAACTAGAGGAATTCTATAAACTAGCCTTACAACGTAAAGAAGAATCTCCCTTGATAGGAGACTTAGCCATTTTAGTCCGAGATTCAGCCAATGATTTATTTCCAGGTCTGCAGGGATTTGAGCAATTGCTCTACGCCTCTGGTGGAGCTCGGGTGGATGGGCAAGTCTTGGTGTCACGTCTACTAGAAGCGAGTCAAGTTAAAGTAGTTAGCGAAAAGGTCAGTCTGACCCCCTTAGCATTGGGTTACCAGATTGGCGATAGTGTATACGATTATGTAATTTTGGCGACTGGAGCATGGTTGAGTCAAATTTTGGAACCACTAGGCTATCAGGTAGATGTCCGTCCACAAAAGGGACAACTGCGAGACTATCAAGTAAGCCAAGATATGGCTGACTTTCCAGTTGTGATGCCTGAAGGTGAATGGGATTTGATTCCTTTTGCTGGTGGTAAATTATCCTTAGGTGCTACTCATGAAATGACAAAGGATTTGATCTGACGGTCGATGAAAATTTGCTCCATCAAATGGTAGAAGCAGCCTTGCCTAACTATCCAGTATTGGCAGAAGCAGTTTCTGTTGGGGAGCGTGTTGGAATCCGAGCCTATACTAGTGATTTCTCTCCATTCTTTGGACAGGTTCCAGGTCTGACAGGAGTTTATGCAGCAAGTGGATTGGGCTCATCGGGTCTTACAACTGGTCCACTTATTGGTTATCATTTGGCTGAATTAATTCAAGGAAGAACTGGAAAGCTAGAGCCAAATGATTACCCGATTGATAAATATATTAAACAAAAATAGGGAAAGATTTGCTTTTACTTCCTTTTTACGAAGATATTGGGATTGCAAATGACATCCCCTTGTAAAAATGGTAAAATAGGAAAAACAAGCAAAGAATTGAGGAAAAAATATGCAAGAAAAGATTTTGGTAACAGGTGGTGCAGGATTTATCGGTACTCACACTGTCATTGAACTGGTCCAAGCTGGTCATCAAGTTGTTGTCGTAGATAACTTAGTCAACAGTAGCCGTAAAAGCCTAGAAGTAGTAGAAAGAATCACCGGAGTAGAGATTCCTTTCTATGAAGCTGATATCCGAGATACGGATACGCTTCGTGATATTTTCAAACAGGAAGAACCTACAGGAGTTATCCATTTTGCAGGTTTGAAGGCAGTTGGTGAGTCAACACGTATCCCACTTGCCTACTATGATAACAACATTGCTGGTACAGTGAGCCTTTTGAAAGCAATGGAAGAAAATAACTGCAAGAATATCATCTTCAGTTCTTCAGCGACAGTGTACGGAGATCCTCATACTGTCCCAATCCTAGAAGATTTCCCACTTTCAGCTACCAACCCTTATGGTCGTACCAAGCTTATGCTGGAAGAAATCTTGACAGATATCCATAAAGCAGATTCAGAGTGGAACGTTGTTTTACTGCGTTACTTCAACCCAATTGGTGCCCATGAGAGTGGAGATTTGGGTGAAAATCCAAACGGTATTCCAAACAACCTTCTACCATATGTGACACAAGTCGCAGTTGGCAAGTTGGAACAAGTTCAAGTCTTTGGAGATGATTACGATACAGAAGATGGAACAGGTGTTCGTGACTATATCCACGTCGTTGATTTAGCCAAAGGACACGTTGCAGCCCTTAAGAAGCTTCAAAAAGGCTCAGGACTCAATATCTATAACCTTGGTACAGGAAAAGGCTACTCAGTTCTTGAAATTATCCAAAATATGGAAAAAGCAGTCGGACGCCCAATTCCTTACCGCATTGTTGAACGCCGTCCTGGTGATATCGCAGCTTGCTACTCAGACCCAGCAAAAGCTAAGGAAGAACTAGGATGGGAAGCAGGACTTGGTATTACTGAAATGTGTGAAGATGCATGGCGTTGGCAAAGTCAACATCCAAATGGATTTGAAGACTAGAATCCTGAAAACAAGATGAAAAAAAGAGGAAGAATCTCCTCTTTTTTTGGTTTTTGGTTCACTAGAAGAAAAAGCAACTCTTTCTTTTAAGGGGCAAGAAAGTCTAAAGAAAAATTGATAAATTGTCTCTCAAAATACTATAATTTTCTAGAAAAATATGCTAAACTAGAGGGAGTGGAATAAAGACAGTGTTTCTCCACAAATAATAAGAATTAATCTTTAATTAGTGCACGTGTAGGGCAGTTTTTAACAGCCTCTAGTAGGTCATCAGTTATAGAAACTTCTTTCTCTAACTGGTCAGGATTATCATAAAAACGGACGATTCCATTATCATGGTAATCGAATATTTCAGAATAAGTCTGGCATAGCCCACAAGCTATGCAACGTTCAGGTATAAGTGTGATTTTCATATTTATATTGTAATAAGAAAATAAGAAAAACTCAAGGAGTAGGGTATGGAAAAAGAACCATGGCAAGAAGATATTTATGAAAATCAAGAAGAAGAGACAAGAACAGAGCGTCGAAATCGCAATAAAAAGGCACGGGAGTTATCGCAAACCGTATTTTAACAATTTTGGCAGCCATTTTCTTTGTAATTGTTCTTGGAATGATTGTTGTATTGGTTTATTTATCATCAGGAGGTAGTGACCGAACAGCATCTTTGAAGGATTTCTATGATGCTTCAGCTCCAAAAGTTGAGGAAGTTACTACGACCACTAGTACACCAGTGACAGAAACTACTGTTGCCGAGACTACTGAAAAAACGCGTACAGAAGAACATACCGATGCCGAAGGAACAATTACTGTTTTAGCGGGTGAAGGGGAAGCAGCTATTGCAGCTCGTGCTGGAATCTCTATTGCTCAGCTTGAAGCTTTAAATCCTTCTCATATGTCTACGGGGTCTTGGTTTGCAAATCCTGGTGATGTTCTTAAAATAAGATAGGAGCAAAGATGAAAACAATTCAGATTGCGATTGATGGTCCGGCTTCAAGTGGAAAAAGTACTGTAGCTAAAATTATTGCTAAGGACTTAGGTTATACCTATCTAGACACAGGGGCTATGTATCGAGCGGCAACCTACATTGCCTTGCAGCACCAAATTAGTCCAGAAGAAGCTTCTCAAGTTCTTGATTTATTAGATCAATATCCGATTAGTTTTGGGCGTTCTGAGGATGGACAACAGCTTGTCTATGTAGGAGATGTGGATGTCAGCCATCCTATTAGAGAAAATACTGTGACCAATGCAGTTTCTTCTTTTGCAGCAGTTCCTGCAGTTCGTGAAAAATTGGTCGCTCTCCAACAAGAAATTGCTCAACAAGGTGGCATTGTTATGGACGGGCGCGATATCGGTACTGTAGTTTTACCAAAGGCTGAACTGAAAATTTTTCTCGTGGCATCAGTGGACGAGCGTGCAGAACGTCGTTACAAGGAAAATCTTGCCAAGGGCATTGAAACTGATTTGGAAACCTTGAAAGAGGAGATTGCGACGCGTGATTACAAGGATAGTCATCGAGCTACGTCACCACTCAAACAAGCTGAAGACGCTATTTACTTGGATACAACTGGACTGAGCATTCAAGAGGTTGTTGACAAGATTAAGCTAGAAGCTCAAAAACATTTATAATCAGAATTCATAACTGATTAACCAAAATCTTGGTTAATCGGTTTTTATTGCTATTTGTCAAATGTCTGATTTTAAGGTATAATAGGTCCTGTTAATAAAATTTGACATTCAAACAATCATTTTTTTAGGAGATAATATGAATAATTTACCAAATTGCCCAAAATGTAATTCAGAATATGTATATGAAGATGGTACCTTGCTCATCTGCCCAGAGTGTGCCTACGAGTGGAATCCAGCTGAACAAGTTGAATCAGAAGAAGGCATTGTTGCTATAGATGCAAATGGAAACAAACTAGCTGATGGAGATACAATAACCTTGATTAAAGATTTGAAGGTTAAAGGAGCGCCAAAAGATCTTAAGCAAGGTACACGAGTTAAAAACATTCGTATTGTAGAAGGTGACCACAACATCGATTGTAAGATTGATGGGTTTGGAGCTATGAAGCTAAAATCAGAATTTGTGAAGAAGATTTAATCATGATTAAAAATGAAAAAGTAATATTTTATAGTCGTATCTTTTTATTTATAGCAGCCTTTACCGGTGTATACTTGGAGATCACCAAACGCGGTGGTTTAGGGATGTTGCTTTACTATACAGTACTTTCTAACCTTTTGGTTGTACTTTTTACAGCTTATCTTTTGTTAAAGATGCGTAGTGGAGGTGATAGTTGGCAGAGTCCTGGTATTCTACGTCTCAAAGGTGGCGTCACTATGAGTATTATGATTACTTGTGTCATCTATCATTTCATGCTAGCTCCTTTGACGACAGATTTTTACCGTTTGGAAAATTTCCTTTGCCATTATATTGTCCCTCTCTGGTTTAGCAGATACAATTATTTTTGATAAGAGTCGTCAATATAAGTTAGTTGATCCCATGCTTTGGACTAGCCTTCCTTTGCTTTATATGATTTTTGCCCTTTTAAACGGTTTTGTTCTAAAGATGGATGTCCCTAATGCTAAGGATAGTCCCTTCCCTTATTTCTTTTTAAATGCTACAAAACATGGTTGGGGCTTTGTCTTTAAATGGGCAGCAACTATCTTTGTTGCTTATATGATTTCAGGATATCTATTTTATCTAGTGAAAAGCATTAAAAGATCAAAGAAATAAAAAGTACCCCTATGCGGGTGCTTTTTTTGTTAGCGATAATTGTACCCGGACAAATCGATTTATTTTATCTTGTTATGAAGTCTTTTATACCTTACAATAAAACTGTAGCTACCAATACAACTATTGAGGATGAAAAAAATGACTGAAAATCGTTATGAATTAAATAAGAATTTAGCACAGATGCTTAAGGGTGGCGTCATCATGGATGTTCAAAATCCTGAACAGGCAAGAATTGCTGAGGCTGCAGGTGCGGCAGCAGTTATGGCTTTGGAACGAATCCCAGCTGATATTCGTGCAGCGGGTGGTGTCTCTCGCATGAGTGATCCAAAGATGATTAAGGAAATCCAAGAAGCAGTCAGCATTCCAGTTATGGCTAAGGTTCGAATTGGGCATTTTGTTGAAGCTCAGATTTTAGAAGCTATCGAGATTGACTATATCGATGAGAGCGAAGTTCTATCTCCAGCTGACGATCGTTTCCATGTGGACAAGAAAGAATTTCAAGTTCCTTTTGTTTGTGGTGCTAAAGACCTAGGAGAAGCCTTGCGCCGTATCGCTGAAGGAGCTTCTATGATCCGTACAAAGGGGAACCAGGAACAGGAGACATTGTTCAGGCGGTTCGTCATATGCGTATGATGAATCAAGAAATTCGCCGCATTCAAAACCTCCGTGAGGACGAGTTATATGTTGCTGCAAAAGAACCCCAAGTACCTGTAGAATTAGTTCAATATGTCCACGAAAATGGGAAATTACCAGTTGTCAACTTTGCAGCTGGAGGTGTTGCAACACCAGCGGACGCTGCTCTTATGATGCAGCTAGGTGCAGAAGGTGTCTTTGTTGGCTCAGGGATTTTCAAGTCAGGTGATCCTGTTAAACGTGCAGCAGCAATTGTTAAGGCAGTTACAAATTATCAGAATCCTCAAATTCTGGCTCAAATCTCGGAAGACTTGGGAGAAGCTATGGTTGGTATCAATGAGAATGAAATCCAAATTCTCATGGCTGAGCGAGGAAAATAGATGAAAATCGGAATCTTGGCCTTGCAAGGTGCCTTTGTAGAACACGAGAAAATGCTTGCTCAACTAGGAGTTGAAAGTGTTGAACTGCGAAACCTAGAAGATTTTCAGCAACATCGAAGTGAGCTATCAGGTTTGATTTTGCCAGAAGGAGAGTCTACAACGATGGGGAAACTGTTGCGAGATCAGCAGATGCTCATTCCTATAAGAGAGGCTATTCTCAATGGTTTACCAGTCTTTGGAACTTGTGCGGGTTTAATTTTGCTAGCAAAACAAATCACTTCTCAAGAGGAAAGCCATCTAGCAACTATGGACATAGTAGTAGAGCGCAATGCCTATGGACGTCAGCTAGGAAGCTTTTATACAGAAGCTGACTGCAAGGGCGTTGGTAAAATTCCAATGACCTTTATCCGTGGCCCAATTATCAGTAGTGTTGCTGAGGATGTTGATGTTCTAGCGATTGTGAACAATCAAATCGTTGCGGCACAAGAAAAAAATATGCTGGTAACCTCCTTTCATCCTGAATTGACAAATGATCTTCGTCTGCATCAGTACTTTATCAATTTGTGTAAATAAAAAAAGAGGTTGGGATTTTTCCCACCTTCTTTTTTACATGTAATAAACAATAGCAATGTATTGGAGAGTAGAGGCTGCTAGAATGAAGAGATGCCAAATCATGTGGAAGTATGGTTTTTTCTTGGCGTAGAATCCTGCTCCTACGGTGTAACACAGACCTCCTGAAACCATAAGACTCCAAAACATTGGACTTGTCTGACTGATGATTGCTGGTAAGATAGCCAATACAAGCCATCCCATGATGAGGTAAAGGATGAGGCTGAATTTTTCATTGACCTTCTTGGCAAAGATTTTATAAAGAATACCGAAAATAGTTGTCCCCCATTGGATAGCAATAATGAGATAACCAAACCAATTATTCATCAGGGTTAAAACCACCGGGGTATAGGAACCTGCGATGGCAACATAAATCATGGAGTGATCGATGATACGGAGCACATACTTATGTGTTGACCCATAGGCCATGGAATGATAAATGGTAGAAGAAAGAAACATGAGAAAAAGACTGATGATGAAAATGGAGACACCGATAGATGATAAGAGACCATGTACCTCATAACTATAAGTTGATGAAATGGGAAGTAGAATGAGCATGATAAAGGCCCCTACAGCATGGGTTACACTGTTGGCAACTTCCTCTCCGAAACTGAGTCTTTTACTAAGTTTTAAGCTGGTATTCATTGATTTTCCTCCTTCTATTCCGTCTTAATGAGAGCCAAAGTTTGATGATAGAGTTTAATAGTTTGACAACTACTTTGAATAATGGAATTTTCTGGGTCAATCCCTTCGTTCATATAGTTTACAAAAGCGTTATAGAGTTGCTCTGAGTTAGTCTCAGTTTGCAGAGTATTGAGTGTTTGAGCAATCTCTTGAATAGAAAAGACAGACTTAAGCGTTGTAATGGCGATCAAGCGGGCAATTTGCTGGCGTTGGTATTTTTTCTTATCAGGTTTTGTCAGGTAGCCGTGTTTCACATAGTTATTGACCATAGAAGCAGTTAGGCCTTTGTCAGATTTTGATGAGATAGGTTCACATACTTTATTGACATAAAGTAAGACTTGGTCTAGGTAAAGGTCGATATTTGGAATTTCTTCCCATTTTGGGTAGGAAAAACTAAAATTCATTTCTAACTCCTTTTTATCTAGTTTTAATAACTAGATTATAGAATAACAAAAATAGAAAGTCAAGTTTCAAGTGCTTGTAGAAAGAAATAATTTATGCTATGATGAGAGAAATAGTATGAAAAGAGGATGAATGATGGAGATTCGCTTAGCCTTTCCAAACGAAGTTGATGCAATTATGCAAGTGATTGAGGGAGCCAAGAAATATTTGGCAGAAGCTGGTAGCACTCAGTGGCAAAACGGCTACCCAGATGCAGATATCATTATTGAAGATATCATCTCTGGTCAAGCTTATGTAGCCCTAGACGAAGGAGAGCTCTTAGCCTATGCAGCAGTAACCAAGAGCCCAGAAAAAGCTTATGAAGCTATTTATGATGGCAACTGGGAAGGAAAAGAAGCAGAATACTTAGTATTTCACCGTATTGCAGTTGCTAGTGATGTGCAAGGGCAAGGTGTTGCTCAGACCTTCTTGGAAGGCTTGATTGAAGGCTTCGATTACCTAGATTTTCGTTCTGATACACACGATCAAAATAAAGTCATGCAACATATTTTTGAGAAGCTTGGTTTTAAGCAAGTTGGTAAAGTTCCAGTAGACGGGGAACGCTTGGCCTATCAGAAAGTAAAAGCGAATGTCTAAGAAGTATGTCAAGATGCTGTACAGTTCTCCGATTGGTTCCTTATCTCTAGTAGCAGATGACCACTATCTGTTTGGGATATGGGTCGAAGAAGAGAGCGATTTTGAGAGAGAATTATCTGAAAAAGCTGTAACTGTCGTTGAAAGTCATCCCGTTTTAAATCCAATCATTTCCCATCTAGATACTTATTTTAAGGGGCAAAATCAGGATTTATCTGAATTACCCCTAGCTCCTGTCGGAAGTGACTTTGAAAAAAGAGTTTGGAACTATTTGCGTGGAATTCCTTTTGGTCAGACAGTTACTTATGGACAAATAGCCAAGGACCTGCAGGTAGCTTCTGCTCAAGCAGTCGGAGGAGCCGTAGGTCGCAATCCCTGGTCTATCCTTGTACCTTGCCACCGTGTACTTGGTGTGGGTAATCGTCTAACAGGATATGCTTGGGGACTCGAGAAGAAGGCTTGGCTCTTGAGACATGAAGGTGTGGCATTTAAAGAGAAGAAAAAATAGAAAGAGAAGAAGATGTTAGAATTTATCGAATATCCAAAATGTACAACTTGTAAAAAAGCTAAGAAAGAATTAGATCAACTCGGACTAGAATATAAAGACGTTCATATCGTTGAAGAGACTCCGAGTGAAAAGGTGATTTTAAACTGGCTCGAAATTTCGGGATTTGAATTGAAGCAATTTCAATACTAGTGGAATCAAATATCGTGAACTCGGATTGAAAGATAAGGTTGGAACATTGTCAAACAAAGAAGCAGCCAAACTCTTGGCCAGTGATGGTATGCTGTTAAAACGTCCGATACTAGTTGAAAATGGCCTTGTAAAACAAATTGGCTATCGTAAGTCATATAAGGACTTGGATTTTAATTAGTTTTTGTCTATCTCCTTGATAGATAAAATATATAACCTCCCACTTTTAAAGTATGATAAACTAGAAGGTAGATGAAATCTGATATGCTCGTAGCAAATATTTTTAATTAGAGCATACGTATGATAGAATGAATCATTATCTTGAGAGGATGTTTCTATGAATGTTACAACGATTTTAGCATCTGATTGGTATCAAAATTTGATGCAATATATTCCAGATGGCAAACTTTTTAGTTGGCGTTCTGTCTTTGATGGGATTCCAAGAATTGTACAGCAATTACCTACAACATTGATGTTAACAGTATTTGGTGCCTTTTTTGGAATCATGCTAGCCCTGGTCTTTGCTATTGTAAAAATCAACCGAGTTCGATTTATATACCCAGTACAAGCCTTTTTTGTTAGTTTCCTAAAAGGAACTCCAATTTTAGTTCAACTGATGTTGACCTATTACGGGATTCCATTAGCTCTGAAAGCATTGAATCAACAATGGGGAACTTCTCTAAACATTAATGCTATTCCAGCAGCAACATTTGCGATTGTGGCTTTTGCTTTTAATGAAGCAGCCTATGCCAGCGAAACTCTCCGTGCGGCAATCCTTTCTGTAAATCCAGGTGAGATTGAAGCCGCTCGTAGTCTTGGTATGACACGCGCACAAGTTTATCGTCGAGTCATTATTCCAAATGCAGCGGTAGTAGCGACTCCAACCTTGATTAACTCCTTGATTGGCTTGACTAAGGGAACTTCTCTAGCCTTTAGTGCAGGTGTTGTAGAAATCTTTGCTCAAGCTCAGATTTTGGGTGGTGCAGACTATCGCTACTTTGAACGCTTTATCTCAGTTGCCCTTGTATACTGGGTGGTAAATATCGCTATTGAAAATCTTGGTCGCTTTATTGAAAGAAAAATGGCTATTTCCGCGCCAGATACTATCGAAACAGATGTGAAAGGAGAGCTTCGCTAATGATTAAAATTTCAAATTTAAGCAAATCCTTTTCAGGTCAAGCCGTTTTGGATCATCTGAACTTAGATATTCAAAAAGGAGAAGTTGTTGCCTTAATTGGTTCTTCAGGAGCTGGGAAATCAACTTTTCTTCGTAGCCTAAACTATCTAGAAACTCCTGATAGTGGTTCTATTCAGATTGATGATTTCAAAGTTGATTTTTCTCAAATTACGCAAGAAGAAATTCTAACTCTTCGTCGCAAACTATCGATGGTTTTCCAGCAGTTCAACCTATTTGAACGTAGAACAGCTCTGGATAATGTCAAGGAAGGTTTGCTTGTCGTTAAGAAATTATCCGATGGAGAAGCAACTAAAATTGCCAAGGAAGAACTAGCCAAGGTTGGACTTTCAGACCGTGAACAGCATTATCCTCGTCACCTATCAGGTGGACAAAAACAACGTGTAGCTATAGCGCGTGCTCTAGCGATGAAACCGGACGTTTTACTTTTGGATGAACCAACCTCAGCTCTTGATCCTGAATTGGTGGGTGAGGTTGAGAAATCAATCGCAGACGCTGCCAGGTCTGGTCAAACCATGATTTTGGTAAGCCATGATATGTCATTTGTAGCTCAAGTTGCTGATAAGGTTTTATTCTTGGATAAAGGAAAGATTATTGAATCCGGAACACCAGATGAAATTATCAATCATCCTAAAGAAGAACGAACAAAAGAATTCTTTGCTAGTTACAAACGGACCTATATTTGATATAATAGAAGATAAGAAAAACTCAGTTGGCCAAGCTAGCTGGGTTTAGTCTTTAAAATTGTTAGAAATGAGAAAGAGCATGCTCCTACAAATATTTGCCTTGTATCTGGAGAGTTTAGTTATCACAATGCTACTTGTTTTGCTCGGCTTAGGTTTTTGGATCGGTCTAAGAGCTCTGGTAGGTGTTGATAAAACAGCCAAGGCTCGTCAAGCCCACTTGTATGATATGATCATGATTGGAGTTTTGATAGTTCCAGTATTATCCTTTGCGACAATGAGCATCTTGATTGTCCTAAAGGCTTGATACTTGCCAAATTCCAGGTAATTAGTTAGACTAAAGATAGTTACAACTAGAAAGAAGGAAAAACAATGTACGATACTATTATTATTGGTGCAGGACCTGCTGGGATGACTGCAGCCTTGTATGCGGCTCGCAGTAACCTAAAGTTGCTTTGATTGAAGGTGGCCTTCCTGGCGGTCAGATGAACAACACTTCTGACATTGAAAACTATCCAGGTTATGCTAACATTAGTGGACCTGAGTTAGCAGAAAAGATGTTTGAACCTCTTGAAAATCTAGGTGTTGAACATCTCTATGGCTTTGTAAAAAATATTGAGAACCATGGTGATGTTAAGAAAGTAATCACAGATGATCAAGAATTTGAAACTCGCACAGTTATCGTAGCGACTGGTTCAAAACATCGTCTCTTGGGAGTTCCGGGTGAAGAAGAACTGAATAGTCGTGGAGTTTCTTACTGTGCAGTCTGTGATGGAGCCTTTTTCCGAGACCAAGATTTATTGGTTGTAGGTGGAGGAGATTCGGCTGTTGAAGAAGCAATCTTCTTGACTCAGTTCGCCAAATCTGTAACCATCGTTCACCGTCGTGATGAACTTCGTGCTCAAAAGGTTTTGCAAGATCGTGCCTTTGCTAATGATAAAATCAAATTCATTTGGGATTCTGTCGTCAAAGAAATCAAGGGTGAAAATCGTGTTGAGTCTGCAATGATTGAAAATGTTAAGACTCATCAAGTAACTGAACATGCTTTTGGTGGAGTGTTTATCTATGTAGGTTTGGATCCTGTTAGCGAATTTACAAAGGATTTACAAATACAAGATGAGTCAGGTTGGATTGTGACAGATATCCATATGAAAACTGCAGTGGATGGTATCTTTGCAGTTGGAGATGTACGTCAAAAAGATCTTCGTCAGATTACAACAGCTGTAGGAGATGGCGCTATTGCAGGTCAAGAAGCCTATAAATATATTACAGAACACAGTTAAAAAAGTTTCCAATCATTGATTGGAAACTTTTTCTTATAGACGATTTCGAAAGACTTCGTACATGAGAATGGCAGCAGCAACACTGGCATTGAGGCTTTGGACGTGACCATTCATAGGGATGGTAATCATTTCATCCACTTGTTTTTTTATATTACTTGAGATACCTTTTCCTTCATTACCGATGATAAGGGCGATTTTTCCTTTGGTATTCCATTTGTGGCATGGAGTGCCGTTCATATCAGTTCCAAAAGTCCAGAATCCTTCATCTTTCAATTTATCCAAGGTTTGGCTGAGATTAGTCACACGAGCGATTGGGACATGTTCAATGGCCCCTGTCGCAGTCTTGGCAACAACAGGTGTCACACCGACAGCACGGTGTTTGGGAATGATAACCCCTGAGACATTAGTGGCATCAGCTGTTCTCAAAATAGAACCTAGATTATGAGGATCTGTTAGGCCATCTAAAATCAATAGCAGAGGATTCTCCTCTTGTCTGGTCTTTGATAGAATCTGTTCCAATTCTGTATAGGCAAATTCAGAAACACGCAATACAAACCTTGGTGGACAGCACCTTCAGTCATCTCTGAGAGGGATTTTTTCGAGGTCCAAGAAATAGAAACTTTCTTTTCAGTAGCTAGTTCCTTCACTTTTTCAACATTTTTACCTCTTAGATCCTCTTGGACATAGAGTTTGTTTCCAGTATTTGCAAGGAGGGCTTCGGTAACGGCATGTACGCCATAGACAATATCGTTTGTTTTCATGAGTTTATTATAACATAAAATCCCGTCTTATAACGGGATTTGCTTTATTCGAGAATGAGGAGACCATCTTTGATGGCAAATGGGTCTTTTTCATTGATACGATCGTAGAACATAATGCCATTGATGTGGTCAATCTCATGTTGGACAACAATCGAGTTGTAGCCTTTAAGCTTAATGCGGTGCTTTTCACCATTCTTGTCAAAGTAGTCAACTGTAACTCGGGCATGTCGAATGACATAGCCTGGGACATTACGGTCGACGGACAAGCACCCTTCTCCCTCACCAAGAGCAGCATCTTGAACTGAGTGGGATACAATTTTTGGATTGTACATAATGGCTTGTAAATCGTAGGCTTCCTGAGGAGTTTCCCCTTCTTCGGTAATGTTAGGTACCAAAACAGCGATGATGCGTTTTGAGATATCCAATTGAGGAGCAGCAAGACCAACTCCACCACGAAGTCCTAGTTTTTCAGCCATAACGGGGTCTTGAGAATGTTTGAGGAATTGCATCATCTTTTCTCCTAGAATGATATCCTGATCACTAAGTGGGAAAGTAACTTCTTCAGCAACGGCTCGAAGAGTAGGATTCCCCTCGCGAATAATATCCTTCATATCAATTAAATGAGCGGCTTTGGTAATACGTTCTATAGCAGACATGTTCTCTCTCCTTTTCTTACCATTCAATCATAACACAAAAAGCCTTAGAAAGAAAGTAGAGAAGTTTGTCCATTTATCAAGCCTCAGATGAAATACAAGCTTGTCTATGGTATAATAGAAAAAGAAAACTTACATAAAAAAGTAAGGAGGAATCAGATGGAAAAACGTAGTAGAAGAAGAAAAAAGCAATCAGGCTTTCTCCTAAAGTTAGGCCCTGTTAGATTTTTTAGGAACTATCGCAAATGGACGAATGCAACTTTTATAGTAGTCTTATTGACGGTAGTCGCAATCTCCATGTCTCTAACCTTATTTGCAGAAAGTCTCCAAGGAATTTTCTTTACAAGTAGTAACCCAAGTGTCTCACACCAAGAGTCTAGCCCGCAGACGAAAAGTAAAGAAGGAGAACAGGAATCTACTGCCCGTATTATGGCTCATGGTGACTTGCTTTATCATGATATAGTATACATGTCAGCCAAAAAAGAGGATGGGACTTATGATTTTTATGAAAATTATGAATACGTTAAACCCTGGTTTAAAAAAGCAGACTTGGTTATCGGTGATTTCGAAGGAACTATAAGCCCAGACCATTATCTGGCAGGATATCCACTATTTAATGCTCCGCCTCAAGTCATGGATGCCATCAAAGATGCTGGTTATCATGTTTTGGATCTGGCTCATAATCATATCCTTGATTCACAGTTAAGTGGTCTTATTTCAACGGTAGATACTATCGAAAATGCTGGTATAACCCCAATTGGTGTTTATACGCATAAATCTCGCGACAAGTCGCCAATAGTGATTAAGGAAGTTAATGGTATCAAAATCGCTCTCTTAGCCTATTCATACGGTTTCAATGGAATTGAGGAATCTATTTCTAAAGAAGACTACAATCATTACTTGTCTGACTTGGATGAAGTTAAAATGAAAGCAGAGATCGAGCGTGCGGAAAAAGAAGCTGATATTACCATTGTCATGCCACAGATGGGAGTTGAATACCAGTTAGATCCGACTGAAGAGCAAAAAGTTCTCTATCATAAGATGATTGATTGGGGTGCTGATATTATCTTTGGAGGTCATCCTCACGTTGTTGAACCTTCTGAAATCGTCGAAAAAGATGGGGACAAAAAACTCATTATTTACTCTATGGGAAATTTCTTATCCAATCAACGAATCGAAACCATGCAAGATGTGGCGAACGCTAAATGGACTGAGCGTGGACTTCTCATGGACGTAAGCATTAAGAAAGAAACCGGTAAAACTATTATTGTTACAGCGCAAGCTCATCCAACTTGGGTTAGTCGTATACATAAGGGAACCTATTCACCAGAAGGTTATCCAAATTATCTATATCAGACTTATATCTTGGAGGATTTTATCGAGGGTGGTACTCACCGTGACATGTTAGATGAAGAAACCAAGGTACGGATTGACACTGCATATAGAGAAATGAATGAACATGTAGGATTGAAGTGGTAGTAGCTTTAGCTAGAAGGAGACAAGATGACGATAAAACTAATTGCAACAGATATGGATGGAACCTTGTTGGATCCCAAAGGACAAGTTGATTTACCGCGTTTAGAAAAGATTTTAGATCAGCTGGAGGAAAGGAATATTCGGTTTGTTATTGCGACTGGAAACGAAATCCATCGTGTGAGACAATTGCTGGGGCACTTAACGGATCGGGTAGTTCTTATCGTTGCCAATGGTGCTCGGATATTTGAAAATGACCAGCTTATCCAGTGTCATACTTGGGATGACCAGGTGGTTGATAAGGCTTTAAAATTTTTCAAGGGTCGAGAATGTCAAGACCAGTTTGTGGTGACTAGTATGAATGGTGGCTTTGTGAAAAAGGGTACCGTCTTTACGGAACTGGATAAATTTATGACACCTGAGATGATTGAGCTTTTATACAAGCGAATGAATTTTGTTGACGAGCTCCAAACTGATTTGTTTGGCGGTGTTTTAAAAATGAGTTTGGTGGTCGGAGAGGAACGTTCTGACACAGTTTTGCAAGAAATCAATCAACTTTTTAATGGGCATGTTCAGGCAGTTTCTAGTGGTTACGGCTGTATCGATATTTTGCAAGAGGGTATTCATAAGGCTTGGGGCTTACAAGAACTACTCAAACGTTGGGATATAAAATCTCAAGAAATCATGGCTTTTGGTGATAGTGAAAATGATGTCGAGATGCTAGAACTGGCTGGAATTGCATATGCTATGGAAAATGCGGATGATAAGGCTAAGGCTGCTGCAACAGACTTGGCACCATCTAATAGTCAAGCAGGAGTCTATCAAGTTTTAGAAGACTGGCTTAAACAAGGTTGTAATGATTAAGTAGACTATATTTCTATCAGCCGAAATTTTCTTATTAGTGTTTATAATGACTTTTGCTTTTTTAACTGAGATAAGGTATAATGGTTTTACTGTCTTTTGGGGTCGTTACGGATTCGACAGGCATTATGAGGCATATTTTGCGACTCGTGTGGCGACGTAAACGCTCAGTTAAATATAACTGCAAAAAATAACACTTCTTACGCTCTAGCTGCCTAAAAACCAGCAGGCGTGACCCGATTCGGATTGCTCGTGTCTGATGACAGGTCTTAATTTTAGCGAGATACGATCAAACTTTGTCTAGCAGTTTGATAAGAGATTGATAGACTCGCAGTTCCTAGGCTTGAGTTATGTGTCGAGATGCTGTTAAAACAATACATAACCTATGGTTGTAGACAAATATGTTAGCAGGTGTTTGGACGTGGGTTCGACTCCCACCGGCTCCATTATTCCTTTGCATTCTTTTGCATTCCTTTCTAAAACGTTGTACTTACAGCGTTTTTTATTTTTTTCTTTGGTATTCCTTGGTATTCCTTTTTACAAAAGGGATACAACAAAGGATACAACATTCCGTCGTATCCTTAAAAATCTATATATTTTGAAAAACGTTCCCCGATATCGTCTTTCGCTTGAGTGGTTATATGAGTATATACGTTCATTGTTGTTTTTAAATCAGAATGTCCGAGTCGGTATTGGACTTGTTTTAAAGTCATTCCAGCTTCAAAGCAAAGGCTTGCGTGAGTATGTCTGAAACCGTGAATTTTAATCGGTCTTAGCTTACTATCTTTTAAAATACCATGTAACCACTTTCGTGGTAAAGTGCTTGGGATTGGTTTTTTGAATTCATTCTCAAAAATGTATCTTGCATCAGGATTTTGCTTCTTCCATTTCTTCAAAAGGTTTTTTGTTTTTTTATCAAGACTAATCAATCGATTGCTGCTAACGGTTTTTGTATTTCCTATTTCTTCGCCCGCAAAACCCCTTGTGATAGCCTTATTAATATCCAAAGTATTATCGTTCCAGTCTTCCCATTCAAGAGCTAAAATCTCCCCTTTTCGCGCTCCTGTGAATGCTAGGAGGCGGAAAAGAACTATCTTCTCTAAATCTTTAGTCTTAGCAACTAACTTCATAAAAGTTTTTAATTCATCTTTATTGTAAAAATCACTCTTACTATCAACTTTCTTTCTAACAGTAGCAACCACACTATCGACTGGATTCGTTTCAATATAACCATGTCTGATCGCGTATTTGAATATATTATTCATTAAACCTTTTAGCTTACGTCCGTAAACTAATTTTTTAGACCACTCATTCACTTGCTCTTGCATTTGTAAAGGAGTGATAGTAGCAATTTTTCTATCACCCAAAGCTGGATAGATATGATTTTCGAAGTTCCTAGAAGTCTTTATATAGGTACTATCTTGTACGGTATCAGCGTATTCTTCAAGCCATTTTTTCGAGATTTCTTCGACAGTTATCTCTTTCTTGGCCTGTTCTTCATTTTCGATATCATTTTGAAGTTGAAGGAGTGCAGCACGGGCTTTCCCTTTGGTTTCAAAACCTCTTTTTCTGGCATATTTACTTTTGCCATTTTCTTTTCCAATATAAACGGTGAAACCATAAGCAGTATCACCGTTTTTCTTTTTGTAAGATTTTATTTCCATTTTATTATCACCTCGTCGTCAATTTTTGAGAGCGGGGGATTTTTTTATTGAAAAAATCTTTCCACGTTATTCGCTTGCGCTTGAGTCAATTTAGTCGAAATAGTTTTTATTTCACCAGTATTTACATTTCTAAGAGAAATAGAAGCAGCGCCCGGTTTTTCTTCTTGTGTAGTAACAGACGTAGAATTGATAGTACCTTTTTTCTTTCCTGAAGCGCCTGCAATAGCACCAATAGGCCCTGCAATAGCACCCCCTAATAGAACTCTACCAACTCGACCTTTTTGTTCTGTTTTTCCCGTAGTCGTTGTATGCTCTATGATTTTAGAACCAGAGAAATTAAAATTTTCAAATTCATAAAGTACGGGAGTTTCTGAGTATAAACCGATATAATACTGGCCGTCAACTGTTTTTCTAATAGCAGTGGGGTTAGAGAATTGATTGCTTGCTGGCAAGGTTATTTTTGTTTCTAGCGCTGCTTTCTTTCTCATATCGTTAGCTTTATTAAGGCCTTCTGCTGTTTTATCAATTGCGTTTTTTGTTAATTCTTTTATTTTATTAAAGTCCATTGTTTTATCCTTTTTTCTTGGATTTTAAATCCATTTATTAAATAGCTATTTTAATAACGCCTGATATTCTTCCTTAACCATTACCTCGTCAGCTATGGTTTTTAATTTATACTTTTCCATAAAATGGACATAATTAAACTCAGATACATCATCCATGGTTTTTAATTCTTCTTCCAGAAGATGATGAATCATATTTCGGTCTGCCTGAAGCTCACATAATTCTCTATTGAGTTGATATTGGCTTTGTGAATGCTCCTTGTGACCTAGTTCATGTAGGGCTACTTGTTTTTGGTCTTGCTCTGATAAATTGATATCAATAGCAAGAAGCTTCAATGTTGGATTGAAGAATCCGGGACTATGCCAGCCTGTTCCATCAAAGTAGCATAGGTTCACACCCTCCCGGGCGCAAAGCTCTCTTACAGTCATAAATGCACCTCTATTTATTTTTTAAGTGTGCCTCCAAGACCGCTGTAATAAAATCTATATCTTCTTCAGAAAGTGGTTTACCATCGAATAACATAGATTGTGCAGCAACGTCTCTGAGGTCTAATGGTGCAGAAGCATCACCATCTTTCGCAATGTTAGGATTTCTGTGCGTCCCAATAGGTAGTCGGTGGACACGTTGAAGTAGTCAGCGATTTGTTGCAGTCGTTCAGCAGACGGTTGATTCCTTTTCAACCCATACAAAGAATTCTTGCCTAACTTTAGCTTATCTTCTAAAGTATTTAGCGAAATCCCTTGTTTTTCACATAAATCTTTTACGATTTCAAAAGTAGAAAACATTGATTTATCAGCCTTTCTAAGACATGACAAAAAATATTTTACAAAATACGCAAAAAATAGTTGACATTATTTCGCGTTTACGCTAAAATAGTTTTTGTAAGTTGATGAGTTAGTAAAAAACGAAGTTAAAACTTATCTAAAAATAAATAGCTTTGGCGAGCAAGAAAATTGATAGATATAATGTTTTATCAAGGTTTTTAATTATGCTTACATTTTAGCAGATACGCTAAAAACTGTCAAGTATTTTATAAAATTTCTAACTCATCTTCTTACAAAATAAAAAAACGTACCTCAGCTGCTATCTGAAGTACGTTACGGAAATTGTTCTGCTCAAGCTAATAGCAGTAGCTAACAACACTTTGCTGGTATCGCCTCCAGCACTGCAGTTGAAATAGTTAGGGACTTTGGTCTACGAGAAGTTGCGCTTTTTAACGTGGCTACCTCCCACGACTGAACTCGCACCTATTTTTACGACTCTTGTTTGTCGATGCTGGCAACCAGACCAGAGATAGAGTTTAACTACTGAGACACAGTACCTTTCAAAAATTCTGCCAATTACATCAGCTCCTTTCTGTTAACAAAGGTAACATTATTATACTAAATGTAAGAAGGTTTGTAAAGGTTTTGTCTGCTAAAAGCTAGGGCAGAAAACAATTTTCGTTAATAATAATCATTTTTTTAACTTACAAAGAAAAGGAGGAAGATATATGCCAAATATGGATGGTGGACGTCAAAAGGTGAGAGATTATCTAAAAGAACACAATCTGACGATGGCTACGCTAGCGGTGCAGTATAGCATGACTCGTCAGGATGTAACGAATATCCTGAACGGTAAATTAAAAAATCCACAAGCGAACCAGTTCATCGCTCGTGTGATTGAAGATTTTAAAATTCGCTAATACAAAAAGCACCTAACAGAAGTCAGGCGCTTAACAAAATATTCACTTACAGTATATCACAGAAAGAGAGGAATTACTAGTGGCGATAGAACTCTTTGGCAACGAATGGAAAGAAGAACTATTTGAAGATTTAGTAAAACTTAATATTGAAGCTATAAAAGAAGCAAACAGAAGAATTTCAAAACAATTCAATATGGTTCCAATCAAGGAAGTTATGAAGGCTACTGGATGGGGAAGAACAAGAATTGAAGATTTTCGAGATCAAGGAAAATTCAGCTATCAACAAAACGCAAAAGGCGGTAAATACTTATACGACTTAGATGATGTATTAAGATTTCAACGGCAACTTATGAAGTAGGAGTTAATATGAAGCTATTAGATAAAATAATAAAATATTTCTTCGCGTCACAAAGATATGAAGAAAAAAACGTTGATTGGCGATTGGTGGCATTAGACCTTAACCAACAACTTATCGAATCCGAAATGGAAAAGCAAGGACTTTATCAGCGTATCGCAGACCTTGAAAAATTATTGGAGGTATAAACAATGGTAGAACCAAACATTACAGAGCAATTATTCGGAGTTGCGATTATGCTCTTAGGAATATTCGTTCTTATGCTTTTTACAATGAAGCATGAAAGTAAAGAAGTTGAAGAAATGGAAGAAGTTGAAACGGACTTTTACACAATCGCACGAATGAACCTAAAAAAATCTGACAAGCAATTTACTTACGACGTCGAACCTCCTATCGGTTTGAACTAGAAAGGGTAGAAAATGGTAACAATTAATAAACTTGAAATTGAAAACGTCAAGCGCGTTAAAGCGGTCAAGATTGAGCCTTCAGCAAAAGGCTTGACGATAGTCGGTGGTAACAATAATCAAGGTAAAACAAGCGTATTAGACGCGATAGCGTGGGCGTTAGGCGGTAACAAGTACAAGCCGTCACAACCACAGCGCGAAGGTTCGACGCTTCCGCCAAGTCTAAAAATAACGCTATCGAATGGCCTTATTGTTGAACGCAAGGGAAAAAATAGCGATCTAAAAGTTATTGATCCAAGCGGAAACAAGGCCGGACAGAAATTACTTGATAGTTTTGTGGAAGAACTAGCGCTTGACCTTCCGAAGTTTATGGAAATGAACGACAAGGAGAAAGCTACAACACTCTTACAAATTATCGGGGTAGGCGATCAACTAGTCCAGCTTGAAATGGAAGAAAAAGCCAAGTATCAAGAGCGTCACGCTATCGGAGTGATCGCAGACCAAAAAGAAAAGTTTGCTAAAGAACAACCATATTATCCAGACGCACCGAAAGAACTTGTCTCTATCGCGGAATTGATTCAGCAGCAGCAAGAAATTTTAGGACGAAATGGCGAAAATGCCCGTAAGCGTCAAAATTTAAACGTTATCGAAAACGATTATAATTTTACTCTTGCAAACGTCCAACGATTAGAAAAAGAGCTTGAAGAAGCTAGAGCGAAAGAGCAAGCACTAGCACAAGACCTTGATATTGCACGAAAAGACGTTTCCGTTTTAGTGGACGAATCCACGCAAGAAATTGAAGACAGTATCGCGAATATCGAACAAATTAACTTGAAAGTTCGGGCGAATTTCGACAAAGACAAGGCAGAAGAAGACGCGAAAGTATATCGTGAACAATACCGCGAATTAAACCTTGTTATTGAAGGAATCCGCAAGCAAAAAACAGACTTGCTGACAAATGCAGACTTACCACTCCCGGGCTTATCCGTGGATGATGGCGAACTCTTATATCTCGGGCAACGCTGGGATAATATGAGCGGTTCACAACAATTACAAGTCGCTACGGCTATCATTCGCAAGCTCAAGCCTGATTGTGGATTCGTTCTTATTGACAAGCTCGAGCAGATGGACCAGATCACACTCATGGAATTCGGAGCATGGCTTGAAAAAGAAGGATTGCAAGCTATCGCGACAAGAGTTTCAACGGGCGGAGAGTGCTCAGTTATTATCGAAGACGGTTACAGCGTCAAACCAAACAGTTTGAAAACGGACTATTAAACGGTGCAACAAATGGCGCACAAGAAACAGTCGCGCCAACTTGGCAAAACGGATTTTAATTAAAGAAAGAAGGAAAACAACTATGAAAAAAACAGAAACATTTGTCGTATTTCGCAATAAAGAAAACGGTGAGTTTTTAGTGGAATATAAAAACAACGGACGAGCTTTAGCTTATTCAGCAAAATATAGCGATGAATTAAGGCACGCTTCAAAAAACGGCGCAACGGCAACGAAAGAACAAATTGAAGACTTTGAAAAACTAGCAGAGGCTTTCGATTGTGAATTGCTAGAAGTTACCGCAACGTACGAACTAAAAACACTTGATGGCAAAGAACCGGAAGACTTAACCGAAAATATAGAAGAAGCAAAACGCAAACATCTAGTGAATCTTCTTCATAGACTCTTTTCGGACGACGACGAGGAGGACTAAAAAATGCAAATCACAAGAGGAAGGAAGGCGCGGGCTCAAAAAGTCGTTATCTATGGACCGGAAGGAATCGGAAAGTCAACTTTTGCAGCACAATTTCCGGAGCCGGTATTTATCGATACGGAAGGCTCGACTGATAATATGGACGTCGCCCGTCTGGATAAACCAACAAGCTGGGCCATGTTAAAGAATGAAATTGCGTTCATTAAGCAAATCCAGAGGCTTGCAAGACGCTAGTCATTGATACGATTGACTGGGCGGAGCAGCTAGCTGTATCTTATGTATGTTCGCAGCACCAAAAGAACGGAATCGAAGATTTTGGGTGGGGCAAGGGTTATACATACGTCCAAGAAGAAATCGGGCGCTTATTGAATAGCTTGTCCGAGCTTGTGGATATTGGGATCAACGTCGTTTTGACCGCTCACGCACAGATCAAGAAATTCGAGCAGCCGGACGAAATGGGATCGTACGATCGGTACGAATTGAAGCTCGGACAGAAAACAAGCTCAAAAACAGCCCCGCTTGTCAAAGAATGGGCGGATATGGTTCTATTTGCGAATTATAAGACGATCGTCATGACGACAGACGACGGCAAGAAAAAAGCACAAGGCGGAGAGCGTGTTATTTATACCAACCATCGCCCCGCATGGGACGCGAAGAACCGTCACGGCTTACCGGATCAATTACCGTTTGATTTTGGAAGTATCGCGCATATCTTCGCAACTCAACAAGTGACACCACAAACGCAAACTGAACCGTCACAAGCGGAAGTAAAACAACCTGAAATTGCAGAAACACTAAACGCAATCGCGGACGATATCAAACAAGAGCGCGAACGTGCTAAACAAGTGCAAGAACAACCGCAAGAAACCGGCTTATTACCACAAGCGCTTATCGATTTAATGACACCGCACAACGTTACAGAAAGCGAATTGCAAGACGTCGCATATATCCGCGGACATTTCCCGATGGGAACACCGATTGAAAACTTCCCAAGCAATTACTGGGATATGATCGTCGCGAATTGGGACGCTACATTGGATGTTATTCAAAACCAAGTCCGGAAAGATTCGGAGTTACCATTTAACACTAACAGCTTATAAACATTAAAGGAGAAATTATCATGACACAACAACAATACAACAACAACTTTGAGCGCGAATTTGGATGGGATGACACAATTCAAATTGACTCCGAATTCGTCCTATTGCCAAAAGGCCTATACTATTTCACAGTTGCGAATTATGAGCGCGGACGTCACACGCCGAACCCTCAAAAACCCGGCAAGTTGCCAGCTTGTCCAAAAGCGACAGTCTATCTTCAAATTGTGGCAAACGAAGGAGAGACAGAGCTCCGTCATAATCTATTCTTACACAGCTCAACCGAAGGTATGCTCTCCGCGTTCTTTGGATCTATCGGACTAAAACGTAAAGGCGAACCGCTTCGCATGGACTGGAACGCAATCATCGGTAAAGTCGGAGTATGTAAGGTGGGAATCCGTGAATACAACAGCAATAAATACAATGAAGTTAAAAGCATGATTTACGCAGAAGACGTGGACTATACGAAAGTTTTGAACGCACAACCGGGACAAGCAATGGCTGGATATCAACAACCGCAACAAGGATTCCAACAACCAGCGCAAGGATTCAATCCCGGACAGTTTTAAGGGGGTATAAATGGAATTACGGCCTTATCAACAAGAGGCGCGGGAAGCCGTTCAGAAGGAATGGACGGAAGGGCGAAAACGTACCCTTCTAGTCCTTCCAACTGGAACGGGGAAGACGGTCGTCTTTTCAAAAATTATTGAAGATCAAGTTAGAGAAGGAAAACGCGTCCTTGTCCTTGCTCACCGCTCCGAATTACTAGACCAAGCAAGCGATAAGCTAAAGACCGCGACGGGACTCGGTACGGCACTAGAAAAAGCAGAGAATACCTCGATTGGTTCATGGTATCGAGTCGTTGTCGGTTCGGTTCAGACAATGCAACGGGAGAAACGCTTGAATCAATTCCCGCCTGACTGGTTCGATACGATTGTGGTCGATGAAGCACACCACGCTATATCAGACGGATATCAGAAAGTTTTAAACCATTTTAAAGACTCGGAAGTTTTGGGAGTGACGGCTACACCGGACCGGGGAGATATGAAGAACCTCGGCTCATACTTCGACAGTCTAGCCTATGAATACTCATTAGTGCAAGCAATTAAAGACGGGTATCTTTCTAAAATTAAAGCCTTAACAATTCCGATTGACCTTGATTTATCGAGTGTTTCAATGTCTGCTGGTGATTTTAAAGCGAGCGACGTCGGAACGGCACTCGATCCATATCTGGTACAAATTGCGGATGAAATGGCTGAATATTGCAAGGATAGAAAAACAGTCGTATTTCTTCCACTTGTGAAGACTAGCCAAATTCCGCGATATCTTAAACGAGCGAGGCTTTAAAGCTGCTGAAGTCAACGGCGAATCGAAAGACCGGGCGAAAGTGCTCGAAGATTTTGAAAAGGGACGATATAACGTTCTTTGTAACTCTATGCTATTAACGGAGGGCTGGGATTGCCCTTCAGTCGATTGCGTGGTCGTATTAAGGCCGACGAAAGTCCGGGCGCTCTATTCGCAGATGGTGGGGCGTGGAACGCGTCTATTTCCCGGAAAAGACGAACTTCTATTACTTGACTTTTTATGGCACACCGAACGGCACGAACTATGTCGCCCGGCGCACTTAATTTGTGAAAGTCCAGAAGTGACTAAAAAGATGGTCGAAAACATGGAAGAAGAGACGGGAGTCGTGATTGACCTCGAGCAGATGGAAGTCAAGAGCGCTGAAGACGTCGTGGCAGAACGTGAAGAAGCACTAGCGAAACAACTTTCGGAAATGAGAAAACGGAAACGAAAACTTGTCGATCCGCTTCAATTTGAAATGTCAATCCATGCTGAAGACTTGTCGAGCTATGTCCCTAGTTTCGGGTGGGAAATGTCCCCGCCGTCAGAAAAACAACTCCGAGCACTCGAAAAATACGGTATTTTTACCGAAGAAGTTGGGAACGCTGGGAAAGCTAACTTATTACTTGACCGTTTGAATAAACGTCAAAGTGAGGGGCTGACTACACCGAAACAAATTCGCTTCCTTGAAAGTCGAGGATTTAAAAACGTCGGAATGTGGTCGTTTGAAAGTGCTAGAAATATGATTGACCGAATAGCAGCTAACGGCTGGAGATTGCCAAGAGGCGTCGTTGCAAGGGAATATATACCAAGTTAAGAAAGGGAAGAATGAAATTTTTAGATTTATTTGCGGGGATTGGTGGCTTTCGTTTAGGGATGGAAAGCGCCAGCCATGAATGTATAGGTTTTTGTGAGATTGACAAGTTCGCAAGGGCCAGTTACAAAGCAATACATGATACGAAAGGAGAAATTGAACTACATGACATTACGAGAATCACAGATGAGTCTATTCGAAGATTCGGAAGTGTGGACGTTATCTGTGGAGGATTTCCGTGCCAGGCTTTCAGCATTGCAGGAGCAAGACGAGGTTTTGAAGATACACGAGGAACTTTGTTCTTTGAAATTGCTAGGTTCGCATCTATTCTCAGACCTAGATATTTATTCCTTGAGAACGTCAAAGGAATACTCAACCACGAAAACGGATCTACATTCGAGACCATTATCTCAACCTTGGATGAACTGGGGTATGATGTGGAGTGGCAAGTGCTTAACAGCAAGAATTTTGGAGTCCCCCAAAATCGGGAACGTGTGTTCGTTATTGGACATCTTAGAGGAGAATGTACCAGAAGAATTTCCTCTCAGCGGAGAAAGTGAGCAATCTGATCATCAACCACCAAAAATAGAAATTATAGGCAATACTAAAAATCCGAATGGCACAAGGAAAGGAACTAGAAGCGTGGTCTATGATTCAGGTGGTGTAGTGGGAACTTTAACCGCAACAGATTACAAAGAGCCTAAGCAGGTCGCTATAAAACAGTTCGGAATCCTGCAACCGAATTTTAATCAATGCGGTGTTGTTTACGAAACGGACGGTATAGCGCCCACAATTAGAGTATATCAAGGCGGAGGACTTGAGCCTAAAATCATTCAGCGTGGGCATGGTTATAATCAAGGCGGAGAACATGACATCGCTCCTACTCTGACTAGCAATAGCTATCACGAAAACAATGTTTTAAAAATAACAGAGGCAACCTCTCAAGGTTATGCAGAAGCAGAGGTTGGGGATAGCGTGAATTTATCACACCCTAACTCTAAAACACGCAGAGGGCGAGTAGGTAAGCAGATAGCAAATACTCTCTTAACTGGAGAGAGTCAAGGGGTGGTAGAGTCTGACTTTAGAATTAGAAAGCTGACACCTCGGGAATGTTGGAGATTACAAGGCTTTCCTGATTGGGCGTTTGATAAGGCGCAAAAGGTCAACTCTAATAGTCAACTATACAAACAAGCAGGCAATAGCGTGACCGTGAATGTTATTTCAGCAATAGCGGAAAGGTTATAAAAAAGAAAGGGTAAAATGAACAACGAAAGAGAATTTGACTTGTTGCCATTATTAGAGCATATCAACCCGGCCATTTTATCCTATCAAGAATGGATAAACGTCGGGATGGCTCTAAAACATGAAGGATATACCGCGTCGGATTGGGATAATTGGTCGCAAAATGATAGTCGGTATCGTAAATTTGAATGTTTCAAGAAGTGGGATACTTTCAACGAACAAGCCGGCTCGATTGTAACCGGCGGGACAATCGTCCAACTTGCAAAAGACCACGGGTGGGTGAATCCGTACTCGAGCGATAGCGAAGGGGCTCACGAATTAGACTGGAACGATACCATTGATAGAGATTATCGTGTTATTGATAAAAACTGGATTGAAGGTAAAGAGATTCATGAGCCTACAATTTGGAATCCAGTCCAAGAAATTATCCGATACCTCGAGGCCTTGTTTGAATCGTCCGAAAATGTCGGATATGTTACGGAAAGCTATCCGAAAGTAAACGACGAAACGGGCGAAATTGAAAAATGGCTTCCGACAAAGGGAGCGTATGACCGGACAGCCGGACAGTTAATTGAAGCACTTAGTAAATGTAACGGCGATATCGGGGCAGTCCTCGGAGATTATCACCAAGAAGCCGGCGCGTGGATTCGTTTCAATCCGCTTGATGGTAAGGGTGCAAAAACGAAAACGTGACTGACTACCGATATGCACTTGTCGAATCGGATAGCATGAGCGTAGAAAAGCAAAACGCTATCTATAAAGAACTTGAGCTTCCTATCGCTGCTCTTGTATATAGCGGGAACAAGTCCTTACACGCTATCGTTAAAGTGGACGCTGGAAGCTATGATGAATACCGAAAGCGCGTTGACTACTTATATAAGATATGTCAAAAGAACGGGATATCAGTCGATACACAAAACCGCAATCCGTCGCGCTTGTCCCGTATGCCCGGATTCGAGCGAAACGGACAAAAACAATTTCTTGTTGATACCAATATCGGAAAAAGAAATTGGGAAGAATGGTATCAGTATATCGAAGACTTAAACGACGACTTACCTGATCCGGAAGGGCTGGTCGATAGCTGGGACAATCTTCCAGAGCTAGCCCCTGAATTAATTGAAGGAGTTCTTAGACAAGGCCATAAAATGCTGATAGCTGGACCGTCGAAGGCCGGGAAGTCGTTTAGCTTGATTGAAATGTCAATCGCAATCGCTGAAGGTCGAAAATGGCTGAATTGGAATTGCACGCAAGGAAAAGTTTTATATGTCAATCTTGAATTAGACCGCGCTTCATGTCTTCATAGATTCCGCGACGTTTACGAGGCGATGGGGCTTCAACCGAACAACCTACAAAATATCGATATTTGGAATCTTCGCGGTAAGACAGTACCGATGGATAAGCTAGCGCCAAAATTGATTCGTCGCTCACTCAAAAAGAATTATATAGCGGTTATTATCGATCCAATTTATAAAGTCTTGACGGGTGACGAAAACAGCGCGGATCAGATGGCACACTTTACCAATCAATTCGACAAAGTAGCGACAGAGCTCGGGTGCTCGGTGATTTATTGCCATCACCACTCAAAAGGTTCACAGAGCGGTAAAAAATCAATGGACCGTGCTAGTGGTTCGGGAGTATTCGCTCGAGATCCTGACGCGCTTATTGACTTAGTGGAATTAGAAGTCACGGAAGAATTATACACGCAACGGATCAATCACACGGCTTGCAGAATTTATAAAGAAGCCTTACAAGAAAAGAATAATACATATTATCAACAATATGTCAGTCTTGACGATTTATATAACGCTAGCAGCATGAGAGCACACTTTGAAAAGGGAATTCAAGACGTGTTAGAACGTGCTCCGTACGTCGATAAAATCAACGACACACGTCGAGCGATTGAAATATCGACAGCGTGGCGCGTTGAAGGTACGCTTCGAGAATTCGCGAAGTTTAAGCCGGTGAATATGTGGTTCTCTTATCCGGTGCATTTTTTAGACGATTCCGGCGTGCTTGCGGATATTCAACTTGAGGAAACGACTCCTAATTGGAAAAAGAATTTAGATAGTCAAAAAGCTAACGAGAAGAAAAAGAAGTCCGCTGATGAAAAATTCACGACGGCTATGGATGTATTATTTGACGGAATCAACCCCGTCGAATTGAGTGAAATGGTGGAATATTTTTCAACTGAAGATAAACCGGTTAGTGAAAAAACAATCCGAAGATGGGTAAAAAATAATGGTGATTTTGAAGTCAAAAATAATCAAATTTTACCTAAAAATGAGTCAGGGACAAATTAGGGACAAGGACAAACCCGAGGGACAAACCCGAAAACGTCCTTCGGGAATGTCCCTGACTCTCAAGGACAAACCCGAAAATGTCCCTATGTCCCTAGAACGTCAATAAGGACAAGGACAAACCCGAAAATGTCCCTATGTCCCTAGAACGTCAATAAGGACAAGGACAAACCCGAAAATGTCCCTAAGAAATCTTACAACCATGCGGGGTTGAGGATTTAGGGACAAACCCGAGAAACTTAGGGACAAAATGAGGGACAGAATCTCTCCTCCTATGGAGAGAGAGATTTAGAAAAATGTCCCTGAAGGTCCATGGGAACAGGAACAGGAACAGGGGGGCTTTGCTCCCGCCCCCTGTAACCCTGTAACCCTGTCCCCTGACATGGACTAAGCGCGTATGGAAAAGCTAAAATAAAAAACTAAAAAGAAAAGGTAAAAATATGCAAGTAAAATTTTTTAAGTCGAATGTGAGATTCTTTTCACAATTTGAAACGGAAGTCAATCTTTTTTTAGCGTGGCTAGAAAAAGAGAAAAAAGTTTGGGTTAATACCGAGATCAAAACTTTAGGTGAAGACGTCATGATATTTGTATTTTACGAGGATGAATAATATGATTGAATTCTTTTTACCGATGGAAAAAATTCCGACGACAACTCACCAGCAAAAAAAGGTAAATGTCCGAAATGGCAAGCCGGTATTCTATGAACCGGTGGAATTACAAAACGCAAGAGCAAAATTTGAAGGTTTGCTATCGCGACACGTTCCCCCGGATAAAATACAAGGCGCGGTTCGTCTGACCGTCAAGTGGTGCTTTCCGATGATAAAAGGAGCACACGACGGGCAATATAAAACGACGAAACCAGACACAGATAATTTACAAAAACTATTTAAAGATTGCATGACGACAGTCGGCTATTGGAACGACGACGCTCAAGTGACTAGCGAAATTTCTGAAAAGTTCTGGGCGAAGATTGTCGGGATTTATGTCAGAGTGGAGGAATGGAACGATGAATTACATACATTTCTTTAGCGTGGAAGTTCCGGAGTGGATGGCTAGAAGTAACCAGATGGCGCAACTAGCCGGATTCGGTTCTGACCGGTACTGGCATTGGGTGGCGTCCTCGATTGCTGAAATTTGTAAAAAGTACAATGATAACGATCTAGTCGTGCAACAATTCGGGCTCTTATTTGAATGGTTAGAAGCTCAAGCGGAAGGAGCGAAAACATGAAAGAAAAAACTTATTTTGAAATTTTGGAAGAAATGGAACAAGATAAACTAAAAAAGTTTGATCCACAAATGGTGCTTGGTGATTTATGCGCGAGAGTTGTTAAACGGTTGCAAGATGACAAACAATTAACTGAGGGTGATTTCATAATTCCAATTAAAGATCAACTGTACGAGATATCAGTCAAGAAGAAGGAAGTCTAGGTATGGAATACGTGAAATATGACAATGAGCAGAAAAAACGCTTGCGGGAAAATCTGAAAAAATTCACAGAAGAACGAGGACTCGAAAAAAAAGAATTGGCAGACGATCTCGGGTGGGCGTACAATACAGTCCTTTCATGGTTTAGAGGCTCACGCTTGCCGAGCCAATTCGGAATCGAAACTCTTTGTGATTTTTTTAAGGTGACAGACGTCGAATTGCTGGGCTCACCGATGAAAATCCGTACTTTTGCATATTACCGAAAAGACGAGCTTACTTCAGTCGGGACTTTACAAGAAATTGCAGACCAGACCGGAGCGAATATTCGGACGTTGAGAAGCCTGATCGCTACAACGAAAAATAAAAAGAAAGCACGGGGGACGTATATCATAGAGATTGAAGACGAAACGCGTTATACAGTCGAGTTTAAACAAACGTTTACAATCGATGAAATTAAAGCGAAAAATCTCGAATGGTTACTGGATAACCCAATGGTTGAATTAAAGGAAGTAACGAAATGAATAAACAAGAAGCAATAAAAAAAGTTGAGCAGATGGGAGAATATGAGCGTTTTGTGAACGAATTAATCCCAAAATTAAGTGTTCTTAACATACTTAACCAACTAGACGAACCGAAGAAAGTCGTAGTACCGCAGTTTGTGGCGGATTGGATTGCAAACGTAAAAAGAAATGGTTTTAAATTCAGAAATTCTTCAGGATTCTATGAAGAAATAGTATCAAGTGATGATGCGTATCGTGTTATGTATTACATTTTAAAAGAAAGCATTGCAGGGGAAGCTATAAGAATTTGGGTTAATGCGAATAGAGACGCTTTCGCTCGTGCTTGGCTTGACGGCTACGAGGTCGAAAAGGAGAAACGGTATACAGTAGTGATGAAAGAAACAAAACAACCGCTATATTATAATGCTGGGGATAAGAAACTATTCTTCTCTATGACTAAAATAGCTTCACACTTCACCAAACAACAACTTGAAAAATTAAACTTCGGTTGGGTATTCTCTTGTGAGGGCGTGGAAGTCGAGGAGGTAGAAGAATGATAAAGTTTAGAGCGTGGGATAAAGAGACCAAAACCATGAATGGCATGGCTGAGATTTATAGAAATAGAAATCAAGAAATCGAATTACATCCAAGGGATGAAAATATCATTCTCATGCAAACAACAGGACTCTTTGACAAAAATGGCAAGGAAATCTTTGAGGGGGATATCTTAAAGAGCAATAAATACATAACTAGCGTATTTTATGAAAGAGGTGCTTATTGTGTGAAGTTTCGTCGGACTCCAAATACTACGGTAACTATGAATGTGATAAGTTTTATCGAAAAGTATAAAACTAAAATCGTAGGCAACATCTACGAAAATCCAGAACTTTTGGAGGACTGCAAATGACGAAATTTATTCAACTCGTACCTTTTAAGTACGGAGAAGTAAAAAATCCTATAACGGTTAATGTGAGTTATATTACAACCGTTTTGAAAGATGATGATTATTTCAGCAAAGTGTTTGTAAGCGATGAAATCAAAGCTAATCTTAAAGAACAACTAACTGCTGACGAATTTTTGTATGTAATAGAACCAATGTATGAAAATATTGTTGCAATTTTAACTCAAAAAGAGGAGAAACCATGAAACGCTTTTTAATTGGCTATGCTTTACTCACGACTTGTCTATTATTCATGCAGCGGTCGATTATAGACGAGCAAGAAAAACCTTTGCTAGTTTATCACGCTGATAATCAAGGATCAGGAATAAAAGGAATCGTAAGCGATAAGAAAAAAATAGGCAGCTTATACACGATAACAATAAATGATAATATTTTCGTGGTGAATGAACAAAAATATCAAAAAATTAAAATCGGGGACGAGGTGGAATTTTGAAAGTTTACGTTGTGAGAAAATACTTGAAGGCTACAAGGATGGAATGCAATCGAACGTCACCATTTGAAGAAGTCGAATTTCAAACAAAAGAAGAAGCGATTGCGTATAGACAATCGCAAAAAAGAGGCGTCTTCGATGTCTATCAAAAAGAAATTTAAAATGCTATCTGGCTAGAAAGGTGGGAAGTTTGAGAATTGAAACACGATACGGATATTTAATAGACGCGCTTAGACGCTATCCGTTCGATAAGGAAATAAAAGAACGTATCGAAGAAATTACTTTCCCGTACCAAAATTTTGACGAAAACTGGTATATCAAAAGTAAGACCGCAAAGAATACTCCCGAAGCCTTGAAAAACGTCATTATGAAAGAAAATGATCCAGAATTGATTCGACTTTATACGCTAACACAAGCGATTGAAGAATACAAGGTGGAGTGTGGGGGTACAAATTGGGAAGCAATCAAGGCTCTTTATGTGACACGCTCAAAGAACGTTGAAGGAGTGGCACTCGAACTCTTTATGTCAAAAAATTCGGTATATAGGCACGTTATCAAGCCGTTCTTTGAAGGACTAGAAAAGAAATATACAAGTATTTTTTTAAAAAGTCGCTAAAAGTTGGGAAAAGTGCACGAAAAAAGGTGATAAAATTGTATTATCAGGAGAAAAACGAAAAGAACTTTTTGAGGCGCAATAAAGCGCTTCTTACGCGGGCAAAAGGTGAGGCGGTTCGATTCCGCCCGTCCGCTTAGACAAGGTTTTTCATGAGTTTTCCTTGTCAACCTTTCCATTCTACTAGACAGCCCTTTTCGGGCTGTTTTTTGGTGCTTATATGAAAATTGAAACAATAAATATTGCCGACGTGGTGGAATACGAAAATAACGCGAAATTACACCCGCAAGAACAAATTGAAAAAATAAAAAAATCAATCCTCGAATTCGGAAATAATGATCCTATCGCAATAGACGAGAATAACGTCTTAATTGAAGGACACGGGAGATTGAAAGCCTTAAAGCAGCTCGGATTTGATGAAGTGGAAGTTATTCGATTATCTCATTTGTCCGAAGAACAAAAGAAGGCTTATATCTTGGTTCATAATAAGCTGAATATCGACACGGGATTCGACGTTGATTTGTTGAATGCGGAATTGGAAGATATCTTCACGGTTGATATGAGCGAATACGGATTCGAGTTTTCAGAAGTGGACCTCGGTTTTTCGGATGATACACCAAAAGAAGATGAAGGGGAATTTCATAGAGAAACAACAATCAATCAGTACAATCTCGATTTATTCGAGCCCGAAAAAACTGAAGGGCGTTTTGAAATGCCTATCCTTGAACCGGTGGATCATATCCCTAAAAAGTTACAAGGGTTTAATTACGTTCTAAACAAGCCCGATTATGAAGCGGGCATTCATTTCTTCTTGGACGATTATCAATTTGAAAGAATCTGGCAACGACCGGAATTTTATATTGAGAAATTAAGTCAATTCGATTGCGTGCTAACGCCGGATTTTAGCTTATATATCGATATGCCGGTAGCTATGCAAGTATGGAACATTTACCGCTCGAGGTTAATCGGTCAAGTTATGCAGCGTTACGGCTATACCGTGATTCCTACTGTATCGTGGGGATATTCGGACAGTTTTTCGTTTTGTTTTGACGGATTGCCGGAGGGTGCTACACTTGCGGTTAGTACAATCGGGGTTAAACAAAATGAAGAACAATTTGAAATATGGAAAGACGGGATGGATGTCATGATTGAGCTGCTGAAACCGAAAAGGTTGTTGGTTTATGGCGGTGAGGTCGAATATGATTATGGAGATATTGAGGTGCATTATTTTGAAAATGCAACGACAGAAAGGATGAAACAACATGGGCGGTAGAGGAGCCAGTTCTGGAAAAGGGAAAAAAATCGGTGGTGGAGGCGTAAAAGTCGGTAGTAATAAGGTTGATAGAATTGCGGTAAAAACGTCAGATGGTACTATTCGTCAATATCAACGTATAGGAAAAGATGGTGTAGCAACATGGGATGATTACGGGCTTCCAAAACACCATGAGGGAGCATCATTTTCAAAAGTTTTGGAAAATGCTAGAAAAAACGGAACAATCGTCAAAGAGTTGAATAAAGATCAAACACGTAAAATAGATAAGAAAAACCAAAAAGATATCAAGGATTGGCGAGCAGAAGTAGAAAAAAGAAAAAATACATGGGCATTATTGGGAACAGGAACGCTAAACAGGCATGGGAAACAAGTCAAACACAGAGCGCTGACGGGAAAAGAAGATTACCTAATTTCGTTTAATGAATGGAAGCGACAAAACGGGAGGTAAACCATGGGTGGCAGAGGTGCGAGTTCTGGCATGAGCAAAAAAGGCAAAAAGTATGGTACAGAATATACTACGTTGCATACAGACGGAAATATTAAATTTGTTAGTTATAACGGTGGGAATGCTAAAGCTCCGATGGAAACTATGACAAAAGGGCGTATTTATGGGACTGTTAACAATCAAGGAGTGCTGAAGTCACTAACCTTTCATGATAGGGTAAATAAAAGAAATAAGCAGATTGACCTTGAGGGTGTACCTCATAGAGTAAACGGTGTTTTAACATTACCTCATGTGCATTACGGTTACAATCATGATGAACACGGAGGGACTCACGCCTTGAGTTCTAAGGATATAAAAATAGTTGAAAAAGCTGTAAATTCTTGGTATAATAGAAACAAGAAATAGGATAGTAGTTTACGAGTGAAAACATGGTATGACACTATTAAAAAGTGATGGATATAGCGAGGGTGCACTAAATATAGTAGTATCTAGCTATTGAAGCATGTGTTATTATCAAGACGACGGTTGAAATCCGTCCGCCTATAATCTTTAGCCTCAACTTAATGTCGGGGCTTTTTTTCTTGTTTTTAAATAGCGTAAAAATATCCTTTTTTAACTATATAGAATAGAATCACAAGCAATGGCACTTGTGATTTTTTTGTTTGAAAGGAGGTAAGAATTGCCAAGAGATGGAACAGAAAACTTGATTCCAGTTACCGAGCGAACCAAGAAAGAAGCAAGGGAAATTTCACAAAAAGGCGGTATCGCCTCCGGAAAGGCTCGAAGGGAAAAAGCAGACTTAAAAAAGAAAGTCAATGAAATATTGGCGATGGACGTCTTCAGCCCGCAGCTTAAAGAAACACTAGAAGAAAAGGGCTTGAGCGCTACAAACCAGACGGCAGTCGTGACGGTTCTTTTGCAAAAAGCCTTAAAGGGTGATATGCGAGCGATTGAGCTATTGGCGAAGATGAACGGCAACGAGGGCACGAAAGATAGCCTTGATAAGAAAGAACAAAAAGAACGCGTCAAGGCTATGCAGCTTGAAAACAAGAAACGCGAGCAACAGCTTGAAGGCGGGATTGCTTCCGAGGATATCATGGCTGATTACTTCGATAAGCTGGAAGGGGTGATTCAAGATGGCACTTGACCGGCTTTACACGGACAAACAAATTAAAATCTTGAGGCGTTCCCTTGCCCGTGATTGGTACATGATGATAAACCACGGGGCAGTACGAGCCGGAAAGACCAAACTAGACAATGATCTGTTTTTAATGGAATTGAAGCGCGTCAAAAAGAACGCTGCAAAAGTCGGGGTTCAAACTCCGATGTATATCTTAGGAGCGGTATCGTCTGGGACGTTGCAAACAAACATATTGCGCGAGATCACAGACGCTTACGGGCACGAATTCCGTTTTGATAGGCACGGCAATTTTACGCTTTTCGGGGTGTATGTCGTGACGACGTTCACGGGCTCGATAGCGGGCTTGAAAGCCATTCGTGGTATGACAGCCTTCGGAGCTTATGTCAACGAGGCGACGTTAGCGAATAAGGAAGTATTCGACGAAATTTTAAAACGTTGCTCGGGGTACGGTGCACGTATTATATGCGATACTAACCCGGACCATCCGAAGCATTGGCTGAAAGTTGATTATATCGACAAAGCTGACGGCGAGAAAATCCTTGCCAATCATTTTACAATTTTCGATAATACATTCTTGAATCAACGATATGTCGATAACTTAATCACAACGACGCCTTCAGGTATGTTTACCGAGCGCGGTATATATGGTCGCTGGGTTATTGGTGAAGGTGCGGTATATCGTGACTTTAAAGAAGATATGTATGTAAACGAATTGCCCGAGCATTTCGCGAAAATTTACGCGGGGGTTGACTGGGGTTATGAGCATTACGGTTCTATCGTGGTCGTCGGTCAGACTGAGGCCGGCGATGTGTATATTTTGGAGGAACACGCTCACCAGTATAAAGAAATTGATTTTTGGGTGGACCTTGCAAAAGATATAAAAGCGCGGTATGGTGATATCTTTTTCTGGGCTGACTCGGCACGTCCCGAGCACGTCGGGCGATTTAACCGCGAACGGCTCAAATGTTTTAATGCTTACAAGTCTGTATTGTCTGGTATTGAAGAAGTGGCGAAGCTCATGAAGGGCGGTCGCTTTTTTGTTGTTTCAAACAAGGTACGCAAGTTCAAAGATGAAATATATCAGTACGTTTGGAACGAGCGAACGGGCGAACCAGTCAAAGAGCATGACGACGTTCTGGACGCGGTAAGGTACGCGATCTATTCACAGCACGTTTACGATACGAGTAGCACAGTAAAAGAGCGTATGGCAAGCGCGCAATACTATTTCTAAAAGGAGGAATGAAAGAAATTGAAATTCTTAAAAGGACGACGTTTTGACGAGAGCGCCAACCGTCAATTCATGATGACAATCGAAGATTTTGAAACAATCGAATTTGAAAGTCAGAAATGGATTGCACGGCTGAAAAATTTCGTCGGAACTCACCGAGCGGAACAACTGGACCGCTTGAAAGAACTGAAACGATATTATCTAGCTGATAATAATATCAAGTATCGCGACGAAAAAAGTGATAAATATAGCGCAGATAATCGAATCGCGAGCGATTGGGCGAAATATATTACTGTTTTTGAACAAGGGTATATGCTCGGGAATCCTGTCGAATACAAGAACGATAACGCAGAAATTCAAGCCTTAATCGATAATTTTAGCAAACAAAACAACGAGCAAGAGCATAACGTGGCTATTAAAACAGACTTAGCTATTTATGGTCGAGCTTATGAATTGCTAAACACGTTTCAGGATGTGGACGGTAGCGTTTGGGTGAAACTCTATCGAATGAACCCGGAACAGACTTTCGTCATTTATGATGATAGTTACGAGCAGCGCTCTTTGATGGCAGTCAACTATTACTCTATCAGTTACGGCAACGGACACAAACGCGATTTTGTAAAAGTATATACCGATGATTCCATATACGAGTATGTGGACGATAATCAGGAAGCGGACACGCTTCGACTGAAAGAAAAAAGCGAGCATTTCTTTAATGGCGTACCGGTGAACGAGTTTAGCAATAACACAGACCGAACCGGAGCTTTTGAAGCTGTACTTGATTTTATCGACGCTTACGACTTATCACAGTCGGAATTGGCAAACTTCCAGCAAGATAGTAACGAAGCTTTACTGGTTATTTCGGGAAATCCGTTTACCGGGGTTGAAGACAAGGATTTTTTAGAAGACGGTCGAATCAATCCGAACGGTCGTCTGGCTGTTTCGCAGTCGTTTAAGAAAGCAAAAATCTTAGTTCTTGACGATAACCCGATTCCGGGAGGTTCTTCGCCATCTGCTCATTACTTAATTAAAAGTTATGACACAGCCGGAGCGGAAGCCTATAAAGAACGCTTAGTGAATGATATCTTACGCTTTACGTTCACGCCGGACACAACCGATAACAACTTCGGAGGGGTTCAATCGGGCGAAGCGATGAAATATAAGATGATGGCAGCGGATAACTATCGCGGTAAGCAAGAACTTTTGTTTGAAAAGGGGCTCATGCGTCGCTTGCGTCTAGCGGTCAATATCTGGAAAATCAAGGGGAATGATTCAGGAAATTATGCCCTTATCAATGAAACTGATATCGTATTCACTCCGAACCTTCCACAAAATAATAATGAAATGGTGGCAATCGTTAAGAATCTTTATGGCGTTGTAAGTGAACAAACTATTGTCGAAATTCTTGAGCGCGTGACTGGAGTCAATGCTGAAACGGAATTGAAACGACTGAAGGAAGACACGGAAAAGGCGCTCGAAATGTTACCACGAATCACACAAGAAAACGAGGTAGCGGATGAACAAACTGAAGAATCTAACAAGCCATGATGAATACTGGACGGGACGCGCTCGAGAAATATTCGAGTATGTTGACCGAAAAGATATTGATTTTTTTGTTGAATTAGAAAAAACTTACCGGGCGCAGTCGGTGAAGCTACAAAGAGCGATTTTTGACTTTTATACAAAATACGCTGAAGGGCACGAAATGACCTATCAAGACGCTATGAAACGCTTGAGGGGTGAAGACCTTAGCGATTATGTGGAAAATGCTCGGAAGTATCGCGAGAAAGCTGAAAATGATCCGGAATTATTAAACCGTTTAAACGAGCAATATTCGGCAGCTCAAGCACTTAGGATTGAAGCCTTGCACGCTGAAGCAGTATATCGCGCTGGCGTGCTTGCTGGGGCGCTTCATAAGAGTTTTGAAAAGTATCTATACGACGTTGCAGAATATGCTTATAAAAAATCATACGGTGGCCGTGCGGGTGCGGTCAATCGTCCAGCGTTTGAAGAAGTTATCAAGACACCATTCAATGGTCGGAACTATTCCGAGCAACTTTGGGGGAATACTGACACGCTAGCGGATAGCTTGAAGAAGGTTTTCCGTCAAGGTTTCATTCGTGGCGATAGTCCCCATGAAATGGCTCGAGAAATCCGAAAAGAATTCAATGTGGCACGCTCGAGGGCTGAAACGCTTGTCCGAACGGACGCGACAGCAATCATAAACCGCGCAACCATAAAACGATATAAACGTGAAGGCTTGAAATATTATCGAATTTTGGTCGTTTTAGACAATCGGACGACTCAAATTTGTCGGAGAATTGCACAAGAGGACAAATTATATAAACTTGAGGACGCGCAAGTCGGGGTTAATATGCCCCCGTTCCATTATAATTGTCGTTCTACTATTATGCCGGATGAAGGCGAATTGAACAACGTTCAAATAGATAAGGAGGTGATCCGTATCTTGACAAGCGGGAATAGACCGCTTTTTTTGTTGTCCAGACTATGCGGAAGACTTTAAAAGCTGCATTGTTTCGTCGCCGGACGTAAAACGAGAATATCGAGTGATGGCGTAACCATCGGAGGAAAATTATGTCAGAAAATACACAAGCAACCGTTGAGACTGAAGCTATTGAGAAAGACGTCACTCAAGAAGAACAAGTTGAAACCAAGCAAGAAAAGTCAGAGCGTACCTTTACACGGGCAGAAATTGGCAAAATGCTAGCGGCTGAACGTGCGAAGTGGGAAGACGAACAAGCGGAAATTATCGAACAAGCGAAAAGCGAAGGTGAACGCTTGGCTAAAATGACAAAAGACGAACGCGCAAAAGAAGAAGAAGCGCGACGAATTCAAGCAATCGAAGAACGTGAGCGCGTACTTGCTGAAAAAGAAATGCGAGTAGCAACTCAAACGCTATTAAGCGAAGAAGGATTGCCGGTTGAATTCTTGGACTTTGTTATTTCTGAAACCGCGGAAGTTACAAAAGAAAAAATCGGGTTATTGCGCTCGGTATTCGATAAAGCGGTAGAAAGTCGCGTCGATGAACGCTTGGCACAGAAAGCACCACGAAAAGGGACTGGACCGGTATCGCTGACAAAAGCTGAAATTATGGCGATTGAGGACGACGATCAACGCCAAGCTTTAATTGCTGCAAACATTGGACTATTTAAAAATTAGAAAGGGCTAAAATATGGCTGAAAATAAATTAACAACTATGAACGACTTAGGCGAAATTAAGTCTATTGATTTTGTCAACAAGTTTTCTAAAAACATTAACGACTTGCTTCGACTTTTGGGGGTAACACGTCGTCAAGAATTGACAAATGACCTTAAAATTCAAACGTACAAATGGACGACTGATATCGATAACACTGTAACGGCTGAAGGTGAAACAATTCCACTTTCAAAAGTAAGTCGTGCAAAAGATCAAGAATATACTGTAACATGGTTCAAGAAACGCCGTGCGGTATCTGCTGAAGCTATCGCTCGTCACGGTGCGTCACGCGCAATTTCTGAAGCTGATACACGTCTTCTTCGCGAAATTCAAAACGGAATCAAAGAAGATTTCTTGACATATCTTAAAAAGACAAAAACTAAAGTTAAAGGCAAAGGCTTGCAAGAAGTGCTTGCGCAAAGCTGGGGCAAACTAACAACTGTAAACGAGTTTGAAGGTTCTCCGCTTGTATCATTCGTAAACCCGCTTGACGTGGCTGAATACCTCGGAAATACTCCGGTAGCTTCTGACGCTTCAAATGTTTTCGGATTCACACTCTTGCAAAACTTCCTCGGTATGCAAAACGTTATCGTTATGCCATCATGTCCGAAAGGTAAGATTTACACAACAGCCGTTGAAAACTTGGTATTCGCGTATCTAAACGTTGCTAACGGTGACTTGGGCGGATTGTTTGCAGACTTCACAGATGAAACTGGCGTAATCGCTGTAAGCCGTGACCGTCACTTGAACAACCTTACTTTTGAATCTGTATTCTTTGGAGCTAACGTTCTTTTCGCTGAAATTCCGGACGGCGTGGTTGAGGCTACAATCGAAGCGCCGGCAGTAGTACCTGGCGGATAATTAAGGGGTAAACGATGGCAGCTATTGAACTAGAAAAAGTAACGAAAGAAATTCGTTTATTGAAAGGAATCCCGGAAAGCGACAAAGAACAAGACGAACTTTTGGCATTAATTGTGAAGGATAGTTTCGAGCGTATTATCGCGTTCGTCAACCGCTTTTCGGACTTTCCATTGGCAGAATTGCCGGATAGCGTGAGCTATATTCTTCGTGATGTGGCTGTCAGTCGATTTAACCGCTTAAATTCTGAAGGGGCAACCGCTGACAGCGAAGAAGGCCGGAGCTTTACTTGGGAGGACAGCTATCTAACAGATGATAACAAGGCGATTTTGGAAAGCCTAGCAGTCAAAAATCGCGCCCGTGGAATCGCTAGATTTATTTAAAAAGGGGGCGCGTATGATTTATAATGATCGCGTTGTTTTGATTTTTGAAACACGTCCGACCGATGAATTATTCGAGAAAACGGGAAAGCGTAACAGCTCCCCGATACCTTGTATGAAAAATGCCATGTCAAATCATGAAATGATGGGGCTTTTTGGTAAGTATGACTTCGACGCGTTCAAGTTGCACTTGCAAGGTATTCATAAAGATTTTTCCGAAGTGATTTACAAGGGCAAGAAAATGAAAATCAAAGGCAAAAGATACCATCATAATAGCACGGTGATTTATTTATGAGTTTTACTTATAAAGTCAAGGGGCTTGATAAGTTCATTCGTCGCGTACAAGGTAAACCAAAGCAGGCAAGACGGGCAGTAAGCGCGGAGCTTCAACGTTCGGCCTTACGGGTTGAGCGTAAAGCTAAAATGAAAGCAGCAGTCGATACCGGATTCATGCGGAACGGTATCTTTGTTTCTCGTTTAGGAATGTTACGATACAAAGTAACGTCCCCGGCTGGTTACTCCGTCTATGTGGAACTTGGAACGCGTAAAATGAAGGCGCAACCTTTCCTCGGTCCGGCAATGAAAGAAGAAAGTGAGGTTCTATTCAAGAACCTTCACAAAATGTTTAGGAGGTGATTTATGACTTTTGAAACACCTTCAGTAAAAGCGCTAGCGAATATTCGCGAAAAATTGAAGCCGTTAAACTTTCCGATTTACTTTAACCTTCCGGAACCGGAAACGCTAGAGCCGTTTATCGTTATCGGTCAAACGAGCTCGGACACGTCGAAAACAGTCCAAACGGGGCTCATTATCGAGGATTTAGGCGTTCAGGTGGATATATTCCTACCGGGTGATGAAAGCCGCGGAGAGGTCGAAAGAGTGCGCTCTGAAGCTATCAGGCGTATAGGAAGAAATTCGAGAATGGCTACAAATGTTTTGAAAGATAATACAGTAGGTCGAGAGGTCTATCATATCGTTTTAAATTTAACAGAAATAATTTATTAAAAAGGAGTTTTAAAATATGAGTGAAGCAGAAGACAAGGCAAAAATTAAAATTACGATTGCGAAACCAATCGTAGGGAAAAAAGTATTTTACTTTATTCAATCAATTCACGCAGAAAAAGGCACGGGAGCAATGCTTCCGGCTTACCGTAAAGATGGTTCTACCACAATGGGCGGTGAGTACATCGACGAGCAAACACAACAAGGGCGTTTGCTTGAAAAAGCAACTGATGAACACTCAATCGAGTTGACTCAATACTTTGCGCCCAAAGATCCATCAGTCAAAGTTATCTTGGACGCTCAAAAAACGGGTGAATCAGTCAAAATCTGGCGCGTTATCGTTGACGAAAGCGTAAAAGACACGTCAGAAGGCAAAGATAAATATCCAGCGCAATTCGGTTATGGTAAAATCACAGACGATATCGAATTCGACGACGCAATCGATGGATTTACTGAGCTTACTTACACAGTCGGAATCGTTGGACGTCTTCGCGACGGGAAATTCCCGCTTTCAACGGAAGAAATTAATATGCTTAATGAAGTATATGATTACCAAAATCCGGGCGAAACAACTGGCGATTACAACAACATCACACGCTAATTTTTCAAGCAAGAGGGCCGTCAAAAGCCCTTTTGCTTTTATTTTTTAACTAAAAGGAGTATAAACTATGGAATTTACAGTCGGAAGCCGTGCAATCGAAATTAAATTTGATTATATGCTTATGTTTAAAGTCAATCGTGAATTATCAAGTCGCGACGATAACGGACAACCTAACGAGGACGGCGTGGGCGCTTTATTCCTTCGAGTAGTTGAGCGTAACGATTCGGCTTTAGTTGACTTAATTAAACTATGCGCGTCTAAAAAGGCAAAAGCTATTTCAGACGAGGAAGCATTGACAGCTATTTCAGCTAAATTGGAAGAATTGGACGCGACAACTACCGAGCCAATCTTTAAAGCTATTGAAGAAGAAATGGTGGATTCAGGTTTTTTCAACGAAAAAGTTTTGAAGTATATCGAGAAGCTCGAATTGGCCTTGAAGTATTTGAAGGCGAAAGCAGAAACAGCACAAGATCAAGCAACGGCACAATTCCAGATCGAACAAACGGAAGCACAAATTGGAAGGTTGAAGAACGCAATCTCTTAATCGAGTGCGCCCGTTTAGGTCTAATAGATACACGAATCATTTATTCTTGCAGTAAAAGGGAGCTTGACGCGATTCGCGAAGGTCTATACTATCGCAGTATTGAAGAAAGAGAAAATCTTGTCGAGCTTGCCTTTAATTTACGATATACACTTAACGCAAAAAAAGCAGAAGTAAGTAAACTGAGCAAGAAAAAGGACCGCGATAAAGTTAGACGCTTATTCAGTCCAAAAGACAACGACAAGAGAAATAACGAGGATTTACTCGCGAAAATCGAACGATTGAACGAGCATTTCCGAAATAGATATTAAAAAAAGAAAAAAGGAGGTGAAGTGATGGCTTTTGATGGCTCAATTGAAGCCCTTATTGGTGCGGATTTAACCGAATACGATAAGGCGATGAACGAGGTCGTGAATTCAACTAAAAAAGCGTTTGAAACGGCCGCGCAATCTGCTTCTAAAAGCGCCAATCAGATGATTCGCGAAATTGGGGAATTGATGAACCGACTAGCAAGCAACAATCAATCGATAGGCTCTAAAATCGGTCAAGGTCTGACTGGTGGCGTAAAAATCGCTATGGGTGAGCTTCAACGTATCGCTTCAAACATAGGCGCAAAATTGCCCGAACCCTTGAGGAATGGCCTTATCCGTTTATCAAATGATATTAAAGGCATTTTTGGAACGATGAAAAACGAAATTTTGTCGTTCGGTTCAAAAGTTAATTCAGGGTTTAAAAAAGCGTTTAGTTTTGATATCGCAAACGCGATAAAATCACCAAAGAGCGCTTTTGCAGAAATGGCGAATAGTATCGACACGATGGCGACACGAATCAGCTCGAAAGCTCATTCAATCGGTTCGGTATTCGCGAATTCTGCTAAAAATATGAGTGGACCTTATAAGTCCGCGTTTAATGACATTGCTAATAGTTTAGCAGCTTTCGAGGCTCGCGTTTTGTCGGCAGCGCAACGAGTGACAAGCTCGCTCGGTCAAAATGTTTTGAATCCTATCAATTCGTCATGGTCTAGCTTGTTTTCAGGCTTGACAGCAAAAGCAAACGGCTTCGCGGATCGAGTTAGTAACTCATTCGGTGGGCGTTTGTTATCAGCAACGAATAGGCTCGCGACACAAGTCGGAGGTTCACTTGGAAATGCGTTTCAAACAACCGGACAGAAAGCCGTTAGTGCTTTAACTGGAATTGTAAGCCATACGAACAGCGCTACAAGTGCTTCTAGTGGGTTATTGAAACAAGTTGTCGGAGTTGCTGCTGCATATAAGGCTTTTGATCTTGGAAAGCAAGCAATCAAGAGCACTATTTCAAAAGCGGCCGAGTTCGAGGCTAAAATGAGCAATATTAAGGCGGTTACTGGTGAGAGTGCGGAAACGATGAAGAAATTCAACGACGCAGCTATTAAAGCCGGGGCAGACACAGCCTTTTCAGCAGCGGAAGCAGCGGACGCCGTGGGAGAACTAGCAAAAGCTGGGGTTTCCACGCAAGACATCCTAAACGGTGGACTTACCGCATCGCTTAACTTAGCAACCGCTGGGGAGCTCGACTTGAAGGAAGCGGCGGAAATTACTTCGACAGCTTTAAACGCGTTCAAACGTGACGGTATGAACGCAACGCAAGCAGCGAACCAACTAGCGGGAGCAGCGAACGCTTCAGCGACAGACGTCCACGAATTGAAGTACGGGCTTTCTATGGTCGCACCGGTCGCTTCAGGGCTTGGTTTATCATTCCGTGATACCACAAACGCCCTCGCAGTATTCGCGCAAAATGGACTTAAAGGTTCAGACGCCGGGACATCGCTCAAGACAATGCTTATGAACTTGCAACCTTCAACAAAGGGGCAATATGAAGCAATGCACGAACTTGGAATTATTACCAAGGACGGGGCTAACCAATTTTTCACAGCGGAAGGCAAAGTAAAATCGTTCGCGGAAATTTCTCAAGTTTTGAAAGATAAGCTGGGACATTTAACGGACGCAGAAAAACAAATGGCCTTGAAGACGTTGTTCGGTACGGACGCGGTGCGTGCTGCAACTATCGCAATGAACGAGGGAGCAGATGGCGCGAATAATATGCAAGCCGCTATCGATAAAGTAACGGCTTCGCAAGTAGCGGCGGAAAAATTGAACAACTTAAAAGGGGCTATCGAGGCCTTGAGTGGTTCGTTTGAAACGTTACAAATTAAGGTCGGGACGGCAGTCTTGCCGGTGCTTACAACGTTAGTAAAATACGTTGATAAGCTAGTGGATAAAATTTCCAACTCTAAAGGTTTACAAACATTCCTTGACGCTTTAAACTCATTGAATCCAGCTCTTAATCAGTTTTTGAACGGAACAAAAATGACCGAGGAACAAGCGGGAAAATTTGAAAGCACAATGGTAAGGCTAAAACCAGCTATTGCTGGCGTGGTGGGTGCTTTCGCGTTTGGTCCGGCAGTTAGCAATCTTACCTCACTCTCTAAAGGATTGGGGTTTGTTGCTTCTAAAACGCTAGAATTCGGAAGTGCTTCATCGGGAGCATTGAAAACAGCTAGCGGTTTAGTATCTAACTTCACGGGTAAAATGGCGGGAGTTCCGGGTGCTATCGGAAGCGCTGCTTCACAAGGTCTTTCGATTTTAAGCATGATGACAAGCGGAATTTCTTCCGTTATGGGAATCGCCCTTGCTGCTATTGGTCCGGCAGCTATTCTCGGGCTTGTTGTCGCTGGTTTAGGTTTAATCAATAGCCAATTCGGGCAACAAATAGATCAGTTACTAAACACGGTAACGACTAAAGGACCACAAATTATTCAAAATCTTGTTACGGGTATCACGTCACAAATTCCGGCGCTTATTACTTCCGGTGCGGACTTAATCGCAAAACTAGCGCAAGCATTCGCAACAATGTTTCCGGTTATCGTTGACGCGGGAATTCAGCTTATCGCTAGCTTAGTGCAAGGAGTAGGGCAAAATGCCGGCTCTTTGATATCTTCAGCGATAACGATTATCGGAACGCTTGTAAATACGTTGCTATCAGCATTACCGCAATTACTTTCTATCGGTATGCAATTACTGGTAAACGTGACACAAGGTATTTTGCAAAATATCCCGCAATTACTTTTAACAGCTCAACAAATTGTAACGAACTTTATCAGTAACTTGCAAGCGAATTTCCCTCAGATTTTAGAACAAGGGATTCAAATTTTAATGAATGTCGTAAAAGGTATCGTTCAAGCGTTGCCGACGATTATTCAGATTGCGACACAAGTTATTGTCGGATTCATCCAAACGATTATCCAAAACTTACCGGCTATCTTACAAGGCGGTATTCGTTTAATTGTTACATTGGTTCAAGGTTTAATTCAAGCCTTACCACAGATTGCACAATCTGGCATACAAATTATTGGGGAATTAATCAAGGGAATCGTTCAAGCCTTGCCTCAACTGGTGATGGCTGGAATTCAGCTTATCGTTCAGCTTGTCGCGTCTATTATTATGGGCTTACCGAAGATATTCGCAGCAGCGGGCGAAATTATGATGGGATTCGGAAAAGCATTGCTTGAGTTCATCCCGAACGCGCTTAAAGGCGTAGGCGAAGCAGTAGGGAACTTCTTCGGTGGTCTTTGGGACTTTATTTCTGGCAAGTCAGAAGAAGGCGGAGCGAAGGTTCAAGCGACAATTAGTGCGACATCGGACCATATCGAAGCTCGAAGCGGAACGACAACGGCTAAAATAACCGCAGACGCTTTCCTTGCGAATACGGGCGTAAGTACAAATTACCAACAAATGCAGTCGAGCGTTAGCACGTCCACGGACGCTATGTTAATGGATGTCAATAATAATATGCTGGGCATTACCGATAGCGCTACAACTCAGACTACGACAATGCAACAAAATGTTTTGTCAAACTTTAGTCTTATGAACGCAAACGGTACTTTGCAAGCTCAACAATTCGCAACAAATAGCGATGTGGCGTTTACACAAGCGCAAACAAACGCGACAGCTCAAACGAGCGCCATGAGTTCAAACGTTGTTTCAAACGTTAGCGATTTAAATGCAAACGCAAGCTATCAACTAGATCAGTTGCTTAATAATGCCAACGCTAGCACGGCTGGCGTATCTAGCACCGCGAATACGAACGCTTCTATTGCGAAATCGGGAGTTGTTTCCAATTTCCAACAAATGCAAGCGGGCGCAACAGTCGCGACAAGTGCGCTAGCAACAAGCGCGGAATCTGATTTCAATCGCGTTTCACAAAGCGCGGAAAAATCAAGTGCGCAATTATCGCAATCGGTAGCTAAATTATCAAGAAATGCAAAATACCGTTACAAAAGCTATGCAAGCAACGGCTCAAGCGGTTCAAACTGGACTTGATAAAATTTCACAAGTTAGCAATCAAAGCGGGGCGCAGATGGCTAAAACGTTTAATGAAACGTTCAGAAATGTTACAACAAGCGCAAAAAGCGGAATGAGTTCTTTTGTTAGCACAATGCAAGCGGGACTTTCTCGCGTTACGTCGCTAGCTTCTAGCGCAAACAATAACATTACCGCAACGTTTAGAAGTCTTCCGGGCTTATTGAATAGCGTCGGATATAATGCTGGAATTGGTCTATATAATGGACTTGCTTCAATGGCTGGTAGTCTATACTCGCTCGCATCTTCAATTGCTTCTAACATCGCAAGCGTGATGCGCTCTGCTCTAGATATCCATTCACCATCACGGGTTATGGATAGGATAGGGGGCTTCACGGGTGAAGGGCTTTACAATGGTATGTCTAGCTGGGTAAAAGATATTAACGACGTATCGAAACAATACGCGCAAGCTATCACGGATCAAGATTACCGAACAAATAGTGTACTCAATACGTCAGCAAGCGTTACAAGCGCGGGCGTTCGTTCTTCACTTGAAAACTTGAGCGACGACGTTAAGAACTCGCAATTATCTGAACGTAAGTTTGAAGTCCATAATGAAATTGTGGGCGACAAGATTTATACAACAATCAAAGAGAAAGACGCTAGAAAACAAGCACTTTCTGAATATTTCACGTAAGGGGGACTCATGGATTTATTGATTGAAAAAGACGGTCAGGCTCGGAGATTGTCCGAGCTAGGCTTATATAATATCACGGTCGATGATTCTTCCCCGGCCGTGGATATTTCGACACGAACGGTAAAGGGCGCAATGGTCGAATTTTTGATGGCTTGACCTATACCGAAAAAACAATAGAAGTAAAAGCAAGGCTTACCGTCCCAACGATGGAAGCCTTTTTTGATAAAAAAGACGAATTGAACCGATATGTTTTGGGGGATGATGGTTTTTACATTACCAAAATGCACCCCGAACGTGATGATTTATACGAGTTCGAGTTGGCCGGACAAACAACGGGCGAATTAAATCTCGGAACGATACCTCATATAGCATGGAAATATCGCTATAAGGTCGTCAATAATGGTTCGATTGAATATGAGTTCATCGGAAAATCTTCTGCTGGATTGAAATATAACGTTTCTTTTGGTTTTGTGACCGCGGAATTGCCGTATGGCGAAACAGTTCCGAAGGATCTCACGCTTTCGATAAATACGTTTGATTATGCGGGAACGGCTACACTTAGTCAGTTAGAAGTTCCGTTTGTTGTTGAATTGACCGCGAGCGCAGATAATACCAACTTTTTTGTTGAAATTGACGGCCGTCGGTTCACTTATCGGCACGCTGAAACGCCGATTCGGTCCGAGCAGAAATTACTCTTGCGTGGCATTGAAACGGTGCTAGTGGTCGGGACAAATGAAACGAACGTCAACAACCGGACCAATTTTGAATATTTCGTGATTCGTCCGAAATTTAATAAAAAAATCCCTTGGTTTACGAATTTTAGAGGCACAATCAAGATCCACGGATTCAAGGAATTATACAAGTAGGAAGGAGGGGAATTATTGCTTACTTTTTACGATGAAAAAGGTAACGGGTACGGGGCGCAAGTCGAATTCACCACTAAAAACGCGGTGAACGGCGAGCGTTCCGTTTCCGGGACCATTCTCTCAAATGATAAAGTATTATCGAAAATTGATCGGGGCTGGTCGTTTGACTGGGACGGCGAAACGTACAAGATCATTTATGCCAAGCCCAAGGACGAAGGTCGGAGCTTGTCCGTGTCGTTCGACGCCGTTCACCAATTCTTTTATGATTTCGATCATTCCAATTGTTATCAACTTTTTAACGGCTCGAATCGCTTCGAAGTTTATATTGAGGCTATTTTTAAAAATAGCGGGTATCGGTACGTTATCGAGGCTGACGCGAAAGCCATTCGGAAAGAGAATTTCGGGAATGTGAAGCGTCTGTCTATGTTTAAAGACGTTATCAAGGCAGCGGGGCTTGAATTCTCGGTCGCTGGGAAAGTCGTCCGGATTGTGAAGAAGGTCGGGACTGATCTCTCGACAGTTGTCCGGAAAAATTTCAATATGAACGAGCTCACACTCGAGAAGAATATCGGAGCTTTCATCACTTACAAGAAAGGTTTTGGAGCTTGGAAGGACGAAAACAATCACGACGCGGGCCGGTATGAAACGGAATACGAAAGCCCGCTTGCTCGTATTTATGGCCGTATCGAAGGCGAGCCGATCAGCGATGAACGATACAAAGAGACTGGAAAATTGTTAGAACGTCTAAAGTATGACGTGGACAACTCGTACTCTATTTCGGTTCAGCTTGAAATGGAAGACTTAACACGGGCCGGCTACAAGTACAAACAGCCTCGAGCGGGTGACTATATCATGGCTATTAACGAAACGATAGGATTCCGGGAAAAAATTCGGATTGTTTCGTTTGAAAGTTCTTATGACGTCACGGGGCGCTTGATTAACCATAAAGTCACTTGTAACGATATCGGAAGCGTTCAAAAACAAATAAGCTCTGAAGGCTCAATCATTCGCAGCGTGGGACAAAGTAAAGAATACGCAGAAAGCGCTCTAGCGGTAGCTACAAAGGCGCTTGCTAGTGCGGATGGCAAGAATACGGTTTATTATGGTGCAACTAAACCAAAAGATGAGCCAATCGGAACAATAAGACGTGGTGATATTCTTTACTTAACGGCTGGTGAAGATACAGAAATGTATATCTGGAACGGGGCAGAGTGGGAGCTTAGAAAGTTAAAACTTGATACAGCGGAACTTGAAAAAGAATTTGATAAAGTCAAGAAAGCAGTAGAACAAGCAAGTGAAGAAAACAAACGCAGAAATGACGAAGCCTTAAAAAAAGCTGGTGCAAGTACCCTGCTCGCTCAGGAAGCGAAGCAGATTGGTCTAGATTCTGTTGCCAAACTTGAAGAATTCAAGAGACAAGCTACGAGTGCTCAAACGGCTTTGTCGGGTGACTTGGATGTCTTGAAACGTACTGTCACAAGTGAGGTCAATCAAGCTTCAGAGTATCGTAGAACGACCACAGAGGCTCTTAGTCGTATGACTGGCCAGATGGACGGATTTGCGACCAAATCAGAGGTTAAACAGGACATCGATGGACTTACGCAAACCTTTGCTAAGATGAAGGTCGGGGGGGCGAAATTTGTTGAAAGGCTCGAAAGGGCCTTTTATGCCAGACATAAAGCCAGCTGATTTTGACAACAACATTCTGTATGTAGAAAACACATCTATCTACATGGAACGGGGTCAGGAATACATCATTTCAGCCAAAACGGACGGTAATTTTACGGACCATCACGATTGGAGAAAGGAGTCTGATAATGTAGTTCTTTGGATTATGGGCAAAAAACTCAGACCTTATCAAATTGTATCGGACCTTAATACAGGTACAACAGGAACGAAAATCGTTTGGAATAATCCGACAGGAATCTATCATCTACGTGTTAACACCTATCATAAAGAAGCAACCAAGAGCGTCTGGGATGTGAAGATTGAGAAAGGAAATGTCGCGACTGATTGGAGCCCAGCGCTTGAAGATACTGAGGGTCTTATCACAGAGGCCAAGGCTACTTTCGAGCAAACGGCTCAAGGCTTGCGAACTGACTTATCAGCTATTCAGGAATATGTTAACAAAGACGGTCAGCGCCAGGAAGCCTTACAGCGTTACACTCGTGAGGAGAGTGCGAAACAAGCGACTTCTGTCCGAGAGCTGGTCAATCGTGATTTTGTTGGGAAGGTAACCTATCAAGAAGATGTCCGCGGAATCAACCAACGAATCGAAGAAGCCAAGAAAAATGCAAGCAATGAGCTTACAACTCGACTTGCGAATTATTGGCAGACAGTCGATGGCAAATTCACGGATATTTCCAGTCAAGTTACGACTTATAAGCAGGTTGCAGATGAAAAATTTGGAGATCTATCAAACCGAATTGTAAACAACAAAAATAGCACAGATGGTCAAATCGAAAATGTAAGGAATCAGCTGGCAAAAAAAGTAGAATTAACTGACTTCCAGCGTGTTAAGGAAACGAGCCAACTCTACGAGCGAATTTTGGGCAAGTCCGAAGCAGACGCACCCGATAAGCTATCACGGCTTGTCATGAGTAGCGAGATTTTCCAGATTGAAGTTGGAAAGTATTCAACGCAAGGTGGCCCGAATATGCTCAGAAATTCGAGGGCGGATGACGGTTTGAAATACTGGACAGAAGCTAATAATAGACTAGGCTTTACATCTCACGACTTTTATTTTAACGGCCAAAAACGAATGTTTGAATTAAGACCAGGTGCAGTCGTGAAAAGCCCACGCTTCATTGTCAAACGAAGCGCTGATTACACATTGAACATTTTAGGATTTGACAATAATTCAAAATATTTTAGAGTGTATTTCTGCAAGCGAAAAAAAGGCTCAAGTGAAGATTTTGAAGAGAAACAGCTTGTCTTTGTCGGTAGACCTCAATGGACAAACGGACCAGTATTTAGTAACGAAAAAACCGTTAAAAAATCCTTCAAATTTAACATTGGGGATTTTGATGACGGATATCTACAATTCGAGTACGACCGAAACAACCCTAACAAATGGGGCGGGCTATTCATGACCGAACTTGACTTTTACGAAGGTTCAAATGACCGCAAGTGGCAACCAGCTCCTGAAGATAGCGCAGAGCCTATCGAAGCAACACGGACACAAGTCACAGAGCTTGCGGGATCGTGGGTCGTGAAACCTTACTAACAGTGGCGATGTGCTTAACTCTATCAATTTGCTTGCTAACGGCACAAACCGGATAGATGGAAGGTTGACACATATCACAGGTCAGACTCTGATTGATAATGCAGTGATTAAGGATGGTATGATTGCCAACGTATCAGCTAACAAGCTAACCGCTGGGACTATCGACGCTCGTACAGTTAATTTGATAAATTTAAATGCTAATAATGTTACTTCGGGAACGTTTAGAGGTTTAACGTTCGAAGGTGGAATCATCCGTGGTAATAATGGAAATACTGTTATTAATTTGAATGATAACGTCACAACGTATAATGGCTATGCAAAAATTGAATTTAAGTCTCCCGGAAATTCGCTGGAATTTAATTCTGGAGGGCGTAAGGCATTCCTTGCTCCCTCCACGTCACAAGGGACTAGCTATGCCTCTTTTGCTTTTGGCGTTAATGACAGAGGAGACAATGATCCGAATAGAGATTTCGTTGGTTTAAAAATCTTTAACCAGCCGGGAGTTAGGAAAATCGACATTATTGGTGACCTAACATTAACGAGATACGAAGAACACGGGATTAAATCGACTTCGTTGCAAAAACTGTTTGAATTGATAAATGACAACTTTAAAAGACTAAGAGAATTTCGTGTAGAGAACGGGGAAGGTTCTCCTGGATTTTGGGATGTATCGATTTAGAAAGGTAATAAATGAACACAGTAGATAAAATTGTAAATGACATCGCGCAAAAACTCGCAAACGCTATCGTAGAGGCTACGAATTACAAGGTGTTGTATGAGGAAACGAACGAGGAATATAAGCGCGTAAACGAGCTATTGAGCAAGTTTAACAACGTTTAGATAGCAACCAAGCACTCAAAGAGTCATTCGATGAAACAGCTCAGAAGTTAGAAAAGGAATAAATTTTTATGGAATTTAAAATCATTAACAAATACTTGCAAGAAGAAGGACGCACCTTCGTTTCAATCCGTTCAGCGAACCCTTACACGGCCTTTGAGCGTGTTTTGATTGGGGACCGTGCCAACGAATCAAATGAAGTACTGATCCAAGCCGTACTTGGCCAAGTTGCGACCGAGTTAAACCCTGCTGAAGGTGTGAAGAAGTTACAAGAAGATTTAATTACGCAAGAGCAGACGTACAATCAAAAACTAGCAGAAAAAGAAGCGCAGATTGCAGAAGTGAAAGCTATTGCTAATTGGGCTGTATTGGCTCGTGTTACTGATACGGATAACCCGCTTGACCCGACAATTTACAAAAAAGGTCTTGAATTGGTAGACCTTGGCCAAATTGGTAAAGTTTACCAACCTCAAGAAATTTTTGCGCTTGAGAATCCTGGGCATGTCGAGAAGTTCCAGGAAGGTAAGCGTGTGATGGTTCAAGTTAATGAAGCCTTCATTTATCAAGGGCAAACACTTGAAGAGCTCGCAGGCCTTGAACGAAACGGCAAGCTAGGCATCTGGAAGTGGGAGCCACCTAAGGCACCACAGGAAAGCAACGAGCTTGAAACTACTCGAGTTTCTGCGCAGTAGATTGGAAGTGGTCTGATTGGAATTACTAGCATTTCTGGATAAATTGAGCCCGATTCTAATCGTGATCATTCCTAGCTATTTCTCTTTCAAAGCACGCAGAATACAAAAGAGACTGATAAGCAAATCGGTCTCTTATCTGATAAAATTAGCGCCATTGAAAAGACGGTCTCGAATGTTGAGGCTATCGGCAAAGATAATAGCAAAGATTTGAACGTTATCGGAAAAGGTCTTCAAAGATTACAACGTTTTCGATTGCAAGAAAACCTAAAAAAAGCCATTAGACGAGGCAATACCAATCAGCATGAGATTGAAGAATTGTCTCGTCTTTATGAAAGTTACGTGGAACTTGGTGGCAATGGAGCCATCAAGGTACTGTATGAAAAATTTCTAGCATTGGAAATTGTGGAGGAAAATATAAATGCAACAAATCAATGAAATTTTACTAAACGGTGCTATCAGCATCCTTGTCATTTTAGCAGGTATCGCAGTCAAAGCCATTAAGGACTACCTGGTTCAAAAAGGTGGAGAAAAGACCATCAAGATTATTGAAATCTTAGCCAAAAACGCAGTCAATGCAGTTGAGCAGGTATCTGCTGAAACAGGTTTTAAAGGTGAAGAAAAGCTGGAGCAAGCACGTATTAAGATTCGTGCAGAGCTTAACAAGTACAATATCAGCATGATTGACCGTGATCTTGATACATTCGTAGAATCAGCGGTTAAGCAGATGAATGATGCATGGAAAGGACAGTAATCATGGATATTGATAAAGCAGATTAAGAAGTGGATTACCTCAGGTCGGTGTACGACCTTATCGTCAAGTACACGCTCATTCAACAGGAAATCGAAATTCAACCGCACAGAATGAAGCGGACTATCACATGCGCAGGCCTGTTGAATCCGGCTTCTTCTCGCATGTTGTCGGTAACGGCCGTGTAATGCAAGTAGGGCCAGTAAATAACGGTTCTTATGATGTGGGCGGTGGTTGGAATTATGAATCTTATGCAGCAGTCGAACTAATCGAAAGTCATTCGACAAAAGAAGAATTCATGGAAGATTATCGTTTGTATATCAAATTACTACGAAATCTAGCAGATGAAGCAGGACTTCCAAAAACTTTAGATTCGGACGCATTAGAAGGCATTAAGTCGCACGAATACTGTACCAACAACCAACCTAACAATTATAGCGACCACGTTGATCCATATCCTTATTTAGCTAAATGGGGTATTAGTCGTAGCCAATTCAAACAGGATATAGAAAATGGCTTGAATGTTGAATCAGGCTGGAAGCAGAACGACACAGGATACTGGTACGTTAAAGAAGATGGTTCTTATCCAAAAGAGAAATTCGAGAAAATCAATGATGTGTGGTACTACTTCGACAATTCAGGCTATATGCTTGCTGAACGTTGGAAGAAGCACACAGACGGGAATTGGTACTGGTTCGATAAATCAGGAGCGATGGCCACAGGTTGGAAGAAAATCGCTGAGAAGTGGTACTATTTCGATGTAGAAGGTGCTATGAAGACAGGTTGGATCAAGTACAAAGATACTTGGTACTACCTAGACGGTAAAGAAGGCAACATGGTTTCTAATGCCTTTATCCAGTCAGCAGATGGAACAGGCTGGTACTACCTTAAATCAGATGGCAGCATGGCAGACAAACCAGCGTTCACGATTGAGCCAGACGGCTTGATTACAACTAAATAAAAATTAAAATAAAATAGAAAGAAAAAAATTGAATTAATAATACACTAGACCGCAGGCAATAGCTTGCGGTTTTTGTTTGCTTAAAAAAATAATGGAATACACAGTAGGATACAACAAGTTCTCTATATACTGATTTAATAACTTTCCAATGACTCCCACCGGCTCCATTTATAGAAATAAAAAAACGCTGAAATTTCAGCGTTTTTTTAATAGAAGTATTAAAAAAATATAATTCCTATTGTTTTTGTTTATCGACGGAAGACATGGGATTCGAACCCACGCACGCTTTGACACGCCTACCGCGTTTCCAACACGGCCTCTTAAGCCTCTTGAGTAATCTTCCATTGTTTACTAACCTAGTCTACCATAAAGCCTTCTTTCTTGCAAATAAATTTTTAGAAAAAGAAAATGATAGAAAGTGAAAGAAAATGATAAAAAATGCTTGACTTTGTTCTTTTTTATGATAGAATGAATATTGTAATCGTTAACAGGAGGTAAACTAGTGCTAAAAAGTGAACGAAAACAGGTGATTTTAGAAGAATTAAAACAGCATAAAATCGTCTCGCTTGAGAAATTAGTAGGTTTGTTAGATACTTCAGAATCAACGGTCAGACGTGATTTAGATGAATTGGAATCTGAAAATAAACTTCGTCGAGTGCATGGAGGAGCAGAGTTGCCTCACTCCTTGCAAGAAGAAGAAACCATTCAAGAAAAATCTGTCAAAAACCTTCAAGAGAAAAAGTTGATTGCTCAAAAAGCATCTTCCCTCATCAAAGAAAAAGATGTTATCTTTGTGGATGCAGGAAGTACGACAGCCTTTCTCATTAAAGAATTGGAGCGAAAAGACATTACAGTGGTAACCAATTCCATTCATCATGCGGTTCAATTAGTGGATAAACAAATCCCAACAGTCATTATCGGTGGTGGAGTAAAGATGACAACTGATGCCAGTATCGGAGGAGTAGCTCTCAATCAGATTAACCAACTGCACTTTGATCGTGCCTTTATTGGAATGAATGGTGTAGATGAAGGTTACTTTACAACTCCAGATATGGAGGAGGGCGCCGTCAAGCGTGCTATCTTAGAAAATGCTAAACAGACATATGTTCTAGCAGATTCATCCAAGCTTGGTCAGTCTTGTTTTGCTAAGGTAGCTCCTATAAAACGCGCTATTGTCATTACAAGCAAGGGTCACGAGCTCTTGTCAGCTATCAAAGAGAAAACGGAGGTAATAGAAGTATGATTTATACAGTCACACTCAATCCATCTATAGACTACATTGTCCGTTTGGACAAAGTGGAAGTTGGTAGTGTCAATCGTATGGATAGTGATGATAAGTTTGCTGGTGGTAAAGGTATCAATGTTAGCCGTGTCTTGAAACGTTTGGATATTCCAAATACAGCGACGGGTTTCATTGGAGGCTTTACTGGAAAATTTATCACAGATACTTTAGCTGAAGAACAAATTGAAACGCAATTTGTCCAAGTGGCAGAAGATACGCGTATCAATGTTAAGATTAAAGCCGACCAAGAAACAGAAATCAACGGAACTGGTCCTACTGTTGAACCAGAACAACTTGAAGAGTTAAAAGCTATTCTTTCAAGTCTGACAGCAGAAGATACAGTAGTATTTGCTGGATCAAGTGCTAAAAACTTAGGCAATGTCATCTATAAGGATTTGATTGCCTTAACGCGTCAGACAGGCGCTCAAGTAGTCTGTGACTTTGAAGGTCAAACCTTGATTGATAGTTTGGATTATCAACCACTTTTGGTGAAACCAAATAATCATGAACTGGGAGCTATCTTTGGAGTCAAGCTTGAAAGCTTAGATGAGATAGAGAAATACGCTCGAGAGTTGCTAGCTAAAGGTGCTCAAAACGTTATTATTTCTATGGCTGGTGATGGTGCCCTTCTGGTAACATCAGATGGAGCATACTTTGCTAAACCGATTAAGGGAACCGTGAAAAACTCAGTTGGTGCTGGTGACTCGATGGTTGCTGGATTCACGGGTGAGTTTGTCAAATCAAAAGACGCAGTAGAAGCCTTCAAATGGGGAGTGGCTTGTGGAACAGCAACTACATTTTCAGATGATTTAGCAACTGCAGTATTTATTAAAGAAACTTATGAAAAAGTTGAGGTAGAAAAAGATGAAAATTCAAGATTTATTGAGAAAAGATGTCATGTTGCTAGATTTGCAAGCAACTGAAAAAACAGCAGCTATTGAAGAAATGATTCATAGTCTAGTAGAGCATGGATATGTGACGGATTTTGAAACCTTCAAAGAAGGAATCTTGGCACGTGAAGCTTTGACTTCTACAGGTTTGGGTGACGGTATCGCAATGCCTCACAGTAAAAATGCTGCTGTTAAGGAAGCGACTGTTCTCTTTGCTAAATCAAACAAGGGTGTTGACTACGAAAGTTTAGATGGACAACCAACTGACCTCTTCTTTATGATTGCTGCTCCAGAAGGTGCAAATGATACTCACTTGGCTGCCTTGGCAGAATTGTCTCAATACTTGATGAAAGACGGCTTGCTGGCAAACTTCGTCAAGTAACCTCAGCTGATCAAGTTATCGACCTCTTTAACCAAGCTTCAGAAAAAGCTCAAGAACCAGTTCAAGCTCCCGCAAATGAATCTGGTGACTTTATCGTAGCAGTTACAGCTTGTACAACAGGAATTGCCCACACATACATGGCCCAAGAAGCTCTTCAAAAAGTGGCTACGGAAATGGGTGTTGGTATCAAGGTTGAAACCAACGGTGCAAGTGGTGTTGGCAACAAATTGACAGCAGAAGATATCCGCAATGCCAAAGCTGTTATCATCGCTGCAGATAAAGCAGTTGAGATGGATCGTTTCGATGGTAAACCATTGGTGAATCGTCCAGTTGCAGACGGTATTCGTAAGACAGAAGAGTTGATCAACTTGGCTCTTTCTGGTAATGCTGAAGTATATCGTGCTGCTAATGGAGCGCAAGCTTCAACAGCATCTAATGAAAAACAAAGTCTAGGTGGTGCATTCTACAAACACTTGATGAGTGGTGTATCACAAATGTTGCCATTCGTTATTGGTGGTGGTATCATGATTGCCCTCGCCTTCTTGATTGATGGTGCTTTTGGGGTTCCAAATGAGAGTCTTGGAAATCTTGGTTCTTACCATGAACTCGCTTCTATGTTCATGAAAATTGGTGGATCAGCCTTTGGTTTGATGCTTCCAGTGTTTGCTGGATATGTTGCTTACTCAATCGCTGAAAAACCAGGTTTGGTAGCCGGTTTCGTAGCTGGTGCTATCGCTAAAGAAGGTTATGCCTTTGGTAAAATCCCTTACGCTCAAGGTGGTGAAGCAACTTCAGCTCTTGCAGGAGTATCATCAGGTTTCCTTGGAGCCCTCGTAGGTGGATTTATCGCAGGTGCCTTGGTGCTCTTGGTTAAGAAATACGTGAAGGTTCCTCGCTCACTTGAAGGTGCTAAATCAATCCTTCTCTTGCCACTTTTTGGAACAATCTTGACAGGCTTTGTCATGCTAGCTGTTAATATCCCAATGGCCGCAATCAATACTGGTATGAACAATTTCCTTGCTGGTCTTGAAGGTGGATCAGCAGTCCTTCTAGGTATCGTCCTTGGAGGAATGATGGCTGTCGATATGGGTGGCCCTGTCAATAAAGCAGCTTACGTCTTTGGTACAGGTACGCTTGCAGCAACTGTAGCTACTGGTGGTTCAGTAGCCATGGGAGCCGTTATGGCTGGAGGAATGGTTCCACCACTTGCCATCTTTGTCGCAACACTTCTCTTCAAGAATAAATTTACCAAAGAAGAACGCAACTCTGGTTTGACGAACATCGTTATGGGCTTGTCATTCATCACTGAAGGTGCTATCCCGTTTGGTGCAGCAGACCCAGCTCGTGCTATCCCAAGCATCTGCAGTAGCAGGTGGACTGGTTGGTCTTACAGGTATCAAGCTCATGGCTCCTCACGGAGGAATCTTCGTTATCGCCCTTACTTCAAATGCTCTTCTCTATCTTGTCTCTGTCTTGGTAGGAGCACTTGTCAGTGGTGTAGTTTACGGTTACCTACGTAAACCTATAGAAAAATAATCACAAACACATTCAAATGACTGAACACGGAAGTGGGCAGTCATTTTTTTAACCCCTCAAAAAGTTTCTGAAATATGTTATAATGGAAACATGGCAAATAAGAATACAAATAAAAATAGACGGAGACCGTCTAAAGCAGAAATAGAAAGAAAGAAAGCTATTCAGCGGATGTTGATTTCGCTAGTATTGGCTATTTTCTTGATTTTTGCTGCTCTTAAATGGGGAGCTGTAGGAATCAGTATTTACAATCTAATCCGCTTACTTGTGGGTAGTCTAGCTTATCTAGCTATTTTTTCTCTAATCATCTATCTATTCTTCTTTAAATGGATACATAAGCAAGAAGGCTTGCTAGCAGGCTTCTTCTTTATTTTTGCAGGCTTACTTCTCATTTTTGAAGCCTATCTAGTTTGGAAATATAGTTTGGCTGCAGCGGTCTTTCAAGGAACGATTGGTCAAATCTATAAAGATTTAACCAGCTTTCAAGTGACTAGTTTGCTGGTGGAGGTTTGTTAGGGGTAGGTCTTTACATTCCGGTAGCATTTCTATTTTCAAATATTGGAACTTACTTTATAGGTACTATCTTTATCTTAATCGGAATGATATTGGCTAGTCCTTGGTCTATCTATGACATTGCTGATTTCCTTGCAGCTCGCATGAGCCTATGGATGGAACGACGCGAGCAGAGAAAACAAGAACGCTTTATCAAGCGTGAAGAGGAAAAGGCTCGTAAAGAAGCAGAAGAGCAAGAGAGATTGCTGAGAGAACAAGAAGAGCAGGAGTCACTGCCTTTGCCACCGATTGATATGGAAACAGGGGAGATTCTTTCAGAAGAACCTTTGCAAGATATTCCACCACTTCCTGAGGAAGAATGGGTGGAACCTGAGATTATTCTCCCGCAAGCGGACTATGATTATCCTGAAGTAGGTGATATTCCTCAGGGCGCTGATTATGCAGAAGATGAGGATGTTGAAGTAGATTTTTCTGCTAAAAAGGCCTTGGAATATAAGCTCCCAAGCTTGCAACTCTTTGCACCTGATAAACCAAAAGATCAGTCTAAAGAAAAGAAAATTGTTCGAGAAAATATCAAAATTTTGGAAGAAACTTTTGCTAGTTTTGGTATCAAGGTAACGGTTGAACGTGCTGAAATCGGTCCATCGGTGACCAAGTATGAGGTTAAACCAGCAGTTGGTGTTCGTGTCAATCGTATTTCCAATCTAGCAGACGACTTGGCTCTGGCCTTGGCTGCTAAGGATGTCCGTATTGAAGCACCGATTCCCGGAAAGTCGCTAGTCGGTATAGAAGTTCCAAACTCAGAAATCGCAACAGTTTCCTTCCGAGAACTATGGGAACAGTCTCAAACTAAGCCTGAAAACCTTCTAGAAATCCCTCTTGGGAAGGCCGTTAACGGAACAGCTCGTAGTTTTGACTTGGCTAAAATGCCTCACTTACTTGTAGCTGGGTCTACAGGTTCTGGTAAATCTGTTGCAGTTAATGGTATTATCGCAAGTATTCTGATGAAGGCTCGCCCAGACCAAGTCAAATTTATGATGGTGGATCCTAAGATGGTCGAGTTGTCGGTCTACAATGATATTCCCCATCTCTTGATTCCAGTTGTAACAAATCCTCGCAAGGCAAGTAAAGCTCTTCAAAAAGTCGTAGATGAAATGGAAAACCGTTACGAACTATTTGCTAAGGTTGGCGTTCGAAATATTGCCGGTTTCAATGCTAAAGTTGAGGAATTCAATGCCCAGTCTGAATACAAGCAAGTACCTCTACCTTTAATCGTCGTGATTGTCGATGAGTTGGCAGATTTGATGATGGTTGCCAGCAAGGAAGTAGAAGATGCCATTATTCGACTCGGACAAAAGGCGCGTGCAGCTGGTATTCACATGATTCTTGCAACTCAGCGTCCTTCAGTGGATGTTATCTCAGGTTTGATTAAGGCCAATGTTCCTTCCCGTGTAGCCTTTGCTGTTTCATCTGGAACAGATTCTCGGACTATTTTGGATGAGAATGGTGCGGAAAAATTGCTTGGTCGAGGAGATATGCTCTTCAAACCAATCGATGAAAATCACCCTGTTCGCTTGCAAGGCTCCTTTATCTCTGATGATGATGTGGAACGTATTGTTAGCTTCATTAAGGCTCAAGCAGATGCTGATTATGATGACAGTTTTGATCCTGGAGAAGTTTCTGAGACAGATGGTGATTCTGGCTCTAGCGATGAGGGCGGGGATCCACTCTTTGAAGAAGCCAAGGCTTTGGTCATTGAAACTCAAAAAGCTAGTGCCTCTATGCTTCAACGTCGTCTATCAGTTGGCTTTAACCGTGCAACTCGACTGATGGAAGAACTAGAAATGGCTGGAGTCATTGGTCCTGCTGAAGGTACAAAACCAAGAAAGGTTTTACAGCAGTAAAAAAAACAAAAACAGTATAAAAATGCATAGAAACTTTATTGAAAAGTTGGACGAATTCAGTTTAACTTTTCTGATAAAGTTTCTTTTTTTGTGGCAAAATAGCTAGAAATAAGGGTTTCTGAAATTCTTTTCAGACTAGTCTGAAAATTGGATTATACTTTTACTAGTTTTACTTATTAAACTATTGATTTTTTTAACCTTTTTTGATATATTAAGTTAGTATAGAAAAATTTATATGTTTATGAGGAAGTGTTAGAAAAATAGAGGAGGTTATTTTTTTAAACAAAAATGCAAACGCTTACTTTGTAAACTGAAAGGAACAAAAGAACCGATGGATAAAAGATTATTTGAAAAACGTTGCAAATATAGTATTCGGAAATTTTCATTAGGGGTTGCTTCTGTCATGATTGGTGCTGCTTTCTTTGGAACTAGCACTGTTCTTGCAGATTCTGCGCAAACAGGTTCAACAGCAAATATGCCAGCAGATTTGACCGCAGCTCTTGCTAACGCAAATGAAAATGATGGACGTGAGTTTGAGGCGCCAAAACCTGGTGAAGACCAAGGTTCTCCTGAAGTAACTGAAGGACCAAAAACAGAAGAAGAATTACTCGAGAAAGAAAAAGAAGCAGCGGCAACTTCGGATGCCCTTCCAGAAGACTTACGTGAAAAACTTAACAAGGCTGAAGAAGGTGGTCGTACTGCTTCGAAAGAAGACTTAGAAAAAGACGATACAAGTCTAGTTCCAGAAGATGTCGCTAAAACAAAAAATGGCGAATTAAACTATGGGGCGACTGTTAAAATTCAAAGTGCAGCTGGTGTCGGTAGCGGTATTGTCATTGGTGAAAATCTAGTTTTATCTGTTTCTCATAACTTTATCAAAGATGTTCCAGACGGAAACAATCGCAAGGTAGCTGATAATATTGAGAGTGATGATGATGTTTATTCAGTTTCTTACGAAGGAGCGCCTGATGTTAAATTCAGTAAGAATGACGTTAAACACTGGGACCGTGAAGGCTTCCTAAAAGGTTATAAGAATGACTTGGCCATCGTTAAGCTTCGTTCTCCTCTTGCTAACGCTCCTGTTGAAGTGACTGACAAACCTGCAACTACTAAGGTTGGAGATAAGGTACACGTTTTTGGTTATCCAACTGGAAAACTGTCTCCAATCTTAAATACTACAGTTGAAGACATCAATAATCACGGTGAGGGTGTTCGTGGGATCAGTTATCAAGGAAGTGAGCCTGGTGCAAGTGGTGGCGGAATTTTCGATGAAAATGGAAAATTGATTGGTATCCACCAAAATGGTGTTGTTGGAAGCCGCAGTGGAGGAATTCTCTTCTCACCAGCTCAGCTTGAATGGATTCAAAACTATATTAAGGGCATTGAAACAACAAAACCAGCAGGTCTAGATGCACTTGATAAACAAGTTGAAGACAAGGACGAGAAACCAAAAGAAGATAAGCCGAAAGAAGAAAAACCAGCTGAGAACAAACCAGCAGAAACTAAACCGGCTGAATCAAAAGAAGTGACTCCAGAGTGGAAACTGTTTCAAATAAAGAACAACAGGGAACTGTAACGATCCGTGAAGAAAATGGAGTTCGTTACAACCAACTAGCGTCAACTGCTCAAAATGACAATGGTAAAAAACCAGCCTTGTTTGAAAAAGAAGGTTTGACAGTTGATGAAAATGGAAACGCCACAGTTGATTTGACCTTCAAAGAAGAGTCTGAAACAGGCAAATCTCGCTTTGGTGTCTTCATGAAATTTAAAGATACCGATAACAACGTTTTTGTAGGGTATGACCAAGGTGGATGGTTCTGGGAATACAAGACAAACGGCAGTGGACTTTGGTACCAAGGTGGCCGTGTTGCAGCACCGGTAAATGGTTCTGTCAACCACTTGACGGTCAGTCTTAAATCAGACGGACAACTCAATGCAACCAACAATGATGTCAAACTCTTCGACACAGTTACCTTGCCATCTGCAGTCAATGACAAACTAAAAGATGAGAAGAATATTGTTCTTAAAGCTGGAACATACAATGGTAGTGAGAGAACTATTGTAAACGTTAAAACGGATGACCAAGAAGGTGTGAAAAACGACCAAGAGGCTGCTGAAAAAGAAAAAGGCGATACAGTAGATGATAGCAAAGTCAAATATGACACGATCGAATCTACAGTATTGAAAGCAGTTATTGATCAAGCCTTCCCACGTATTAAAGAATACGTCCTAAATGGCAACAAGCTTCCGGGTCAAGTTCAACAAATAAACAAAGTCCTCATCAATAAACATGCAGTAACTCCTGAAGTTACTTATAAGAAGATAAACGCAACAACTGCCGAGTATGAAATGAAACTCCGTGATGAGGAGAACCTCATCAATGCAGATATGACCGTTCGTTTGCAAGTGGTGGACAATCAACTTCACTTTGATGTAACTAAGATTGTCAACCATAACCAGGTAACACCAGGACAGAAGATTGATGATGAACGTAAACTACTTTCTTCAATTAGCTTCCTAGGAAATGCCTTGGTTTCTGTATCAAGCGACCAAGCAGGAGCTAAGTTTGATGGGGCAACTATGTCAAACAACACCCACGTAAGTGGTGACGATCATATCGAAGTAACCAATCCAATGAAAGATTTGGCAAAAGGTTACATGTATGGATTTGTTTCAACAGATAAACTTGCTGCTGGTGTATGGAGCAACTCACAAAACAGCTACGGTGGTGGTTCTTATGACTGGACACGTTTGACAGCCTACAAGAACACTATTGGTAATGCTAACTACGTTGAAATCCATAGTTCTGAATGGCAATGGGAAAAAGCACACAATGGTATTGTCTTCCCAGAATATACCAAGGAACTTCCCAAGTGCTAAAGTTGTCATCACAGAAGATGCCAATGCTGATAATAAAGTAGACTGGCAAGATGGTGCGATTGCATACCGTAGCATCATGAACAACCCTCAAGGTTGGGAAAAAGTTAAAAATATTACAGCCTACCGTATCGCCATGAACTTTGGTTCACAAGCACAAAACCCATTTCTCATGACCTTGGATGGTATCAAGAAGATTAACCTCCATACAGATGGTCTTGGTCAGGGTGTCCTCCTTAAAGGTTACGGTAGTGAAGGACATGACTCAGGTCACTTGAACTACGCAGATATCGGTAAACGTATCGGTGGTACAGAAGACTTTAAAGCTCTTATTGAAAAAGCTAAGAAATATGGTGCCCACCTCGGTATCCACGTTAACGCTTCAGAAACCTATCCTGAATCAAAATACTTCAATGAAAATATCCTACGTAAAAATGCTGACGGTAGCTATAGCTATGGTTGGAACTGGCTTGACCAAGGTATCAATATCGATGCAGCTTATGACTTGGCTCATGGACGTTTAGCGCGTTGGGAGGAATTGAAGAAAGAATTGGGTGAAGGCCTAGACTTCATCTATGTCGACGTTTGGGGTAACGGTCAATCAGGAGACAATGGTGCTTGGGCAACTCACGTTCTTGCAAAAGAAATCAACAAACAAGGTTGGCGCTTTGCAATTGAGTGGGGCCATGGTGGTGAGTATGACTCTACCTTCCATCACTGGGCAGCTGACTTGACTTATGGTGGCTATACGAATAAAGGTATCAACAGTGCCATCACTCGCTTTATCCGTAACCACCAAAAAGATGCTTGGGTTGGTGATTACAGAAGCTACGGAGGTGCGGCTAACTACCCACTTCTAGGCGGATACAGCATGAAGGACTTTGAAGGATGGCAAGGCCGTAGCGACTATAATGGTTATGTAACTAACTTGTTTGCTCATGATGTGATGACCAAGTACTTCCAACACTTCACTGTTAGCAAATGGGAAAATGGTAAACCAGTAACCATGACTGACAATGGTGGCACATACAAGTGGACACCTGAGATGAAGGTTGAATTGGTCGATGAGGCAAACAACAAGGTAGTTGTTACTCGTAAATCTAATGATGTTAATAGCCCACAATACCGTGAACGAATTGTTACACTCAACGATCGTGTGATTCAAGATGGTTCAGCCTACTTGACACCTTGGAATTGGGATGCAAATGGAAACAAGCTAACTGGCGACAAGGAAAAAAATGTACTATTTCAACACTGAACAAGGTGCAACAACTTGGACACTTCCTAGCGACTGGGCAAATGGCAAAGTTTACCTTTACAAGCTAACAGACCAAGGTAAGACTGAAGAACAAGAAGTAGCTGTCAAAGATGGTAAGATTACTCTCGATCTCCTAGCAAACCAACCTTATGTTCTTTATCGTTCTAAACAAACAAATCCTGAAATGTCATGGAGTGAAGGAATGCATATCTATGACCAAGGATTTAACAGCGAATCTTTGGATCATTGGAAGATCACAGGTGATGCATCTAAGGCTGAAATCGTGAAGTCTCAAGGTGCCAACCAAATGCTTCGCATCCAAGGCAATAAAGAAAAAGTTAGCCTCACTCAAAAATTGACTGGCTTGAAACCAAATACTAAATATGCAGTTTATGTAGGTGTCGACAACCGTAGTGATGCTAAAGCAAGTATTACTGTTAACACTGGTGAGAAAGAAGTGACTAACTACACTAACAAGTCACTTGCCCTCAACTATGTTAAAGCATACGCTCATAACACTCGTCGTGACAATGCAACTGTTAATGATACAAGTTACTTCCAAAACATGTATGCCTTCTTTACAACAGGTTCGGATGTATCAAATGTAACCTTAACTTTGAGTCGTGAAGCAGGAGATGAAGCAACCTACTTCGATGAAATCCGTACCTTCGAAAATGACTCTGCTATGTATGGTGATGGTCACGATACTGCAACAGGCGTCTTCAAACAAGACTTTGAAAATGTTGGACAAGGTATCTTCCCATTTGTCATTGGTGGAATCGAAGGTGTTGAAGATAACCGTACTCACTTGTCTGAAAAACATGCTCCATACACACAACGTGATTGGAACGGCAAGAAAGTTGATGATGTTATCGAAGGAAATTGGTCACTTAAGACAAACGGTCTCGTTAGCCGTCGTAACTTAGTTTACCAAACAATTCCACAAAACTTCCGCTTTGAAGCAGGTAAGACCTACCGTATTACATTTGACTACGAAGCTGGATCAGATAATACTTACGCATTTGTTGTAGGTAAGGGAGAATTCCAATCTGGCCGTCGTGGTAGCCAAGCAAGCGATCTCGAAATGCATGAATTACCAAACTCATGGACAGATTCTCAAAAAGCAAAACGTGCAACCTTCCTGGTGACAGGTGCTGAAACTGGCGATACTTGGGTTGGTATCTACTCTACAGGTAATGCAAGTAATACTCGTGGAGATTCTGGTGGTAATGCTAACTTCCGTGGTTACAATGACTTCATGATGGATAGACTTCAAATTGAAGAAATTGTCTTGACTGGTAAGATGATGACAGAAAATGCTGTCAAGAACTATCTTCCAACAGTTGCAATGACCAACTATACCCAAGAGTCTATGGATGCTCTGAAAGAAGCAGTCTTCAATCTTAGTCAAGCAGACGATGACATTAGTGTAGAAGAAGCTAAAGCAGAAATCGCTAAGGTTAATGCTTTGAAAGATGCTTTAGTCTTGAAGAAAGTAGCTCTTGTAGCAGATGACTTTGCAAGTCTTTTCAGCTCCTGCTCAGGCTGGCGAAGGTATTGAAAATGCCTTTGACGGTAACTCTGTCTAACCTATGGCATACATCATGGAGCGGAGGAGATGTTGGCAAGCCAGCAACAATGGTCTTGAAAGAACCAACTGAAATTACAGGTTTCCGTTATGTTCCACGTGGTTCAGGTTCAAATGGTAACTTGAGAGACGTGACTCTTGTAGTAACTGATGAAACAGGTAAGGAACATACCTTCAATGCAACTAATTGGGCTGACAACAATAAACCAAAAGATATCGACTTTGGCAAGACTATCAAAGCTAAGAAGATTGTCCTAACAGGAACAAGAACTTACGGAGATGGTGGAAACCAATATCAATCAGCTGCAGAATTGATATTTGCTCGTCCTCAAGTTGCTGAAGCAGGTCTTGATACAGCAGCATATGAAGCAGCATTGACCAAAGCTCAAAAATTGACTGATAAGAGCAATCAAGAAGAAGTGGCAAGTGTTGTTGCTAGCATGAAATATGCAACTGATAATCACCTATTGACTAATAGAATGCTTGAATACTTTGCAGATTATTTGGATAAATTGAAAGACCAAGCCGCTAAACCTGATGCTCCAATAACAAGTAAGGGTGACGAACCAGCTCCAACAGTAGAAGTACCAGAATATACAGGTCCGATTGGAACAGCAGGTGATGAGCCAGCCCCAGTAGTAGAAGTTCCGGAGTACACAGGAGCAATTGGAACAGCAGGTGATGAGCCAGCCCCAGTAGTAGAAGTACCAGAATATACTGATCCAATTGGAACAGCAGGTGATGAGCCAGCCCCAGTAGTAGAAGTTCCGGAGTACACAGGAGCAATTGGAACAGCAGGTGATGAGCCAGCCCCAGTAGTAGAAGTTCCAGAGTACACAGGAGCTATTGGTACAGCAGGTGACGCCCCAGCCCCAGTAGTAGAAGTCCCAGAGTATACAGGAGCAATTGGCACAGCAGGTGATGCCCCAGCCCCAGTAGTAGAAGTCCCAGAGTATACAGGAGCAATTGGCACAGCAGGTGATGAGCCAGCACCGATTCTTGATAAACCGACTGAAGGGATTCGAGTACTAAGAGATAAGGAAACTGGAGTCTTGGTAGCTGGTCTGTCTAGGGATATTCCGACAGATTATAAACTTCAAGTTCAGAAAGTAACTAATCAAAGCTTGCAGGGTGTTAAGTTTGATGCGTATGCTCTTCATTTGCTAGATAAGACTAACCATAAGCTTCAACCAAAAGGTTCAGTCCTTGTTAGAGTACCAGTATCTGGTCAAGTAGCTGGTGTATACTATACAGCATCAGGTAAACCAGTAAGCTTTACAAATGGTCATGGTACAGTTGAATTCACAACTAGTCAGCTAGGACAATATGCAGTAGTTTATAAACAAGTTTCTAAGGCACAAACTCCGTTAGTAGCAGAGCCAGGTAATAAACCACAGACTCCATCAATAGAGAAACTGGATCATAAACCACAGACTCCATCAACAGAGAAACTAGATCATAAACCACAGAATACAGTAGTACAAGAACTTAATCAGAAATCAGTTGATACTTCTAAACCAGAAATTAAGGAAGAAATAGCCAAAGAAGAAACGAAGGCTAAGCTCCCAGAAACTGGTACTAGCAAGTCAGAGCACCTCTTCTTCCTAGCAAGTCTCAGTCTAGCAATCTCTGCTCTATTTCTTGCAAAAGGGAAAAAAGAATAAAATATAAAAGAGATTTCGTCAACGAAAACTCGAACTCCTAACTAGAAGTGATGGAGAAAACGAACACCTGGAGAGGACCTCTTGGTCCTCCCTTTTTTAAAAGGGAAATGAGAACGCTTACTTTAGTAAGTGTATGAAAGGAAATAGATGAAAAATGGGAAAACATCTTTTTGAAAAACGGTGTCATTATAGTATACGTAAATTTGCAATTGGCGCGGCTTCTGTCATGATTGGTGCAAGCATTTTTGGTGCTGGTATGGTTCAAGCAGCAGAAACAGAAGGACCTGCAGAGACAGAAGGAACGGTGACACAGGTTCAGCCCATGGATAAGTTGCCAGAAGATTTAGAAGAAGCTATTAAAAAGGCTGAAGCGGAGGCTACAGAAGAACCAGCTGAGGCTAAACCAGCTGAATCTGAAAGACAACCTGAAGCAACTATTCCAAAACCAGCTGAAACTCCTAGTCCTAAGGAAGAAGTGGCTTCAAAACCAGCTACAAATCCTAAAGTGGAACCAGTTTCTGAGGCTAAACCAGCTGAAACTCCTACGACTAAAGATGTAGTAGATACACCAGATGTCAATCATTTGGAAAAAGCTTCTGCTACAGCGTCAAATCATGAAGCAAACACACAATACACAGCAGAAAAGGCAATTGACGGAAAACCTGATACTCGCTGGGCTACCGATCAGAACGTTGAGAAACCAACAATCGAATTTAAGCTTGATAAGACAACAGTGATTAAGCATGTTGAGATTGATTGGGACCGTCGTGTTCGTGGTGAACGAAATGATCCAAACATCAAATCTTGGAATCTTTATTATGCTGATCAAGATAATGTGAATGGATCAGGTCCTGGAGAATGGAAGTTAGCTCATCAGCGTACTGGAGAGCCTGTTCTTGATGAGAAGGTTGACTTAAAAGAAGCCATCCATGCTAAGTACCTTAAACTTGAAATCACTGACTATCAAGCTGGCACTATGAACTGGAAAAACGTTGGGATCCAAGAGATTCGTGCGTATTCAAACATTCCAGATGCAAGCAAACCAACAGACATTCGCCAAGTAACAGATCTAACTGTTGCTGAAAACGGTAAGTCACTCGTTTTACCTAAATTGCCTGGTCAAGTTAGCTTGATTGGTAGCAACAAACAGGGTGTTGTTGATCTAAATAATAAAATTTATACACCATTAACAGACCAACGTGTGAAAGTTATGGTTCAACAGATTAAGGATAGCCATACCTTCACAAAAGAATTTGAAGTTCTTATTAAAGGTTTGCACGCAGATGAAGGTGTTGGAAGCAAACCAGCTGTTGCACCAGCAGTTCAACAGTGGTATGGAACTGAAGGTAAAACTTCTATAACTTCTGATACGGTTATTTCTGTTGGAGATTCTGGATTTGGTCAAGAAGCTAAATTCTATCAAACTGACCTTGAAAGTCGCGGGCTAGAAATCGCTACAGGTGATCAATCAGCTCAAAAACGCATTGAGTTTAAAAAGGTTGAAGACAAGGGCTATGGTAAAGAAGGCTATGGTATCACTGTAAAAGATGGTGTTATCACAGTAGAAGCAGCGACTAATGCAGGTGCATTTTACGCAACCCGTACTCTTCTTCAAATGGGAGAAAATGACCTACAGAACGGTGAAATCCGTGACTTCCCAAGCTTCAGCCACCGTGGTTTTATGCTAGACACAGGTCGTAAGTTTATCCCTTATGACACACTTGTAGATATCATGCTAAATATGGCTTACTACAAGATGAATGACTTGCAGTTGCACCTTAATGATAACTATATCTTCTTAGAAAAAAACATTTGGAAGGAAAACATCTTAGTCAACAAGAGGAACTGGATTATGTTCTAAAAAATGCCAAGACAGGTTTCCGTGTGGAAACTGATGTTGTCGGAGAAAATGGTGAAAAATTAACATCAGACGAGCATTATACTAAGGAAGAAATGCAACAGATCATCAAGTTGGCTAAAGCTTTGCATATCAACCTTGTTCCTGAGATTGACACACCAGGTCACGCTTTGTCCTTTGTTAAAGTTCGTCCAGACCTTATGTATAAAGGTAGTCTGAGCGATTATAGAGGTAAGCACAATGTAGAACGTGTTGCTATGTTGGACTTGGATAATAAGTACGAAGAAACTCTTGCTTTTGTTAAATCAGTCTATGATAAATTGCTCGATGGAGAAAATGCACCACTTCATGGTGTCTCAACAGTTCATATCGGAACTGATGAGTACTACGGCAGTAGAGAAAGCTATCGTCGCTACGTCAACGATATGATTAAGTACATCAAAGGAAAAGGTTATACACCTCGTATTTGGGGCTCACTTAGTGCTAAGCCTGGAACAACGCCAGTTGATTGGAATGGAGTAGAAGTTGATATCTGGAGTATTGGTTGGCAACGTCCAGCGGCTGCAATTGCTCAGGGTGCCAAGATTATCAATATCACAGATATTCCAACCTATAGTGTTCCAAGTGGAAGCAACAGTCAGGTGGTTATGGCGATTATGCTAACTACGAAACTCAATACAATCGCTGGACACCAAATGACTTCTCAACAGGTGGAGGACCACGCTTAGAAGCATCTAATCCAAATATCATCGGTGGTGGTCATGCAGTTTGGAATGACAACATTGACCTCCATGAAACTGGTTTAACTTCATATGATATCTTTAAACGCTTCTTCAAGAGTATGCAATCAACTGCAGAACGCACTTGGGGTTCAGATCGTGCAGCAAAGACCTATGCAGACCGTGTTCAACCAGCAAGTGTTTATGCACCTCAATCTAATCCAGATAAGACCGTAGCTGAAGAAGATTTGTTCAAGATTAATCCTGAGACTGTCAAAGATTATCTTGCTAAGAAAGTACAGAAGACTGAAGCAGGTTTGAACTTCGAAAAAGATAGCACTATCGAAGGCCTAGTTGGTGATGCTGGACCAAGTCATGTCTTGAAATTGGATGTCACTGTGACTGGTGATGGTCAACAAACCTTCTCAACTAGTGGAGACAACCAACTGTTTCTTGCAGATAAGGATGGTTACCTAGCTTATAAATTTGAACAATTCCATATTCAATTCAACAAGAAACTTGAAAAGAATAAACGTTATCAAATTTCTGTTGTAACGAAACCACAAGTAACAGAAGTTTATGTAGATGGTGAAAAGGTTGAACGTATTGCAAATCCTGCTTATCCACGCTTTGCCCACAACAGTTTGGTACTACCGCTTGAAACAATCGGTGGCTTCAAAGGAATCTTGCATAGTGCTGAGTTGTCAAATGAAGCATTCGTAAACCCACGTTTAATTCCAAATGATAAATATACAGTTTCTGCTACTAGCCAGGAATTACCTGGAACAGATGCAGAAGGTCCTGTAGAAAAAGCCTTTGATAATGATCCAAATACCTTCTGGCATTCAAAATGGTCTGGAGATCAAGCGCCATTCACCGTTGCAATGAACTTGAAAGCAGCTGAAAAAGTAAATGGTTTAACCTATCTTCCACGTCCAGGAGGCGGAAATGGTGTCGTAACTTCTTACGAAATCTACGCTCAAAAAGATGGACAAATGGTTAAAGTCGCTTCAGGAACTTGGGAAAACAATTCCAAAGAGAAGACAGTTAACTTTGCAGCAATTGAAACTGACAAGGTAGAATTAAAAGTTCTAGCAGGTGTTGGTGGGTTTGGAAGCGCTGCTGAAATTCAACTTCTCAAGCCACTTTCTGATAGTGAAGTAGAAAATCCAGCTACACCAGAGACTCCAGAAACACCAGAGACTCCAGAAAAACCAAAAGTTGAGGAAAAAGGTGATGGAACGACTGAACTAGCTGATAGCTTTGTAGCAACGAAACCTGCTAGTGATGAAGCTGTTGCAGCTGCAGCCCAAAGTCAAGATTATCTCAAGAAAGAGTACAAGGTCTTCCCAACACCACAAAAAGTAACTTACGATGAAGGTGTTACGAAACTTCATAAACAAGTCAATCTTGTCATGGGCGATCAATTAGATATCTATACTCGTAACCGCTTGAAGAGTGTCCTACAAGATCATCAAATCTCTTACACAAGCAGTCAAACACCTGTAGCAGGTGCAACAAACATCTATCTTGGTGTTCATGGTCAAATTCACAGGCTGAAAAAGAAGTGTCTGGAATTTCTCAAGGGTTCTTTGATAAGATTGATGCCTATGCCTTGTCAATCAAGAACAATACAATTTCTATCGTTGGTAAAGATACAGATGCTGTCTTCTATGGTTTGACAACCTTGAAACATATGCTCAATGAAAGTCAAGCACCAGTATTACGCAATGTAACGGTTGAAGATTTCGCTGAGATTAAGAACCGTGGCTTTATCGAAGGTTACTATGGAAACCCATGGTCTAATGCTGATCGTGCTGAACTCATGCGCTATGGTGGTGACTTGAAGTTGACTCAATACTTCTTTGCACCAAAAGATGATCCATACCATAACAAGAAATGGCGTGAACTTTATCCAGAAGAAAAATTAGCTGAAATCCGTGAATTGGCTCGTGTCGGGAACCAAAATAAGACTCGTTATGTATGGACAATCCATCCATTCATGAACGATCGTATCCGTTTTGGTAATGATGCGCAATATCAACAAGATTTAGATACGATTAAGGCTAAATTTACTCAGTTGATGGATGCAGGTGTACGCGAGTTTGGTATCCTAGCTGATGATGCTCCTAGTCCAGTTGGTGGCTACAATAGCTACAACCGCTTGATGAAGGACATGACAGACTGGTTGACTGAAAAACAAGCAACTTATGTAGGTCTTCGTAAGGAAATGATCTTTGTCCCAGGTCAGTATTGGGGTAATGGTCGTGAAGATGAGTTGAAATCTCTAAATGAAAATCTTCCAAGTTCAGCATCAATGACCCTTACTGGTGGTAAGATTTGGGGTGAAGTATCAGAAAGATTCCTTGAAAATCTTAAGAACAACCTAACTGCAGGAGGTAAGACCTACCGCCCAGTTTCTCTATGGGTAAACTGGCCAGTTACAGATAACTCTAAACAACACTTGATTTTGGGTGGCGGTGAGAAATTCCTTCATCCAAATGTGGACCCAAGCCTCCTTTCAGGTATCATGTTGAATCCAATGCAACAATCTGAGCCTTCTAAGATTGCCCTCTTCTCTGCAGCTCAATATGCATGGAAACAATGGAAATCAGAAGAAGAAGCTAAGAAAGTAAATGACATCGCCTTCAATTTTGTTGAGACTGGTAAGTTTACTGACAGTGAAACATCTGTTGCCTTCCGTGAACTTGGTAAACATATGATCAACCAAAATATGGATGGTCGTGTTGTGAAATTGGAAGAGTCTGTTGAACTCGCTCCAAAATTGGCGGCCTTCATGTCTAAGTTGAAAGCTGGTCAAGATGTCAATGCAGAGCGTCAAGAATTGCGTGCAGAATTTGCTAAATTAAAAGCAGCTGCTCAACTTTACAAGGCATCTGGTGATGAAAAGATGCGTGCTCAAATCCACTACTGGTTGGATAATACTATTGACCAAATGGACGCCTTGAGTGCTCTTCTTGATGGTACAGAAGCTATCGAAAAGAACGATTCTGCAAAACTTTGGGATAGCTACTACAAGGGCTTGAAACTTTACGAACAATCACAAACTCATACCTTCCACTATGTAGACCATGATGAAAGAGCTGAGTTGGGGGTTCAACATATCCGTCCGTTCTTGCTTGGCCTTCGTGAAATCCTTGCAACAGAAGTTCAAAAAGCCTTGCATCCTGACCAAGTCATTAGTACCTTTATCACAAACCGTACAGGTGTCGAAGGTGGACTTGCTGAAGTGACTGACGGAGATTTAGGAACACATGCCCTTATCAAATCACCAAACAGTATTCAAACTGGTGATTACATTGGATTGAAATTTAATAAAGCTGTTCCAATTCAAAACTTGACATTTGCAATGGGAACTCAAGCAAATCCTCGTGATACCTTCAACAATGCTAGGGTTGAGTACCTCAATGAAAATGATGAGTGGGTAACACTTTCAGAACCAAGTTACACTGGTAATGAGCCACTGCTTAAATTTGAAAATCTCAATATCAATGCCAAAGCAGTTCGAATGATTGCGACTTCTGATAGAGCTAATACTTGGTTCGCTGTAAGAGAAATTGCTGTTAACCGCCCTGTTGAAGTTACTCGTGCTAAACAGACAGCTACTGTGACTATCAGTCCAAATCTTATGTATAAGTACAACACAACAGTTGGTCAGATTACAGACGGACGTGATAATACTGAAGCAATGCTTGCAAATGCTGATCGAACAGATACAACTCCAGCTAATGGATGGGTACAACTTGACTTAGGTGAAGTTAAACCGATTACGAAAGTTCGTCTCCACCAAGGTTCAGGTGATAAACTAGCAGAAGGTGTTCTTGAGTATTCGACAGATGGTAGCTCATGGCAAGAATTGGATCGCTTGACTGGTGAACAAACCAAAGAAATCGAAACACCAATCACAGCCCGCTACGTTCGTGTTCGCAACACTAAGGATATCAATCTATGGTGGCGTATCGGAGACTTCTCAGTTGAAACACGTTCAGGTAACAGCGAATTAACGGATACAAATGTTGAAAGCTTGAAGTCAACTCCAGTTTATGATAGCCTTGGTCGTTATGACATGCAAATTCCAAGTGGAACTAAGCTTCCAGCTAATAGCTACTTGGGCATGAAGTTGGATCGACTCCATCAAGCAGAAAGTATTCAAGCTATCGGTATCGAAAATCCATCTCTCAACTTGGAGTACTCTGCAAATGCGCAAGAATGGTATCCAGCTGATCAATTGACTGACAAGTCATTAGTGCGTTATGTTCGTTTAGTCAATAAAACTGATCAAGAGCAAGCGGTAACAGCAACATCTCTTCTTGTTCAAACAAAAGAAGTACAGGCAACTACACTTGATTCAACTTCATTAGGCATCAATCCTTACTATGGTACTAACGATGTTCGTAAGCTCAAGAATTTGGATCAATTGTTTGACGGTGTCTATAACAACTTTGTAGAGTTCTCAGACTATGCTCGTAAAGATGGTCACATCACTCTTAAACTTGGTAGCCAACGTGAAATTAAGAAGATTCGAGCTTACATCCAAGATGGTACTCAAAACTATCTCCGTGATGGTAAGATTCAAGTTAGTCAAGATGGTAAGACTTGGACAGATGTTGTCACTGTTGGTGACGGCGTTGCCAATGAAACTCGTGATGATTCCTTGACAGACGGCTGGACACATGATTCTAAGATGCCAGGAAATCGCTATATCGAGGGTGAACTTTCAAGCCCAGTTAAAGCCAACTACCTCCGTGTTCTATATACAGCAGACTATGATGCTCGCTTTGTAGGATTCACAGAGTTGGTAATCAATGATGGTGAGATTCGTAAAACCAATCAATGACCCAACTGTTCAAGGGAAACAGCGGTGAAAAGCCAAGGTAACCTCTACACTAACTTGGTAGATGGTAAAGTTTTAACTAGCTATAAAGCTGAAAAAGAACAGGGTGAGCTTGTCTACCACTTATCAGAACCAACAGATGCTAACCATATTCGTCTTGTTTCAAGTCTTCCTCAAGGAGTAAAAAGCTCGTGTGCTCGCACGTACTCTTAAAGAAGGCAAGACAGATGCATGGACAGATTTAGGCGAAATCAAGTCAAGCTTCCAGACATTTGCTGTCAGAGATAAATCTCCATTATTGGATGTCAAACTTGTTTGGGAAGGCGGCAAACCAGAGTTCTACGAGAATGACTACATTCTACCAAGAACTTAAGGAGGCCAGCTCCTACAACTAGCAAGGGTGATGAACCGGCTCCAGTAGTAAAAAGTACCAGAGTTTACAGGTGGCGTAAATGGTGATGAAGGAGCAGTAAATGAAGTGCCAGAATACACAGGCGTTATCGGCACATCAGGTGATGAGCCAGCACCAGTAGTAGAAGTACCAGAGTACACAGAAGCAGTGGAACAACGGGTGATGAGCCAGCTCCAGTAGTAGAAGTACCAGAATACACAGGCGTTATTGGCACATCAGGTGATGAGCCAGCACCAGTAGTAGAAGTACCAGAATACACAGGCGTTATCGGCACAGCAGGTGATGAGCCGGCTCCAGTAGTAGAAGTACCAGAATACACAGGCGTTATTGGCACAGCAGGGTGATGAGCCAGCTCCAGTAGTAGAAGTACCAGAATACACAGGCGTTATTGGCACAGCGGGTGATGAGCCGGCTCCAGTAGTGAAGTACCAGAATATACAGGAGTTATCGGCACAGTAGGTGATGAGCCAGCCCCAGTAGTAAAGTACCAGAGTTCAAGGGTGGTGTTAATGCGGCTGAAAGCAACTAAGACTGAAGTTCCCGAATATAAAGGATCTGTTTCAAATCCGGATACTCAAGAAAAAAACCATCTGAAGACAAGTTGAAGTCCTTATTGGATGAAACTGGTAAGGTAGAGATTATCGGAAGAAGCAAAAGATCTTGGAACTGCTGTTCGAGTAGAAAAGCAAGTCAGAGTTAACAAGGAATTGGCTGGTGAGACATATGATATCTATCATCTTCAACTTAAGGATGATAAGGGAAAGTTGTTAAACCAGGTAGTGTAGTTATTGTTCGATTGCCTCTAGCTAAGGAAGTAGAAACAGTTTACGCAATCACTGCAACTAACGAATTGCAAGAACTAAACTTACACTGTCCGAGATGGTAAGGTTGAGTTACAACAACTGACTTGACTGCTTACGCAATTGTCTATAAGACTGTAGCTGAATCTGTAACTCCATCAGAGGAGCAAAAACCAGTACCAACTGTTACTAATCAACCTTCAGAACAAGAAAAACTACAAGAATCAACACCTGAAGTTAAAGAACAACTTCCAGCTACAGGTGAACAACATTCAGTTGGTTTAGCCTTGTTAGGTAGTCTTGGTTTACTTGCATCTGCAGCTTTTATCAAAAAAGGTAAAAGAGACTAAGAACCATTACTAGAAACAGAAATAAGTACATTCAAAATTTTCTGTTTGCGATAAAAAACCAGGAACTTTTGTTCCTGGTTTTTCTTATTCTTATCTAAGGTATCAGCTAATAGGCTTAGGATGCTCCATTACTAGCTTCACTTTTGGTATCTACAGCTTGATTATTAGATGGAGAAGTTTCGTTTTGTTCAGTTTTTGAAGATTTTTCATCACTATTAGCATTTGCTTTGGTTTCAGTGGTTTGAGCTTCCTCTTTCTGGGTTACTTCCTGCTCCTTGTTTTGATTTTGGGTAGGGCTATTATTTTCTCCTGAACTTTCTTTTTGGACTTCTTTGATGATAGTGGTCGTTTGAGATGGAGTTTCTTTTTTATTTTTATCAAAAGCATTCATGATAGTAATACTAGCAGTAATCAAACCTAAAATACTAGCGATAGTCGCGATGGTTTTTTGAAAGACAGTAAATCCTTTTTTGATATGGTCACTTTTAGGTTTAGATCTTCTACGGTAATTAGACATAATATCTCTCCTTTACTATGCTTCATTATACCGAAAAACTTTAAAAAAAACTTAAATGAAGCTGAACGGCCTTTCTTGTCGCCTGAACTGTTTCGTGATACAATAGAAGGAGTGATTTTAGAAAGCGTGAGAACCCATGATTTACTTTGATAATTCGGCAACGACTAAGCCGTATCCAGAAGCACTTGAAACCTATATGCAGGTGTCTGCAAAAATTATTGGTAACCCATCTAGCCTTCATCGTTTGGGGGATCAGTCTAGCAGAATTTTAGAAGCTTCTCGACAGCAGATTGCAGATTTGATTGGCAAGAAAAGCGAAGAAATCTTCTTTACTTCTGGTGGGACTGAAGGGGATAACTGGGTTATCAAAGGTGTGGCTTTTGAAAAAGCGCAATTTGGTAAACACATTATTGTGTCTGACATTGAGCACCCAGCGGTTAAGGAGTCTGCTCTTTGGCTTCAGACTCAAGGATTTGAGGTGGATTTTGCACCAGTAGATAAAAAAGGGTTTGTGGATGTAGCTGCTTTAGAAAACCTACTCCGTCCTGATACAACGCTAGTCTCCGTTATGGCTGTTAACAATGAAATTGGCTCAATTCAACCTATTCAAGCGATATCAGAACTATTAGCAGATAAACCAACGATTTCCTTCCATGTTGATGCTGTTCAAGCTTTAGCTAAGATTCCGACAGAAAAGTATTTGACTGACCGAGTGGATTTTGCGACCTTCTCTAGTCATAAATTTCACGGAGTTCGTGGTGTTGGATTTGTCTATATCAAGTCTGGCCAGAAAATCACCCCCCTATTAACTGGTGGTGGCCAAGAGCGTGACTATCGTTCAACAACTGAAAATGTAGCAGGATTTGCAGCAACAGCCAAGGCCTTACGTTTGGCCATGGAAAAACTGGATTTGTTTACAAGCAAAACAAGTCAGATGAAGGCAGTCATTCGTCAAGCTCTTCTTGAATATCCAGACATTTTTGTTTTCTCAGGTGAGGAAGACTTTGCTCCTCATATTTTGACTTTTGGGATTAAGGGTGTCCGTGGTGAAGTCATCGTTCATGCATTTGAAGACTATGATATTTTCATTTCCATAACCTCTGCTTGCTCGTCCAAGGCAGGAAAACCTGCTGGTACCTTGATTGCTATGGGCATTGAAAAAGATAAGGCCCAGTCAGCAGTACGCGTCAGCCTAGACCTAGAAAATGACATGAGTCAAGTTGAGCAATTCTTGACCAAACTAAAATTAATTTACAATCAAACTAGAAAAGTAAGATAGGAGTAGTCATGCAGTATTCAGAAATTATGATTCGCTACGGGGAACTTTCAACAAAAGGTAAAAACCGTATGCGTTTCATTAATAAACTACGTAATAATATCTCAGACGTTTTTGTCCATTTTATCCTCAAGTCAAAGTGACAGCAGACCGCGATCGTGCCCATGCTTATCTAAATGGTGCCAAACTACACAGCAGTTGACCCGAGTCACTCAAGCAAGTTTTCAGGATTCAAAATTTTTCCCTGGTATACAAAGGGTTGAAAAATCTGTAGAAGTTCTGAAATCTGCTGTCAAGAGATTATGAAGGACATCTACAAGGAAGGTATGACCCTTTAAGATCTCTAGCAAACGTAGTGATCACAACTTTGAACTGGATAGTCGAGAACTCAACCAAGTTCTTGGTGGTGCTGTTTTGATACCATTCCAAATGTACAAGCCCAGATGAAAAAAATCCCGATATCAATCTGCAAGTGGAGATTCGTGAAAGAGGCGGCTTATCTTTCCTATGAGACCATTCGAGGGACAGGTGGTTTGCCAGTTGGAACTTCTGGTAAAGGAATGCTCATGTTGTCAGGTGGAATTGACTCACCTGTTGCTGGATATCTAGCTCTAAAACGTGGAGTAGATATCGAGGCTGTTCACTTTGCGAGCCACCATACACCAGTCCAGGCGCCCTCAAGAAAGCGCAGGATTTGACTCGTAAATTGACCAAGTTCGGTGGTAATATTAAGTTTATCGAAGTGCCTTTTACTGAGATTCAAGAAGAAATCAAGGCTAAAGCTCCAGAAGCCTATCTGATGACGCTGACTCGTCGATTTATGATGCGGATTACCGACCGTATCCGTGAAGTGAGAAAAGGTTTGGTCATTATCAATGGCGAAAGTCTTGGTCAGGTGGCAAAGCCAAACTCTTGAAAAGTATGCAGGCTATCAATGCCGTAACCAATACACCGATTATCCGACCAGTTGTGACCATGGATAAATTAGAAATCATTGACATTGCACAAGAAATTGATACCTTTGAAATTTCTATCCAACCTTTTGAAGACTGTTGTACGATTTTTGCGCCTGATCGTCCGAAGACAAATCCAAAGATTAAGAATGCTGAACAGTATGAAGCACGTATGGATGTTGAAGGATTGGTTGAGAGAGCAGTGGCAGGGATTATGATCACAGAAATCACACCACAAGCCGAAAAAGATGCTGTCGATGAATTAATTGAAATCTTCTTTAATGCGAATAACTGAAATTCCTAAGAAAAAGTTAGTTTTTATCCTAAATTTGGACGAAAACCGACTTTTTTCTATTTTTGTGCTATAATAAGATAAAATTTTGAATATAGAGAGTTTTCTGACAATGAATCAATCCTATTTTTACCTGAAAATGCGAGAGCATAAACTCAAGGTTCCCTACACAGGTAAGGAACGCCGTGTACGTGTTCTTCTCCTAAAGACCTGTGAGAAGGACACGGATCGCACTATCCAGTTGTCTATTTCCATGATGGTCAGAATGTCTTTTTACAGTAAAGAATCCTATGTTGGTCATTCCTGGAAGATCATTCCTACCATTAAACGGAATCCAGATATCAGCGTATGATTGTGGTAGCCATTGATAATGATGGCCTAGGACGGATGAGATGAGTATGCGGCATGGAAATTCCAAGAGTCTAATATTCCCCGGTCAACAGTTTGGTGGTAAGGAGTCGAGTACGCTGAGTTTGTCATGAAGTGGTCAAACCCTTTATCGACGAAAACTATCGGACAAAGTCTGATCGCATAGCACACTGCTATGGTTGGATCTTCTCTAGGTGGCAATATTACCCAGTTTATTGGCTTGGAGTATCAAGACCAGATTGGCTGCTTGGGTGTCTTTTCATCTGCTAATTGGCTTCATCAAGAAGCCTTTGATCGCTATATCGAGCGAAAAAAACTATTGCCTGACCAGCGTGTTTTTATCTATGTTGGTACGGAAGAAGCAGACGACACAGACAAGACCCTCATGGCTGGTAATATTAAGCAGGCCTATATTGACTCTTCTCTTCGCTATTATCATGATTTGATAGCAGGAGGAGTACAGTTAGAAAATCTTTCACTCAAGGTTCAGGCTGGGGCTATCCACCATGAAATTCCATGGGCAGAAAATCTTCCAGCTTGCCTACGCTTTTTTGCAGAAAATTGGTAATTAGTATAAAGGAGACAGGATATGCATATTGAACATCTTAGCCACTGGAGTGGCCATCTAAATCGTGAAATGTACGTTAATCGATACGGACATGGAGGTATCCCAGTTGTTGTCTTTGCTTCTTCAGGTGGTAGCCATAATGAGTACTATGATTTTGGAATGATCGATGCTTGTGCATCTTTCATTGAAGAAGGGCGCGTGCAGTTCTTTACACTTTCAAGTGTGGATAGTGAGAGCTGGTTGGCAACTTGGAAAAATAGCCATGACCAAGCTGAGATGCACCGTGCCTATGAACGATATGTGATTGAAGAAGCCATTCCTTTTATCAAGCATAAAACAGGTTGGTTTGACGGTATGATGACAACAGGTTGCTCTATGGGAGCTTATCATGCACTTAACTTTTTCCTTCAGCATCCAGATGTCTTTACCAAGGTAATTGCCCTTAGTGGTGTCTATGACGCACGCTTTTTTGTAGGTGACTACTATAATGATGATGCTATCTATCAAAATTCACCAGTAGACTACATCTGGAATCAAAATGATGGTTGGTTTATTGACCGTTACCGTCAGGCTGAGATTGTGATTTGTACTGGCTTAGGTGCTTGGGAGCATGATGGACTACCTTCTTACTACAAGTTAAAAGAAGCCTTTGACCAAAAACAAATTCCTGCCTGGTTTGCAGAATGGGGGCACGATGTTGCCCACGATTGGGATTGGTGGCGCAAACAAATGCCTTATTTCCTCGGTCACATGAGTCTATAAAAGGAGTTTCTTATGAATTATCTTGTAATTTCACCCTATTACCCACAAAATTTTCAACAGTTTAGTATTGAGTTAGCTAATAAAGGAATCACAGTTTTAGGGATTGGGCAAGAACCCTACGAACAACTAGATGAACCATTGCGCAATAGCTTGACGGAGTATTTCCGAGTTGATAATCTTGAAAATATCGATGAAGTCAAGCGTGCAGTAGCCTTTCTTTTTTATAAGCATGGTCCAATTGACCGCATCGAATCTCACAATGAATATTGGCTAGAATTGGATGCTGCCCTTCGTGAACAGTTCAATGTTTTTGGTGCCAAACCAGAAGATCTCAAGAAGACCAAGTTCAAGTCTGAGATGAAAAACTCTTCAAAAGGCTGGAGTTCCAGTTGTACTTAGGTGCTGTCATTGAAACAGAGCAGATGTTGACAAAAGCTGTGAAAGAAATTGGCCTTCCACTGATTGCCAAACCTGACAATGGAGTAGGTGCAGCAGCAACCTTCAAACTTGAAACAGAAGATGATGTAAACCACTTTAAGGCTGAATGGGATCACTCAACCATTTATTTCTTTGAAAAATTTGTTACCTCTAGTGAAATCTGTACCTTCGATGGTTTGGTAGATAGAGAGGGAAATATTGTCTTCTCGACAACATTTGATTATGCCTACACTCCTTTAGATTTGATGCTCTACAAGATGGATAATTCTTACTATATTCTTAAGGAAATGGATCAAAACTTCATAGTATGGTGAGGCTATCGTCAAGGAATTTGGTATGAAAAGAACGTTTCTTCCATATCGAATTCTTCCGTGATGATTATATTGCCATTGAGTACAATAACCGTCCCTGGTGGCTCACTAGCGATGTCTATACTATGCGCATTCCTGAATTTTGTACAAGGGCTATGCAGCTATCGTTTGCAGGTAAACATTCCCAAGTCTCCGTTTGAAACCCAGTATTGCTTGGCACATCCGTCGCGCCAATGCTGCTATGTTTATTCAGAGAAAGATTGCTTGCCAAATACGGTCAGCAGTTCAAAGTAAAAGAAAATCATGCCAGCAGCCTTTTGCTGGTGCAGGAGACTATCTCTATATGCTAACGACAGCAAGTCGTGAAGAAATGGAACAGATGATTAAAGATTTTGGTCAGCGTCAGTAATACGGATGTGAAGAGGCTGGGACAAAAGTCCTAGCCCTCTCAATTTTTCTTTGGATTGTCAGAGCAAGACACGCGGTGGTTGAGTGGGCTCTGCTTCGCTGCTTTCATCAGCTACAGCCCTACTCAGACTGTGCGAGGTGGACGACGAATCAATTCTAACAATTACCGATTTCTGTCCCCACTCTCTTTTAAAAGCCCTAAATAAGCGTTTTCTAAGTGAATCTTTTAGAATATCTGTTGATAAAATAAAATTGATAGAATAGGGAATGTCTAAAAATAATAAGAATCTATCAATGGTTTCACATGGGCTATTAAATATACCCACAGAATGGGAACAACTATCTTAGTCGTTTTGGAAATGGTGCTGTTGCTAACGTTGAACTTAAAAGGTACGAAAGGGTCCTCCAAAGTGGCACAGCTCAGTTATCGCAGTTGAGTTACGGTATGGGGGTTATGATCACCTGTGATGTTTGGTAACGTTTCTGAGCCACATCAGCACAACCTTCACTCTAGGTCTTGCAGTTGCGGTCTTTTCCATGGACTCAAGTTGCCTTACATCATTATGCAAGTTTTGGGGAGCAATCTTCGGACAAGCCTTAGTTGTTGCAACTCGTCATACTACTTGCAAACTGAGCAAACAACATCTTGGTCTTTCTCAACTGTCTTAAGCTTGGATCGTAGTGCAAAAGAATCACGCTATAAGCAACAGTTAACGAGTTTATCAACGAGTTTGTCGGTTCATTTTGTTCTTTTCTTTTCGCACTTGGTTTGACAAAAGAAACTGCTGGAGCTAAGTCCTTCAATTTATAGCAAAGCTGCAACTCAAGCTGCTGGACAAACTGATTGACTTCTCTGACTGTCGATTAAAAGCTCAAACACATCATACAGCAGGTGTTACGGTAGGTCACATGGCACTTGGTTTCTTGTTAATGGCTCGGTTACTTCACTTGGAGGACCTTCAGGACCTGGTTTGAACCCAGTATGACTTTCTGGTTGCGTCTTCTTCTCGCCTTTCTTCAAAATCAATCATGAGTCCTTACAAGGTGATTCAAAGGCCATGGTGGTAATGCATGATTTTCCAGTGGTTGCACCGATTCTTGCAGCGATTGCAGCGGTAGCCCTCTTTTCCAGATTCTTTACCTATAATCCCATTGAGGCTGGGTTGTCAGTTTTCTTGCAAATTTTATTGGATTGTCATCTTTTTATCGGAAATGTAGAGGATAATATCTAGTAGCATGGTAGAATAGAGTATTAAAGAAATCGTTGAAAAAGGAGGGTAATGCATAAAGAAATTGCACCTGGATTTTCTTCACAATTCACAATACCGATTCCCTGGTCGGAATTTCATCTGTGAATGATACTAAGGTTGAAGCTGAAGGTTTGCTCTTTATCACGTTGAAAATAGCGAGGATGCTTTTGGTGCAACAGCTTACTCCAGCGATTTTCCGAAGTTTTAAAGCAAGTACTGATTATATCTGGCGACTGGAGTAATGTGTTCAGATTGCGCTTGCGTGGATCTCATATGAACGAGAGCTGAAGAAGAGCTCTCAGAAAATCAGTCGTTTACAAGATTACCTACTCGAGTATTGTAGCTATGGATGTGCCTATTTCAGTCTCAGAAAACCAGGCGCCTAAACTGCATCTTTCGACCGAGAAGATTCTCGCTTAGAGGAAGAAAAGAAAGCTCTCGAAGAGGCAAGAAACCTTCCCAAAAACAAGATCATACAGACCAGAGAAATGAGACGTCGTCCGAAAAGAGCACCTCAAAAGAAGCTAGCGGAAGAGCGTCATTTCGTTATTCGTCAGAAATGAGCGAGATACTAAGGAGAATAACATGAAACCGTCAGTGTAGTTTAGCCCGCCAGGGCGTGCAGGAGAATGGGTCTTGAGAGCAAGGAGAAAAGAAATTCAGGTGCCGATCGAAATGTAGGAATGGCTTTACACGTATAGCGCAGTTCGAGACATTTGAAGATATGACATCATCTAAGGATTTGATTGCTCAACTCAGCGAGCAGTTTGTGGTCAATCACTTTGGAGCAACTGTGTCGTTCAAGAGTCAGCTACGATGGTACTGCTGAAAGTACCTCTTTGGAGTTACCAGACGGTATGTTGATTGAGACTGTGCCTGATGCGCCAGCACTACGGTTTGTCCAGTTTGGTAGCAACCACTCAGGTGAGGCTGCAATATCGGTTGTACCTTCTGTGCGTCAAGGTTTGATCGAGACAGCAACGTGAGCCTCTAATAACGGGAAAGTGTGGCTCAGGGTATGTGCTGCAGTTCAAAATATCTTCTTGACGAACGTGGACAAGATGAACGATGTTGAGTCATATCGTGGTTATGGGTAATGGAGGAACCGTGATTAACTACAATAATGTTTTGAACTTTATTCGTACCATCAATGATGACAAGGGAATGGCTATCGGTGCTCGTCATATCTACTACGTATCAACTAGTCTGGTTGGCTCACAAAGATTCGTGAGGTTTGCCAATGAAGGAGTACAGGTAGGTTAACCTTGCTGTTGTTTCTCTTCATGCTCGAGATAATGAACTGCGTTCAAGCATTGTAAGAGAGATTAACCGTGCCTTTCCAATTGAAAAACTCTTTGCAGCGATTGAGTGCCATCAGAAACAACCAACTGCGTGTAACTTTTGAGTATATCATGCTAAAGTGAAGAGTCAATGACGAGGTCGAACAGCACGCGAGTTGGCAGGAATTGCTTAAAAGAACATTAAGAAATTGTCATATGTTAGCTTGAGTTCACTTATAACCCGGTCCAGTGAGGCGCGACCAATATAGCCGAGAAGTCCTAAAGAGGCGTGTCGCGGCCTTCTATGATACTACTAAAGAAAAGTCAACTACAACTGTATGCCGTCCGTCCAGAGCGCGGTACTGACATCGAGTGCCGCATGCGGACAATTTGCGTTCAAATACCATGAGACGTGATGGCCAAAAAGCGGTGGCTGAAGTAAATCCATAAGATGAATCGATACTAATTTTGGGGTGCTATTCCTGCAGTCTTTGTGTCGTCTGTTTTTGTTTACTCCCAGCCTCAACTTCCTACAGGAGTGGAGGAAGCTCCAGGTATTCAAACGCTATTGGACGCCTGGTTTTCTTTTGACTTTTAGCTCTTTGTATGGAACCTGGGAGAAGTAGCCAGCCCTATACAGCTGTTTTTGGATGCAAAAACGCCTTAAATGTCCTCTTGCTCTTCCCTTTAATTTTCAGCAGCTTCTCTGTCTCATCCCTAGTCTAAGAAGAAAACGAAGAGAGTGATTTTGTTAAGCTTTGTGGGCTTTAGCCTCAGTGCGCACAGCTAGTCTGGAACTTTTTCTTTCGAGTTTCAATCGGGTCTTTGAGAGTTGATGATTTGTGGACCCAACCGCACTGAGTGGCTACCTAGCCTGGGTCCTCTATAAAACTACTGCATAAAAACAAAGATGAGGAATTAAAATGAGTATCTTAGAAGTTAGAATTTAGTCACAGTTTTGGTGACACGTGCAGTTTTGAAAGATGTGATCCTTCCGTCCTCCTCAGGGAGGTGAACATATCGGACTGTAGTTGGTGCCTTTGGCACGGGTGAAAATCAACCTTCATGAGGCATCAGCAACTGGTGAAATGTACCTGATAGAAGGTAAAGTGGAATGGTCTAAATATGTGACAGCAGGCTACCTGGGACCAGCACGCTGTATGTTAAAGAAGAAGCCAAACCGTGCGTGATGTCCTCCGTGCACTGCTTTGATGGAGTTGTTAAAGGCCGAAGCTCGTGTCAGCCATGAGACTCTACATGGAAATATGGCAGAAGAGAGCTGATATTGATGCATTGATGGAAGAAGTTGGCGAACTTCAAGACCGTTTGGAGAAGTCGTGACTTCTGCCTGTGGATGCTAGATTGTGGCGTAGTCGCGCGTCGCTCTTGGTGTCATGGATTATGGTATGGATACGGACGTAACAGCCTTGTCTGGTGCAGACTAAAGACCCAAAGAAAGATACTTTTAGCCGACTTCTTCTTGAAAAGCCAGATGTCTTGCCCACTTTTGTTGAGCCTACCAACTATTTGGATGCAGAGCATGATATGGCTAGCTCAGCGTTATCTCCAAAAGTGTGAGAATGCCTTTGTCCTTATCTCCTCGATCTTCCATTCCTCAATGATGCGTGAATCAGTATCGTTATATCACGCATTCGAAAATCAACAGTTGACACGCTGCTGGCGATTACTGCGGTTCCCAGAAGTCTCTATGCCATGAAGAAGTCTGCCGCAGCTGGAAGCAGCCTGCAGGCGTCAGCAGAAAGAAATTGCTGGCCTCAGGAGGTTTTGTAGCCCGTAATAGGCGCGATGTTGCAACGCATGCTGTGGCCATGTCCCATCAAAAGAAACTGGACAGATGGACATTATCGGAAGCCCCAAAAGTGAAACACAAAGAACCGTCGCTGATTTTAAACCAGCTCGTACCACCTGTGGACGCTATCTTGCAAGCCAAAGTTTGCCGAAGATTTGAGTTTACGATCGATACGCTTACACAAACCCTTAAATCTTACCTTTCGAGGCGCAATCAAAGGTTGCCATCACATCGGTGCCAATGGTATCCGGTGAAAAGAGCAACTCTCTTGGAAGTCTCTTTTGGGCATTATTCCGCACAATTGCTGTGAAGTTGAGACGCGGTGATTATCTAGAGACTCCGGCTACGCTGGGCAAGAAAGTGGGAAGGTGGCAATCGCCGAACACCTTTCAGAAGCAGTTTGGAATGCACTTTCCAAACTCTCAATCAAGCAGAGTTCGAGCAGCCCTTGCCTGCTGTAGGATTTGACAGCGATGTCATATCGGCCAGATTCAAGTTCTATCAGTGCAGAGAACAAAGCCAAGGTTCGTTCTGTCTCTTGATGAATCGTGAGAACAATGTCCTTGTTCCTGAGACCAGGCCTGCCAACCGCTTGGATGTGGATTGCCAAGGACGAGAACTCAAAGCGATCTCCACAAAAGTATGTATAGACTCTATCATACTTGGTTTTGCCCACGAGACAGACTTCTATGAAGGATGGATGGATCAGTTGCAGATTTCGTATAATTTGGCTTAAATCTAGGAATGGGTCTCATGACCTATCTTTTAACAATTCTGATATTGTTCAATTTCAGATTTTTCCAATTTCACGACCATAGTGGCAAATCGGACAAGAAACATGCCAGTGAGATTTTCCATATGGGAAGAGCAGAATCAATGAGAGTGTGAACTTACGGCCAGTCTCTACACAATTTCCCATGGTTCGATTATTACTGCAATGTCACATTCGATGCTGGATTGTAGAGTATGTCCCAATTCTTTGTGTACGCCTTTAGAGACCCAAAAATAGTCATGTTTCAAATCTCCCTTTTATATTTCCAGTATTTTAATTCTTACGAGGAAGTCAAAATCCTTTTACAATTTCAATGCTATCAATCGTATGACTGTGATTGGCTTGTCTCTCTCTCGTCTTTTCAGCCTTGGCAATACTATCGACAATATCCATCACCATCGAGTTACTTGACCCAAATACCGTGTTTTCTCCATCAAGGTTGAGTTTCCACCTTCTTTGTGAGAGCTGAGTAATTTTCTTGGGATAGCACTACTTGTAGGAAGTTTGGCAAGAATAGTCTGTTGTACTTTTGGTTGATGAAAAATTGGCTACCGTGGAATTTAGTTTGTCTCTGTGGTGGCCACGCAGCTGAGAACCACCGAGATATTATACAAGATGAAAGGAATTTCATGTGAAAACCAGTTCCACTGCATCCTTTGTTTTATCCTTGTCATGCCAGATGGATTGGCTGCCAGTACCATCCCTTTTGGAGTCGCAGTTTGGATCGTTGAATCCATCAATTACACGGTGGAAGGTAGTACGCCATGGTATAATATCCTTCTTTTGCATGAGTGAGAGTTCTCAGCTGCCAGTGCCAACTTAGGAAAGGAAGCTTGATACGGATATTTCCTTCGGCTCGTGCTGGAGAACGACTTCTGCCTCATCCTCAATGGCAACCTCTTTCCGTGTGAATTGTGGGGAAAATGGCGTTTTCGTTTGTTAAGGCATCCTTTGTTCCTCTGGCTGCTTTAGTTGCCGTCTTTTGCCCAGACGTTTTCTTCAACAATCTTGGTATCAACATATTCATCCTCCTCTACTCAGAAGCGCACACGCTGGATATCAGTACAACCAGCAAGAGAGCAAAAGTGAGAGGCTAAAGAAAGGTAGCTAATTTTTCCTTTGTGTTCCTCTCAAAAGTCGTTTCTACCATTGTACCCTAAAGGAAGAGGATTTCAAAGTAGCAAATGAGGTGGTGGTGGTATTATCGAAGAAAAATTATTTTAATGTCACGACTCAAATTTTTCTTACTTGACACCGTCAGAAAATCTGCTGCTAATAATAGAACATGTGCTACAAAGTAAGCCCTAGCTTCTTTACTTCGCAAAATATTAAAGAAAGGAGATATTAAAAATGAGCATGTGATCGTTTGACTCGTAATGGGTTCTAAGACCTTTCTACCGACATTAGCATGGCAGATTCCACGTGCTGCACGACTGACCGGACGATTTCATCGAAACAGTCAGGTTTCCCAGCCCACTTGTTGAAGAAAACCAAGTAACTTTGAAAGAAGACCGTATTTTGTGCATGGTTGGCTGATGGAGCATCAACCGTCAGATGCAGTTCGCAACATCCCTTTCAAAAGAAGGCGTGTTGAAGAGAATTCCACGATTCTAAATTCTCCAAAATAAGTTTAAAAGTGGGTTGACAGATGGATACGATTGAGAAATCTCGTTATTGCGATTGTGAAACCTTTGATTTCACAGCCAGATGCCTAATAACTATCAAGATTGAAGATACACAGAATGGAATATCATTTGGATCTTGACCAGAGCGAGTGTGGGTCGTGTAATCTGTCGTAAAGGGTCACTTATTTCTGCAGATAGAACGATTGTCTGCTCTGCTCCCAGCTGAAGACAAGTAAGAATCGTTATTGACGAAAATAAGAAAAGCGGGACGGATGTCTCTCGCTTTTTACGAGGAAACGGGATATGAAAAGGATGACGTTTGAACCAATTACAAGACTACTATACTCGAACATTACCAGCAGTCTCGGACTGAGGAGATCTGTCAGGCCTGGTGGAGGAAGTCGGAGATGGCTGAGTTTTGAATGGACGCTCTGTGGTCGAAAAAGAAGGGTTCAGGATTCTGGCGAGGAACTTGCCAAAGAACTTGCTGATATCATTCACTACACCGTCGCAATTGCAGCGATTGATGACGTGGCTTGACGTTAAGAACCATCTTTGAAAAAGGAACAAGAAGGCTGCCATCAAGTACAAAGCACGAGAATGATTTGAGAGGTAAAAGAAGAATCCATCAACAGCCATAGTAACTGTTCATCTAAATATAGACTAACACTTGAGCTGAGAGATTGCATATCATCAAAGGGAGTTATAATTTGTGAGTTTCGACAAAAGCCTATTTGGCTGCCTTGGCTTTTCTACACAATTATCAGTTTTCTGTTACCAGAAGCGCCTTGAGGCTACGCTGGTCTAGCTCAATTTGGCCACCGCTATACGGTCGCAGCTGTGTGTGTGCTATTCATGTTGCAACAAAAGCTTAGCTGATTCAGTAGTAAAACTTTCAAAGAGGACATTCTTTCTATTCTACCAATGGGCCCTCTTTTTGCTCCCATCCCCTCTTTTCGTGTTCCAATCCTTTGCTCTTCGGTATAATATTTCTAAGCTCATCTGAAGCTGGGAGTTTCTGAAGCCCTGGTGCCCATCAACTGCCCTCATTTTGGCCTCCTATAAAGGAAAGAACCACATTGATGGTTTCAGAAGTCCTTTCTTTTTCTTTTCTGTTGCAGGGGTTGTTTATGTTCTTAGTAACAGGGAGGCTAGTTTTGGAGCAGGGACAAGCTATCTTTGGCTATGTCTTGATGCTTTGGATACATGTCAAATGCCATTAATAATATCACAAGCAACAGAAATTACAAGGGAGGCCAGTACAAGGTTATGGACCTGACTGTAGTTGTGATTCTAGTCAGCTGTGCTTTTAATGGCTTAAGTCTCTATCATCACATCTCTGGTGGCAATCCAGTGGGTTGCTGAACCCCTTGGTCATGTTAGCTATATCTTTTCTATATCCTCTGTGTCTAGCCCTCCAATCTGCGAGCAGCTATCTATTTATGCTGTGTTGAGACTAGGAGCATCAACAGTTAGTGTTTTGGAAATCTAGGAACTGTTTAACCATTGTAGCAGGGCGAGTAATTCTGCAAGGAGCCAGTTACCAGTTATCCTTGCTTGGTGCATCCATGATTGCTGAGTGCTGCATGTTTACGAATCTGAGTGAGAGTAAAGATTGCTTAGCAGTCTTTATCCTAAATGATGCAGAAGAATTCGAAAATTTTAATAAATGGGCTTGGGAAACGATGATTTTAATTATAGCATGATAGAATGAGATAGATTGATAGTGGGATAAAGAAGAGGAGAGAGGTGTAGAAATGAGAGTCAAATGATATTGCTGGAAGCTGTGCTTTTTATAACAGAAAACATGAGACTTTGGTACATACACATTATACCAGTATTATGAATTGTGATTTGGTTGGCTATCATCGTCCTGGAAACGCACAAATAAAAGGTCACATTATTTTCTATCACATGGAGCTTATGTGGACGTAATGTGTGTCATGATCCAGATGTAGCCCACCAGTGCTGAAATTAGCTTTGATGGATTTGACCTTTAGCTTTATCAGTGTTCGAGGGCAGGTGGATCACCTACCTATGAAAGTTGGCCTTCCCGACTTTGGAGAGAGCGCTGTTATTCAAGATATGATAGATGCTATTTTGTCCTATTTTCCAGTTGGAGTAAAGGTGATATTGGTTGGTCACATTCTTGGGGAGGAGTCACTTCAAGGAAAGTGCACCCTATATCAGCCATCCAGAAAGAGGATTCTAGCCAACGGTCGCCGGTCGGATGGTTGGGGACTTTAGCACCGATGCCTATCGAGAGAGAGAGAGAAGAAGTCGAGATCAAAATATGGTTCTCTTGTGTACCAAAACGATTCTTGGAAGAGTGTTCTGCAGATAAGAACTCAAGATGTGTTACAGACAAATGCTATCCACAAGAGAATTGAGTCAAGAGACTGCCATTATAGAAAGCTGGGCGAGATGTGGACAACTTGGAATCACAGGGTTTTCTTGGCAGTCCATGAGATAGAAGTTATCAAGGAAATCCTCCCATACTATGGTAAGAGGAGAAACAGTGATTTTCCCAGACACCTGAAAATGATCTACGAGTGGTATCATTTGCTGCTAAATCCCAATGCGTCAAAGTAACGATTTCAGATAGTTAAACACCTGAGCCGATGAATGATCATCCTAAAGTTTAATCAAGATAGTTGGTGATGAGAAGAAAGTGGTAGCCTTGTAAGATCAGGACCCTGTTCAACTTGTGAAAAGTCCTGTAACATGATAAAATAAAGGGGTAAAGATGCACAGAGGAGAGTAAATATGAACTACGCTAGCGTGGAAGATTGTTAATACACACGCTTTGCAAGGTGAAATGCGGGTCACGTCTCGTGACAGATTTTCTGACGAAGGGCGACTTTTAAAGGGCACGAGACTAGCCTTGTTGATGAAAAAGATCAGTTTATTAGAGCAAGTGGTTGTTACGCTAGCCACCGTAAGCAAAAACTTTTGATATGTGCAAGTTCAAGGATATACCACCCATATCAATGATATTGAAAATATAAAGGACACATAGTTTAAGGTTGCTGAGGCTAATCCTCAATGATCTTGGTGAAGGTGAGTTTTACTGCATGAGAAGTTATTGGATAAGAGGTATGTAGAGACGATCATTAATCGGCACCGTAAGGAGAATTCTTCAACCGGGAGCTAATGATGTTTTGGGTGATCGAGGCGAAAAGGCAAACGAGGACCTTCTCTTACCTTATATTCACTTCGAGTGTTCTCAGTATGTTGATTATTCCTGTATCGTGTCGATGTAGAACTCTTAGAAGGGTTAGACGATGAAGATTGATATTTTAACTCTCTTTCCAGAAATGTTCACACCCTTAGAACATTCCATCGTTGGCAAGGCTCGTGAAAAAGGACTCTTAGATATCCACTATCATAATTTTTCGTGACTACGCTGAAAAAGGCCCGTCATGTGGATGATGAACCTTATGGAGGTGGTCAAGGGATATCCTTCGAGGCGCAACAAATCTTTGATGCCTGATGCCATTGAAAAGAATAATCCGCGCGTGATTCCTCTGGAGCCAGCTGAGAAACTGTTTGATAAGCCTATGCCGAAGATTTGGCCCTGGAAGAGCTTATCTTTATCTGTGGTCACTACGAGGGCTATGATGAACGGATTAAAACTTTGGTGACAGATGAGATTTCCCTTGGTGATTACGTCCTGACTGGTGGAGAAGTGGCAGCCATGACTATGATTGATGCTACTGTTCGATTGATTCAGAAGTGATCGGTAGGAATCCAGTCGCAAGATGATAGCTTTTCATCCTGAGGCTCCTTGAATAATCCCTCAGTACACAAGACGCTTCGATTATCGTGGAATGAGTAGTTCAGATAGCCTTATGAGTGGTCATATGAGGAAGATTCGACAATGGCGACTCTATGAAAGTCTCAAAAAAACTTATGAACGTAGACCTGATTTGCTGAAAGATTATGAATTAACAGTAGAAGCAGAAAAAATGCTAATAGAAATTAAAAACAATAACCAATAAAGGAGATCATGTACAAGTAATTAAAACGTGATGGACAAGTCGCAGATTTTTGATCGAGATGAAAATTTATCAAGCTATCCTTAAAAGCAGCTCAAAATCAGTTTACGTTTTGACGGATGATTTGCGTCAAGAGTAGCTCAAGTTACTAAAAGGTTGTTTGGATTTTAGAAGAAGCAAAGGTAGAGCGCTGCAACCTCAGCATGATCAATCAATGGTAGAGCATCGTTTGCTGAGTGCTGGCTATATTACAATTGCGGAGCACTATATCTCTTATCGTTTGCAACGTGATTTGGAGAGAAGTGGTTATGGAGACCATATCGCGGTTCACCTTCATTTTGAGCAAATCCGCTAATTATAAAAAAGAGTGAGATGATAGAAGCATCTCACTCTTTCTGTCATCGATGAGCGAGTCTGAACAGTTGTGGGAACAAAGCTAATTCTCCGAATATCAAGAAATCCGGATAATCCGTGTCTATGTTTTTAGTAAAATTTTTGACAATCAGTTGCTGGCGCTCACGTATCGTACTTGATGATATCACCAGTAAAGCTTGTTTCAGATAATATGGACTGCAGTTTTTCTGAAGGGCTTTTTGAATGGCCTCAATTAATGGATCTGATGTGCTTGAGATGGGTTCATCACGTCCATCAAGGAAGCTTTTGACTTTTTCAACTACTTGTTTCATTAAAAGTTTCATGAGAGACTCCCTTCTTTCCTACCATTATTATATATTATATACAAATTTTAATAAATCTACAATATTTTTCGAATAACTAATTGAAGACAAAATAAGGAGAAATTATGGCAGAATTTACATTTGAAATTGAAGAACATCTTTTGACTCTATCTGAAAATGAAAAAGGGTGGACAAAAGGATCAATCGTGTTAGCTTTAATGGTGCACCAGCTAAGTTTTGATATTCGTAGTTGGAGTCCTGATCATACGAAAATGGGTAAGGGAATCACACTATCAAACGAAGAATTTCAAGTGATGGTAGATGCTTTTAAATCAGGGAAGTAAAAGAGCGGGAATATTCTCGCTATAATAATTTAGAAAATTCGAAATATATGTACATATAATAGAAGAGTTTTTAATTTGAGGAACAAAATTTAAAATCTCTGTAAAAATATTGAAGGTAAAAGGTTTATAAAAAGAAAAATTATATGAAATCACAGTAAATAGAAAGACAAAATAAACACTAACTGTGAACGTAAATACATTTATGTACCTTAGGTACAAAAATTTTTAAAAATTTGGTTTTTGGACATCAAAATTAAAGCAAATTAAAAAGCGGATTTTTGTGGAAAATTATTATAATAAGTTCGATTTCTGTGAATAACAATACGCTTTATCACACCTCTTGTGGAAAACGTGTGGATAAGTGACGTTAAAAATTAAGGTTTTTAGAGGTAGTGCTGTGACAAATGAAATTAAAGACATATAATACTATTTAGTAAAGTACGTTAAATAAAAGAGAATAGGTGAAGTCTGTCACCGGAGTCCTGGTCTGTCTTGTTTAGCGAACAATAAATTTTTATCTTTTTGGAGGAGTTTTATATGAGAAAACTTAAAAAATCTCTATTTTTCGGATATTCGCGCTCATCAGTACATGCTGTGATTAATGAATTTAAATCACAAGTTCGTGAGTTGGAAATTCGTAACTCACAGTTGCTTCAAACTATTGAAGATCTTAAGAATAAAGAACAATTGATTTCAGAAGCTATCGTAAGAGCTAAACGTGTTTCAATTGGTATTGTTTCCGAGCAGAAGTTCATTCTGAACAACGTTAATGAAGTTAACAATCGTATCGAAAAATCAGAAGAAGAACTTGAGCATCTTGAAGCTACTAAACAAGATATCATGAACCGTACTGAGTACATTAAACATGAACTTAAACAACTTCTTGAAAATCAAATCAACATGATCGATAATATCGATACAGGTGGTGTTCATCATGTTGGTCATATTATTGACGATCTTCTTACAATGAGTCATGAACGTATCGATGGTGTAGGACGTATTCTTACTAATGAAGATCCAATTCCAGTAAATACTCTTCAAAATGAAAAGTCTAAAGTTGCCTACTTGACTCCAGATACTAATGTTGCAATTGATATGAAGGAACCACCTGTATTTACTATGGATTCATTCTAGAAAGGGAGGCGTATGGCTAACATCAATACTGCTTTTCAAGACTTACTTAGAAAGCGGCGAATACAACTCCAAAAGGTTGAACGTGAAGACGGTACAATCTACAAGGGGCGTTTATCTGTTTCAGAGGAACAGTTAGTTGATTTTGCTTTTTGGTTGGAAAATGCTAGTGAATCTGGTGCGGCACAAATTATTTTTAATAATCTAACCGTAGTAGATGATCAAAATAGTCGCGCTGAGGTACTTGAAAAAATTAATGAACTCAATCGTACTCATGGTCTGTATTATTATCTAGTTCTTGATGTCGATAACCGTATCTTTGCTCGCTATGTAACTCAAGTAACACCGTATGATTTTGAAGTACTATTGGATGTCTTTAAAAAAGGAACACGCGTAATCAGAGAGATTATGAAGGAATTAAATTAGAAGGAGTCTATAATGGCAAATAATGAGAAAAAAGATCATTTCTCTATTCGTAAATTTTCAGTTGGAGCTGCTTCCGTAGTAGTTGGAGCCTCTGTGTTTGGTTTAGCAGCTCAAACAGTTCAAGCTGAAGAACCTACTGTTATGGGAGAGGAAGTTCTCGGTAACGAAACTAACGTCAAAGTAATGTTGGATTTCTTTGACAACCCTACTCCAGCAATCAATCAAGTAAATGAACAAATTGCTGAAATTAAATCAGAAAAAGAAGTTGTTCGTAATCCTAACGACTACACTCAAGATAGTTTCCAAAAATATACAGAAACTGTAAAAGTTGCAGAAGCTTCTATTCCAGCTGCAGAACAAGCAGTTGAAAAGGCTGAAGAAATTCAAGGAAAATCTGAAAGCCTTCGAAAAAGAAAATGCGGAACTCACTCCCTCCTGAAATTCGTAAGGATATTAACTATAACGTTGTAACGCAAGAACAAAAACGTGCAATAAATAACCGTTTTTAAAAGAAATGTATGCAGAAGTTAATTAGCGAACTACTTATACTGATGCAACAGCTGCACTCAGCAAATCACATAAAAGCCTTAAAGATGCAGTTAAAGGTTTGGTCGAATCACAAGCTAAGGAACTAGCTGGAGATGGAACTTTTGATGATAAAGTTCCAGAAGCTTCAAAAATTAAAGTGAAGAGTTTTGCTAGCTTGACTTCTGATGACCAAGCTAAGATTTCTTCATTAATAGAAGATCATTTCAATCTTGCTCACTGTCACCATCTATTTCGTATGATCAAACAAATGCTATCATTGCTTATGATGACAAATCTATCACTGACTTCCTTTGACTGAGGTAGCAATTGCTGAGTCAAACGACACACCAGCGCCAACTCCAAAACCTGAAGTTAAAAAAGCCCTCCTTGAAGCAGCAATTACTAAAGCTTTAGAAACTCTTAAACCAGCTGATACAAGCAATAAAACAGAAGATAGTGTTGCAGCTTATCAAAAAGCTTTGACAGCCCTAACTACTGAAACAGCTAAAGCTGAAGCAGTTAAAGTAGATACAAGTGTGAGATCAGCCAAAAAGTTGACCAGACGGTGACAGATCTAACTGCAGCTATTAAAGCAGTAGAGACAGCTAAATCTGCTCTAGTTGAAAAACAAGCAGAAAAGCCAAAACCTACGGTTGTCGAAAAAGATGAAACTAAAGTAGAAGTTGTTCCATATAAGACTGTCCGTCGTGACAATGCTGACCTTGAAAAAGGTACAGAAAAAGTTGTCCAAGAAGGAAAAGATGGAAGTATCACTACAGTAGAGCATGTCGTTCTTGTTGATGGTAAAGAAACAGAACGCAAAGTCGTTTCAACCAACAAGGTTGATGCGGTTGATAAAATCATTGAAGTGGGAACGAAAGAACCTGCGGCTCCAGCTGACCCATCTAAACCAGCTGATCCAGCTCAAAGCAGAAGATCAGCTAAACCAGCTGATCCAGCTAAAGCCAGTGAATCAGCTAAACCAGAACCTAAGGTGAGTCGAAAAAGAAGAAACTAAAGTAGAAGTTGTTCCATATAAGACTGTCCGTCGTGACAACGCTGACCTTGAAAAAGGTAAAGAAAAAGTTGTCCAAGAAGGGAAAGCTGGTCGCATCACAACAGTTGTAAAAATTGTCATTGTTGACGGAGTTGAAAAAGAACGTAAAGTCGTTTCAACAGACAAGGTTGATGCAGTTGATAAAATCATTGAAGTAGGAACGAAAGCACCTGCCGCTCCAGTAGAACCATCTAAACCAGAACCTAAGGTAGTCGAAAAAGAAGAAACTAAAGTAGAAGTTGTTCCATACAAGACTGTCCGTCGTGACAACGCTGACCTTGAAAAAGGTAAAGAAAAAGTTGTCCAAGAAGGAAAAGCTGGAAGCATCACAACAGTTGTAAAAATCGTCATTGTTGACGGAGTTGAAAAAGAACGTAAAGTCGTTTCAACAGACAAGGTTGATGCAGTTGATAAAATCATTGAAGTAGGAACGAAAGCACCTGCTGCTCCAGTAGAACCATCTAAACCAGTAGAACCATCTAAACCAGCTGACCCAGCTAAGCCAGTAGATCCAGCTAAGCCAGCTGACCCATCTAAACCAGAACCTAAGGTTGTTGAGAAGGATGAAACTAAAGTAGAAATCCTTCCATACAAGACTATCCGTCGTGACAATGCTAACCTTGCAAAAGGCACAGAGAAAGTTGTCCAAGAAGGTAAAGAAGGAATTGTTACAATAATCGAACACGTTGTCTTAGTAGATGGAGTCGAAAAAGAACGTAAAGTTGTCGTATCAAATAAAGTTGATGCGGTTGATAAGATTATCGAAGTTGGAACGAAAGAGTCAAGCAAACCAGGTGACACTCCAGTAGTACCATCTAAACCAGAAACTAAGATTGTTGAGAAAAACGAAACTAAAGTAGAAATCCTTTCATACAAGACCATCCGTCGCGATAACGCTAACCTTGAAAAAGGCACAGAAAAAGTTGTCCAAGAAGGTAAAGATGGTATTGTCACAACAGTAGAGCGTGTCGTTCTTGTTGATGGTAAGGAAGTGGAACGTAAAGTCGTTTCAACCAACAAAGTCGATGCGGTTGATAAGATTATCGAAGTTGGAACAAAAGAGTCTAGCAAACCAGGTGACACTCCAGTAGTACCATCTAAACCTGAAGTTAAGATTGTCGAAAAAGATGAGACTAAAGTAGAAGTACTCGCATACAAGACTATCCGTCGCGACAATGCTGACCTTGAAAAAGGTAAAGAAAAAGTTGTCCAAGAAGGAAAAGATGGTCGCATCACAACAGTAGAACATGTCGTTCTTGCTGATGGTAAGGAAGTAGAACGTAAACTAGTTTCAATGACTAAGGTCGATGCAATTGATAAGATTATCGAAGTTGGAACAAAAGTATCAAGTAAACCAGGTGACACTCCAGTAGTACCATCTAAACCTGAAGCTAAGATTGTCGAAAAAGAAGAAACAAAAGTAGAAGTTCTTTCATACAAGACTATCCGTCGCGACAATGCTGACCTTGAAAAAGGTAAAGAAAAGTTGTCCAAGAAGGAAAAGATGGTCGCATCACAACAGTAGAACATGTCGTTCTTGTTGATGGTAAAGAAACAGAGCGTAAAGTAGTTTCAACAAGTAAAGTAGATGCTGTAGATAAGATCATCGAAGTTGGCACAAAAGTGTCTTCAAAACCAGGTGACACTCAGTAGTACCATCTAAACCTGAAGCTAAAAGTTATCGAGGAAGTATGAAACTAAGAAAGATACAGTAGCATTTAAGACAATTCGTCGTGACAACGCTAACCTTGCAAAAAGGTACAGAAAAAGTTGTCCAAGAAGGAAAAGATGGTAGCCTTACTGTAGTTGAACGTGTTGTATTTGTAGATGGCAAAAGAAGTAGAAGCGCAAAAGTTGTTTTCAACAACTAAGAGTAGATGCAGTTGATAAAGTTATCGAAGTAGGAACAAAAGAACCAGCTAAACCAGCAGATCCAGCTAAACCAGCAGATCCAGCTAAACCCAGCAGATCCAGCTAAACCAGCTGACCCAACTAAACCAGCTGACCCAACTAAACCAGTTGTTCCATCTAAGCCAGCTGACCCTAACTAAACCAGTTGTTCCATCTAAGCCAGCTGACCCAACTAAAACCAGTTGTTCCATCTAAGCCAGCTGATCCATCTAAACCAGTGAATCCATCTAAACCAGTACAGCCAACAAATACACCAGCCAAACCAGTAGAAACTAAAGCTTCATCTGGAAAGAACAATTTACCCAAACACTGGTACAGAAGCTAGTGGCTTATCAGCTCTTGGAGCCTCACTAATGGCAGCAACAAGTGCTCTGTTTATCGGTAAGAGACAAGATAATGAATAAAAAGGAGATAAATAATAATGAAATTTGAAAAAAACGTCAACGTTTTTGCCATACGTAAATTTAGTGTAGGTGTGGCATCTGTCCTTGTAGGACAGTTCTTCGTCGGGTCGATGGTTAACGCCCCACACGTAAGCGCCAGTGAATTTAAAGGTGAGGCAACCAAGGCAATAGAAGAAGAGCCGGTCAAGGAAACTATTTCTGAAGAAATCACTATTCCAGAACCATACCGTGCTCCTGCAACTCTTGCAGCACCATCTACAGAAAAAGAACCAGTTGCAGAAACAACAACTGAAACAACAACTACAGAAACAACAACTACAGAAACAACTGTTGAAAAATCTAAAGAGCCTGTTGTAGAAACAGCTCCATCTACTGCACCAGCTGCAGAAGAAAAACCAGAACTTAAAGTTGATAAAAAAGAAGTTCCAGCAGCAGAAGAAAAAGTTACTGAAACTAAACCTGCAGTTGACGAAGTTCTTCAACCACTTAAAGAGCAATTGAACAACAGCATTCTTGAAGCAAAAGCTGTGAACCAAGAAGCTGAAAACAAGAAGCTAAACTTACTGATAGCGATGCTAAGAAAGTTCTTGCGGACGCCCTTCAAGCTTCAAAAGCTGAGTTGGCAGCAGCTCAAGAACTTTCTGAAAAAGCTCAATTAACGAAAGCTGATCTTGAACTAAGCATCGGACGCCTCCAATCTGCCATCGAGTCTGTTTACACAGAAATGAAGCGCGCAGGTCACTCAGGTTTCGTATCTTATATGCTTGCAGGAGCTACTGGGGACGAAAATACCAGACCATATATGACCATTGAAAACTACGGCGGTCAAACTAGAATTCGTAATAATGGGGCTACTACAAAACTTGTCTATAAGATGGGACTTACCCGTATTACTCCAGACGAAGTTGAACTGACTCCAGATGCAAAGCACTTGGTCTTACCTATGATAAAGTTGGTGAGTATGTTACAGGTGATTTGATTCTTGATGGTCGTCATGCTGGTCGTACATACGAGATCGGTCTTGTTTCCAAAACAGATCCAAGTGTAAAAGCGACAAGGACGTTGGAAATTGCAAACCCAAATTCATTCGGTCTTTCAACTATTGGTGATGCTTTTACCAAATACGGTATTTATCCAGATGCAAGCCATGCTTCTGCTAGTAAAGGTTATGATATGAGTGATTTGGATGGGTATCTGAATTCTAATGCAACTGGAGACCTAGGTGAAAACAATTCTAAAGTACTCAAGTATACTATTCCAACGACTCCATTTGGATACTATATTCCGGAAAACAGGCAAAAGACCGAGCCGACAACTGTAGCTGACGCAACACCAGAAACCAAACAATATTATACAGAACTTGGTCTTTATGTTTCTGACTCAGAATCAATTAAAGATTTTCCAGATTCTCCAGTAACTGTCAAAAAGTTTGAACGATTAGACTCAACTCCAGATGTAGAATATGAATTAGTCACTGTTAATGATGTAAAAGGTACAGTCGATAATAATTGGAATGTTCACAGTGCTAGTAGAACTCCGTACCGTGTACGTTTCACAAAACTTCCAGCTCAACAAGGTACATTTAATGTTAAGTTCAGAGTGACGGATAGTGTTGGACAAGTTCGTACATTTAATCTAGAACTAACTACTGAAGAACGATCTCAATCTAAGTTAGACGAAGATAGACTGGATGGTTTCGCTCTGACTAATGCAGATGTTATGTTTAAGCCAGACGCTGAAACTGCAGTCTTAAATAAAGAGGGTATTGTCTCTGTACCACGTTCTGATGCTGCACAGACAATTGGTAAGATTGAGCTAAACAAGGTTAATGCTAAGATTAAACCAGTTCGATTCCCAGATGGTACAGAGTATGATGAAGCAACTCAAACAATCAGAAAGAAAGCTGGAGTCAAACTGTTACCTGGTAAGTATAACTTTGAAGTCCGCGCTATCGATGGACACTTTGGTGACAATGCGCCAAACCGTATCTTCCAATTTGAAGTAACTGACTTTATCAATCCTATCGACCACCAAGTATGGAAAGAAGGCGAACGCTTCCCAGGTGTACCTGTAACACTTGATGGTGGATCAAGAATTGCTGCTATCCGTGTCCTTACGGAAAGTGGAGATAAGTATGCGACAGTCTCAGGAGACACTATCACTAATACTCTTGAAGGATATGGTGTACTGAAAACAACTGAAAACCAAAAGGCACGTGTGGAAGTTGACTACTACAATGCGGATGGTGGTGTTTCTACAACATTCACAGACTTTACCTTTGAAGTAAGACCACGTGATGGTGTTGGACTTGATCTTGATGTAACCAACCATGAACAAACCATCAAAGAAGGTGAAAAGTTCAAGGATATGGTGATCACTCATACTGACGGTGCTACACTAACAGTTGATACAAAAGCTCTTCCTAAAGGAACTCGCTTTACTAAGTCTACTAAGACAATCGCAGGTAAAGGTCTCGTTGAAGGTGTTTACAAGATTAAAGTTACTGCTGAAAAAGATGGACAAGTAGTTCAAAAATATGTAACTCTTACTGTCCTTCCTGGTGAACTTGTAGCAGAGAACTTTGAACGCGAAGTAACTGTTGGTGATACGATTGATCCTATCGAAATCGATCCACATCCTAAGGCTACATTCTCTGGGGACACATGGCAGTGGAGTGATCTTGGTCTTACCTATGATGATGCTACGAAGACTATTTCAGGTACAACCAATGAAGTTGGTGAAAGAACTTATACTTATAAACTAACTCGTGGTGACCAAGAAGCTACTGGTACTATCAAGATTAAGGTTAAGGAAAAACCAATCTCAGTTAAGGGTGGAGAAACTGAAGTTCAAGTACTTTCTCCTATGAACCCTATTAAAGTTGAGGCTTCTGAAGGTGCTACAATTAGTGTTGAGACTACTAACTACAATGCGGCTCCAGATCCTGCTACTGGTCAGTATCCAAGCTATCTCCCAGATGGAGTTACTTATGATGAGTCAACTCATACCTTCTCAGGAACTCCTACCAAAGTTGGTGTTTACCGTATCCCAGTTAAAAGCTCAATATGATAACTACCGTAACAATCCAGTTGCAAATGCTGAAGTCGTAATCACAGTTACTGGTTCTCCAGTTTCTATCGACATCTCTAATAAAAGAGCAAACTGTAACAGTTGGTGATGCTATCACTCCTGCAGTAGTAACTCACAATAATCTTTCTAAAGTTACTATGAAGACACCATATGGTTTGGTAGAAGAAGCAGATATCAATGAAGTTATCTCTGAATATGGATTAACATATGATGCTGCTACTAAGACATTTACTGGTACACCTACAAAAGCTGGTACATTTACAATCCGTATGCAAGCTACAAACCCAACAGAAATTGGTGGAGCTTCAGCTGTGAGACACATTTACTCTTAATGTGAATCCTAAAGCTGATAAAGATCTTGTGACCTTACTGTTTCAGGTGGTCGTCAGCTTGTTCAACTAGGTAATGCAATCAATAATATCGTTCTTACTCACACACCAGGTTCTGACCTTACTCTCGATGAAGCTAGCCTTCCTGATGGTGTAACATATGATGCTGCTACTAAGACAATCTCTGGTACTCCAACTGCGGTAGAGTAGCTACACAGCTAAAAAGCTACAGCAACTCTTGATGGTAAGTCTGTATCTAAAGATGTGAGATCGATGTTGTCGATATCAAAAAACAGTAAAGACAGTAAAGATGGTAAATCACCAGTCGTAACCGTTAAAAGATAACGAAGACAGCACTCACACAGTTAAAGTTGTAGAACCCAGATGGAACAACAACAGAAACAGTTATCAAGAACAGAGTAGATGGTAAGACACCTACAGTAACCGTTAAAGATAACGGTGATGGCACTCACACAGTTAAAGTTGTGAACCCAGATGGTGAAACAACAGAAACAATCATCAAGGACGGTAAGAACCCATCAGTCACAACAGAACGTGGTGAAGACTCTGAAGGTAACACAGGTACATGGGTAATCACTCATGACCCAGAAGGTACTGTAACAGGCCGTACATTCATCAAGGATGCCAAGACGGTAGAGATGGTGTTGACGGTAAAGATGGTAAATCACCAGTCGTAACTGTTAAAGATAACGAAGACGGTACTCCACACAGTTAAAGTTGTGAACCCAGATGGTGAAACAACTGAGACAGATTATCAAGAATGGTAAAGATGGTAAGACACCAACTGTAACCGTTAAAGATAACGGTGATGGCACTCCACACAGTTAAAGTTGTGAACAGATGGTGAAACAACAGAAACAATCATCAAGGACGGTAAGAACCCATCAGTAACAACTGAACGTGGTGAGAGACTCTGAAGGTAACACAGGTACATGGGTAATCACACATGATCCTGCTGGTACAGTAACAGGTCGTACATTCGTTAAAAGATGGTAAAGACGGTAGAGATGGTGTTGACGGTAAAGATGGTAAATCACCAGTCGTAACCGTTAAAAGATAACGGTGATGGTACTCACACAGTTAAAGTTGTAAGCCCAGATGGTGAAACAACAGAAACAGTTATCAAGAATGGAGTAGATGGTAAAGACACCTACAGTAACCGTTAAAGATAACGGTGATGGCACTCCACACAGTTAAAGTTGTGAACCCAGATGGTGAAACAACAGAAACAATCATCAAGGACGGTAAGAACCCATCAGTCACAACAGAACGTGGTGTAGATGCTGAAGGTAACACAGGTACATGGGTAATCACACCAGATCCAGCTGGTACTGAAACTGCTCGTACATTCGTTAAAGACGGAAAAGATGGTAAAATCACCAGTCGTAACTGTTAAAGATAACGAAGACGGCACTCATACAGTTAAAGTTGTGAACCCTGATGGTGAAACAACTGAGACGAGTTATCAAGAATGGTAAAGATGGTAAGACACCAACTGTAACTGTTAAAGATAACGGAGATGGTACTCACACAGTTAAAGTTGTGAACCCAGATGGCGAAACAACAGAAACCATCATCAAAAGACGGTAAGAACCCATCAGTAACAACTGAACGTGGTGAAGACTCTGAAGGTAACACAGGTACATGGGTAATCACACATGATCCTGCTGGTACAGAAACAGGTCGTACATTCGTTAAAGATGGTAAAGACGGTAAAGATGGTAAAGACGGTAAATCACCAGTCGTAACTGTTAAAGATAACGAAGATGGTACTCACACAGTTAAAGTTGTGAACCCAGATGGAACAACAACAGAAACAGTTATCAAGAATGGTAAAGATGGTAAGACACCAACTGTAACCGTTAAAGATAATGGTGACGGTACTCACACAGTTAAAGTTGTGAACCCAGATGGCGAAACAACAGAAACCATCATCAAAGACGGTAAGAACCCATCTGTAACAACAGAACGTGGTGAAGACTCAGAAGGTAACACAGGTACATGGGTAATCACACATGATCCTGCTGGAACTGAAACAGGTCAGTACATTCGTTAAAAGATGGTAAAGATGGTAAGTCACCTGAAGCATCAGTTAAAGATAATGGTGACGGTACACACACAATCACTATCACTGATCCAAATGGTGTAACTACTCAAACTATTGTTAAAAACGGTGAAAATGGTAAATCACCAAGCGTAACTGTTAAAGACAATGGTGACGGTACTCATACAGTTAAAGTTGTGAACCCAGATGGTCAAACAAGTGAAACAATCGTCAAAGACGGTAAGAACCCATCAGTAACAACTGAACGTGGTAAAGATGCTGAAGGACGTACTGGTACATGGGTAATCACACATGATCCTGCTGGTACAGAAACAGGTCGTACATTCGTTAGAGATGGTATTGACGGTAAAGATGGTAAAGATGGTAAATCACCAGTTGTAACCGTTAAAGATAACGAAGATGGTACACATAAAATCACTGTTGAAAATCCAGACGGAACTAAGACTGAAACTATCATCAAAGATGGTAAAGATGGTAAGTCACCAAGCGTAACTGTTAAAGATAACGAAGATGGTACACACACAGTTAAAGTTGTCAATGTCGATGGTCAAACAACAGAAACAGTTATCAGAGATGGTAAATCACCTCGAGTTTCTACTGAACGTGGTAAAGACACTGACGGTAACGATGGTACTTGGGTAATTACTCGTGATCCAGAAGGAAATGAAACAGGCCGTACATTCGTTAAGGATGGTAAAGACGGAGTAGATGGTAAAGATGGTAAAGACGGAGTAGATGGTAAATCTGCGAAGGTTACTGTTACTGAAAATGGTGACGGTACACATACGATCACTGTAGAAAATCCAGATGGAACTAAGACTCAAACAATCATCAAAGATGGTAAAGATGGTAAGTCACCAAGCATTACTGTTAAAGATAACGAAGATGGAACTCATACTGTAACTGTTATTAACGTTGACGGTCAGAAGGTTCAAACTATTATCAAGGATGGTAAGACTCCACGTGTAACAACTGAGACAGGCAAAGACAAAGATGGTAATACTGGTACTTGGGTAATTACACATGATGGTGACGGCAAAGAAACTGGTCGTACATTCGTTAAGGATGGTAAAGACGGTAAAGATGGTAAGGACGGTAAGACACCAACTGTTACTACTGAACCTGGTAAAGACAAAGAAGGAAATACTGGTGTTTGGGTAATTGTACGTGATTCTGAAGGTAACATCACTAGCCGTAACTTTATCCGTGATGGTATTGATGGTAAAACACCAAAAGTTCGTACTGAACCTGGTAAAGATAAAGAAGGAAATACTGGTGTTTGGGTAATCACTGAAGATGGTGATGGAAACATCACTAGCCGTACCTTCGTTCGCGATGGTAAGGATGGTAAGACACCAAGTATTACTACTGAACCTGGTAAGAACAAGGAAGGTCAATCTGGATACTGGATTATCATCAAAGATGGTGATGGTAAAGAAACAAATCGTATCTTTATCCGTGATTGTGGATGTCCTAAGAAAGAGGATCCAAAACCACAACCACAACCAGATCCAAAACCACAGCCACAACCACACCAGATCCAAAACCACAACCACAACCAGATCCAAAACCACAACCACAACCGGATCCAAAACCACAACCACAACCGGATCCAAAACCACAACCACAACCGGATCCAAAACCACAACCACAGCCGGATCCAAAACCACAACCACAACCGGATCCAAAACCACAACCACAACCGGATCCACAACCACAGCCACAACCAGCTCCAAAACCACAACCAATCGAAGACAAGATTATCCCAATCAACAAGTTTAGAGATAATGAGCCTCAAAAAGAATTAGCAAATACTGGTACAGAGGATCTTCCATTCCTATCACTTGCAGCGATTTCTGGATTGGCAACAGCTGGATATGCTTTGTCTCGCAAGAGAAGAGAAGAAAACTAAACAATCATCGCTTTTCTAACTGATAAGTGCTGAATTGAATAGTTTAAAAAGAGAGAACAATTGTTCTCTCTTTTTTGTTTTTAAATAATAATGAATCAATAACTTTTTTCTAAGAATGATTAAACGAAAAACTCTTATCTTTTGTTAATCGTTTAAGTAGAGCTTTTCCAATGAAACTGATGGCAATAATCTTTGCTAGATCTGGTATGATAAAGGGAATGACTCCGACAGCGAGTGCTTTATCAAAAGGCATACTAGCAAGGAAGTGGAGTCCAAGGATACCTCCGACAAAGACAAGGGAGTCACCCAGAAGATTAGCAAGGAAAATTCGAATCATGCTACTTTTGCTATGTATCAGGTAGGAAGTAATAGCAGCGTATAGCAAATCAAACCATAGATAGCCAGCACTTGGACCAATAAGAATGTGAAAACCTGCCCCACCTCCAGCGAAAACAGGTAGGCCAATAGCTCCAAGAAGGAGATAGAGAGCAACAGATAGAGTAGCTTCTCTAGGTCTAAAAACAGTAGCTATCAGTCCAATAGCAAAGTTTTGCAGCGTGAAAGGAACAGGTCCAATGGGAATACTAATTTGGGCTAATACTGCAATAAGAGCGGCTCCTATAGCAGGAATGGCATAGATATGTGCTTTTTTCAAAATAGTTAACCTCTTTTTCTTTTTATAGTAACTATTATACAAAGCTAAAATTTAAAGTCAACTATAATTTAATAAAAGGTTAACAAATTTTGTAACATCCGATTTGAAAACAATAAAAAAGACCTAAGTGGTCTCTTTTAATTGATTAACGCATAGTAACAAATTCTTCTGAACCTGTTGGATGGATAGCGACAGTAGCATCAAAGTCTGCTTTTGTAGCTCCCATTTTGATAGCGACCGCAAAACCTTGAATCATTTCATCAACTCCGTAGCCGATTCCATGAAGGCCAACTACCTTTTCGCCTGCACCAGCTGTAACGAGTTTAAAACGAGCTTCTTGGCGATGACTAGTAACTGCAGAATACATAGAGGCGAATTTTGAAGTATAAACTTTGATATTTTCTTGTCCATACTGCTTAATAGCTTCTTCCTCGGTCAGACCAACAGTTCCAATAGCAGGGTGTGAGAAAACTACAGTTGGAATAGTAGTGTAGTCCATTTTGGCATTGGTTTTTCCATTGAAGAGTCGTTCAGATAAAGTTCGGCCAGCCTTAATAGCGACAGGAGTTAGTTCTTTTTCACCTGTGACATCTCCAAGAGCGTAGATTCCATCAACAACTGTGTTCTGGTATTCGTCTACTTGGATGAAGCCACCTTCATTGAGGGTAACACCAGCTTTTTCGAGTTGAAGTCCTTGAACATTTGGACGGCGACCAGTTGCCCAGATAACTTGACTGGCAGTATGAGTGCTGCCATCTTCGAAATGGATGGTAATACCTTGTCCAGTTTCTTCAAGTTTAGCAGGAACCTTATGTGTGTGGAGGTTTAGTCCAGTATTAGCCATTTCTTGAACTAGACTTTCAACGATGTAGCTATCAAATCCACGTAGAGGACGATTGCGACGGACAAATAAATCTGTCTGAACACCAAGTGTATGGAGTACACCAGCTAATTCGACAGCAATATAACCTGCACCCAGAATGGCTACAGAATCTGGCAACTCTTCCCAGGCGAAGACATCATCTGAGCTACCACCTAGTTCAGCACCAGGAATAGCAGGAATATGAGGATGAGCTCCAGTCGCAATCACGATGTGCTTAGCACGGATCAACTCACCATTGACACTGACAGTATGAGCATCGACAAACTCAGCACGTCCTTCAATCAAATCAACTCCGTTACGCTTAAGCTTCCACCATAAGAAGAACGAGCACGGTCAATATAGGCTTCACGATTCTTACGAAGAGTTGCATAATCAAATTCGTTACCAGTACTTGTGAAACCATAGTCAGGTCCATATTTGTGGATACTCTCTGCAATTTGGGCTCCATACCACATGATTTTTTTAGGGACACAGCCGAGGTTGATACAAGTTCCACCTAATTTCTTTTCCTCAATAACTGCTGCTTTAGCACCATGTTCACCAGCACGATTCATGGTAGCAATTCCCCCGCTACCTGCTCCGATGGCGATAATATCATATTCTCTCATAAGAAAGCTCCTTTAGTTCTTTTCTAGTCATATTCTATCTTTTTTTGGAGGTCAATGCAAAAATTTGCTACGTTTAAAATTTTTAAGAAAATGCTTGCAAAAATAAAAAAGAAAGTGTATTATATAACTAATACAATAATGAACTTTGCAAATAATTTTGGATTGTTAGGAATGAATTGTCCAATTTTTAGACATGTGCTATAATCTTAATATATATTTGTAAAGAAGGAGTTCTTATGAAAAGAAAGTCAAAAGCCAAAAAATGGCCTCTATATACTGCTATTGGAGTAGCAACAGCCCTTGTGGTGGGAGCAGGAGCGATTCTCCTTTTTAGACAGCCTAATCAAACTGTAGAAACAGATGAACCTACAAAAATTGTTGTCGCTAAGGAAGGAACAGTAGCCTCTACGGTTCTCTTATCCGGTAGTGTAACGGCCCAAAATGAACAATACGTTTATTTCGATGCTAGTAAGGGAGATTTGGACCAGGTCTTAGTTTCAGTTGGTGACAAGGTTAGTGAGGGTCAAGCCCTAGTCAAGTACAGTAGCTCAGATGCTCAAGCAGCCTATGATGCGGCCAGTCGTGCAGTTGCGAAAGCTGACCGTCATATCAATGAATTGAATGAGGCTCGAAATACTGCTGCAGCAACACCTATCCTTCCTCAAGTAGGCGAAGAAGGCAGTGCTGATTTGGCACAGAATCAGGGGCAATCACCAGGATCTTCTCTTTCTTCTATTGATTCACAAATCAGTGACGCTCGTGATACCCGTGCGGATGCGGTAGCTCAACTAGAAAAGGCTCAGGCTCAGTTAGATGCTACAACAGTCTTAAGTACAGTTGAGGGCACAGTTGTCGAGGTGAACCGTAATGTCTCAAAATCTCCGACGGGCAGTAGCCAAGTATTAGTGCACATCGTAAGTAACGACAATTTACAAGTGAAGGGTGAGCTTTCTGAGTACAACCTTGCCAATCTTTCTGTCGGCCAAGAAGTAACCTTTACTTCAAAAGTTTACCCAGACAAAACTTGGACAGGAAAGATTACTTACATCTCTAACTATCCAAAAAATAATAGTGAAGCAAGTTCAGGATTGTCTGGCTCAAGCTCAGGGGCCAAGTATCCATATACAATTGAAGTAACGAGTGAGATTGGTGATTTGAAACAAGGATTTACAGTTAGTGTCGAGGTCAAGAATAAGAGTAAGGCTTTGATTGTTCCAATTACTAGTGTGATTTTCGAAGAAGATAAAAGCTACGTTTGGATTCTTGATGAATATCAAAGAGCCAAAAAAGTTGAAGTTGGGTTAGGCAATGCAGATGCCGAAAACCAAGAAATCATATCTGGTTTGACAGATGGAGCTAAAGTTATCAGTAATCCTACAACTTCCTTAGAAGAAGGAAAAGAGGTAAAGACTGATGAAGCAACTAATTAGACTTAAAAATATCTGCCGTAGTTATCGAAATGGGGATCAGGAACTCCAGGTTCTTAAAAATATTAATCTAGAGGTCAATGAGGGAGAGTTCGTAGCAATCATGGGGCCATCGGGCTCTGGTAAGTCAACTCTCATGAATACTATTGGTATGTTAGATACCCCTACAAGTGGTCAGTATTTTCTAGATGGAAAAGAAGTAGCTGGTTTGGGTGAAAAACAATTAGCCAAGGTTCGAAATCAAGAGATTGGCTTTGTCTTTCAGCAGTTCTTTCTCTTATCTAAATTAAACGCTCAGCAAAATGTGGAGTTGCCTCTAATCTATGCTGGTGTTTCTACCTCAAAACGTCGTAAACTTGCAGAAGAATATTTAGAAAAAGTTGAGTTGACGGACAGAAGTCATCACTTACCATCGGAATTATCTGGTGGGCAGAAACAGAGGGTAGCCATTGCACGAGCTCTTGTCAACAATCCATCCATTATCTTAGCAGATGAGCCAACTGGAGCTCTGGATACCAAACGGGTAATCAGATCATGCAACTCTTAGTTGAATTAAACAAAGAAGGAAAAACCATCATTATGGTTACGCATGAGCCTGAAATTGCTGCATACGCTAAACGTCAGATTGTCATCCGCGATGGAGTCATTTCGTCTGATAGCGCCCAAGTAGAAAAGGAGGAAAACTAAGATGCAGAATCTGAAATTTGCCTTTTCATCCATTATGGCCCACAAGATGCGCTCTTTCTTGACCATGATCGGTATTATCATCGGTGTTTCCTCTGTTGTCGTTATCATGGCTTTGGGAGATTCCATGTCTCGTCAGGTCAATAAAAACATGACCAAATCCCAGAAAAACATTCATGTCTTCTACTCACCTACCAAGAGTACGGATGGTTCCTTTACCCAGAAGCAATCTGCTCTAACTCTGTCTGGTAAAGAGGAAGATGTTTTTGTTGAACCACCAAAGCCTCAAGAATCCTGGGTTAAGGAAGCTGCTAAGCTCAAGGGAGTGGATAGTTACTATGTGACCAACTCAGCCAATGTAACCTTGACCTATAAGGATAAAAAGGTGGAACACGCTAACATGACGGGTGGGAATGTCACTTATATGGATGCGGTCGAAAATGAAATCATTGCAGGTCGAAGTCTTAGAGCACAAGATTATAAGGATTTTGCAAACGTGATCATTTTAGATGAAGAACTAGCCAATAGCCTTTTTGGTTCAGCTCAAGATGCACTCAATCAGATTGTGGAAGTAAATGAAATCAGTTACCGTGTTATTGGTGTTTATGCAAGTAAAGAAGCTAAGGCTGCAAAATCCTTTGGAGTTGGAGGACTACCAATTACGACCAATATTTCCTTGGCAGCTAATTTTAACACAGACGAGATTTCAAATATTGTCTTCCGTGTCAACGATACGAGCTTGACTCAGACTTTAGGTCCAGAATTGGCAAGAAGAATGACGGAGATTGCGGGTCTCCAACAAGGGGAGTATCAGATAGCAGATGCAACGGAAGCCTTCAATGAAGTTCAACAAATGTTCGGCTTCATAACAACGATTATTAGTGCTATTGCGGGAATTTCCCTCTTTGTTGGTGGTACTGGTGTTATGAACATTATGCTTGTTTCTGTGACAGAGCGTACCCGCGAGATTGGTTTACGGAAAGCACTAGGAGCAACTCGGGGTAATATCCTAGTTCAGTTCTTGATTGAATCCATGATTTTAACCTTATTAGGTGGTTTTATTGGTCTTGTACTTGCTGCAGGAATGACCATGCTTGCAGGGGTTCTTCTTCAAAACTTGATTGCAGGAATTGAAGTTGGAGTATCCATCCCTATCGCTCTCTTTAGTTTAGCGGTCTCAGCAGGTATCGGTATGATATTCGGTGTTTTACCAGCCAACAAAGCCTCTAAGCTCGATCCAATCGAAGCTCTTCGCTATGAATAATAAAGAACAAGATGGACATTTGTCTGTCTTGTTTTTGTATGGATTTCTCTATCGAAAATCACTAAAAATATGATATAATGAAGTGTTAGAAAAACAGGTTTCATTTGCCTGGAAAGGAAATATTATGTCTGAAAAGAATTTTTATATTACAACACCGATTTACTATCCATCTGGTAAACTTCATATCGGTTCTGCCTACACTACCATCGCTTGTGATGTCCTAGCTCGTTACAAACGCCTCATGGGCTACGATGTCTTTTATCTGACTGGTCTTGATGAGCATGGCCAAAAGATTCAACAAAAAGCAGAAGAAGCTGGCATCACGCCTCAAGCCTATGTTGACGGAATGGCAGTTGGAGTCAAAGAACTCTGGCAATTACTCGATATCTCATATGATAAATTCATCCGTACCACAGATGACTACCATGAAAAAGTAGTAGCACAAGTTTTTTTGAACGCTTGCTTGCTCAAGATGATATTTACTTGGGTGAATACTCTGGCTGGTACTCAGTTTCAGATGAGGAATTCTTTACAGAAAGCCAACTTGCGGAAGTTTTCCGTGACGAAGCCGGAAATGTGACGGGTGGTATCGCTCCATCAGGACACGAAGTGGAATGGGTTTCAGAAGAGTCTTATTTCCTTCGTCTCAGTAAATACCAAGACCGTTTGGTCGAATTTTTCAAATCTCATCCTGACTTCATCACTCCAGATGGACGTCTCAATGAAATGTTGAAAAACTTTATTGAGCCTGGTTTGGAAGATTTGGCGGTTTCTCGTACAACCTTTACCTGGGGTGTACCAGTCCCATCAAATCCGAAACACGTTGTCTATGTGTGGATTGATGCACTTCTTAACTATGCGACAGCTCTTGGTTATGGTCAAGATGAACACGGTAACTTTGATAAGTTCTGGAATGGAACAGTCTTCCACATGGTAGGAAAAGATATCCTTCGTTTCCACTCCATCTATTGGCCAATCCTTCTGATGATGTTGGATGTCAAATTACCTGACCGTTTGATTGCACATGGTTGGTTCGTCATGAAAGACGGAAAGATGTCTAAGTCTAAAGGGAACGTTGTCTATCCTGAAATGCTGGTAGAGCGTTATGGTCTAGATCCACTTCGTTACTACCTCATGCGTAGCCTTCCAGTCGGTTCAGACGGAACCTTCACTCCAGAAGACTATGTAGGACGTATCAACTATGAATTGGCAAATGACCTCGGAAACCTCCTCAACCGTACGGTTTCCATGATTAACAAGTACTTTGATGGTCAAATCCCTGCCTATGTAGAGGATGTGACAGAGTTTGACAATGCTCTTGCTCAAGTAGCAGAACAATCAATCGCTGACTACCATACCTACATGGAAGCAGTTGACTATCCACGTGCACTTGAAGCGGTCTGGACTCTTATCTCACGTACCAACAAATACATCGACGAGACAGCTCCTTGGGTACTGGCTAAGGACGAAGCGCACCGTGACCAATTGGCAAGTGTTATGAGTCACTTGGCAGCCAGCCTTCGTGTCGTAGCTCACATGATTGAACCATTTATGATGGAAACCAGTCGTGCAGTCTTGACTCAACTTGGTCTCGCAGAAGTTTCTAGCCTTGAAAACTTGAGTTTAGCTGATTTCCCTGCAAATGTCATTGTAGTTGCCAAAGGAACTCCTATCTTCCCACGTCTGGATATGGAAGAAGAAATCGCCTATATCAAGGAACAAATGGAAGGCAACAAGCCAGTTGTTGAAAAAGAATGGAATCCTGATGAAGTTGAACTCAAACTCAACAAGGATGAAATCAAATTTGAAGACTTCGACAAGGTTGAGATCCGTGTCGCAGAAATCAAAGAAGTTTCTAAAGTGGAAGGTTCTGATAAGTTGCTTCAATTCCGATTAGATGCTGGTGATGGTGAAGACCGTCAAATTCTTTCTGGTATTGCGAAGTTCTATCCAAATGAGCAAGAATTGGTCGGCAAGAAAGTCCAAATCGTTGCCAACCTCAAACCACGCAAGATGATGAAAAAATATGTCAGCCAAGGGATGATTCTCTCAGCTGAACATGATGGCAAATTAACCCTTCTCACAGTTGATCCAGCTGTACCAAACGGAAGTGTGATCGGGTAAGATTTAAAGAGGCTGGGACAAAAGTTCTAGCCTCTCAATTATCTTTTGATTGTCGAGCAAGATGCAGTGGTTGAGTGGGTTCTACTACGCTGATTTTATCAGCTTTTACAGCCCTACTCAACTGTGCGGAGGTGGGACGACGAAATCGAATTCTAACGAATTACCGATTTCTGTCCCACTCTCTTTCTTTTGTAAGGTATCAGTTGATAAAAGTGTCATTCTGCTTTATAATGAATGAAAACGGAGGAAGTTGCCATGAAATACATTCCATTTGGTCAAGAGAAAAAAGAACTGTCCGAAATCGTTCTAGGCATGATGCGAATCAGTGACAAGTCAGTTAAAGAGGTTGAGGAGTTGGTTGGAACAGCACTGTCTGTGGGAATCAATGCCTTTGACTTGGCAGATATCTACGGTGGTGGACGTTGCGAAGAATTACTGGGGCAGGTGTTAAACATCGTCCTGACCTGCGAGAAAAGATGTGGATTCAGTCCAAGTGTGGCATTCGCATTGAAGAATTCACCTATTTTGATTTTTCAAAAGAGTATATTCTAGAATCAGTAGACGGTATTCTAAAAAGATTGCAGGTCGATTATCTAGATAGCTTGCTTCTCCATCGCCCAGATGCCTTGATGGAAGCTGATCAAGTGGCTCAAGCCTTTGAAATTCTACACACATCAGGTAAAGTTCGAGACTTTGGTGTGTCCAACCAAAATCCTATGATGATGGAATTGCTGAAGAAAGAAGTCAAACAGCGTCTATCGATCAATCAATTACAACTAAGTGCAGCTTTCACACCTGGTTTTGAAGCAGGATTTCATGTCAATATGGAAGGGAACAAGGCAGCTGTCCGTGATGGAAGCATCTTTGAATACTGCAAATTAAACGACATGGTTATTCAGGCATGGTCAGTCTTACAGTTTGGCTATTTCAAAGGGAATTTTGTTGGCAATGAGAAGTTCCAACAACTAAACCAAGTCCTAAATCGCCTAGCCTTAAAATACGGTGTGAGCCCATCAGCTATTGCTATCGCTTGGGTGTTACGCTATCCAGCTAAGATGCAGGCAGTAGTAGGAACAACTAACCCTAAACATTTGATAGAAGCAAGCCAAGCAAGTCATGTCAACCTAACTCGAAAAGAATGGTATGAGATTTACCTAGCAGCAGGGAATGATTTGCCATAGGAAAAAATGCATTTTAAGAAATCACAGTCAAAAAGCCATTGGAAAGCGGTTTTTTGTTATAATGAAATTAAGATTTATAGATAACAAAGGAGAGAAACATGATATTCGAAGAAATCCTGCCTGGACTAAAGGCTAAGAAGAAATACGTGCGTACTGGCTGGGGTGGGGCTGAAAACTATGTGCAGCTTTTTGATACCATCGAGCAAAACGGCGTCGCCCTTGAAGTGACACCCTATTTCCTCATCAACGTATCTGGTGAAGGGGAAGGTTTTTCTATGTGGAGTCCAACTCCTTGTGATGTCTTAGCGACAGACTGGGTGGAAGTCCATGACTAAACGTGTACTTATTACAGGCGTTAGCTCAGGGATTGGCATGGCGCAAGCTCGATTCTTTTTAGAAAAAGGTTATCAGGTTTATGGTGTGGATCAGGGTGAAAATCCTGATTTACAGGGTGATTTTCACTTTTTACAACGTGATTTAACGCTTGACTTGGAACCCATTTTTGATTGGTGTCCTCAGGTGGATGTTCTCTGCAATACTGCTGGAGTTTTGGATGACTATAAACCTTTACTAGAACAAACAGCCCAGGAAATCCAGGATATCTTTGAAATCAACTATGTGACTCCTGTGGAGCTGACTCGTCATTATTTGACAGTCATGCTGGAAAAAAACAAGGGAATCGTCATCAATATGTGCTCCATTGCTTCAAATTTAGCTGGCGGAGGTGGACACGCCTATACCTCGTCTAAGCACGCCTTAGCTGGTTTTACCAAGCAGTTGGCTCTAGACTATGCTCAAGCTGGTATACAGGTCTTTGGGATTGCTCCTGGTGCTGTTAAAACTGGCATGACAGCAGCTGACTTTGAGCCAGGTGGCTTGGCAGATTGGGTAGCTAGTGAAACACCCATCAAACGCTGGATTGAGCCAGAGGAAATAGCAGATGTTACACTTTCCTAGCAAGTGGGAAAGTAAGCGCTATGCAGGGACAAATCCTGACGATTGATGGTGGTTGGTCTTTGAAGTAATATAGTTGATACTCAGTGAATATGTGGAGGTGAATTATGAAAAGAGATGAGTTTGGATTTGTCTTACCAAATCTCTATTATCAGTTTTTATCAGAATGGGACGAAGTGGATCCTTATGAGATTGGTGACTCAGGTATCTGTTTATATGCTAATGAGGATCTATTAGAGCGTAATGAGACCTATCAGATAGAAGTAGATGAACCAGACTTCTTTTTGATTGGTCAAGAGGGAGATTTGGCTTATTTTATCAAGAAAAATGCAGATGATTCCATTTATGAAAATGACTTAGGTGCTTTAGGATCCTTAGAAATGCAAAAAGTAGCTGCAAACGTCTATGACTTTATTAACAATATTTTAGAGGAAGAATTGTAGAAAAGGAAGAAATTAATCATGTTTAGAGTGCTAGATGCAGATTCACCGATTTCAAAAGAAGATCTTTTACAATTTGAGGAGATTCTTGGAAAGAAGTTACCAAAAACTATGTTGGACTTTTATCTCAAGCACAACGGTGGTCAACCCCAAGTAAGGGGTGTCCACGATGAACATCACCTCTTTCCTTTCAATTCCTTTGACTCACTTGAAGAGATGAGGAAGTCTATGAAATGGTTTGACGATGAGGCTGTGCCTGCAGGATTTAAGGCCAAAGATCTTCTCCATTTTGCCTATGATCCTGGTTCTGGTAATTACGCTCTTTCGCTAAGGGAAGAGGATTATGGTAATGTTTACTTCTATGTTTTAGAAGAAAAAGCTGAGGTGTATGGTCAATGGCCATCTTTTGAGGATTTTTTGAATTCTTTTGTTGAAGAGTGAGACTAATAAGGAGAAGGGATGCGGAAATACCAAGAACTTTCACTAGAGCAGATCATCAAGCAGATGCGTGTGGACAAGTTATCATCAGATGATTTTTGCCTCTATGCTAAGGAATATGGAGAACTGAGAATTAATAGCCTATATTGGGTATCAGATTATCCAGATGTTGTGGAAGACCGTGATGTCTATCCGATGGACGTAGCGGAGCAAGATCTCCAGCTAGTCTACTATGGAGAGCAGTTGATTGATGTTCTCACCGTAGCGCTTGAAGAAAAGCCAGATGCAAGTCTCCAAGACTTGGTTGATGCTTTGAATTATTATCAGCAGCATGATAGCTTTATGCCCTTTAATGATTAGTTAGGTTGATTAGAGAAATGGTATCTGATGACTAATAGCATAAAGAGAGAGAAAATGATGAGAGAATATAAATTTGATGTCCATAACGAGATGTTTGTATTGATTCCAGAGGAAAGAGAAAAGGTCTGCCTTGCTTTAAGTGATTCTTTAGAGGTTATCAATAAGGAGTTGATTCCGTCTTATAAAGCAAAACTCGATAATCTACTGGATCAATCATCAGTATGGTATCCAAAAGCTTTGGAAAAAATTCAGGAGGAATTTCCGAGACTAAAACATGCAAGACTCCTTTCTGTTTTTATCTTGTCTGAACAAAGGGATATAGATTTAATTTTCGGTTTGGAATTTGGACTAAGAGAGGATTCGGAGCATGGTAGAGGACTTAAATTCTCCCTCAATAGTCTTGAAATTTTAGAATATGGTTTAGGTGAAGTCGCTTACTACTAGGTGAGGTCGATGATAAGAGAAGTACTAGAAGATGGAGCAGAACATGGTTGGGAAAGAATGGCGTTTTTATTCATCAGAGGATGATAGGGAGTGGGTGATTTTATCCGATCGTGATAGAGCTGAAACAAAAGAAGATATCCACTCTGTTAATCAGAAAGAATCTGTCATGCGAATGTATCGAAGACCGGGGGACTTTATATCAGTGTCTTTGCTGTCCGCTTCTTATGAGATAGACGATGTAACAGGGAAACTTGGACAAGAGCGAGATTTCTATTTGAAAATTGAATGCCTGCAAGATGGATGGGCCAGTATTAGTTCTCAAGTCTATAAAAAAGAGGAAGCAGTAACCTTAGCAAGCCTCTTTATGGGGCTCAGAAAAGATGCGGCTATCAAACTTTGGAAGTTAAAAAAATTGGGTGAAAGAATATAGGAGATCGGATAGAAAAATGACAGTCAATATTGATGAATTAGTCAAGGAGCAAGGCTTTTGTGTGGTATCTACAGAGGAGAAACCATTTCGTCTGGATGAGGTCCGTTTCAACCTTTTGGCATATTTAGAGGATTATTCCAAAATGGGTTTTTCTTTTGTTAAAGTAGCTACTGATCTAGTAGAACTAAGGAAAGAGCAAGAGAGTTATAGGCTTTTTGGCCAGTGTTTGTTAGGATTTTTTGTGATTGGAGAAGAGGAGCAAATCTTTTTACTTTGCAATCAAGGAGGAAGGGAAGTTTTTCAAGAAGCGAGGGTTTATGTCAATTCTTCCTTACATACTTTTGTTTCCTCTTATTCGCTCTTTCTATCAGGCATCTTTCTTTTGAAAGCAAAGTTTTATGAGATTGAGCAAGATGAAGTCGAAGAGATTGCAGCAAACTTGAAGGATCAAGTACTTGCCTTAGAAGCTCCCCTTGAACAAGAGCTACCATTATGGGAACACATGGCCTATTTGATAGAAGACGATGGAATCGTACTAAGAGATGATCTCTTTCATATCTTAAATAAAGAACAGTAGGAATAGAATTAAATTAATTATGGAGAAAAAATTGCCCCAGATAAAGATTCGTGAGTGGAATGAAAAGCCAAGAACAAAACTTCGATTTATTAAAATTGGTGATATTTTTTGCTATCAATTTTCGGAGGAAATTTTTGTATTTGGTCAAATCCTTGGAAAAGTGAACGTTGGTCATGTCATCCAATTTTTCGATATCTTTCAAGCAAGTCCTACTATAACAGTTGAGGAGCTAAGTCGTGCTCAATTTATAGGTAAGCCCATCATTATAGATTCCTACACCTTGTTTGATCGAAGTCCAGTATGGTCTTGGCAGATAATTGGTCACCAAGTGGATTTTGATCCAAGCCCTTTTAAGGATTTAGCCTTTAAATGGGGAGACCCAAATGGTCCTCAATTTGGGAAGGTCTGGCTAGAAGGTAGGCGGGAACCTAAGATTTTTTCTAGGGAAGAAGTTGAGGACCTAGACTGGGAAACCTGTGTCGGAAGTATAGTTTATAACAGAATATTGGAAGAAGAACTGGACAAGCAAATGAAATAAAGGAGTTTGAGATGGACTATGTAGATGAGTTAACTTCAGGACGTACGCCCTTGGTAAAAAAGGCAGCGAAAAAAATTTTAAAGGGCAGACTAAAAGGATATGGACCATTCTTGCATCAGGCCTTGGAAGGGGAGATGGAAAAGCCTAAATCATGGGAATCCCAAATGTACTTGCTCTACGCCATGGCCGCAACGGATTGCACAGAAGAAGTCCCCTATCTCAAGTCGTTGCTGCTGAGAGATATTCCAACCCCTGTAACCTACCGCTCTCTAGCAGTAGCGATTGCTTATCTAGAAAATTTAGAAACAGAGAACTTGTCTTTCGTTTATGAGTCCTTGGAATCGAATAACTTCTCGCAAGTTGCAGGTGCTTGTGCTGCTATTTATATGAAAAAGATAATACTTAAAGATGATGATTTTAACAAAATTATGTCTTATGTAACTCAGCCTAAATACCTTGAGCATATTGGCAAAGTCACAAATCCATTTTTATTTATTTTAGCTGCATCTTATCTATATCCAGAAGAGAATCGTCAGAAAATTGTAGACTTTTCTCGTCAGTTCGATATATCTATCGTCAAGGACTTAATCAATGACGTTACAAAAGGAAAGGACGGCAGGAGGGTCAGTCTATTCTAAAATCTCCTTAAAGAGCGAAACAATAACTCTTAAAAACAAGACTTTTATTCATTTTTAAAAAAGGAGTTCATATTGTGAAATGGTTTGAAAAAGCAGTGGGCAGGGAAAAGATTATTCATCTGTTTGATGGTGATTTGGAATTGAAGAATGTATTTCTTGATACTGTATTATGTTACGATTACAAATTAGATCTTGTCTTTTATTTATTTGATTTGCCAACTAATTTCCCTGAAAAGTGGCAGAAAAGTGCATTTAATGCTATAAAAATTAATTTAGAGTTTTTTAATTTAGATGAAATCCATTTTTATTCTAAGGGGATTCATAAGGTGAATGGTCAACTGGAACTGCTTTTTTTAGAGAATAAGGTTGAATTCAATTTTATAAACCAAAATGATTTGATGTTATCGGGATCTTCTGACCTTGTTAGAATTGTTGAGATTGGTCCTGTGAAAATAGATACTTAAAGATGTATTCTTAGCTTCTTTGCGGAGATTCTGGATGATCAAACAATCCTCCATTGCTAGGAGGAAGACCACGACTATGGGAAAAAGTGAAGGAAGAGCACAAACATTAGACCTTGACCTAAGGCTAAATCTTTCAACAAGAAAAAAACTACGAGACCACGAATATGAAGTTACAGTATTTTGAATTAGATAAGCCCTATGTGGAAAATCAACAGAGGGTTGAGGAGCTGATGGACTCCGCTGCGCTAACTTACGAGGAAGCTAGAATTAAGGACTATCGACAGAATTGGAAAGACCTGCGAAGAGCGTTCGTATATGAATCCAAATGTATGACCTCTATGGTAGAGCGCCTCTTCAAACCAGTTGTGACCAAGGATTGTTGGAAAATCATCGTAGAATGTGTAGATACGATTAGCAATCCAGCTATCATGAACCTACTAGGTGTCTATACTGTTCAGGTCTTATTTGATTTTTCTAGCTATAAAACCTTGAGTCCATTGGAACAGAAAAAGCTACTCTTAGAGGCCTTGGTAAAAGGGGTAAAGCGCGTGTTTCAGGAACTCTCCATTCCTTGCTCCTTGATAGAGGATGTAGTCAATGAAATAGAGAAAAACGATTATGAAAATGGCTGGGAGTGGAAAAGGAAGAAGATCCAATCCACGACCTATTCCATTCAAGTGGAGCATCAGCTTGATAAAGTGGATTTGTTTTGGAAGATAGAGCATAATGATAAGAGCATCCGTCAGTTGATTCAATCCTGCCCTGCTCACGAGATGGACTATGGGGCTAAGCTTGGTAAACTGGAAACAAAAGGGAACTTCCTTTATCTGTTGGATCAACAGAATGAGGTTGTGAGCAAGCTAGAGTTTGAAAACATAGCTGAACGAACTCCAAAAAACTAGCCATTGTCCATAAAATACTTGTCAATAGCAAGTAAGCAAGATAGTTGAAAATACCAAAATAGGACGAGGTAGAAATACAAAAAGTTGAGGCTCAAAAACTATGGTAAATAAATTAGCAAATGTTGCCGGTGGAGAAATTTTCGCAATTCCTTTGTTTTTATCTGATAGATCCGATTTAGAGAGATTTAAAAAATCTGATTTCTCTGGGGAAAATAAAAAATTCGCCTATTGTAGAATCATCAAAGATCTAGGTGGTGGCGGTATACTCATAGAGGTTTTTACTTTAATCAATGGATTGTCTCCTGAAATAGAGGACATTATCCAATCAGGAAGGTTATTTCCGCCAATTACCATAAATGGTCTGGGAATGTATAAAAAACGTTGGCTGAAAGTCGGACAACAAGAGAAGTATGACTGCGAAATAGATTCTCATTTTTCTCAAATACAGTTAGTTCTTCCTGCCTTACCGCATGAAAAGCCTAGATTATGGCAGAATGGTCAAGAAAAGTTTATTTCTTTTGAGGAGAGCAAGGATTATGAAGAATGGACAGTTTGGCTTTCTTCTCATTTAGAAAAAAGAATTATTGAAAGTTTAAAAGTAAGAGGAATCAACATTTAGTTATGAAATCAGATAATTTTTTTAAATGATAGAATTGAGGTAGACTGGATGAATTGGGATGATGAGATTGAACGTCTTATAAAAAGTGATTTCTTTTTTAAAATGGGAGAAACTGAACAGATAGATCATGTTATCTTTATAAAAAACGTCAATGAAGCTTTTATAAATCCTACGGAAGAAGCTTTTGAGAATCTATATAAAAAAATGAATTGGCTTCCGTCGTCGCTGAGTGATAAAGATCCATTTTATGGGGATCTTAAGGTTCCAGAGAAACTTGTAGATTATAGGAAAAGGGTTAGTCAAATTATATTCCAAAAGGCAAGAGAGATGGATAAAAGCCTGTTTGTATCCAGAGCGCATGATTTTTCAAATGTTGCTAAAATGGGAATGACCTTTGCTTTTAGACAATATTTAGTAGAAAAGTCCTTGTCGTTAGGGTCTTATTGGGAAAATATTGTTAACTTGTATTATATGGGACATTGGCCGATAGGGTATTTTGAAGGGATCCTGTTTGCTATTTAAGATAACATGATTAAAAGTAAATATAAAAGTATGAGGCTTTGCTAGAGATTTATTCTGACCTATCAAATATGTTTTTCATGAAGCAAGCACCCTTTAGCTAACGAGAGAGTGAGAACAATGAGTGACTTAAAAAAGAGATTATCCTTGTTAAAAGTGAAAAGACGAATCAAGAGTTTGAAGGGAATAAAGGATGTTCATTTTCTGACCGATAAACCTAAAGAAATTGCTTGGTATGCTGGGGAGTTGAATCCTATAGACTTTCCGATTCCTTGCCTTTATGAGTTTCCTGCCGACCTTATTACTAAAGATCTAAGTAGGTCAATTCAAAGTCTTGTTGGCAATAGCAGTCGGTTTATCCTAGTTTTTTTGGGAGTTTTCACCAGTTTACGTCTTGTTTCAAATGGAGTCTTTGGATGATTTTTGCCCTCTTATTCTACTGAATTTTTCTACCAGAGACCTGATACTTTTCTTTCAAGACCAGGAAAAAGTATTGGATCTCCATTTGGCAGAGGATAAAGTAGAAGTGAGAGTCTGGGAGAATAAGGCTAAGAATCAGTAGATTTTAAAATGTAAGGAAGCATTACTGAAAGAGGTAAAGAGAAATGAATGCCATTATTGGCTAGACAAATGGTACAGGAGGTTCTAATGTGTGAAAAAGAATATTATTATTATGGCAATAGTGAGTTTATGTCAGGCCTAGGAGTTATTTATACAGAGTTTACTGGTCAGCGTGCAAGTCGACAAATTAACGTTTTGAATGGGCACTATTATGCTTCCTCTTGCATACAGGATTATGTTCCAGAAGTAGGGTTTCTACTCTATGATGGTCGAAAAGATGAGTTGGATCTATCAGACTCCATCAAGATTAGTCAAGAGGAATTTGAACGAATTTGGACTCAGGCTGTCGCTAGCGGTCAGAATGATGCGTAATCGTCAGTTGAAAATAGCCAAATATAATCCCAAAAATGTGAGAGGAGTCCAATAATGATGCTCAATTTGTTGAAGGAATTCGTAGAAGTCTATCATAGAAACAAGGGCTTAGGAGAGCTTGTATTTACTAGTGACTGTCTCCATGTCGAAAAGCCAGATTTGTCTGGTCAATTGAAAGACTTTTACCAGCATTTAGACTTTGATGAAGAAGCTTATTTTAGAGGAGCTCCCTATGATCTTGCTCTAATTTCTCTCCCTCTATGTGAAGCTGCATCAGAAGGATGGCAGGATCCTAGCTGGAAAGAGAGTTATGTGATTTTTGCCCACATGATGGGCGATGAGCCAATCTTTTGTGATCTAACTAGCGAGCTTAGTCCTGTATTTGGCAAGATTCCTGGAAATTCTAAGCTCTATAGCTTAAGCCCCTCTTTATCTACTTTTTTGTCTACCTATAGTCAGATGAAAAAGCTAGAAATCACCAAGTTTGAGAATAACATCTACATTGATGAGGACTTGTCGGACTATAAAGAAGGTTTTCTAACAGGAATCAATGCTATTATCGAGGAGCAACTTCCTGAAGACTATCGAAAAGATTTTATTGCATTTATGCTTGGCTAAAGCCAAAGATGAAGAGATGAGAAGCAAATGAAAATGAAGAATTTTTTAAAATGTTGTGAGGATCTGGTCATACAAGAAAGTGGGGCCTCAGCTCTTGAACTAGAAAAACTCAAAGCCAGACAGTTTCCGCAAGTTCACCTGGATTTGCTCTCCATAACCAATGGCTTGGAATTTTATGGTGGCTATTATCGTTTGTTTGGTACAGATTCTGCTCAAGCCATCACGCTGGACTCTTGGAATTCGGAAATGCTATGGAAAGATGTCTGGAGAGATTATGCCTCAGACTACTATTTTTTTGGTATGTCTGCTATTGGAGATCAATTCGCTTATAGATTGAAGGATGGGAACATTCAGAGTAATCAAGTTTATTATTTAGATGGGATTACTATGGATGTCATCGAGATCTACGACAGTTTTGAAGCATTTTTCGAGAGGGAATTTTTTCTGAAAGCCCAAGGTGGGATGGAATCTATTTTTTTGTGTCTGCTAGGGAGCGATTTGGAAATCTAGACCTCTCCACAAGCTGTATTTATTCCCCTTCCTTAATGATTGTGAATGATCCAAGCGTTGAGAATCTCATGCTTTTACCGACAAAGGATGTCATGACTATCAATGGGGATTTGCTTGTTCAATTATCTGATTCAGAGGAGTCGATTACGAAACTGGAGCAATATCTAGACGCTTTGGGTAGAGCTAGAGTCAAGGTTATCTTTGATCGAGATTGAGCAAGCAGGATAAAGTTTATATAGAAAAGAATACTCTTGAGATTCATGATTTTAGTTTTTGAGACAAGCGATGGCTTTTTCTTCTTGTAAAAGTGTCATTGTAAAAATAGATAGGTTGAACAAAGAAAACGAAGCATGATATTCATGAAAAGAGGTGAATGATGACCAGTTTAGATAAATATTTAGAGATCATTAAAAAAGGATTTTCCGAAAGAGAGAATCTAATGGCAATGGAGCCTCTGCATTCTATTGAAGAGATTGCACCATTATTGGATGAAACATTGACTTATAAAGAATTCATCACTATCAATCGCTTATTAAGACAAAAGTACATTGTCGAAAAACCAGAGGATATGCTGAAGGATGTGGATTTTAATCAGCTTTCGTTACCTAGCAATACGAGGGTGATTTACTTGATGGGAAGTAAATCTGATGTGCTAGACTTCTCAACATACGAACAAGTAGAAAAAATTTTATTAGTTGGGGCTAGAAGAGTAAGAAAGATCATCTTGCCCCAGAACGATTGTGTAAAAGCTTTAGGGCTTTCTTCTATGACAAATTTGGAAACGGTAGAGAACATTTCTTTTCATAAAGGCATGCGTTATCTGCACTTTGATTATGGTGTAAAGTTGCCGGACTTTGATTTTATAAGGGATTTAAATCAGTTGCTCTATCTTTCATTTACGGCAAATAAAAACTTACCAGAATTGGATTTTATCCAGCCATCTAGTGAGCTTCGTTTTTTGGATTTTGTCGATACGTCTATTTTTAACTACGCATCAACAGTTAGCTATCTGAAGAGTCTGAAACATCTTCGGTTTATAACAACGGGAAGAACAAATCAAAAGCAAAGGGAACTTCTTAGAAGCGAGTTACCACATGTTTGCATGCGAGAGGGGTAAAAAATGCCTTTAATACAGCTTTTTATGACCGATGTCTTCATAATAAACGAACCTTTAGTCCCGTTGTTTAAGTAGGAGGAAATATGAGCCATACGAATCTAGCAAAAGAAACCTTACTCCAGTTTATGCAGGCCATGTATGCTTGGGAGAGAAAAGCCACTAGGAGCCTAAGAAACAAAGCTGATAAAGAGATGTTGAAGGATGAATTAGCAACGATTTTTGATCAGTTTTGTACATCTAAAAAAACACTCAGAGCAAGGGAAGTATCTTTATCTGTCCGGTTTCCGTTTGACTATAAATTAGAAACACATCCCATCGTTGCTGAAGAGCATAATGGAAATCAAGCTTATTTCTACATCAAAGAGAATCGTTCTGGTATAGAAACCCTCTATCGCTTTCAAATGGTGTTTCAAAAGGGAAAATGGTGGATTAATAAGAAAGAATGGCTTGATGATGGGAAGTGGATTAATTCTTTCTTGTGATATACTAGATGGTATAGGAATGTAGGAGAGATGTACATTAAAAAACAGTAGTAGTTAGGTGTAAGTAATGAAATTCGACGAGGTAAATATGAATAAAATACTTTCAAATCAAAAAAGGAAATTAGCAACCAGCAGAAACCAAGTACTCATGGAGAGAGATTTTGCTCTTGAAAAAGAACAGCTTTCTACCACAGAAGCAATTTTAGAAGCATTAAAAGCTGGTAAAAAAAGCCTTGTTCTTAGTAGTGAAGTAAATGGAAAATTAAGAACGTACTCTTATCAATACGTGAAAATGATTCAAGCTATTAAACCATATACTTTGGTTTCTGAGTTTATTAAAAACAAGACATCAGAAACCTATCAATCTCTACTAAATGGCTGTTTTTGCTCGGTAATGGCAGATATGGCTTCAGCTAAATATTTAGCTGAAGGTGGCTCAAACTTTGATACAGATATTTGTTTGAATATATTATTTGCCTTAGCTTACTTAGATCATACCTATGTAGAGCTTTTTAATTGATAAATTAGTTTATTTTTAAAGAAGTTCAAGTTAAGAAAGGGGAAAAATGTATTTTCCTTTCGTCTAGTAGTTTATTGCCTTTAGTCGTTTTTCTTTATGGAAATGGTAAGGGCAATCGGCTTTCTAAACTACTGGAAGATACTTGTGATGCTACATATAAACCATTGAACTCAAATCCTTATTATAATGTAAATGCCACCTATAAACGGGTTATTGAAACTATTTTTTCAGGGGATATTGATGTTTTTAGAGAAACAATTTTATCCATGTGTGATTATCATTTAGAGAATACTCAAGATAGCCATTTAGTAGAATTCAATACCTTGCTTTGGAAATATTTTCCAATTGAAATCTTAGTTTTATTAAAAGAACGCCAGAAAAGAGGGTTGCCAATAGACGGTATTGACCATCTCTTGATTAATGACTTTCTCCCCTATTTCATGGATGACTTTCAGATTTCTGAGCAAAACAAGATGATTCTAAAAAAACAATTTTAGACTAGTTATGTAGAATAGAAGGGAATTGTCAACATCCCGTGGAATCGATTGTCATTGTAAGGAAAAGACTGAAAAGAGGGGAAAACACGTGAATCTAGAATCTATAAAATTTGATGATGGTCTTTAAATGAGCGTTTTTATATCAGAGCAAGAAGATTCTATTCGTCTGGTTCTATCGTATGGGCTTGCTTTAGCAGATGAAGTAATGTCCAGTGATTACAAAGAAAAAATCGTTCATATGCTTGGGGCATCTGCTTATTGGTATGAGTTAGCTGAAAAACGAATCTTTTCGGAACTATCCATGATGGGCAGTTAGTGGCGTTCTATCTGCTCTCCGAACAGACGTCATCCGATTTTATTTTTGGCCTATTATTTAGAGTAGACGCTGAAGTAGAGCATGGAAGAGGAATGAAGATTTCACTTGAAGAGATGACTATCATTGACTATCATTGACTATGGAGACGCTGATAGAGCATTTTGTTAGATTAGAAATGCAAATCAGTTAGTTTAACGAATTGCGAATACTCCCCCCATTAATATCAAAGGAGAATGAAGATGAAAAAGACTTACTTTGTTTATCGAGATAGTGAAGCCTTGGAAAGGCAAAGTGATGGAGCTGAGTTCTGTAAAATACCGGAGTTTTGTGATGATCAGATCTATTTTTATTGCGATGAATATATGCTTTTTTGGACATCTATTGAAGATGTGGGGGAGATAGATAAGGCTCGGGATTTTAAATTAAAGGGTCAAATAGTGCCAGCAACGCTAGAAGAGATTAGTTCTCAAGGATTGATTGGCTACATTGATACAGTGAAACAATACAATATTGAGAATGGAAAAGTTGTAGGGATAACCTATATCCATTTAGATTCCTAGTAAACTGTAACGAACATCTCTTAACATCCTATGAAAGAGCAGGTAATGAAATGAAAGAGGCCAAAGAACTCTTCGTAAAAAATGGCTTTTCGAGACTAAGGCGAACCAATAACTATTATAAAATCAATCATGATTTTTACACGGTGATCTATTTTCAACGAAAATTAGATGGGACTGCCTATTTCGTGAATGTTGGCCTTCATCCCCTCTTTCTGGACTCGGGACTGTTAGAAGAAGTGGATTGTGCTTTAAGAACTCGATTAGGTTCTATCGATATTAGAAATGGCATGGATCAAGCTGAATTGGAAAAAGCTGTGCAAGAGGTCATCGATTTTACTACTCAGTATTCATCGTATTCAACCGTATTTTCAAGCATAGATCCCGAGAAGGATCTTGAGAAGGATTGGTTGTTAAAACAATTCTCTATTACCAAAGTGAACTTATGCAGATTGTATGTTGAGTATTATGATGCCATCGATTCTAAGAAGCTTGCTTTAGATTTTGCAAACTATGGCTTATCCATTTCACCTAAGATTGCCTCTGTACCTAAAAACTTCTTTAAAACTTATATTCGTTCGGGAGAAGTTTTAAAATAATACTACTAGTTAGTTGAGATTAGGAAGGGATGATGGTCAAAGGGGAGGATTTCTCAATAAAGTAAGTAATAGTCCAGAATGCTAGTTTAAACCTGTTCAGTAAAGGATATGTCGCAAAATTGGGGGAAGAGTTGAAAAGTAGAGATAATTTTCATAGGCACTATTTAGTATTATGGAATCTAATGATGTCCATAGAAAGTAATGTTGTTACAAGTGAAGAGGCAGAGTTTCTATATCCTTTTGATATGAGTAAAAAGGAAGATGTCCTTACAGTATTTGATGCATTTGTGAAAGAGGATTTTTTGAGCCTAGAAGAAGAGAAGCAGAAGCAAGTGCTTGAGACCATTGAGGATGTTATACAGGCTGGAGATGAATGGTTGAGCATTTTTTTGAATATGAATTTGGCTTGGCTTCAAAAGAGCCAAGAAATAAAGTTGCCTTTCTAGAATTGGTAAAGGATATTTTAGTCTCTTATTTGTCCATCTTAGACTAGTCATCTATTTTCCTTTGAATTTAAGAATGAAATTTATGGACTTTGAGGTCGCGTATTTTAAGAGTAGTTGACAGACTAAACTCAAGACTTAGCTGAGTGAGGATTATCTATTTAAGGTTTATAATCCTCACCTGGGAAGAGTACTTACGCAGAATAGCGGATAGATAAGAAAGAATGGTTTGATGATTCTAAATGGTTAAACTTGCCTTTGTAATGCGATTATAAATCTATATAGATCATTAGAAAATGCTTCTAAAAGGAGAAATAAGAAATGAAGAACTATTTAATGGATGAAAGGCTATTTCAGTATCCTGAATCGTTTAAAAAATTGATCGAACTTAATTTAGTTGATTTTGATTGTTGGTATCTGTTGGATTCAGAATGGGCCCTGTCTCTGTATGAGGGATTGCAGGAAAGGTACCCAACCCGAAAGTTGATTCCATTTGCTAAAAGAGGAGATTGTGATGATACAGCTTGTTTTGAAATAGGAAAGGGCAATAAGGTCCAACTCATTCATGACTTTGCTACCGAAGGCTGGGAGCAACGAAAAGAGTTTAACGATTTTTGGGAATGGGTAGAATATGCGGTCAAATGCATGATAGAGTACAATAAAGAGGATGGGATTGAATAATCTCAAGCTCTTTTCTAGGGACGAAGGAACTCGTCTCCAATGATTTACAAGGTAAGGAGAACAAATGGAAATGATCACCCAATTATTAAATGAGATTGAAAAATGTCTCCAAAAGCTAGATCATCCTTGTGTAGACCATCTAAATCCGGGCATATCTTCTCAACAGATTCAAGAATTGTTTGAGGAAATACCATTGCATCCAACTCAGGACTTGCGTGCCCTTTATACTTGGAGAAACGGATCAAAAGATAGTGAGGGAATCACACTCGGTGAGCTGGCGTTTTTTCCTGGTTTCTATTTGATGTCTTTGGAAGAAAGTATCCAGACCTATCAGGAGTTGAGGGAGACTTCTACTTGGAATCAATCTTGGTTCCCAATTTTTGCCAGCGGAGGTGGAGATTTTTATGCCATGAACCTAGCTTCAGAAGGTCAGGGGCAAATCCTTGGTTTTTATGTATTTGAAGAAAAGGCCCAGGTCGAATACCGGTCATTAGAATCTATGCTCACAGCTCTTAAAAACTGTTATGAACAAGGCATTATTTTCCGGAATGAACAAGGCTACTTGGATATGGATTATAGGAAGCATGCTGAGATAGCGCATGACATAAATCCAGATCTGAAGATATGGCTTGAATTCTTAAAGGAGACGTAAGAGGAATGACCAAGGAGAGAAAAATGGCAGTAGTGACTGTATTAAAAAAGATCATTAGACTCTATGAGGAAACAACGTTTATTCCCCAACCAGTGAGTTTTTCAAATGAAAAATTAAGGATCCAGTCCTCAGATTTGACAGGAGAATTACTTGATTATTATCAACATATAGTGTTCCATGAGGATTTAATTTTTGCTAATCAAACTTTTAATATCATTTTGTTGGCATTAGATTCTCCTGCAAGGACAGTCGAATGTTGGGCCTTACAAGATATTCTTTAGTTTAGTGAAGGGCAATACCAGATATTCGCTACTACAGATACAGATGATATTCTTTTCTGTGATATGAAAGATGACAGTTCTCCAGTTTACGCGGGCAGTCCAGGAGATCCTAACTTCTATAAACTCAGCGCAAGTTTGACGGAGTTTTTGGAGTTCTATTTCGCTTTTTCAAATTTTTGGAAACAAAGAGAAGATGTCCCTCTGGAGGAATATATTGTAGGGACAGGTGACTTGATAGAGCGCTATCTTTCCCCAAACGTCCAAGCGATAGCGAAAGAATATCTACTTCGATAAGATCGACCTGAGAAAAGCCTTTCTCAGTAACAAAAAGTGAATTGGATAGGAGAAAAAAATGAATGTGAAAGAACTCATCGAAGAGATTGAAAATGATGTCGACTTAGCATCCTATATCAGTCTTGTGCCTAAAAAGAATAAGAAGAGCCAAGCTGTCTACCTCGAATCACTAAATCATCTGGCCTATTTGCTTTATCTGGATGGCCAAGAGGAAATGGCTAAGGAATTATTAGAAAGTATCATACAAATTCCATTTGAAGGGAATTATAACACCTGGACCTTTGTTGATAGCTCTCTGGTTTTATTGGCTTATCTGGAAAGAGAGGTAGAAAATCAGGTATTGGTCTATAAAAAACTCCTTTTATCTCCATTAGAACAAGGGGAGGAATCCACTCAAAAAATTAGAAGGAGAGTTCATCAGAGATTTTTGAATGGTGATAGCTTGGAGCAAAAACTTGCAAAAATCGAGCAAGCTTCAAGTCTTGAATCGGAAATGGAGCACCGTTTGCTATACTTGACTGATTTATTAGAAATTCACCCCTTTATTACTGAGTCAACGTGTGAAGAGACAGATATCCAAGCAAAAATCGAAGAGAATATGGAGATACTAAAGAAGTATATCAAGGAGCATGAAATCTATAGCTTCTTTCCTTTTAAGGGATAAGGTAAGTTATCGATCTTGGATTTTTAGAAAAGAGTAGAATATGGAAATCAAAAAACACTTTGGTGTCTATGGCATTTGCTATGAGAATGGGAAACTGCTTTGCATTGAAAAAACAAGAGGCCCCTATCAGCATCGTTTTGATTTACCGGGTGGTAGTCAGGAAGAAGGGGAGGGGCTGACAGAAACCCTCAAGAGAGAAGTTCTGGAAGAGACAGGATATACACTTAACAGTTACTCAAATCCTAGGATTTATGATGTGCTGGTTCATGAAGAAGGGCAAGATTTCGCTGTACATCATATCATGGCCTTTTATGATATCGTACTTGATTTAGAACGTTCTCAAAAATCCCTTCCTCATGAAGTTCTTGATGGAAGTAATGATTCAGCAAATGCCATTTGGCTTCCTCTTGAGCAGATTACCGAAGAAAATGCCTCGCCTTTAGTATTGAAAGTGAAGGCAGAGTTACGAGGATTTTCTGAATTAGAACTGACAAGCTATAGGAATTGGAAGGTAAAACATGCAAAATCAACTAGCTCTTAGTGGCGAAAAAATTGTTGAAAAAGTTTATCCCCATTTATTGCACCACGTCGGCTTGATTCGTGGGGAATACTTGTTGAGGGAGCTCAATCAAAACATCCTGTTACCAAGTTGTCAGCAATTTGTAAAAGATTATCTAGACACTATTTGCCATTTATACTCAGATGAAGAAGTCTGGTATCGCTTTTCAGAATTAACAAATGCAGAAGCAAATAGTCTAGACGGGACTAAAGAGTATTTTGACGAACGCCACCCATTATTTGGATATAGAGGGACTAGGCGTTTATTGGCGTGTCCAGATGAATTTCAGGCTGAGGCAAATGTCGTTACAGATGTTTATCAAAATAATCCCAATTTGTCAGTTATTTTTCCTTTTGTGAATGATGCCGACCAATTAAAACGAGCTATTACAGTGTTACGTCAGCATGGTTTTACTGGTAAAGTCGGTACGATGATCGAATTACCGTCAGCTTATTTTGACTTGGATAGGATACTGGAAACGGGCATTTCAAAGATTGTAGTTGGAATGAATGATTTGACTTCTTTTGTTTTTGCGACTGTGAGGAACAGTCAATGGCATGATATGGAAAGTCCAATTATGTTAGACTTACTCCGACAGATGAAGGAAAAAGCAAAGACTAAAAAGATTGACTTTGCTGTAGCAGGTTATCTGAATCTTTCTTTCATACAAAAAATGAATCATATAGGGATTGAGTGCATTATCCACTATAGTTCTATTCCAGAAATTTTTGATTTAGAAATTGAACATCCAGACCATCTCAAATGTGTAAAAGAAGAAAGTAAAAAAATACAAAGGAGCAACCTATGACACCTCAAGACATGTGGAATGCCTACAAGCAAATCAATCCCTCTATCGGTGATGAGATAGACGCTTGGGCTTTTGGAGTGGAAGCTGATCTCTTAGCAGACTTGGTTTTAAAAGGTGAAAAGACGGCTACGGCTTCAGCCTATGACCTTTATGCAGTTGATAACGATCCCCTGCCACAAGAAGGGACTTTCGATGTCATTTTAGACAGTCAAAACCAGGCTGTCTGCATTGTCGAAATTACAAAGGTTTCCATTCAGCCTTTTCATCAAGTGTCTGCTGACCATGCCTACAAGGAAGGTGAAGGAGACAAATCCTTAGCCTATTGGCGTCAGGTTCATGAAGAGTTTTCACAGCTTGTCTAGGAGAAGCAGGTTTGACTTTTACACCTGACAGCAAGGTTGTTTTGGAAGAATTTCGCAAGGTCTACCCTCTGTAGACTACTAGAAGGAAGAAAGTTTTGGAAATCACTGTCCAAAGCTTTTTTCTGACTTAAAATATGATAAAATAGGTATGTTTGAACTAGAGCATTCGCTCAGAAATTTAGAATAGGAGAATATGATGCAAGCAGTAGAACATTATATCGAAACATTTGTTCCTGAACATTATGATTTATTTTTAGACTTGAGTCGTGAGACCAAGACTTTTTCAGGAAGAGTAACAATCACTGGTCAAGCTAAAAGTGACCGAATTTCCCTTCACCAAAAGGACTTGGAAATTGCTTCAGTTGAAGTAGCAGGTCAAGCTCGTCCATTTACAGTTGATAACGAAAACGAAGCCCTTCATATCGAACTTACAGAAGCAGGTTCAGTTGAATTGGTTATTGCTTTTTCAGGTAAAATCACAGACAACATGACAGGAATCTATCCATCATACTACACAGTTGATGGAGTTAAGAAGGAAGTCTTGTCGACTCAGTTTGAGAGCCACTTTGCCCGTGAAGCCTTCCCATGTGTGGATGAACCAGAAGCGAAAGCAACCTTTGATCTAGCTCTTCGTTTTGACCAAGCAGAAGGCGAACTTGCCTTGTCAAACATGCCTGAGATTGACGTTGAAAATCGCAAAGAGTCAGGTATCTGGAAATTTGAAACAACTCCACGTATGTCTTCTTACTTGCTGGCTTTCGTTGCTGGTGATTTGCAAGGGGTAACTGCTACAACTAAAAATGGTACTTTGGTAGGTGTATACTCAACCAAGGCACATCCACTTTCAAACCTTGATTTCTCACTAGATATCGCTGTTCGTTCTATTGAATTTTACGAAGACTACTACGGAGTCAAGTATCCAATCCCTCAATCTCTTCACATCGCCCTTCCTGACTTCTCAGCTGGTGCTATGGAAAACTGGGGTCTTGTGACCTACCGTGAAGTCTACTTGGTTGTGGATGAGAACTCAACCTTTGCTAGCCGTCAACAGGTAGCCCTCGTTATTGCCCATGAGCTTGCTCACCAATGGTTCGGTAACCTTGTAACTATGAAGTGGTGGGATGACCTTTGGCTCAATGAAAGCTTCGCGAACATGATGGAGTACGTCTGTGTGGATGCCATTGAGCCAAGCTGGAATATCTTTGAAGACTTCCAAACAGGTGGAGTACCTCTTGCTCTTGAACGTGACGCGACTGATGGTGTTCAGTCTGTTCACGTCGAAGTCAAACACCCAGATGAAATCAATACGCTCTTTGATGGTGCTATCGTTTATGCCAAAGGAAGCCGTCTCATGCACATGCTTCGCCGTTGGCTAGGAGATGCTGATTTTGCTAAAGGTTTGCACGCTTACTTTGAAAAACACCAATACAGCAACACTATTGGTCGTGACCTTTGGAATGCTCTTGGTCAAGCATCAGGCCGTGATGTAGCTGCCTTTATGGATTCTTGGTTGGAACAACCTGGTTATCCAGTCCTTACTGCCACAGTTGAAAATGATGTTTTGAAGATTTCGCAAAAACAATTCTTCATCGGTGAACACGAAGACAAGAACCGTCTCTGGGTAGTGCCTCTTAACAGTAATTGGAAAGGCTTGCCAGATACTCTCGAAACTGAAAGTATCGAAATTCCAGGTTATGCAGCTCTTCTTGCTGAAAACAAAACAGCCCTTCGTCTCAACACTGAAAATACAGCCCACTACATTACAGACTATCAAGGTCAATTACTTGATGCTGTGCTTGCAGACCTAGTAGAACTTGATAACACAAGTAAACTTCAAATCGTCCAAGAACGTCGTTTACTTGCTGAAGCAGGGCACATTTCCTATGCTGATTTGCTCCCTGTCCTTGATAAACTTGCTAAGGAAGAATCTTACCTTGTCGTTTCAGCTGTTTCTCAAGTGATTTCTGCGCTTGATCGCTTTATCGATGAAGGAACAGAGACAGAAAAAGCCTTTAAAGCCCTTATTGCTAAACTGGCTCGTTACAACTATGACCGTCTTGGCTTTGAAGCTAAAGAGGGTGAATCTGATGAAGATGAATTGGTTCGTCAATTGACCATTTCTATGATGATTCGTTCAAATGATGAAGAAGCTAGTCAGGTTGCTAGTCAAATCTTCGCATCCCATAAAGAAAATCTTTCAGGACTTCCAGCAGCCATTCGTTCCCAAGTTCTCATCAATGAGATTAAACATCACGAAACTAAGGAATTGGTGGCGACTTATCTGGATCTATACACTCATGCAACAGATGCAGTTTTCAAACGTCAATTAGCAGCTGCGCTTGCATACAGTACAGATGCAGAAAACATCCAAACTCTTCTTGCAACTTGGAAGGACAAATTTGTGGTGAAACCTCAAGATTTGTCTGCATGGTATTATCAGTTCTTAGGTCATAAGGAAACTCAGGAACCAGTTTGGGCTTGGGCGCGTGAAAACTGGGATTGGATTAAGGCTGCTCTTGGTGGAGATATGAGCTTTGATAGCTTTGTTATTCTGCCTGCCCATGTATTTAAGACAGAGCAACGCTTGACAGAATACAAGGCCTTCTTTGAGCCGCAACTTTCTGACCTTGCCCTTAGCCGTAACATCGGTATGGGAATTAAGGAAATCGCAGCACGCGTTGAATTGATCAAGCGTGAAAAAGCAGCAGTTGAAGCAGCTGTTGCTCAATATAGCAAAGCTTAAAAGATTCTAGTCTAACTAGATTACAAAAACTCAACTTTCTCTTGGAAAAACAAGGGAAGTTGAGTTTTTTTTAAGATATTTTTGCTATAATAGGTATAATAAGGAGGAATTTTTGATGATTAAAATTCTATTAGTGGAGGATGACCTAGGTCTGTCAAATTCAGTTTTTGATTTTTTGGATGATTTTGCAGATGTCATGCAGGTTTTTGATGGCGAAGAAGGTCTCTATGAGGCTGAAAGTGGCGTTTATGATTTGATTCTATTGGACTTGATGTTGCCTGAAAAAAATGGGTTCCAAGTTTTAAAAGAATTGCGTGAAAAAGGCATTTCGACTCCTGTTCTGATCATGACAGCCAAGGAAAGTCTCGATGACAAAGGTCATGGATTTGAGCTTGGGGCAGATGATTATCTAACAAAACCATTCTACCTAGAAGAACTCAAGATGCGTATCCAGGCTCTGCTCAAACGTTCTGGTAAGTTCAACGAAATACCTTATCGTACGGTGACTTGACAGTCAATCTATCTACAAATGAGGTTAAAGTCAATGATACTGTTGTGGAACTCTTGGGTAAAGAATTTGAGCTTCTAGTTTATTTCCTCCAAAATCAAAATGTTATCTTACCAAAAACACAAATTTTTGACCGGTTGTGGGGATTTGACAGTGACACAACCATCTCCGTGGTAGAGGTCTATGTATCAAAAGTTCGTAAGAAATTAAAAGGCTCAGTCTTTGCTGAAAACCTCCAGACCTTGCGTAGTGTTGGGTATATTTTAAAACATGTTTAAAAAAATTAAAAAAAATTGGTATGAGGAGGATTTTAGTTACTTTATTCGTAACTTTGGAGTATTTACTCTGATTTTCTCCGCTATGACCTTGATTATCTTGCAGGTTATGCATTCGAGTCTTTATACCTCAGTTGATGAGAAGCTATTGTCACTCAGTGCTAATCCTCAGGATGTTATCCAGTTGGCTGTCAATCGTGCGACAGAAGATGTAAAAGATTTGAATAGTGAATCGGTAGGGCCATCTTCAAACAGAAAACCTACAGTCAGTTCCAATACGGAAGTAATTTTATTGGACTCTAGTTTAAATCAACTAGTAGCTGGAAATCGTTTTTTGGGCCTTGACAGGGTTACATTTAATAAAAAGGACTTGAATCACATTAGACAGCTTCATGTTCAGAATAGCTATGGGCAGGATGAGATTTATCGAGTGATTCTGACTGAGATGAATATTGAATCTGTCTCGACCAATATTAAGTATGCCGCTGTTCTGATTAATACCAGTCAGCTAGAGCAAATCAGTCAAAATCATGAGCAGTTAATCGTAGTAGTCATGGCCAGCTTCTGGATTTTATCACTCCTAGCTAGTCTGTATCTTGCTAGAGTTAGTGTCAAACCCTTGCTTGAGAGTATGCAAAAGCAACAGAGTTTTGTGGAAAATGCCAGTCATGAGCTACGAACTCCACTTGCTGTTCTCCAAAATCGCTTGGAAACTCTTTTTCGAAAGCCTGAGGCTACCATTTTAGAATCAAGCGAGAGTATTGCTTCTAGTTTAGAAGAAGTTCGGAACATGCGCTTTTTAACAACCAATCTTCTCAATCTAGCCCGTCGTGATGATGGGATAAAGCCTGAATTAGGAGAAGTACAGCCAGATTTCTTCAACACAACTTTTACCAACTATGAAATGATTGCATCTGAAAATAATCGCATTTTTCATTTTGAAAATCGTATTCATCGAACCATCATAACAGACAAGCTTCTTCTTAAGCAACTGATGACTATCTTGTTTGACAATGCTGTCAAGTATACTGAAGAAGATGGAGAAATTCATTTCGTAATCGCTGCAACAGAGCGTACCCTCTATTTGTCAGTGGCTGATGATGGAATCGGTATTTCTGCAGTAGATAAAAAGAAAATCTTTGATCGTTTTTACCGGGTAGACAAGGCTCGTACTCGTCAAAAAGGTGGCTTTGGTCTAGGTTTGTCCTTGGCAAAACAAATTGTTGATGCCCTTAAAGGTTCGATCAATGTAAAAGACAATAAACCTCATGGAACAATTTTTGAAGTAAAAATTGCTATTCAGACACCGTCTAAACGTAAAAACAAATAAAAAAAAATCCCGTCGATAATCATTCGAGGTTTTTTTTTTATTTAAATTTCTTTTTGATAATTGTACGTTGAACTTTCAAAGCTAGCAGACTAAATGCAATAGCCAAACCAAAGCTGATTACTGTGTTAAATTTTAAGGCTAAAAAAATGAAACTGAAAACAGCTAAAAAGACGCAGAAACAAGCAATGTTTACAAAAAATAGGACTTCCTTTACACTGGCGACAGAAGTATTTTCAGAAACATAGTCTTGATAGACTACTGTTTTGGGTTTATTTTTTTCTAACTCATACGGGTATAATTTTCTTGCAGGCATCTCTCTCTCCTTAACAGTACATTACTATTTTATCATTTTTTAAAAAGAGAATTATTACAGGAATATTACAAAAAGAATAAAGTCTCTTTTCATTCGCAAATTCACAATACTTGACACCCTAGTAGGAAATGATAGGATGAGTAAACCGTTTAAACTTTATCATTTTTTTAACTTATATGATAAAAAATTTGATGCATGAAACGAATAAAAATCATACACAGATGCAAATAAATTCAATTTTGAAGTAAGGACAGGATTCTTTTAAATTGATTCTAGTTGTTCATGACGAGATAGTTTTCTATCTTTAGTGCTATGGTAAAGAGGAGATTTGTTCCCTCGACAACAGAATACTTAAAGGAGATTGGCATGTATCTTGCTATCAAAGAAATTTTACAGAATAAACTGCGTTACAGTTTAATTCTAACAACCATTTTTCTCATTGCTTTTATGGTCTTTTTTATGACCAGTTTGGCTCTCGGGCTTGTTCGAAATAACAGGGCTGCTATTGATAATTGGCAAGCAACAGGAGTTGTGCTATCCGATTATGCAAATGATAATTTGACTGCATCCTTTATACCAGAAAAAGACTACAAAGATAAAGTGTCTAAGGATGCTGTTCCCCTAAGCTACATGTTTGCGGTGACAAACCTTGTTGATAGTAGTGACAAGATGAATGTCTCTATTTTTGGTCAAGAGTGGGACAGTTTCATCTCGCCAACCTTGATTGAAGGTCGTTACCCAGAAAATGACCAAGAAGTGGTAGTGGATCAGTCTTTTGAAAATTACGGCATCAAACTCGGGGACTCTATTCAACTCAACGGAAGTGAGACAAGTTTTAAGATTGTAGGTTTGACCACAGGAAATAAATTTTTCACGGAACCTGTTGTCTTTACAAGTTTAACAACGTATTGGGATTTACAAGGAACAACAAAAGGCAATCGTTCGATCTCTGCGTTGGTATTGCAAAATGATGTAGAAGTGACTGGCGATGGCTTGAAGCAGATTTCTATTCAAAAAATGATTTCGAAAATTCCTGGCTATACCCCTCAGGTCAATGTATTCTCAGGAATGATTCTAGCTATGATTGTCATTACAGGTTTGATTGTAGGAATTTTTATCTACATCATTACTATTCAAAAATTAGGCCTCTATGGAATTATGCGAGCGCAAGGGATTCAGATAAAATCCATCGTATGGTCCCTTTTCTGTCAAATCTTTCTTTTATCTGGTTTGGGTATAGGATTGGCTTTATTAGCCATTTGGGCTGTCATTTTAGTCTTACCTGCAACCTTCTTTTTCTACCCTAGTTGGTTGGCATACTTTGTGTTAAGCCTGGTCATTTGCTTGATGGCACTACTAGGTGGCGTCATTTCGCTTCCGCGTCTACTTAAAGTGGATCCAATTGCAGCGATTGCAGAATGATAAGGAGAATGATATGACGACATTAATTGAGATGATTCAAGTGACAAAAACTTATGGCGAAGGCAATATGAAAGTTACAGCTCTCCATGAGACCAATTTTCAGCTAAACGCTGGAGAGTTTGTAGCGATTGTGGGGCCTTCTGGATCAGGTAAAACAACCTTTTTAACGACTCTAGGCCAACTTCAGGAAGCTTCAAGTGGAAAGATTCTAGTAAAGGGAAAAGAGACTGGGCATTTATCTGAAAAAGAAAAAACGGATTTGCGCTTCAGAGAATTTGGTTTTATCCTCCAGGCTTCAAATTTGATTCCCTTTTTAACGGTTAAGGAGCAATTAGATTTAATTGACCGTTTGGATAAAAAGAAATCTATAAAAAGTGACCGACAAGAGTTGTTTAGTTTGTTGGACTTGGAAAAGGTTCAAAATCACTATTCCAAAGCTCTCTCTGGTGGTGAACGTCAACGAGCTGCAATTGCTAGAGCCCTTTATAATAATCCTAGTATCGTGCTTGCAGATGAGCCGACAGCTAGCTTGGATACAGAACGTGCTTATCAAGTGACGGATATGCTGGCTTCAATTGCCCATGAGCAAGGTAGGGGTGTTGTCATGATTACACATGATACTCGCTTACTAGATAAGGTTGACCGTATTTATGTGATGAATGACGGACGACTTGTTGAAAAGACACAAGCATAAATCTAAAAAGTGAACTGTTATTGATACGGTTCACTTTTTTTGAAAATTTGTGCTAACAAGACTCACTTTTCTATCTAGCTGATTTTTTGGAAATGTGGTATAATTTTCTTTATGGAAAAGATTATCATTACAGCAACTGCTGAAAGTATTGAACAAGTGAAACAGCTACTTGAAGCTGGTGTCGACCGTATTTATGTCGGTGAGAAAGATTTTGGTCTTCGTTTACCGACAACCTTTAGTCATGAAGAATTGCGTGAAATCGCAAAAATTGTTCATGATGCCGGTAAGGAATTAATCGTTGCGGTCAATGCTCTTATGCACCAAGACATGATGGACCGTATCAAGCCATTCTTAGACTTTCTAGAGGAAATTAAAGCTGATTATATCACTGTTGGAGACGCAGGTGTCTTTATGTGGTCAACCGTGATGGCTATTCTTTTAAAACCATCTACGATGCGTCAACCATGGTAACTAGCAGTCGTCAGATTAATTTCTGGGGACAAAAAGCAGGAGCGTCAGAAGCAGTTTTGGCGCGTGAAATTCCATCTGCAGAACTTTTCAAAATGCCTGAAATTTTAGAAATTCCTGCTGAGGTCTTGGTATACGGTGCTAGCGTCATCCACCATTCGAAGCGTCCACTCTTGCAAAACTACTATAATTTCACACAGATTGATGATGAAAAATCTCGTCAACGTGACTTGTTCTTGGCTGAGCCAAGTGACCCAGAGAGCCATTATTCTATTTTTGAAGACAATCATGGGACTCATATCTTTGCTAATAATGATCTTGATTTGATGACCAAGTTAACAGAATTAGTTGAGCATGGATTTACCCACTGGAAACTGGAAGGTCTCTACACTCCAGGCCAAAATTTTGTAGAAATTGCAAAACTCTTTATCCAAGCGCGTAATTTGATTCAAGAGGGTAACTTTACACATGACCAAGCCTTCTTGCTTGATGAAGAAGTTCGCAAGCTGCATCCTAACAATCGTTTCTTGGATACTGGATTTTACGACTATGACCCTGATATGGTTAAGTAAACATCACAAAACCCGAAATAAAATGTTCGGGTTTTTCTAGTGTAAGGATGAATTTGAAGCGTATTCATGATATAATAGAAGTAGCTCTATTTGGAGGTGTATAAGTGGAAAATCTGAAAAAAATGGCAGGGATTAAAGCTGCCGAGTTCGTCAAAGATGGTATGGTTGTCGGGCTTGGAACAGGCTCAACTGCCTACTATTTCGTAGAAGAAATAGGTCGTCGTATCAAGGAAGAGGGCTTACAGATTACAGCTGTAACGACTTCTAGTGTGACCAGCAAGCAGGCAGAAGGACTCAATATTCCTCTTAAGTCCATTGATCAAGTGGACTTTGTAGACCTGACAGTTGATGGTGCAGATGAAGTAGACAGTCATTTTAACGGCATCAAAGGTGGTGGTGGGGCCCTTCTCATGGAAAAGGTTGTCGCAACTCCATCTAAAGAATATATCTGGGTTGTTGATGAAAGTAAGCTAGTAGAGAAACTCGGTGCCTTTAAATTACCTGTAGAGGTTGTTCAATATGGTGCCGAACAGGTATTTCGTCGATTTGAGCGAGCTGGCTATAAACCGAGCTTTCGTGAAAAGGATGGCCAACGTTTTGTGACGGATATGCAAAACTTTATCATCGACCTAGCCTTGGAAGTGATTGAAGACCCAATTGCTCTGGGACAAGAATTGGACCATGTCGTTGGTGTCGTCGAGCACGGTTTATTTAATCAAATGGTTGATAAAGTGATCGTTGCAGGGCAAGCAGGCGTTCAGGTTTTAACTTCAACAAAAGGGAAATAAAGGAGGCAAATGATGTCAAAATTTAAACGTATTCACTTGGTGGTACTAGATTCTGTAGGAATCGGTGCAGCACCAGATGCTAATAACTTTGTCAATGCAGGGGTTCCAGATGGTGCATCAGACACTCTTGGGCATATTTCAAAATCAGTTGGTTTGAATGTTCCTAACATGGCTAAGATTGGTCTTGGGAATATTCCTCGTGAAACACCATTGAAGACAGTTCCAGCTGAGAGCAATCCAACAGGTTATGCGACCAAGCTCGAAGAGGTATCTCTAGGTAAAGATACTATGACTGGTCACTGGGAAATCATGGGGCTTAATATCACTGAACCTTTCGATACTTTCTGGAACGGATTCCCAGAGGAAATCCTTACAAAGATTGAAGAGTTCTCAGGTCGTAAAGTTATTCGTGAAGCTAACAAACCATACTCTGGAACAGCTGTCATTGATGACTTTGGACCACGCCAAATGGAAACAGGCGAGTTGATTATCTATACATCAGCTGACCCAGTTCTTCAAATCGCAGCTCACGAAGACATCATTCCTTTGGATGAACTCTACCGCATCTGTGAATACGCTCGTTCGATTACTTTAGAGCGTCCAGCTCTTCTAGGACGTATCATTGCTCGTCCTTATGTTGGTGAGCCTGGAAACTTCACTCGTACGGCTAACCGTCGTGACTTGGCTGTATCTCCATTTGCCCCAACTGTTTTGGACAAATTGAATGAAGCAGGTATCGATACATATGCGGTTGGTAAGATTAACGATATCTTCAACGGTGCTGGTATCAACCACGATATGGGCCATAACAAATCAAATAGCCACGGTATAGATACCTTGATTAAGACCATGGGACTTCCTGAGTTCCAAGAAGGCTTCTCATTTACCAATTTGGTAGACTTTGATGCTCTTTACGGACACCGTCGCAATGCGCACGGCTACCGTGATTGTTTGCATGAGTTTGATGAGCGCTTGCCTGAAATTATGGCAGCCATGAGAGAAGACGATCTTCTTTTGATTACTGCTGACCACGGAAATGACCCAACCTACGCTGGTACTGACCATACGCGTGAATACATTCCACTTTTGGCATACAGTCCATCCTTTAAAGGCAATGGATTAATTCCAGTTGGACACTTCGCCGATATCTCAGCAACAATTGCGGATAACTTTGACGTTGAAACTGCCATGATTGGTGAAAGTTTCTTAAATAAATTGGTATAAGATGACGCGATATGCTTTACTTGTTCGGGGCATTAATGTAGGTGGGAAAAATAAAGTTGTCATGGCGCAACTTCGTCAAGAACTGACAGAGTTGGGACTGGAAAAGGTTGAAACCTACATCAACAGTGGCAACATTTTCTTTACTTCGATAGCTCCTAAAGCCCAATTGGTTGAAAAGTTAGAGGCTTTCTTTGAAATCCATTATCCATTTATTCAGAGCTTTTCTTTGCTGAGTCAGGAAGATTATGAAGAAGAGCTGAATAATCTGCCAGATTGGTGGACCAAAGACCTAGCTCGAAAAGATGTGCTCTTCTACACGGAGAGCTTGGATGTGGATCAAGTCATCGAGAAAGTGAACAGTTTGGAACTGAAAGATGAAGTGGTTCATTTTGGAAGACTTGGGATTTTCTGGGGTAAATTGTCAGAAGCTAGCTACTCTAAAACAGCTTATCACAAGCACTTGCTTAAGATGCCTTTCTATCGCAATATTACCATTCGTAACGCTAATACCTTTGACAAAATTGGTCAATTTTTAAAACATAAAAAAGGAGATAGACAATGACATTATTAGCGAAAATCAATGAAACAGCTGCTTTCTTGAAAGAAAAGGGAGTTGAAGCGCCGGAGTTCGGCTTGATTCTTGGTTCAGGACTTGGAGAATTGGCCGAAGAAATCGAAATGCAGTCGTAGTAGACTACTCTGACATTCCAAACTGGGGTCAATCCACAGTAGTCGGACATGCTGGTAAATTGGTTTATGGTGAGCTTGCAGGATGTAAAGTCTTGGCCCTTCAAGGTCGTTTCCACTTCTACGAAGGAAACCCAATGGAAGTGGTGACTTTCCCTGTCCGTGTTATGAAAGTCTTGGGCTGCGAAGGAGTGCTTGTAACCAACGCTGCTGGAGGTATCGGCTTCGGTCCTGGTACCTTGATGGCTATTACTGACCACATCAATATGACTGGTCAAAACCCATTGATTGGTGAAAACTTGGATGACTTTGGTCCACGTTTCCCTGATATGTCGAAAGCTTACACTCCAGAATACCGTGAGACTGCTCATCAAGTAGCAGACAAATTGGGCATTAAACTGGATGATGGGGTTTATATCGGTGTGACAGGTCCAACTTATGAAACTCCAGCTGAAATCCGTGCATATAAGACTCTTGGTGCAGATGCTGTCGGTATGTCCACTGTTCCTGAAGTTATTGTGGCAGCCCACTCAGGCTTGAAAGTTCTAGGAATTTCATGTATCACTAATCATGCTGCTGGTTTCCAAGAAGAACTCAATCACGAAGAAGTTGTGGAAGTGACAGAACGTGTCAAAGGCGACTTCAAAGGATTGCTGAAAGCGATTCTTGCTGAATTATAATCATGTTACAAGAGTTGAGGAGTAGTCTTCAAAAAATCCCATATAACGTAAAATTAGTCCTAGCGGTTATCATGCTAGGGATAGTTTCAGGAATATTCGGAATTTTGCTCCATTATCTTTTAGAGCTGGTTGAAGGGATTGCTTTTGGTCAGACAGAGCATACCACTGGATTCTTGACAGATGGTGTTGCCTCATCACGAATAGGCTTCAGTTTAATCATCGTGGGTGTCAGTTCTGCCTTGGTCTGGTATTTCTTGCAAAGAAATGCAAAGATTTTTTCCATCAAAGCGCAGATGAAAGATGAAACATCACAATACAAACTTCTTTTTTTAAAACAGCTAGTTCATTCAATTTGGCAGATTGTTGCAGTTGGAGGCGGAGCACCTATCGGTAAGGAAGCTTCGCCGCGGGAGATTGGAGCTTTATTTGCAAGACCTATTGCCAATATTTTTTCTCTCTCCGTGAAGGACCAAATCTTTCTCATTGCCTGTGGAGCTGGCGCGGGTTTAGCGGCTGTCTATCAGGTTCCATTAACGAGTGTGTTTTTCGTTTTTGAAACCTTGGGAATTACTTTATCTGTCAAATATTTTTTCTTGGTCGGTCTGACTACCTATGTATCAGCCTTTATAGCAGGATTTGTTGTTTCAGATCATGCTCTCTACCAGATTCCAGCTTTGACTTGGTCACTAGGTGATATGTGGCTTGTTCCCCTATTAGTTCTTTTCCTGACCCCATTCGCTTGGCTTTTTGGCCGCTTCAACAAACAAGTTTCTTCAAAGAGAATAAAGGACAAGCGGATACTCTGTACTCTGCCTGTAACATTCCTTTTCCTTGTTGGATTAGCTAGCTATATGCCTCATCTACTTGGTAATGGGCGTATGATGGCTCAGGAGATTTTAAACGGCAGTAATGCCAAGACGGTAATCCTCTTGTTTGTCTTGAAAGCCTTGGTCGTTTTAGTTATCCTTTGGGCAGGTGCCTATGGCGGTACCTTGACCCCATCTTTTGCCTTGGGGATGGCAGGAGCTGCACTCTTGACCATGATTTTAGGTAGTGGTAACCAGCCAGCAGTCTTACTATTAGGTTCGGTTTGCTTTTTAGCTGTGACTTTGAAGGCACCCCTATCTGCAACTGGATTGGTAACGGGTTTCACTGGTCAGTCATTTGAGGCTATACCTTTTCTTTTGGTGACTGCTTACTTGGCATTTGGTTTTGCTAAAATTCTGGACCGAATCCCTTGGAAGAAATATTTACGGCCAAAGACAAGGATAATAGAAAATTAATAAGAATACTCTAATTTTTCTAATCCAAAATATATTTTAAATTTATAATCAATATCATTTAATAAAGAAAGGTAGAGCATGTGTTCAGATTTGAACACGAGCGGAAAACTTTTCTAAACAAAAAATACACACAGAAAGGATGGGTTTACCGTATTTGCTGAACTGAATACGGGTTACTCTCCTCTAAATCAAAATTAAGAAAGAAAGGAATTGAACCCACCCTAAAAGCAGTGGGAAAAAGATAGTTGGTCTAGCGAGCATCGCTCACTGCACCCAACTCCTATTTTCCCTTCGCTTTTTGACGGGTTTGGTATCTTATATTATGTCTATCCATATTGCTGCTAAGCAGGGTGAAATTGCTGATAAAATTCTTCTTCCTGGTGATCCTCTTCGTGCGAAATTTATCGCTGAGAATTTTCTTGAAGATGCTGTTTGCTTTAACGAAGTGCGTAACATGTTTGGTTACACAGGTACTTACAAGGGGCATCGTGTATCTGTTATGGGTACTGGGATGGGAATGCCATCCATCTCTATCTATGCGCGTGAGTTGATCGTAGATTACGGAGTGAAAAAATTAATCCGTGTGGGAACAGCTGGTTCTTTGAATGAGGACGTTCATGTCCGTGAATTGGTCTTGGCACAAGCTGCTGCAACCAACTCAAACATCGTTCGCAATGACTGGCCTCAATACGATTTTCCACAAATCGCTAGCTTTGATCTTTTGGATAAAGCCTATCACATTGCCAAAGACCTCGGCATGACCACTCACGTTGGAAATGTATTGTCATCAGATGTTTTCTACTCAAACTACTTTGAAAAAAATATCGAGCTTGGCAAATGGGGAGTTAAAGCTGTCGAAATGGAAGCAGCAGCTCTTTACTATCTTGCTGCTCAACACCATGTCGATGCTTTAGCTATTATGACGATTTCTGATAGCTTGGTTAATCCAGAAGAAGACACTACGGCAGAGGAACGTCAAAATACTTTTACAGATATGATGAAGGTTGGTTTGGAAACATTGATTGCTGACTAAGGCTCTTAGATTTGAAGCTAGTCTTCTTGCTTGCGATTTCTAATAGTTGTGAGTTTGATATCCCATAATCATCCAATAAAAGTTGAAAGCCCAGTTGGCAGTAGCCAAAGGTTTTCAACTTTTTTCGAACTAAAAACTTAAGGAGGAGTAATATGGATAAAATAGAACAATTACAGGAACTGATAGATCAAAGTCAAAGAATTGTCTTTTTCGGTGGAGCAGGAGTTTCTACTGAGTCAAATATTCCAGATTTTCGTAGTTCAGATGGCCTATATAGTCTTAAGTTAGGTAGACATTTTTCTGCGGAACAATTAGTCTCTCATACTATGTTTGTACGTTATCCAGAGGACTTTTTCGATTTTTATAAAAAACATCTAGTATATCCAAAAGCCAAGCCCAATGCAGCCCATTATTATCTGGTTTCATTAGAAAAGGCTGATAAGCTTAAGGCTGTTGTAACTCAAAATATCGATAGTCTTCACGAGATGGCAGGTTCGAAGAAGGTTTTGAAACTGCATGGAAGTGTGGATCGTAATTACTGTCAGGGCTGTCATCGTTTTTATGATTTAGAAAGCTTTTTGGCCCTCGAAGGTCCTGTTCCGTACTGCCAAGATTGTGGCCAGGTAGTTAAACCCGATGTGACTCTTTATGAGGAACCTCTTGATATGGATGTTTTTAACCAAGCGGCTCAAGTTATCCAGAAAGCTGATTTATTGATTATAGGTGGGACTTCTTTGGTTGTTTATCCTGCAGCTAGTTTGATTAATTACTTCTCAGGTTCAAAACTTGTTGTTATAAACAAGTCAAGTACTCCTCAAGATAGTAAAGCTGATTTAGTCATTGAAGGAAAAATTGGAGAAGTCTTTTCTAAATTGAGACAATAACATATAGCTAAAAGAAGGAGTAGCTTATTTATTTCAGTTTTGTCTTATCAAATGAAGGAAAATATATAAAATGAGGGCTCAATTTTTGAGTCCTCCTTTTTGATTTAAGAATTGATCTAGTTCTCTTTGATTATGAATAATTGTAATCTTTTGAGCAAAATCGAGACAAATTTGTTTGTACTGTTCTTTATGTACAGAGCTACGTCCATCCCAGAGAATCCAACGAATAAATTCCCAGTTGAATTGCTCGGGGCATCCCTTAGCCATACTTTCTCTAACTTTTCCTCTGTATTTTAAATAGCGCTTAAAGGCTCTTAGCAAACAATTCCAAGCAGAGAAGTTTAAAAAGATGATCTGGTCAGCTTGCTCCATTCTTTCCTCATAGCAGCACCAAGAGTAGTTGCCATCAATGACCCAGTTCTCGTTTTCTGCTAAAAAAGTCTTCATTTCTTTTAGCATCCAATCTCGATTACTCTCTTGCCAACCTGGCTGAAATTGGAGAGTATCTATATGGAGTTTGGGAATAGAATAGTAATTGGCAAGTTTATCTGCTAGAGTTGATTTTCCTGCCCCAGAGTATCCAATTATGGAAATTTTCATAATGCTCCCTCTAAAATTTGGTACAAAAAAAGCTCCGTAGAGCTCATTTTGTATGCAGTTTTTGCTTAACCAAGTTTAGCAGCAAGACGTGCTTTGTCACGGTTAGCTTTGTTTTTGTGGATCAAACCTTTAGTTTCTGCTTTATCGATAGCTGAGCTAGCAGCACGGTAAAGTTCTTCAGATGGGTTTGCTTCAAAAGCTTTGATAGCAGTACGCATAGCTGATTTTTGAGCTGAGTTTTTTTCGTTTTGTTTAACGTTCAATTCAGCGCGTTTGATAGCTGATTTAATGTTTGCCAATGTTCTTACCTCCATATTTACTAACTATACCATTATATCTGAAAACTTATCTTTTGACAAGGGGAAATCATTTTTTTAAATAAATTTCATCAATTTCATGATTTTTTGACTTATGAAGAATGACTTCAGCCCGATTACGTGTAGGTTCTATATAGTTTTGAAGGTTAGTCAGATTAATACTAGTCCATACTTCATGAGCTAAATTTTTTACCTCACCTAAGGGTAGTTGAGCGAAACTATAATAGTAACTATCAGGGTCGTCTTGGGCCATACTAAGTAATTTAAGGAAACGATCCAAGTACCAGCTTTCGATATCTTCGACAGAAGCATCCACATAGATTGAAAAATCAAAGAAATCAGTGATATAAAGACGCTCATTTTGAGGGTTTTGGAAAACGTTGATTCCCTCCACAATGACAAAGTTGGCAGCTGCAACTCGTTGTTTCTCTCCAGGAACAATATCATAGATTTCATGAGAATAAACTGGAATATTAACATCCTCTCCGTTTTTTAGTTGGTCAAGGAAATTGATGAGAGCTTCCATGTCATAGCTTTCAGGAAAACCTTTGCGGTTTAAGATGCCTTGTTCAATTAAGGTCTCATTTGGGTATAGGAAACCATCAGTCGTCACTAGTTCCACACTAGCGCCTGGAACGATACGTGAAAGCAAGATTTGAAGAAGGCGACTGGTTGTAGACTTACCAACTGCAACACTGCCTGAGACACCAATGATAAAGGGTTGGTTTTTACTTTCTCGTTGGAGAAAGATACTTTTAGAGAAAGCTAAATCTTCTTTAGACCTCTTGTAGATTTGAATCAAGTTGGCAAGTGGTAAATAGATATCTGTTACGTCATCCAGGCTTACTTTGTCGTTAAAACTTTTGATAGAATCCAACTCTTCTTCGGTCAAAGGAGGAGTTTTTTTGCGATGTAAAGATTGCCAAGTTTTGCGGGTAATTTTTTCAAAATGTAAAAATTCATTAGTCATAATTTTTCCTCATTAACCCCCCTAGTATAACATATTTCTAATTTAAAGGGGGAATAAAAGATTTGAATCAGAGCGCTTTCTTTGTTAAAATAAAGCTAAGGAATACCAATAAAGGAGTGTGGGGTTATGGCAAAATTTTTAACTGATAAAAAATTGGCTGACTCTATTTTATTAGTCATCCTTTTATGGATATCGGCAATTTTATGGAACTTTGATATTTCTATTGGAAGATTTAATATCAACTGGCTCTATTTTGTATTTTTTAAGCTATTACCAGCTTTAGGCATTCTCTATATTTTCTTAGCATTTTTGTTAAAGAAATGGTGGCTGATATTGATTGGTCTAGCTTGTCTATTTTCATTTTTTATTAGTATGTTCCTAGGTTATCTCTTCTTAGGGCCTTAGTTGGTATAGACCGTGTAAACGATTTAAAATATCTAAATTTTATGGTAAAATAATCCTATGAGTAAAATGTATTATGCAGAAAACCCAGATGCAGCCCATGATGTTCATGAACTTAGAGTTGACCTACTTGGGCAAAAGATGACCTTTTTGACAGATGCTGGTGTCTTTAGTAAAAAAATGATTGATTTCGGAAGTCAGCTGTTGTTAAGATGTCTAGATGTCGAAAAAGGTGAGAAATCCTTGATGTAGGCTGTGGATATGGCCCTATAGGCTTGTCTTTGGTTAAAGCTTATGGTGCCCAAGCGACCATGGTGGATATCAATAATCGTGCACTGGATTTAGCCCAGCAAAATGCAGTAAAAAACAATGTTCAAGCGACAATCTTCCAGTCCAATATTTATGAGCATGTAGAAGGACAATTCGATCATGTCATTTCGAATCCGCCCATTCGTGCAGGCAAGCAAGTCGTTCATGAAATCATTGAAAAAAGCATTGATTATCTTGTAGACGGTGGTGATTTGACCATTGTTATCCAGAAAAAGCAAGGAGCTCCAAGTGCCAAAAACAAGATGGAAGAAGTCTTTGGTAATTGTGAGGTCGTAAAGAAAGACAAGGGATATTATATCCTTAGAAGTGTGAAAGAATGAGAGCGGTAGACCTAATCCAAAAAAAAAGAGACGGACAAGAACTGAGTTCGAATGAAATCAAGTGGTTGATTGAAGATTATGTTGCAGGAACAGTTCCTGACTACCAGATGTCAGCTTTTGCTATGGCTGTTTATTTTAAAGGCATGACCACTAGAGAGATTTCTGACCTAACAATGAATATGGTTAAGACAGGTCAGGAATTTGACTTATCTGCTATAAATGGTGTGAAGGTAGATAAACATTCTACAGGTGGCGTTGGTGATAAGGTTACCTTGATTTTAGCTCCCTTAGTTGCCAGTTTTGATGTCCCAGTAGCTAAGATGAGTGGTCGAGGTTTGGGACATACAGGTGGAACCATTGACAAATTAGAGTCCATCAGGGATTTCAAGTAGAACGCAGTCAGGATGACTTTATCAAACAGGTTCAGGATATTGGTGTCTCAGTCATTGGTCAGTCAGAACATTTAGTTAAGGCGGATAAACTTCTTTATGCCCTTCGTGATGTGACAGCAACAGTTGATACCATTCCTTTGATTGCCAGCTCTGTCATGAGTAAAAAGATTGCTGCTGGAGCTGATGCTATCTTACTGGATGTTACAGTCGGTGAAGGTGCCTTTATGAAGACAGTTGACGAGGCGCGTGAATTAGCTCAAACCATGGTAAATCTTGGTAAGGCTGTAGGTAGAAAAACTGTAGCAGTTATTACTGATATGAGTCAACCTTTAGGACGTGCCATTGGGAATCGCTTGGAAATTCTAGAAGCTCTGGAAATTCTTCAAGGTAAAGGACGCGAGGATATTAGCCACTTTATCTGTGAGTTAGCCCAGATTATGCTATCTTTGGCAAATGTTGAAAAAACTGTCGAGGAAGTGAAAGAACATCTTGAGAATGGCAAGGCTCTTAAAAAATTTGAAGAGATGGTTCTTGCTCAGGGTGGTGATTTAGAAGATCTCTATCGCCCTGTGAATGTTTCTCATGTTATAGAAATACCAGCACATGAGGAAGGTGTCATTGCAGAACTCCCAGCCATGGAATTTGGTCTCTATGCTATGAGATTAGGAGCTGGGCGAGCCGTGAAATCAGACCAACTTGACTATGAGACTGGCATTGTTTTCGACAAGAAAGTTGGAGATTCGGTCAAAAAAGGTGAAATTGTCGCAAAAGTATATGCAAATGGCAAAATTTCTCCGGAACTAGTTACAGATTTCCAAAAATATGTTAAAATTAAGGTAAGTGATGAAGCGATAACATTACGTGAAATCATTGAAATTATCTCCTAATTTAAGGAAAAAATGATATGAAATTAAATAAATACATTGATCATACGCTTTTGAAGCAAGATGCGACAGTAGAACAAATTGATTCTTTGTTATCTGAAGCAAGAGAGTATGATTTCGCCAGTGTCTGTGTGAATCCTTTCTGGGTTTCTTACGCACATTCTGGTCTTCAAGACACAGACGTTAAAGTCTGTACAGTTGTAGGTTTCCCTCTTGGAGCTACAACATCTGCAGTCAAGGCTTTTGAAACTAAAGAAGCCATCCAGAATGGAGCTGATGAGATTGATATGGTTATCAATGTTGGAGCGCTTAAGTCTGGGAATACTGACTTGGTCGAATCAGATATTCGAGCAGTTGTTGAGGCTAGCGGTGAAAAGCTCGTTAAGGTTATCATCGAAGCATGCTTACTTACGAATGATGAAAAAGTGTTGGCTTGCCAGTTGGCTCAGAAAGCTGGCGCAGACTTTGTCAAGACTTCTACAGGCTTCTCAACTGGTGGGGCAACTTTAGCAGATGTGAAGTTAATGCGTCAGACTGTTGGTCCTGATATGGGGGTCAAAGCAGCTGGTGGAGCTCGTTCTTATGCAGATGCTGTAGCTTTGTAGAAGCAGGTGCGACACGTATTGGAACTTCTGCTGGTGTAGCAATTTTAAAAGGAGAGTTAGCAGATGGCGACTACTGAGTTGATTGAATTAGCAATTGAAACTAGTAAAAACGCCTATGTGCCCTACTCACATTTCCCAATTGGTGCTGTTCTGGTTGCTAAGGATGGAAGTGTTTATACAGGATGCAATATTGAAAATGCTAGCTACCCCTTGACCAACTGTGGTGAGCGAACAGCTATTTTTAAGGCTGTTTCTGAAGGACAACGGGAATTTTCTGAATTGATTGTCTATGGTCAAACTGAAAAACCTATTTCTCCATGTGGAGCTTGTCGCCAAGTTATGGTCGAATTTTTTGAACAAGATCTAAATGTGACTTTAGTCGCTAAAGATAAATCGACGGTCGAGATGACGGTCGGGGAGTTACTTCCATACTCATTTACAGACTTGAAAATAGTCTGTGTCACTCTCTGAGTGACAAGGGTCCTTGTGGCCAATCAATCCATACTCGCAACATCGTTGCGCATCTAATTTAGGAGGTTCAGGAATGAACAAGAAACAATGGCTAGGCCTTGGTCTAGTTGCAGTAGCAGCATTAGGACTTGCTGCATGTGGTAATCGCTCTTCTCGTAACGCTGACTCAGCTTCAACTTCTGATGTGAAGACAAAAGCAGCTATCGTTACAGATACTGGTGGTGTTGATGATAAATCATTTAACCAATCAGCTTGGGAAGGTCTTCAAGCTTGGGGTAAAGAACACAACCTTTCAAAAACAATGGCTACACTTACTTCCAATCAACAAGTGAAGCTGACTATGCTAACCACTTGAACCAAGCAGCTGAAAGCTACAACTTGATCTTCGGTATTGGTTTTGCACTTAAAAATGCAGTTGCTGATGCTGCCAAAGAACATACAGATTTAAACTATGTTCTGATTGACGATGTGATTAAAGATCAAAAAAATGTTGTAAGTGCTACTTTTGCTGATAACGAAGCAGCATACCTTGCTGGGGTTGCAGCAGCTAAAACTACAAAAACAAAACAAGTTGGTTTTGTAGGTGGTATGGAATCTGAAGTTATCACTCGTTTTGAAGCTGGTTTCAAAGCAGGTGTAGCATCTGTTGACTCTTCTATCAAAGTACAAGTAGACTACGCAGGATCATTTGCGGACGCTGCTAAAGGTAAAACTATCGCAGCTGCTCAATATGCAGCTGGTGCAGACGTTGTTTACCAAGTAGCTGGTGGTACTGGTGCTGGTGTCTTCTCAGAAGCTAAATCTATCAACGAAAGCAAAAATGAAAACGAAAAAGTTTGGGTTATCGGTGTTGACCGTGACCAAGCAGAAGAAGGTAAATACACTTCTAAAGATGGTAAAGAAGCAAACTTTGTCCTTGCTTCAAGTTTGAAACAAGTTGGTACAGCTGTAAAAGACCTTGCTAACAAAGCTGAAAAAGGTGAATTCCCTGGCGGACAAGTCATCGTTTACTCTTTGAAAGATAAAGGTGTTGACTTGGCAGTAACTGGCCTTTCTGAAGAAGGTAAAAAAGCTGTTGAGGATGCAAAAGCTAAAATCCTTGATGGCAGCATTAAAGTTCCTGAAAAATAATTAAAGGAAGTCATTTCTTAGGAAGCGGCCATTGGCCGCTTCTTTAAGAATTGAGACGTTTTTGTCTCAATAGAGCTTGTTAAGTGATTTAGCAAGTTTTCTTGAAACAAAAACTCTGAAAGGAAGAGCACATGGCACACGAAAATGTCATTGAGATGCGTGAGATTACCAAGGTTTTTGGTGAATTTGTCGCTAACGATAAAATTAACCTTCAACTACGCAAGGGTGAAATTCATGCACTTTTAGGAGAAAACGGAGCTGGTAAGTCTACTCTGATGAACATGCTAGCAGGTCTTCTTGAACCAACTAGTGGTGAGATTGTGGTCAATGGTCAGGTTGTGAAACTAGACTCCCCATCTAAAGCTGCTAGTCTAGGAATTGGGATGGTTCACCAACACTTTATGTTGGTGGAGGCCTTTACTGTGGCTGAAAACATCATTTTAGGAAGTGAATTAACCAAAAATGGCGTTCTAGATATTGCGCGAGCTACTAAAGAAATCATGGACTTGTCAGAGCGCTATGGCTTGGCAGTTGATCCTTCAGCTAAAGTAGCCGATATCTCTGTAGGAGCTCAGCAACGTGTCGAGATTTTGAAGACACTCTATCGTGGTGCAGATATCCTCATCTTTGACGAGCCGACTGCCGTTTTAACACCGTCTGAAATTGATGAGTTAATGGCAATTATGAAGAACCTTGTAAAGGAAGGGAAGTCAATTATCCTAATCACCCACAAGTTGGATGAAATTCGTGCAGTTTCTGACCGTGTTACAGTCATTCGTCGTGGTAAATCCATCGAAACTGTCGAAATTGTCGGAGCGACTAATGCTGACTTGGCTGAGATGATGGTAGGACGTTCTGTTTCCTTTAAAACAGAGAAACAAGCTGCACAACTAAAGAAGTTGTCCTATCTATCAAAGACTTGGTAGTTAATGAAAACCGTGGAGTACCTGCAGTAAAAAATCTTTCTCTCGATATTCGAGCTGGTGAGATTGTTGGTATTGCCGGAATTGATGGGAATGGTCAGTCAGAATTGATTCAAGCCATCACCGGTCTTCGTAAAATTGAGTCTGGTAGTATCGAGTTGAAGGGACGTTCTATTTTAGGGCTCCATCCACGTCAGATTACAGAGATGAGTGTAGGGCATGTTCCAGAAGACCGTCATCGCGATGGTTTGGTTTTGGATATGATGATTTCAGAAAACATTGCTCTTCAAACCTACTATAAAGAACCTTTAAGTAAAAATGGTATTTTAAATTATAGCAATATCATCTCGCATGCTAAAAAACTCATGCAAGAATTTGATGTTCGTGCGGCTAGTGAAATTGTTCCTGCCTCAGCACTCTCAGGGGGTAATCAGCAAAAAGCGATTATCGCTCGCGAGATTAATCGCGACCCAGATCTCCTTATCGTCAGCCAACCAACTCGTGGTTTGGACGTCGGTGCTATTGAGTACATCCACAAACGCTTGATTGAAGCGCGTGATAACGGGAAAGCTGTCCTTGTTGTCAGCTTTGAACTAGATGAGATTTTAAATGTCTCAGACCGTATCGCTGTTATCCACGATGGTAAGATTCAAGGAATTGTAACACCAGAAACAACTAACAAGCAAGAACTTGGTGTCTTGATGGCTGGTGGAAACTTGGGAGAGGAGAAGAGTGATGTCTAAAAAATTACAACAAATTTCGGTTCCCTTGATTTCTGTCTTTCTGGGAATCTTACTCGGAGCCATTGTCATGTGGGTTTTTGGCTACGATGCCATCTGGGGTTATGAAGAATTGTTCTACACAGCCTTTGGTAGCCTCCGAGGAATTGGTGAAATCTTCCGTGCCATGGGTCCTTTAATCTTGATTGCCCTTGGATTTGCGGTAGCAAGTCGTGCAGGTTTCTTCAACGTTGGTCTTCCTGGGCAAGCCCTTGCCGGCTGGGTTTTTAGTGCTTGGTTTGCTCTTTCAAATCCAGACATGCCCCGTCCCTTGATGATTATTTGTACAATTCTTATCGCCTTAGTTGCTGGTGGGATTGTCGGAGCTATTCCAGGAGTTTTAAGAGCTTATCTAGGAACATCTGAAGTTATCGTAACTATCATGATGAACTATATCGTTCTCTACGTGGGGAATGCTTTTATTCACTTGTTTCCTAAAGAAATCATGCAGAGTACAGATTCATCCATCCGTGTAGGAGCTAATGCTACCTACCAGACACCTTGGTTGGCTGAACTGACTGGTAATTCCCGGATGAACATTGGTATTTTCTTTGCTATCATAGCTGTTGGACTTATCTGGTTCTTGCTCAAGAAAACAACTCTTGGTTTTGAAATTCGTGCTGTTGGATTAAACCCAAATGCTTCTGAATATGCAGGTATTTCTGCAAAACGTACCATTATCCTATCAATGATTATCTCTGGAGCTTTAGCTGGTCTTGGTGGAGCAGTAGAAGGCCTTGGTACTTTCCAAAATGTTTACGTTCAAGGTTCATCGTTAGCAGTCGGATTTAACGGTATGGCAGTTAGCTTGCTTGCTTCAAACTCACCAATTGGAATCCTCTTTGCAGCCTTCTTGTTTGCTGTGCTTCAAGTCGGTGCTCCAGGTATGAATGCGGCACAAGTTCCTTCTGAACTTGTAAGTATCGTAACAGCCTCAATTATCTTCTTTGTCAGCGTTCACTATATCATCGAGCGCTTTGTCAAAACAAAAAAACAAGCAAAAGGAGGTAAGTAAGGATGTCAATTACAACAATGTTAACCCTAATGGTTTCGTCTATGTTGATTTATTCAGCTCCCCTCATTTTCACAAGTATCGGAGGTGTTTTCTCCGAACGTGGTGGAGTAGTTAACGTTGGACTAGAAGGAATCATGGTCATGGGTGCCTTTTCTGGAGTTGTCTTTAACCTTGAATTCGCTCAAGATTTAGGTGCTGCGACACCTTGGCTAGCACTCTTAGTTGGTGGGCTTATTGGAGCTCTGTTTTCTGTCATTCACGCAGTCGCGACAGTACATTTCCGTGCAGATCACGTGGTTAGTGGTACAGTTCTCAACTTGATGGCCCCTGCCTTAGCTGTTTTCTTGGTTAAGGTACTTTATAACAAAGGTCAAACAGATAACCTATCGCAAACCTTTGGACGTTTTGATTTTCCAGTTTTGGCCAATATCCCAATCATTGGAGATATCTTCTTCAAGTCAACAAGTTTACTTGGTTACCTTGCGATTGCCTTCTCATTCTTGGCTTGGTTTGTTCTCTTCAAGACACGCTTTGGTCTTCGCCTTCGTTCTGTTGGAGAGCATCCACAAGCGGCGGATACCTTGGGGATCAACGTTTACAAGATGAGATACCTTGGAGTCATCATTTCCGGTTTCCTTGGAGGAATTGGTGGAGCCCTTTATGCTCAATCAATCTCAGTTAACTTCTCAGTGACAACAATCATCGGTCCAGGATTCATTGCTCTTGCAGCCATGATTTTCGGGAAATGGAATCCGGTTGGAGCTATGCTTTCAAGTCTATTCTTGGACTATCACAAAGTTTAGCAGTTATCGGATCACAACTTCCTTTCTTGCAAGGTGTACCTACAGTATTCTTGCAAATTGCACCATATCTATTGACAATCGTTGTTCTAGCAGTCTTCTTTGGTAAAGCAGTTGCTCCAAAGGCTGACGGAATCAACTATATCAAATCAAAATAAACAAAAAAACGTCAGTTTCAACTGGCGTTTTTCTATTTTTTAGGATTTTGATGAGTTAGATTTAAACCCCAAGGAACTAGGTTCTCAGTTTTGTTTTGAATACGACGGATATTATCTTTATGTCGTATAATTACAATACCAGCGAGTGCTATAATAATAACAGTGAAGAGGGGGTCATAACTATTTAGAATAAAACCGAATAGTGGAAAAACTAGAGCTCCAAATACTGCAGCAAGAGCAGCTGTAACACTTGAGAGGGAAATCATGCTTCCAAGATAGAGGGTTGCAAAGAAAATGATTGCTAAATATAAGCAAAAGAGAGGAGCAAAGCCAAAGATTACACCTGCGCTAGTTGCTACTGCCTTGCCACCTTTGAATCCTGCAAAAATCGGAAACGTATGCCCAATTACAGCTACCAGACCAAATAGCAATGGTGAAATTCCTTGAATCTGAAATAGAATAGGAAGCAAAGTAGCAAGACTACCTTTGAAGAAGTCGATTGCAAAGGTTGCCATTCCGGCTTTTTTACCTAGAATGCGGAAGGTATTGGTTGTACCTGTATTTCCAGAACCATGTTCACGGATATTAATGTTAAAGAAAGCTTGCCCAATCCAAAGCCCTGAAGGGATGGAGCCTAGTAAATAGGCTATAATTAATAATACTATTGTCATCATGCTCCTATTATACCATGAAATAGGATAGAATCGTAAGGAATCTTGTCTTGAATTGTGACATCTGAAATCTTGTTATAGAAAGATTTGACAATAGGGAACTACAATTAGAAAAATTTTGCAAAATCCCTAGAAAACCTGTAAAATAGTAAAGATGAACGAATAGGAGGTTCCTTGTGTCAAAAAAGGAAATCAATATTAACAATTATAATGATGACGCCATTCAGGTGCTAGAAGGGTTGGATGCGGTCCGTAAACGTCCAGGGATGTATATCGGATCGACTGACGGTGCTGGTCTCCACCACCTTGTATGGGAAATCGTCGATAATGCTGTCGATGAGGCCTTGTCTGGATTTGGTGACCGGATCGATGTGACCATTAATAAGGACGGAAGTTTGACAGTTCAAGACCACGGACGTGGAATGCCGACTGGAATGCACGCTATGGGAATTCCTACGGTTGAGGTTATCTTTACCATCCTTCACGCCGGAGGAAAATTCGGTCAGGGTGGTTATAAGACATCAGGAGGTCTCCACGGGGTTGGATCTTCTGTCGTCAATGCCCTCTCTAGTTGGCTCGAAGTAGAAATTACACGTGATGGGGCTGTTTACAAACAACGCTTTGAAAATGGTGGGAAGCCAGTAACAACTCTTGAAAAGGTTGGAACTGCACCTAAGTCTAAAACAGGTACCAAAGTGACCTTCATGCCGGATGCCAGTATCTTTTCTACGACAGATTTTAAGTACAATACCATTTCAGAGCGTCTCAATGAGTCAGCTTTTCTATTGAAGAATGTAACCTTGTCATTAACGGACAAGCGAACAGATGAAGCAATCGAGTTCCATTATGAGAACGGGGTACAGGACTTTGTTTCTTACCTCAACGAAGACAAGGAAACATTGACACCAGTCCTTTACTTTGAAGGGGAAGACAATGGTTTTCAAGTAGAAGTAGCTCTCCAGTATAATGATGGCTTTTCAGATAACATCTTATCCTTTGTCAATAACGTCCGTACCAAAGACGGTGGAACGCATGAGACAGGACTCAAGTCAGCCATTACCAAGGTTATGAATGACTATGCACGTAAGACGGGGCTTCTCAAGGAAAAAGATAAAAATCTTGAAGGATCCGATTATCGTGAAGGGTTAGCGGCTGTTCTTTCTATCCTAGTTCCTGAAGAACATCTTCAGTTTGAAGGACAGACTAAGGACAAACTTGGAAGTCCGCTAGCTCGTCCCGTTGTAGATGGGATTGTAGCTGATAAGTTGACCTTCTTCCTCATGGAAAATGGGGAGTTGGCTTCAAATTTGATTCGTAAGGCTATCAAGGCGCGTGATGCCCGTGAAGCAGCACGTAAAGCGCGTGATGAGAGTCGCAATGGCAAGAAAAACAAAAAAGACAAGGGCTTACTTTCTGGTAAATTAACCCCAGCCCAGTCTAAAAATCCAGCTAAGAACGAACTCTATCTGGTCGAGGGGGACTCTGCCGGCGGATCTGCAAAACAAGGACGTGATCGTAAGTTCCAGGCTATTTTGCCTCTTCGTGGTAAGGTCATCAATACAGCCAAGGCCAAGATGGCAGATATCCTGAAAAACGAAGAAATCAACACCATGATTTATACCATCGGAGCTGGTGTGGGGGCAGACTTCTCCCTTGAAGATGCTAACTATGACAAGATTATTATCATGACCGATGCGGACACCGATGGTGCCCACATTCAAACCCTTCTCCTAACCTTCTTTATCGCTACATGCGTCCACTAGTCGAGGCAGGTCATGTCTATATCGCCCTTCCGCCTCTTTACAAGATGTCCAAAGGTAAAGGAAAGAAAGAAGAAGTGGCCTATGCTTGGACGGATGGAGAACTGGAAGAACTCCGCAAGCAGTTTGGCAAAGGAGCCACCCTCCAACGCTACAAGGGGCTTGGTGAGATGAATGCCGATCAACTTTGGGAAACAACCATGAATCCAGAAACCCGCACTCTTATCCGTGTTACAATCGAAGATCTAGCACGCGCTGAACGCCGCGTAAACGTCCTCATGGGAGACAAGGTCGAACCACGCCGCAAGTGGATTGAAGATAATGTCAAGTTTACGCTGGAAGAAGCGACTGTGTTTTAAAAACTATCAAAAAATACAAATGGAGGACAAAATATGTCTGAAAATCTAAGTGAAGAGCAAGTAAAAGAAGCCCTTGAAAGTGGTTATGCGCAATCTGAAGCATTATTAAATGATAAAGACGAATTAGATAATTTTTTGTACCGTTTGGAGCAAAAAATTAACGATATGCCATTTGTTGGAAAGAAATTTTCGATGATCCCAGTCATGATTTCTTTAGTGAAAAATTATGTTCAAGGGAAGTATACCACAGTTCCCTATGGGACAATATTAGCTGTTTTGAGTGCACTTGTTTATTTCCTTTCTCCCATTGATATTATTCCAGATTTCATTCCCCTAGCAGGTTACTTAGATGACATGGCGGTTCTAGGACTTTGTATGAATATGGTCAGCATTGATATCGAACTTATGAAAAATGGCGTCAAGCTCAAGGATTGATTTAGACTAATCGTTCACTGTTTTTATAAGAAGGGTAAAATTATGTTCAGTATATTGTTTGATTCTCCTTTTCTCTTTGTAGTCTTAGCTTTAGGCGCGATTATGTTTGCAATTGCCAAGCAAGAGAAACCAGAGCAAAGCCGTTATCTAAACTTTTTATTATTGACCCTAGTGACTTTTGGTGTGATACTATTTGATAATCCATTTAAATCATATCTTTATGCAGGATTGCTATTCTATGTTTATGTTGTCTATATTTTCATACCTACCAGTCTAGTTTTTGGTTTTATTTCTATTTATAAAAGCAAAAGACATCTACAATATTACCCTAGTAACTATTCAAAAATTCTAAAAACCAATGCATGGATCTTGATGATTTTATCAATCGTGAATCTTTTAATGCTACTGATGCAATCAGAAATAGGAATTATTATTTTGGTACCAATTGTCGGCATCAGTTCGATTATTCAATTTATCTATGGAGAACTTGAAAGAAAAAGAGTGCAGAATCTTCTACAACAAAAGCAAGAAGATGTTCCTATCCCTGACTCAATTTTAAACGACGGTGACATAGATGAGAACTGATAAGGAAATGCTTGAGCTAATTTTAAGAACAGCTAAAACTTTAAAAGTCGATGCTGTTGCTTTATCGGGTTCTAGAACAAATGACCAAGCTCCAAAAGATGAATTTCAAGACTACGACGTAGCCTATGTCGTAGAGAATCTGGAAGAGCTAATTTCAGATTTATCATGGATAGATCAGTTTGGCAAACGTATTATTGAGCAAGAAGTCATTCTTGGTCACCGTCGTCTTTATCTCCTGCTTTTTGAAGATGGAAATCGAATTGATCTAACTCTCTGCCCAAAAGAACACATGAAAGAGTGGGTGGATAGCGAGGCAGGATTCACAGTTTTATTAGACGAGAAGGGCTTGTTTGACTCCTATTCTCCAAATCCTCAGCGCTACTGGACAAGTCCAGCTACTGAGAAGGATTTTAAAAAAGCCTGTAATGAATTTTGGTGGGTGTCAGCTTACGTGGTTAAAGGGATTTGTCGCAAACAAGTCATCTATGCGACCGACTGAGCTCAAGGGCAAGGCTCCAAGCCAGAATAAGACCGTCCGCCTCAAGTTGCAGGAAATCTATGATTTCCTTGTGGACTTTACTGCCATCGGTGCTTATGCTTATCCCGAAAGAACTCACAAGGTCAATCTTCGCGACCCCCTCAACACCATCCGTAGTCGCTATAAAAAATGCAAGCCAGCTAAGAATGCGAGGGAAGAAGCGACGGATAGCAACTAGAATATAACTAAATTTGAGTTGAAAAATTGTTAGTGGTCGCATCGGATTTGAAAGGAGTAGAGAATGATAATCAGACCTGCAAGCACAAATGATTGTCAAGCTATTTATGCCCTTTATCAAAATGAAAAATGGATTTCTTTTACAGAGGAAAAAGTGACATCATTATTTTCAACAAATCTGTCCCATTACTTGGTAGTTGAAGAGAACCAGAAAATCCTTGGTTTTGCTCGCTACTTGACAGATGAAGTCATGACGACCTTTTTAGCTGAGATTATCATTGATAAAGCCTATCGCGGAAAAGGATTGGGACGGCGATTGATCGCTGAAATTCATCAAAAACATCCTTTGACTCGCATTGAATTAATATCAGAAGCGGATGGATTTTATCAGACAGTAGGTTTTAAACCTGTGGGAACAGGGCTTAGAAAATCTATCTAAATGAAAAGAGCTGTATTTATGACGCTTGACAATAAACTTGGTCTGATGGATTCGCTTGAACTAGCCAAGATGGAAGAAAGAATCATCAAAACCCGAGCGAAAGAGCTTTTTAAAAAGCAGCCTCTGGACGATAAAGCAGCTGGCACCTATGCGACTCTGGCCGTTATTCATGGCTTCTTATTTGAAGAAATCTATGACTTCGCCGGCCAGATTCGGACAGTCAATTTCGCCAAAGGGAATGTTCGCTTTGCGCCTGTCATGTATCTAGCACTTCCTTGGAAAATATTGACAGGATGCCTTAGTAGACCTTTGAGCAGATTGTCGAAAAGTACCTTGAGCTAAATATCGCCCACCCTTTTTGAGAAGGGAACGGAAGAAATATGAGGCTCTGGATGGATCATCTCCTCAAGGCTGAGCTGGGGCAAGTCGTGGACTGGTCTCACGTGGACAAGGAAGATTACCTCCTAGCCACGAAGCGTAGCGCGGTATCGACTGGCGAACTCAAGTATCTCCTCCTCAATAATCTGATGGATGACCTCACTCAGGCCAGTTTCTTTAAGGGTGTGGATGCTTCATATTATTACGAAGGGTATAACCTTTACCAGACAGGGGAGTTATAGTATAGAAACTATTCACCAAAAGAAGAATCAGATAACGAGTATCCGAGAAAACGAGAAGGTATTGATATGAGAACAGAAACAGAAATGCTTGATGTAATTTTACAGACTGCCAAAACTTTACAAGTTAAAGCTGTCGCTATGTCTGGTTCACGAACTGATACAAAAGCGCCAAAAGATGAGTTTCAGGATTACGACGTGGTTTATATCGTGGACGACTTAGATAATTTGACGAGTGACCTTGCTTGGTTGGACCAGTTTGGCACACCTATCATTGAGCAACATAATATCCTAGGCAACCGTCGTCTCTATCTCATGCTATTTGAAGATGGCAATCGGATTGATTTAACCCTCTGCCCCAAAGACCACATTCAAGAGTGGGTAGAAAGTGAAGCGGATTTCACGGTGCTAGAGGATCCTAAGGGCTTGTTTGTGCCTCATTCTCCCAGTCCAGAGCGCTTCTGGACAAGTCCAGCTAGTGAGACGGATTTTGAAAAAACTTGCAATGAATTTGGTGGGTATCAGCCTACGTGGTCAAAGGTATTTGTCGTAAGCAAGTCGTCTATTCGACTGACCATCTCTACGGTATTTGCCAACATGAACTCTTGAAGGTCTTGGCTTGGAAGGTCGCAAGTGATAAGGGAAAGATCGATATCGGCAAGAACTACAAGTACCTCTTTAACTATTTGCCTTCTGAGAAGGAAAAGGAATTCTCTGCTCTCCTTGATTTTTCAAGTATAGAGAAAATCATTCAGTCTTTATTAGCTACTATGAGTCTCTATCATAGAGAAGCGCAAGATTTAGCCAAGAAGACGGGCTTCGACTATGATAAGGAAGTGGCTGAGAAGATGATTGAGTATGCTGAGGAAAAACTTCTAAATCACTTAGAAAATAAAGAACACAAATTATAATTTTAAACAACAGAAAGGGTCGTTTGGTTATTTATAGTGACTGAAATCCTTTTCTATAAAATCTACTCAACATTTTTTGAAAGGAGTTGAACACGCCCTAAATACTGTGTGAAAACTCCTGACGCATCTTTTAAAACGTATTTTAAACTACAGAAAGGATAGTTTGGTTACTAGAGGTAACTGAACACGGGACTAATTTCTTATGAAAAAAGATAAATCGTCTAGGATTCATCGAACCCTGCATCGATTTCCTATTTTTCTACAGAAATTTTCGGCAGGCCGAAACGTCCCTTTGTATCTTATATGAGTAATATCCAAAATATGTCCTTGGAGGACATCATGGGAGAGCGCTTTGGTCGCTACTCCAAATACATCATTCAAGACCGAGCTTTGCCAGACATTAGGGATGGATTGAAGCCGGTTCAACGCCGTATTCTTTATTCGATGAATAAGGATGGCAATACTTTTGATAAGAGCTACCGTAAGTCGGCCAAGTCTGTCGGGAACATCATGGGTAATTTCCACCCACACGGAGATTCTTCTATCTATGATGCCATGGTCCGTATGTCTCAGGACTGGAAAAACCGTGAGATTTTAGTTGAAATGCACGGTAACAATGGTTCTATGGACGGAGATCCACCTGCGGCTATGCGTTATACGGAAGCTCGTTTATCAGAGATTGCTGGTTATCTTCTTCAAGATATCGATAAAAAGACAGTTCCCTTTGCTTGGAACTTTGACGATACCGAGAAAGAGCCAACTGTCTTACCAGCAGCCTTTCCAAACCTTTTAGTCAATGGTTCAACAGGTATTTCAGCTGGTTATGCCACAGATATTCCACCGCATAATTTGGCTGAAGTTATCGATGCGACAGTCTACATGATTGATCACCCAACTGCTAAGGTCGATAAGTTGATGGAATTCTTGCCTGGGCCAGACTTCCTACTGGAGCTATCATCCAAGGTCGTGACGAGATCAAAAAGGCCTATGAAACTGGTAAGGGGCGCGTGGTTGTTCGTTCCAAGACTGAAATTGAGAAGCTAAAAGGTGGTAAGGAACAAATCGTTATCACTGAGATTCCCTATGAGATTAATAAGGCTAACTTAGTCAAAAAAATTGATGAAGTCCGTGTCAATAACAAGGTGGCAGGTATTGCTGAGGTTCGAGATGAGTCTGACCGTGACGGTCTTCGCATTGCTATCGAACTCAAGAAAGATGCGAACACTGAGCTTGTTCTCAACTACCTTTTCAAGTATACTGACTTGCAAATCAACTACAACTTTAACATGGTTGCGATTGACAATTTCACCCCTCGTCAGGTTGGAATTGTGCCTATCTTATCTAGCTATATTGCCCACCGTCGTGAGGTCATCTTGGCACGTTCTCGCTTTGACAAGGAAAAGGCTGAAAAACGTCTCCATATCGTGGAAGGTTTGATTCGTGTCATCTCTATTTTAGATGAAGTCATTGCTCTTATCCGTGCTTCTGAGAATAAGGCTGATGCCAAGGAAAACCTCAAGGTCAGTTATGATTTTACTGAAGAGCAGGCTGAAGCTATTGTTACCTTGCAACTATACCGTTTGACCAATACAGACGTAGTTGTCTTGCAGGAAGAAGAAGCAGAACTTCGCGAAAAAATTGCTATGCTGGCGGCTATCATTGGTGACGAACGGACTATGTACAATCTCATGAAAAAAGAACTTCGTGAGGTCAAGAGACAGTTTGCGACACCTCGTTTGAGTTCTTTAGAAGATACAGCAAAAGTGATCGAGATTGATACAGCTAGCCTTATCGCAGAGGAAGATACCTATGTTAGCGTGACGAAGGCTGGCTATATCAAGCGTACTAGCCCTCGTTCTTTCTCAGCTTCAACGTTAGAGGAAATTGGTAAACGGGATGATGACCGATTGCTATTTATCCAATCTGTTAAGACTACTCAACATCTCTTAATCTTTACAACACTAGGAAATGTTATCTACCGTCCTGTCCATGAATTAGCAGATATTCGTTGGAAGGATATTGGGGAACACTTGAGCCAAACGATTACAAACTTTGAAACCAATGAAGAAGTGCTATACGTAGAAGTTGTGGATCGGTTTGATGATGCGACGACCTACTTTGCAGCAACTCGACTTGGACAGATTAAGCGTGTCGAACGAAAAGAATTCTCTCCATGGAGAACCTATCGTTCTAAATCTGTCAAGTATGCCAAGTTGAAAGATGAGAATGACCAGATTGTAACAGTAGCTCCGATTAAATTGGATGATGTTTTGTTGATTAGTAAAAATGGATATGCCCTTCGCTTTAATATCGAAGAGGTTCCAGTTGTTGGAGCCAAGGCTGCAGGTGTCAAAGCTATGAATCTGAAAGCAGATGATGAGCTTCAAGCTGCCTTTATCTGCAATACTTCATCCTTCTATCTGTTAACGCAACGTGGAAGCTTGAAACGTGTATCAACAGAGGAAATTCCAGCAACCAGTCGTGCTAAGCGTGGTCTTCAAGTTCTGAGAGAATTGAAGAGTAAACCACATCGCGTCTTCTTAGCCGGTGCTGTCTCAGAACAAGGATTTATCGGAGATCTCTTTAGTACAGAAGTAGAAGATGGCGAACAAACTCTTGTTATCCAATCAAATAATGGAACGATTTACGAAGCAATTCTGCAAGATTTGAATCTATCAGAGCGCACAAGTAATGGAAGCTTTATCTCAGATACTATTTCAGACGAGGAAGTTTCGATGCCTACCTCAAAGAAGTCTTTAAAGAAAGTTAAGAAGAAAATCAGTCCAAGTGACTGATTTCTTTTTTGATAAATTTTCTGAAAATTACAAATAATACTTGAAATTTCAAAAGAAAAGTGTAGAATAGAACACATAGTTTTGATTAGAATAAAGGAGAAAAATATGACAGTTGCAATTGATTGGGAAAATCTCGGTTTTGCCTATATGAAATTACCTTATCGTTACATTGCTCATTTTCAAAATGGACAATGGAATCAGGGAGAATTAACAGAAGATGCAACCTTGCATATTTCAGAATCATCTCCAAGCCTTCACTATGGACAGCAAGCATTTGAAGGATTGAAAGCCTATCGTACAAAGGATGGCAGTATTCAACTCTTCCGTCCAGATGAAAATGCTAAACGACTCCAACGTACCTGCGACCGTCTCTTGATGCCCCAAGTGCCAACAGAAATGTTTGTAGAGGCTTGTAAGTCAGTAGTTCGAGCTAATGAAGAATACGTACCACCTTATGGAACTGGTGGAACCCTTTATCTTCGTCCACTTTTAATTGGTGTGGGAGATATCATTGGGGTAAAACCTGCTGAGGAGTATATTTTTACCATCTTTGCTATGCCAGTTGGAAACTACTTTAAGGGTGGGTTGACACCGACGAATTTTTTGATTCAAGACGAATATGACCGTGCGGCTCCGAATGGAACAGGAGCTGCCAAGGTCGGTGGTAACTATGCAGCTAGTCTTTTGCCAGGAAAAATGGCTAAATCCCGTCATTTCTCAGACGTTATTTATCTTGACCCATCAACCCACACCAAGATAGAAGAGGTCGGGTCAGCAAATTTCTTTGGGATTACAGCTGATAATGAGTTTGTAACGCCATTGAGTCCATCAATCTTGCCATCTATTACCAAGTACTCATTGCTTTACTTGGCAGAGCATCGTTTGGGCATGACACCTGTTGAGGGAGATGTGCCAATTGATAACTTGGATCGATTTGTAGAAGCAGGTGCCTGTGGTACTGCAGCCGTTATTTCACCTATTGGTGGAATTCAGCACGGAGATAAACTTCATGTCTTTTACAGTGAGACAGAAGTCGGACCAGTAACTCGTAGATTATACGATGAATTGACAGGTATCCAATTTGGTGACGTTGAAGCACCCGAAGGATGGATTGTAAAAGTTGACTAAAAGACTAAAAATGTAAGAAACTCTATAGCAGTTGTAACGGCTGATATGGAGTTTTTTCTTGCTAGATTAGGGAATTTCTTGTAAAATAGAAACCATGAAAAGAGGTATAGAATGAGCAAAAAAGACAAAAAAATTGAAATTCAATTATCAGATGCAACTGTATTAGTTGGGAAAGAAAAATATGATGGCTACACGTTAACTATTGGGAAAAAGATTATTGGTGAAATTGCCGAATTAGACAACCAATTTGCCATCATCAAGAATGGGAATGTGGATGCTTTCTATAAGAAACTTGACCAAGCTGTTGAAGTATTGATTGAAAACTACAATTTAGCAAAATAGTGCTTGTTTTTTGTAAATTTTCATGATATAATAAACTTTGTTGATTGTCGGAGAGATAGCGAAGAGGCTAAACGCGGCGGACTGTAAATCCGCTCCTTCGGGTTCGGGGGTTCGAATCCCTCTCTCTCCATATCACTGTTGGGGTATAGCCAAGCGGTAAGGCAAGGGACTTTGACTCCCTCATGCGTTGGTTCGAATCCAGCTACCCCAGTTCTTAGGTAATAAATTCAAGATTAAAGGGAAAATATCTTAGGGTATTTTATTTTTATAATTGAAAGACGTGAACGATATAAACATGTCCTTGCGGGTGCTTAGGAAAAAAATTATAAGTATGTCAAGCTCTAGAAAGGCTTGATTGTTGGAGGATTTTTTAGATGAACGAATTTGAAGATTTGCTAAATAGCGTTAGCCAAGTTGAACCTGGTGATGTTGTTAGTGCTGAAGTATTGACAGTAGATGCTACTCAAGCTAACGTTGCAATCTCTGGAACTGGTGTTGAAGGTGTCTTGACTCTTCGCGAATTGACAAACGATCGCGATGCAGATATCAATGACTTTGTAAAGTAGGTGAAGTATTGGATGTTCTTGTACTTCGTCAAGTAGTTGGTAAAGATACTGATACAGTAACATACCTTGTATCTAAAAAACGCCTTGAAGCTCGCAAAGCATGGGACAAACTTGTAGGACGCGAAGAAGAAGTTGTTACAGTTAAAGGAACTCGCGCTGTTAAAGGTGGACTTTCAGTAGAATTTGAAGGTGTACGTGGATTTATCCCAGCTTCAATGTTAGACACTCGTTTCGTACGTAACACTGAGCGTTTTGTAGGCCAAGAATTTGAAGCTAAAATCAAAGAAGTTGATGCTAAAGAAAACCGCTTCATCCTTTCACGTCGTGAAGTTGTTGAAGCAGCTACAGCAGCAGCTCGTGCTGAAGTATTTGGTAAATTAGCTGTTGGTGATGTTGTAACTGGTAAAGTTGCACGTATCACAAGCTTCGGTGCATTTATCGACCTTGGTGGTGTTGATGGATTGGTTCACTTGACTGAATTGTCACACGAACGCAACGTTTCACCAAATCAGTTGTAACTGTTGGTGAAGAAGTAGAAGTTAAAATTCTTGATCTTAACGAAGAAGAAGGACGTGTGTCACTTTCACTTAAAGCTACAACACCTGGACCATGGGATGGTGTTGAGCAAAAATTGGCTAAAGGTGATGTTGTAGAAGGAACAGTTAAACGTTTGACTGACTTCGGTGCATTTGTTGAAGTATTGCCAGGTATCGATGGACTTGTTCACGTATCACAAATTTCACACAAACGTATTGAAAATCCAAAAGAAGCTCTTACTGTTGGTCAAGAAGTTACTGTTAAAGTCCTTGATGTTAACGCTGATTCAGAACGTGTATCACTTTCTATTAAAGCTCTTGAAGAACGTCCAGCTCAAGAAGAAGGACAAAAAGAAGAAAAACGCGCTCCTCGTCCACGTCGTCCAAAACGTCAAGAAAAACGTGACTTTGAACTTCCTGAAACTCAAACAGGATTCTCAATGGCTGACTTGTTCGGAGACATCGAACTTTAATTCATTCGAATTTAAACAAAATCCTTTGTTTTTAAAACAAGGGATTTTTCTTTTTTCTACTAGTATTTTTTGATATAATGGACTTATGTTATATTCAGAAAAAGAATCACTTTATAAAACCGTCAATGAACAGCTCTCTTTTCTCTTAGAAGGAGAGCCAAATGTTTTAGCCAATCTATCAAATGCAAGTGCCCTTCTAAAATCAACTTTTCCCAATACTGTCTTTGTAGGTTTCTACTTGTTTGATGGGACTGAGTTAATCTTAGGTCCCTTTCAAGGCGGAGTTTCTTGTGTCAGAATCGCTCTTGGAAAAGGTGTCTGTGGAGAATCTGCAGCTAGTCTTCAAACAGTCATTGTTGGGGATGTAAAATCTTACCCTAATTACATTTCCTGTGATAGTAGTGCCAGAAGTGAAATTGTCCTACCAATTGTAAAAAATAACAAGTTGCTAGGAGTTTTAGATTTGGATTCATCAAGAGTGGATGATTATGATGAAATTGACAGAAAGTATCTAGAAGAGTTTCTTGTTATTTTGTTAGAGAAAACTAAATGGAACTTTTCAATGTTTGAGGAGAAAGCATAATGTATCAGGCCCTTTATCGAAAATATAGAAGCCAAACCTTTTCACAGTTAGTTGGTCAGGAAGTGGTTGCCAAAACTCTCAAACATGCTGTTGAACAGGAGAAAATCAGTCACGCCTATCTCTTTTCAGGTCCTCGTGGAACTGGGAAGACTAGTGTGGCTAAAATCTTTGCCAAGGCTATGAACTGTCCTAATCAAGTAGCTGGGGAACCATGTAACAACTGTTATATTTGTCAGGCTGTGACTGATGGTAGTTTGGAAGATGTTATTGAAATGGATGCCGCTTCAAACAATGGGGTCGATGAAATTCGTGACATCCGTGATAAGTCAACCTATGCTCCAAGTGTAGCCCGCTATAAGGTCTATATCATTGATGAGGTTCACATGCTCTCGACAGGTGCTTTCAATGCCCTTTTAAAAACTTTGGAAGAACCAACTCCAAATGTAGTCTTTATCCTTGCTACGACAGAGCTTCATAAAATTCCTGCTACTATTTTGTCACGGGTTCAACGCTTTGAGTTTAAATCCATTAAGACTCAAGATATTCGAGATCATATCTTCCAGATTCTAGAAAAAGAAGGGATTGATTACGAGAATGAAGCTGTCGAAATTATTTCTAGACGGGCTGAGGGCGGGATGCGAGATGCTTTATCTATTCTAGATCAGGCCTTGAGTTTAACTCAAGAAGGGGCTCTAACAACAGCTGTTTCTGAGGAAATTACGGGGACTATTAGTCTTGCTGCCTTGGATCATTACGTGGCTGCTTTGGCTCAAAAAGATGCAACTAGCGCTTTAGATAATCTCAATCTTATCTTCGATAATGGAAAGAGTATGACACGTTTTGTGACAGATTTGTTGCAGTATTTACGTGATATCTTGATTGTCCAAACTGGCGGTGAAAATACCCATTATAGCGAGATTTTCAAGGAAAACTTAAGCCTGTCTCAGGATATGTTGTTTGAGATGATTAGTATTGCGACTAAAAGTTTATCAGATATAAAGGCAAGTTTACAACCCAAGATTTATGCTGAAATGATGACCATTCGCCTAGCAGAACTTGAGGTTAAACCAGCTTTATCAGGTCAAGTAGCTGATGAATTAGCTTCACTAAGGGATGAAGTGGCACGCCTCAAACAGGCTCTTGCAAGTGCTGGGTCTAATCCTAAGCCAACTGCACCTGTGGTAAGTCGTCCTTCGAACAATAAATCCGTTTATCGGGTTGACCGTAACAAGGTTTACTCAATTCTTCAAGAAGCAGTAGAAAATCCAGATTTAGCCCGTCAAAACTTAATTCGTCTTCAAAATGCCTGGGGCGAAGTTATTGAAAGCCTATCGGGACCAGACAAGGCACTTTTAGCTGGTTCAAATCCTGTAGCAGCCAATGAACATCATGCTATTCTTGCCTTTGAATCAAACTTCAATGCCGGCCAAACCATGAAACGAGATAATTTGAATCTAATGTTTGGCAATATTCTTAGTCAAGCAGCTGGCTTTCTCCAGAAATTTTAGCTATTTCTCAGGAAGAATGGCTAGAAGTTCGTGCAGATTTTTCTGCTAAAACTAAATCTTCCCAAGGTCAGGTTGTTAAAGAAGAAGCAGAAGAGTCTATTATGCCTCAAGGATTTGAATTCTTAGCAGATAAAGTGATTATATCTGAAGACTAAAGAGAATGTATCGTTAATATGAACAGAAAACAATTTATCATCATGGCCTTATTTACAGCGGCTGAGACCTATTATTTCAATGAAGCAATCATGTCTCAGCACTATATTATGGCCTTGCTCTGGGCTGTTTTAATCCTGAGGAATTTTCGTGTCTCCTACATTATGGGAAAAATTGTAAGCGCCATAGAGGACCATTTTAAAGGGAGGAAGTAAGCCCTAGCTTCTAGACAAAATAAAAGCCTTTCAGGCTTTTTTTTGCTATACTAGTAAGAGTATACATACATTAAGAAAGGAATTAAGATGTCAGTAATTGAGATTAAAGATCTTCATGTTGAAATTGAAGGTAAGGAAATTTTGAAGGGGGTTAATTTAACCCTCAAAACAGGAGAGATTGCAGCTATCATGGGACCAAATGGTACTGGTAAATCAACTCTTTCAGCAGCCATTATGGGAAACCCTAACTATGAAGTTACAAAAGGTGAAGTATTGTTTGATGGCGTAAATATCCTTGAGTTGGAAGTCGATGAACGTGCTCGTATGGGGCTTTTCCTAGCTATGCAATACCCATCAGAAATTCCTGGAATTACCAATGCAGAATTCCTTCGTGCAGCTATGAATGCTGGTAAAGAAGACGATGAAAAGATTTCAGTGCGCGATTTCATCACTAAACTGGATGAGAAAATGGAATTGCTTAACATGAAAGAAGAAATGGCTGAGCGTTACCTCAATGAAGGTTTCTCTGGTGGTGAGAAGAAACGCAACGAAATTCTTCAACTCTTGATGTTAGAACCAACATTTGCCCTTTTGGATGAGATTGACTCCGGTCTTGATATTGATGCCCTTAAAGTTGTCTCTAAAGGTGTGAATGCTATGCGTGGTGAAGGTTTTGGCGCTATGATCATTACTCACTACCAACGTCTTTGAACTATATCACACCAGACGTGGTACACGTTATGATGGAAGGTCGTGTTGTTCTTTCTGGTGGTCCAGAATTGGCAGCGCGGTTGGAACGTGAAGGATACGCAAAATTAGCTGAAGAACTTGGCTATGACTACAAGGAAGAATTGTAATTCCCTCGTATCTTTTAGGAGAAGTAAATGACTAAAGAAACTATTAAACTTTTTTCAGAAATGCACGCTGAACCAAGCTGGTTGGCTGAACTCCGTCAAAAAGCTTTTGATAAAATTGAGAGTTTGGATTTACCAGTCATTGAACGTGTGAAATTTCATCGTTGGAACCTGGGTGATGGAACGATTACGGAGAATGAACCAACAGCAAATGTTCCAGATTTTACAGCTATTGACAACCAGTTGAAATTGGTACAATTAGGTACTCAAACAGTCTTTGAGCAAATTCCAGTTGAGTTGGCTGAGCAAGGAGTGATCTTTACAGACTTCCATTCAGCTTTAGAAGAAATTCCAGAACTCGTAGAAGAATTTTTCATGTCATCAGTAAAATACGACGATGACAAATTGGCAGCCTACCACACAGCATACTTTAACAGTGGTGCGGTTCTCTACATTCCTGATAATGTTGAAATTGCTGAACCTATCGAAGGAATTTTTTACCAAGATAGTGATAGTGATGTGCCATTTAACAAGCATATTCTGATCATTGCTGGTAAAAACTCTAAAATTAACTATCTCGAACGTCTTGAGTCACGTGGTGAAGCTAGTGCTAAGGCCACTGCCAATATTACAGTTGAAGTTATTGCATGTTCTGGTGCTCAAGTGAAGTTTGCGGCAATTGATCGTCTTGGTGAGAATGTTACTGCCTACATTAGCCGCCGAGGTAAACTAGGTAACGATGCAAGTATTGACTGGGCCATCGGTGTCATGAACGAAGGAAATGTTGTTGCTGACTTTGATAGTGACCTACTTGGAAATGGTAGCCATGCAGACCTCAAGGTCGTAGCTCTTTCAAGTGGTCGTCAGGTGCAAGGGATTGATACTCGAGTAACTAACTATGGTTGCAACTCTATCGGTAATATCCTTCAACATGGGGTTATTCTTGAAAAAGCAACTTTGACCTTCAACGGTATTGGACACATTATTAAGGGTGCTAGGGAGCAGATGCCCAACAAGAAAGCCGTGTTCTCATGCTTTCAGACCAGGCTCGTTCAGATGCTAACCCAATTCTTTTGATTGATGAAAATGATGTCACTGCGGGTCACGCGGCTTCTATTGGTCAAGTTGATCCAGAAGACATGTATTACCTTATGAGCCGTGGACTGGACAAAGCCACTGCAGAACGCTTGGTTGTTCGTGGTTTCCTTGGATCTGTAATCGTTGAAATTCCAGTTAAGGAAGTTCGTGATGAAATGATTGCAACTATTGAAGAAAAATTATTAAAACGCTAAGGTGAGTTTAATGTTAGATGCAGAAGCTATTCGTAAAGATTTTCCAATTTTAGATCAGATTGTCAATGACGAACCTTTGGTTTATTTGGATAATGCTGCGACAACACAAAAACCATTAGCTGTTCTGGAGGCAATTAAACACTACTATGAGCAGGACAATGCCAATGTCCACCGTGGTGTTCATACCTTGGCTGAGAGAGCGACAGCATCATATGAAGCCGCTCGTGAAACTACTCGTAAATTCATCAATGCTGAGTCGACAAAAGAAGTGCTCTTTACCAGAGGTACGACAACTAGTCTCAACTGGGTAGCACGTTATTCTGAAGAAATCTTGACTGAGGGAGACCAGGTCCTGATTTCTGTCATGGAACATCACTCCAATATTATCCCATGGCAGGAAGCTTGCCGAAAGACTGGGGCAGAGCTTGTTTATGTCTATCTCAAAGATGGAGCTCTGGATATGGATGACTTGCGTTCTAAATTGACTGACAAGGTTAAGTTTGTTTCGCTAGCTCACGCATCAAATGTTCTTGGTGTGGTAAATCCTATCAAAGAAATCACTCAATTGGCTCACGAAGTTGGAGCCATCATGGTGGTAGATGGTGCTCAATCTACGCCTCATATGAAGATTGATGTACAGGACTTGGATGTGGACTTCTTTGCCTTTTCAGGTCACAAGATGGCTGGTCCAACTGGTATTGGCGTCCTTTACGGTAAAGAGAAGTATCTGGAGCAAATGTCACCAGTAGAATTTGGTGGCGAGATGATTGATTTTGTCTACGAGCAATCTGCTAGTTGGAAGGAGTTACCTTGGAAATTCGAGGCTGGAACTCCCAATATGGCTGGTGCTATTGGACTTGCAGCTGCCGTGGATTATCTTGAAAGATTGGTATGGACACGATTGAAGCCCATGAACAAGAATTGATTGCATACGTCTTTCCAAAATTGCAGGCAATTGAAGGACTGACCATTTACGGTTCGCAAGATTTGGCTCAACGTTCAGGTGTCATTGCCTTTAACCTAGGTGATCTTCATCCTCACGACCTTGCGACAGCTCTGGATTATGAAGGAGTAGCAGTTCGTGCTGGTCACCATTGTGCGCAACCTCTGCTTCAATATTTGGACGTCCCAGCAACAGCTCGTGCAAGTTTTTATATCTACAATACCAAGGCAGATTGCGACAAGCTGGTCGATGCTTTACAAAAGACAAAGGAGTTTTTCAATGGCACTTTCTAAACTAGATAGCCTCTATATGGCGGTGGTAGCGGACCATTCAAAAAATCCTCATCATCAAGGGAAGTTAGAAGATGCTGAACAAATCAGTCTCAACAATCCTACCTGTGGTGATGTTATCAATCTCTCTGTCAAGTTTGGTTCTGACGATCGTTTGGAAGATATCGCTTTTCTAAACTCTGGCTGTACCATTTCAACTGCCTCTGCTAGTATGATGACGGATGCCGTTTTAGGGAAGACCAAGCAAGAAATCCTAGAGCTTGCGACCATTTTTTCAGAAATGGTTCAAGGACAAAAAGATGACAAACAAGATAGTCTTGGAGACGCAGCCTTCTTGTCAGGAGTTGCCAAATTTCCGCAACGAATCAAGTGTGCAACCCTAGCTTGGAATGCCCTTAAGAAAACAATTGAAAATCAAGATAACAAATAAGACAAGTTTCTTTTGTCTTATAAATCAATAGAAATGAAGAATGAAAGAAAGGATATTATGGCTGAAGAAAGAGTAGAACCAAAACCAATTGATCTTGGTGAATATAAATTTGGTTTCCATGACGATGTAGAGCCTGTCCTATCAACAGGAAAAGGACTCAACGAAGGGGTTATTCGTGAATTATCCGCTGCTAAGGGTGAGCCTGAGTGGATGTTAGAATTTCGATTGAAGTCTTACGAAACCTTTATGAAAATGCCCATGCAAACTTGGGGAGCAGATTTGTCAGAGATTGATTTTGATGACTTGATTTACTACCAAAAACCATCTGATAAACCCGCTCGTTCCTGGGATGATGTACCTGAAAAGATTAAAGAAACCTTTGAACGTATCGGTATTCCAGAAGCTGAACGTGCTTATCTAGCTGGAGCTTCTGCCCAGTATGAGTCAGAAGTGGTTTATCATAACATGAAGGAAGAATTTGAGAAGTTAGGTATCATCTTTACAGATACAGATTCTGCCCTCAAGGAATACCCAGACTTATTTAAACAATACTTTGCGAAATTGGTACCGCCGACAGATAACAAGTTAGCTGCCCTCAATTCAGCAGTGTGGTCAGGCGGAACCTTTATCTATGTACCAAAAGGTGTCAAGGTAGATATTCCACTTCAAACTTACTTCCGTATCAATAACGAAAATACAGGTCAGTTTGAACGTACCTTGATCATCGTTGATGAGGGAGCAAGTGTCCACTACGTAGAAGGATGTACAGCACCAACTTATTCAAGCAATAGTTTGCATGCTGCCATTGTAGAAATCTTTGCTTTGGATGGAGCTTATATGCGTTATACAACCATCCAAAACTGGTCTGATAACGTCTATAACTTGGTTACAAAACGTGCTAAGGCTCAAAAAGATGCTACTGTTGAGTGGATTGATGGAAACTTAGGTGCCAAAACAACCATGAAATACCCATCTGTTTACCTTGATGGAGAAGGAGCGCGTGGTACCATGCTTTCGATTGCCTTTGCCAATGCAGGGCAACACCAAGATACTGGTGCCAAAATGATTCACAATGCTCCACATACGAGCTCGTCTATTGTCTCTAAATCTATCGCTAAAGGTGGAGGAAAGGTTGACTACCGTGGACAAGTGACTTTCAATAAGAACTCTAAGAAATCTGTTTCTCACATCGAGTGTGACACCATTATCATGGATGACTTGTCAGCATCAGATACCATTCCATTTAATGAAATTCATAACTCACAAGTAGCTTGGAACACGAAGCCAAGGTGTCTAAGATTTCAGAAGAACAACTCTATTACCTTATGAGTCGTGGTCTGTCAGAATCTGAAGCAACTGAGATGATTGTCATGGGATTTGTAGAGCCCTTCACCAAAGAACTACCAATGGAATACGCTGTCGAGCTTAACCGCTTGATTAGCTATGAGATGGAAGGATCAGTTGGCTAGATTATATGAACAAAGACAGAACGAATGTTACATTTGTTCTGTTTTTTTAATAATTTTAGTTTATAAATATTCACATTTGAAACGATATATGGTAGAATAATACAAAAATCAGTAAATGGGGGATGAATATGAATATTTTTAGGACAAAAGATGTTAGTCTGGGTAAGACTGAAATGCATCGTCATTTAAAATTATGGGATTTAATTCTCTTGGGAATTGGTGCCATGGTTGGTACAGGAATCTTTACCATCACTGGAACTGCAGCAGCAACTCTGGCGGGCCCCTCATTGGTAGTTTCAATAGTAATTTCTGCTCTATGTGTGTCACTTTCAGCTCTCCTTTTTTGCTGAGTTTGCATCCCGTGTTCCGGCAACTGGTGGAGCTTATAGTTACTTATACTCAATTTTGGGTGAATTTCCAGCTTGGATAGCTGGGTGGCTCACAATTATGGAATTCATGACAGCTGTTTCTGGTGTTGCTTCGGGTTGGGCAGCATACTTTAAAGGCTTGCTAAGTAACTTTGGAATATCAATGCCTCAAGCCTTAAATGGAACCTTTAATCCAGAACAGGGAACTTATATCGATCTCTTGCCCATACTAGTATTGGTATTAGTGACAGGACTTGTGCTTTTAAATTCGAAAGCTGCCCTTCGCTTTAATTCTATTTTAGTTATTTTAAAATTCTCTGCCCTTGCTTTATTTATCCTAGTGGGTATCTGGTATATCAAACCTGAGATTGGAACAATTTTGCCCCCTTTGGTTTTGGTCAAGTATACGGTGGAAGCACAGGAATTATGGCAGGAGCATCACTCATGTTTTTCGGATTTCTGGGGTTTGAATCTATTTCCATGGCAGTTGACGAAATTCAAAATCCACAAAAGAACGTTCCTCGTGGTATTGTTTTATCTCTTACCATTGTAACCATTCTTTATGCTTTAGTAACATTAGTGTTGACTGGTATTGTTCATTATAGCAAACTCAATGTTGACGATGCAGTAGCCTATGCTTTGAGAAGTATCGGTATTGGTTGGGCTGCCAACTATGTGTCACTCGTTGCTATTTTTACATTGATAACTGTATGTATTTCCATGACTTATGCTTTGTCTCGTATGATTTATAGCTTAGCAAGGGATGGCCTCTTGCCTGAGAGTTTCAAGAAAATCAGCCAGAAAAGTCGTATTCCAAAGAATGCTACCATCTTAACAGGTGTAGTTTCAGCGATTGCGGCAGGTATTTTCCCTCTTGCAAGTATTGCAGCTTTCCTTAATATCTGTACTCTAGCTTATCTGATTTTACTTGCTTTGGTATAATAAAACTTAGAAAAGATAAGGGAATGCCTAAGGAAGGAGAGTTTAAAACACCTCTCGTTCCCCTCTTGCCTATTCTATCTATCCTGATTTGTGTTTCCTTTATGTTGCAATATAGTCGAGAAACTTGGCTGGCATTTGGTGTTGCCTTAATCATTGGTTTGGTCATTTACTTTACGTATGGTTATCAACACTCATCTCTTAAGGAGAAAGAATAAAAAAATCGCGAGAAATCGCGATTTTTCTTTATAATTTTTCGTTAACATATCGAACAAAATTATTCCACCAAATTTTAAGGAAAAAGGCTTTTTCGACATTTTTCTCTGCAACCATATCAAAGGACGGTCTATCTGAAGTAACGTAGCCTTGTCCAACTAGGTCCTTATCATCATAGGTTAAACGGCCAACAACGGTTCCAGCTTCAAGTGGAGCGGCTTGTTGACTATTCGCGGAGTATGTAATGGATGATTGGATACGGCTACCTAGGCGTTGAACAATTTGAATATCTTCTTTTGCGACAGCAGTAACTGTATCTTCCTTCCCATCTTGAACAGGTGCCTTACTATCTTGGTAACTTTCTCCCTGTTTAATAATAGTTTGAAGTGCAAATTTGAGGAAATATAGTCTAAGAGATTGGAAGTAGCAGTGAAACGAGAGTATGGGTTTCCAGCTTGTGTATTAGCGTTAAGGACAACCGTAATTATTCTCATTCCTTTTTCAACTGTAGTACCAACAAAGGATTCACCAGCTTTATCGGTCGTACCAGTTTTCAGTCCGTCGATACCACCACGGTAAGCAGGCATATCTTCCAACATGTAGTTGGTAGAAGTAATGGTCATTCCTGCAAATGTGGAACTTGGTTTCTTGGTAATTTCCAAGACTTGCGGATATTTGAGAATCAGATTACGGGCAACAATCGCGACATCATAAGCGCTTAGCTTATTCTCATCATCTTTTTTTGATCCGGGATAGATATTGTCACCAAGGGTTTCATTATTAAGGCCTGTAGAGTTAACAAGAGTGGCATCTTGAATTCCCCATTCCTGAAGTTTAGCCTTCATCATGTCAACGAAATCTTTTTCAGAGCCAGCAACCTTTTCAGCAAGAGCAATAGCAGCACTGTTGGCACTAGAAACGAGGGTCGCGTCTAGCAATTCTTCCACAGTGTAGTTACGGGCATCTAGAGGTACATTACTAGCTTCAGAATTAGTTGTTAATTGGTAGGAATAATCTGAGATTTCTACAGGAGTAGTTAGGCTAATTTTTCCTTGCTCAATGGCCTCATATACTAAGTAAACTGTAATCAGTTTACTGATAGAAGCAATTTCCACTGGCTGAGTAGCATCTTTTTCGTATAAAATCTTTCCAGTATTTGCTTCAATGGCAATGACGTGCTTTGCTGCAACATCGAAATCTTGAGCCAATACAGGATTAACAGAACCAAATAAAAATATTGTCAATAAGGTAAAAATTATTTTCTTCATAGTAAACTTATTCTATCATAAAGGAAAAAAATAATCTTGATTTTTTGATGAAGGTTAACAATCTTTTTTGAAATATGGTAAAATAGGGAGAAGAGGAGGTGGCCTATGTTTCGAAGAAATAAATTATTCTTCTGGACTACTGAAATACTACTATTAACCTTAATTTTTTATCTTTGGAGACAAATGGGTGCCATTATCACACCCTTTGTTAGCGTAGTAAATACGATTATGATTCCATTCTTACTAGGTAGTTTTTTGTATTATTTAACAAATCCTATCGTCAATATTTTAGAGAAGAAGTTAAAGCTTAATCGTATCATTGGGGTTTTATTAACTCTATGTGCCTTAATCTGTTTGATTGTGATTGGAATTGTCTATCTCTTGCCTATTTTGATTAATCAGTTGAGTAGTTTGATTAGTTCGAGTCAAGACATCTATAGCCGTATTCAAAATTTAGTCATAGAATTATCTAAATATCCTGCATTTCAAAATCTAGATGTTCAAAAAACCATTCAACAACTGAATTTATCTTATGTTGATATTTTACAGAATATCTTAAATAGTGTGACAAATAGTGTAGGAAGTGTCCTTTCTGCTCTTGTGACAACTGTTTTAATCATTATCATGACACCGGTCTTCCTGGTTTACTTCCTGTTAGACGGCCATAAATTCTTACCAATGTTGGAAAGAAGCATTTTGAAAAATGATAGACTAAACATTACTGGTTTATTGAAAAATTTGAACACCACAATATCACGTTATATTAGCGGTGTTTCGATTGATGCAGTTATTATTGGATGTTTGGCCTTTGTTGGATACAGTGTGATTGGTATAAAATATGCTCTAGTCTTTGCGATTTTCTCTGCTTTTGCAAATTTAATCCCTTATGTTGGACCAAGTATTGGTTTGATTCCTATGATACTGTCAAATCTATTCACAGATCCTCAAAAAATGGTTATTGCAGTGATCTACATGTTGATTATTCAGCAGGTTGATGGGAATATTCTGTATCCACGTATTGTTGGTGGTGTGATGAAGGTTCATCCTATTACTATTTTAGTTTTGTTGCTCCTTTCTAGTAATATCTACGGTGTAATTGGTATGATTGTTGCTGTTCCTACCTACTCGATCTTAAAAGAAATTATCAAATTCTTGGTTCGCCTGTATGAAAATCATAAGGAAGTAAAGGACGTTGAGCACCATAATGTCCAGTAAAGAATCAGTTTAATCTGGTTCTTTTTTTTGTTATAATTGACTAGTTTGTTGAATAATTTTAGTTATAGTATAGAGTAGCAGAAGTAAGATTAAGAATAATTAACAAAAACTTTGTAAAACACTTGCAATTTAGCTGAAATTTGATAAAATAGTAAGGAAAGTTAGACTGTATTGCCTACTGTCTATCTATAAAATATATTTTATTGGAGGCTTTTACTCAAATGGCAAAAGAAAAATACGATCGTAGTAAACCGCACGTTAACATTGGTACAATTGGACACGTTGACCACGGTAAAACTACCCTAACTGCAGCAATCACAACTGTTTTGGCACGTCGCTTGCCTTCATCAGTTAACCAACCTAAAGACTATGCGTCTATCGATGCTGCTCCAGAAGAACGCGAACGCGGTATCACTATCAACACTGCGCACGTTGAGTACGAAACTGAAAAACGTCACTATGCCCACATCGACGCTCCAGGACACGCGGACTATGTTAAAAACATGATCACTGGTGCCGCTCAAATGGACGGAGCTATCCTTGTAGTAGCTTCAACTGACGGACCAATGCCACAAACTCGTGAGCACATCCTTCTTTCACGTCAGGTTGGTGTTAAACACTTGATCGTCTTCATGAACAAGATCGACTTGGTTGACGACGAAGAATTGCTTGAATTGGTTGAAATGGAAATCCGTGACCTTCTTTCAGAATACGACTTCCCAGGTGACGATCTTCCAGTTATCCAAGGTTCAGCTCTTAAAGCTCTTGAAGGTGACTCTAAATACGAAGACATCATCATGGAATTGATGAACACTGTTGATGAGTACATCCCAGAACCAGAACGCGACACTGACAAACCATTGCTTCTTCCAGTCGAGGACGTATTCTCAATCACTGGACGTGGTACAGTTGCTTCAGGACGTATCGACCGTGGTACTGTTCGTGTCAACGACGAAATCGAAATCGTTGGTATCAAAGAAGAAACTAAAAAAGCTGTTGTTACTGGTGTTGAAATGTTCCGTAAACAACTTGACGAAGGTCTTGCAGGGGACAACGTAGGTATCCTTCTTCGTGGTGTTCAACGTGACGAAATCGAACGTGGACAAGTTATCGCTAAACCAGGTTCAATCAACCCACACACTAAATTCAAAGGTGAAGTTTATATCCTTACTAAAGAAGAAGGTGGACGTCACACTCCATTCTTCAACAACTACCGCCCACAATTCTACTTCCGTACTACTGACGTTACAGGTTCAATCGAACTTCCAGCAGGTACTGAAATGGTAATGCCAGGTGATAACGTGACAATCGACGTTGAGTTGATCCACCCAATCGCCGTAGAACAAGGTACTACATTCTCTATCCGTGAGGGTGGACGTACTGTTGGTTCAGGTATGGTTACAGAAATCGAAGCTTAATTCGATTTAGTTCCCAGAAGAACAATTATTTAAGTCAGACACTAAAAGAGCCTTGCTATGCAAGGTTCTTTTTTACATTCAATTTGTAAATTGAAGGAAATCGTTTATTATTCATGTAATAAAAAGTTATGGAGAGACTGAAATCTGGTCATTTCACAGATCTTTCTGGTCGATAATTAGAAAAAGCTTTTCACAAATACTTGATTTTTTGATAGAATAGAAGATAGTAAAAGAGAAATGAGTTAGACATGTCAAAAGGATTTTTAGTCTCTCTTGAGGGACCAGAAGGAGCAGGCAAGACTAGTGTTTTAGAAGGCTTGTTACCGAATTTAAAAGAAAAGGGAATCGAGGTACTGACAACTCGGGAACCAGGAGGCATCTTAATTGGTGAGAAGATTCGTGAAGTCATTCTAGATCCTAGTCATACACAGATGGATGCTAAAACAGAGTTACTCCTTTATATTGCCAGTCGAAGACAGCACTTGGTAGAAAAAGTCTTACCAGCGCTTGAAGCTGGGAAAATGGTTATTATGGACCGCTTTATTGATAGTTCTGTTGCTTATCAGGGATACGGCCGTGGCTTGGATATTGATGCGATTAATTGGCTTAACCAGTTCGCAACTGATGGGCTAAAGCCAGATTTAACCCTCTATTTTGATATTGAGGTAGAAAAAGGTCTTGCTCGTATCGCTGCTAACAGTGATCGCGAGGTTAATCGTTTAGATTTAGAAGGTCTTGATCTACATCGAAAAGTTCGCCAGGGCTATCTTTCACTTCTAGAGAAAGAGGGAGAGCGAATCGTGAAAATTGATGCTAGTTTGCCATTCGAACAAGTAATAGATCATACCAAAGAGGTCTTATTTGATAGAATGGGATTGACAAGATGAAACAAGAACAGCTAAAGGCTTTGCAACCTGAGCAATTTGATCGCTTTGTCCATATCCTAGAACAGGGTCAGCTTAATCATGCCTTTTTCTTTTCAGGCTACTTTGGAAGCTATGAGATGGCTCAGTTTATCGCAAAAAGTCTATTCTGTACGGATAAGGTAGGAGTCTTACCTTGTGAAAAGTGCCGTAACTGCAAGTTGATTGAGCAAGAAGAGTTTCCGGATGTTACCATTATTAGACCAATCAATCAATTCATCAAGACTGAACGTATTAGAGAATTAGTAGGTCAGTTTGCCCAGTCAGGTATTGAAAATCCACGTCAGGTTTTTATCATTGAGCAGGCTGACAAGATGCATGTCAATGCAGCCAATTCCCTTTTAAAAGTAATTGAAGAACCCCAGAGTGAAATCTATATCTTCTTTTTAACCAGTGATGAAGAGATGATGCTCCCGACTATTCGAAGTCGAACTCAGATTTTTCAATTTAAAAAACAAGAAGCTCTTATCAGCTTACAACTTGAAAAACTAGGATTGGTAAAAAAACAAGCCAAACTTCTAGCTCAGTATAGTCAATCACAGTCTGAAGCCGAAAAATTAGCAATTCAAGCGAGCTTTTGGACCTTGGTTGAGGAAAGTGAACGACTTTTAAGTTGGTTATTAACTAAGAAGAAAGAAAGCTACCTTCAAGTCGCAAAACTAGCTAGCTTAGCTGACGACAAGGAAAAACAGGACCAAGTCTTGCGTATCCTAGAAGTTCTTTGTGGGCAAGAAATCCTACAAGCAAGAGTTCGTGAGATATTACAAAATTTACTAGAATCTAGAAAAATGTGGCAAGCCAATGTCAGCTTTCAAAATTCTCTAGAATACCTGGTTTTAAAAGAAATTTAAGCTTAAAGAATGAATGATACAGAAAGGAAAGGGCTGGTTAATGGACAAAAAAGAATTATTTGATGCCTTAGATGATTTTTCCCAGCAGTTGCTTGCAACTTTAGCTGATGTTGAAGCTATTAAGAAAAATCTAAAGAGCCTAGTTGAGGAAAATACAGCTCTTCGTTTGGAAAACTCTAAGTTGCGAGAACGTATCGGCGAGGTAGAAACTGATACTACAACTAGAGCAAAGCACGTTCGTGAAAGTGTTCATCGGATTTATAAAGATGGTTTTCACGTTTGTAATGATTTTTATGGACAACGTCGGGAGCAGGATGAAGAATGCATGTTCTGTGATGAATTGTTGTATAGGGAGTAAGCATGCAGATTCAAAGAAGTTTTAAGGGTCAATCTCCCTATGGGAAGCTCTACCTAGTTGCTACACCGATTGGTAACTTAAACGATATGACTTTTCGCGCTATCCAGACCTTAAAGGAGGTAGACTGGATTGCGGCGGAGGATACCCGTAATACAGGACTCTTGCTCAAGCATTTTGACATTTCAACCAAACAGATTAGTTTTCATGAGCACAATGCTAATGAAAAAATTCCTGATTTGATTAGCTTTTTGAAAGAGGGACAGAGTATTGCTCAGGTATCGGATGCAGGTTTACCAAGTATCTCGGACCCTGGCCATGATTTGGTTAAGGCTGCCATTATGGAAGATATCCCTGTAGTCACGGTTCCTGGTGCAAGCGCAGGAATTTCTGCCTTGATTGCCAGTGGTTTGGCACCCCAACCTCATATCTTCTATGGATTTTTACCTCGAAAATCGGGACAACAAAAGCAATTTTTTGAATCAAAAAAAGCTTATCCTGAGACCCAGATTTTTTATGAATCTCCTCATCGTGTAGCAGATACTTTAGAGAATATGCTGACAGTTTACGGAGATCGCTCGGTAGTCTTGGTCAGAGAATTGACTAAAATCTATGAAGAGTATCAACGAGGAAGTATCACTGAACTATTAGAAAACATTGCTGAAACTCCTCTTAAGGGTGAATGCCTTCTGATTATTGAGGGAGCTAGCCAGGAGATTGAGGAAAAGGATGAGAAGGATTTATTCATAGAAATTCAAGACCGTATCCTACAAGGAGTTAAGAAAAATCAAGCCATTAAGGAAGTTGCTAAGGCATACCAGTGGAATAAAAGTCAACTCTACGCTGCCTACCATGACTGGGAAGAAAATCAAATTCAAGATTGAACAGGGAAGTTTGCCTTCTTCCCTTTTTTTGTTATACTAGTAAAAGAAAAATTAGAAAGATTTGTGGGTGTCAAACAGTCCAGTAGCTTGTTTTTATTTGGACCTAGGTTCCACCCAAAGAGGTATTAGTGTCATGTCTCAATCTTATATCAATGTTATCGGTGCTGGTTTAGCAGGTTCGGAAGCAGCTTACCAAATCGCTGAGAGAGGAATTCCTGTCAAGCTTTATGAAATGCGGGGTGTTAAGGCGACTCCTCAGCATAAAACAGAGAACTTTGCTGAGTTGGTTTGCTCCAATTCTTTGCGTGGAGATTCTTTGACAAATGCTGTTGGTCTCCTCAAGGAAGAAATGCGTCGCTTGGGTTCTGTAATTTTAGAATCTGCAGAAGCAACGCGGGTTCCTGCAGGGGGAGCCCTTGCGGTCGACCGAGATGGTTTCTCCCAAATGGTTACTGAAAAAATTGCTAATCACCCCTTCATTGAGGTGGTTCGTGATGAGATTACAGAGTTGCCGACGGATGCCATTACAGTCGTGGCGACTGGACCTTTGACTAGTGATGCCCTTGCAGAAAAAATCCATGCCCTTAATGATGGTGATGGCTTTTATTTCTATGATGCGGCAGCACCAATTATCGATGTCAACACCATTGATATGAATAAGGTCTATCTCAAATCTCGTTATGATAAGGGAGAAGCAGCTTATCTGAATGCTCCGATGACCAAACAAGAATTTATGGATTTCCATGAAGCCTTGGTCAATGCAGAAGAAGCACCTCTTAATTCTTTTGAAAAAGAGAAGTACTTTGAAGGCTGTATGCCGATTGAGGTCATGGCCAAGCGTGGCATTAAAACCATGCTTTATGGCCCTATGAAACCAGTTGGTCTAGAATATCCAGAAGACTATAAAGGACCTCGTGATGGTGACTTTAAAACACCGTATGCAGTTGTTCAGCTTCGTCAGGATAATGCTGCAGGTAGTCTTTATAACATCGTTGGTTTCCAAACTCACCTCAAATGGGGAGAGCAGAAGCGTGTCTTCCAAATGATTCCAGGTCTTGAAAATGCGGAGTTTGTCCGTTATGGTGTCATGCATCGTAATTCCTATATGGATTCGCCAAATCTTCTTGAGCAAACATATCGTTCTAAGAAACAGCCAAATCTTTTCTTTGCTGGTCAGATGACAGGAGTAGAGGGTTACGTTGAGTCAGCTGCTTCAGGATTGGTTGCTGGAATCAACGCTGCTCGTCTTTTTAAAGGAGAAAGTGAGGCTATTTCCCAGAGACAACAGCTATCGGAAGTTTAGCTCATTATATCACTCATGCTGATAGCAAGCATTTCCAACCCATGAATGTCAACTTCGGGATTATCAAGGAGTTAGAAGGTGAGCGTATTCGTGATAAAAAGGCTCGTTATGAGAAAATTGCAGAACGCGCCTTGTCTGATTTAGAGAAATTTTTATCTGTCTAATTTTTTTGAAAGAATTGCTCATGATACTATAAAAATCCTTGAAATTGTGATAAAATAGGTAGGATGAAAAAAGGAGAGAGAAAATGGTAGAACCTAAGTATAAACGTATCTTAATCAAGCTATCTGGTGAAGCCCTTGCTGGTGAACGTGGTGTCGGTATTGATATCAAAACCGTTCAAGCAATGGCACAAGAAATTCAAGAAGTACACAACCTCGGGATTGAGATTGCCCTCGTAATCGGAGGAGGAAATCTCTGGCGTGGAGAACCTGCAGCAGAAGCTGGCATGGATCGTGTTCAGGCAGATTACACAGGTATGCTCGGAACGGTTATGAATGCTCTTGTAATGGCAGATTCATTGCAACAAGTTGGTGTAGATACTCGTGTGCAAACAGCTATTGCTATGCAACAAGTAGCTGAACCTTATGTTCGTGGTCGTGCCCTTCGTCATCTTGAAAAAGGCCGTATTGTTATCTTTGGTGCAGGTGTTGGTTCACCATACTTCTCAACAGATACAACTGCAGCTCTCCGTGCAGCTGAAATTGAAGCAGACGCTATCTTGATGGCTAAAAACGGTGTTGATGGTGTTTATAATGCCGATCCTAAGAAAGATAAGACAGCTGTTAAATTTGAAGAATTGACTCACCGTGATGTCATCAGTAAAGGTCTCCGTATTATGGATTCGACTGCTTCAACACTTTCAATGGACAACGATATCGATTTGGTTGTCTTTAACATGAACCAACCAGGTAACATCAAACGTGTTGTATTTGGTGAAAATATTGGAACTACAGTTTCTAACAATATTGAAGAAAAGGAATAAAATAAGATTATGGCAAACGCAATTGTTGAAAAAGCAAAAGAGAGAATGACCCAATCTCATCACTCACTTTCTCGTGAATTTGGAAGTATTCGAGCTGGTCGAGCTAATGCAAGCTTGCTTGATCGTATCCACGTAGAATACTATGGTGTAGAAACACCCCCTTAACCAAATCGCTTCTATCACTATTCCAGAAGCGCGTGTCTTGTTGGTAACACCATTTGATAAAACATCTTTGAAAGATATTGAGCGTGCTTTGAATGCTTCTGACCTTGGTATTACACCAGCTAACGATGGTTCTGTTATTCGCTTAGTAATTCCAGCTCTTACAGAGGAAACTCGTCGTGACCTTGCTAAAGAAGTGAAAAAAGTTGGTGAAAATGCTAAAGTAGCCATCCGTAATATTCGTCGTGACGCTATGGATGAAGCTAAAAAACAAGAAAAAGCTAAAGAAATCACTGAAGATGAGTTGAAAACACTTGAAAAAGATATTCAAAAAGCGACAGACGATGCTGTTAAACACATCGACGACATGACTGCCAATAAAGAAAAAGAACTATTGGAAGTCTAAGAAATAAACAGAAAAACTCAGTTGGCATTGCTGGCTGAGTTTTATTCGAAAGAAGGAAACATGAATACAAATCTTGCTAGTTTTATCGTCGGTCTGATAACTGATGAAAATGACCGTTTTTACTTTGTCCAAAAGGATGGTCAGACCTATGCTCTTGATAAGGAAGAAGGCCAGCATGCAATAGGTGATACCGTTAAAGGCTTTGCCTACACGGATATGAAGCAAAAACTTCGCTTGACTACCATAGAAGTGACTGCCACTCAGGACCAATTTGGTTGGGGAACCGTAACGGAAGTTCGTAAGGACTTGGGTGTTTTTGTTGATACCGGTCTACCTGATAAAGAAATCGTTGTGTCACTCGATATCCTCCCTGAGCTCAAGGAACTCTGGCCTAAGAAAGGTGATAAACTTTACATCCGTCTTGAGGTAGATAAGAAGGACCGTATCTGGGGACTCTTAGCCTACCAAGAGGACTTCCAACGTCTAGCTCGTCCAGCCTACAATAACATGCAGAACCAAAACTGGCCTGCAATCGTTTATCGTCTTAAGTTATCAGGAACTTTTGTCTATCTACCAGAAAACAACATGCTTGGATTTATCCACCCAAGTGAGCGCTATGCAGAGCCACGTTTGGGGCAAGTGTTAGATGTGCGTGTCATTGGTTTCCGTGAAGTTGACCGAACTCTTAATCTATCACTAAAACCTCGCTCTTTTGAGATGTTAGAAAACGATGCACAAATGATTCTGACTTACTTGGAAAGTAATGGTGGATTTATGACCTTAAATGACAAATCATCACCAGATGACATCAAGGCTACCTTTGGTATTTCTAAAGGTCAGTTCAAAAAAGCACTTGGTGGCTTGATGAAGGCTGGGAAAATCAAACAGGATGAGTTTGGTACTGAGTTAATTTAGGGAGTTATATGAGAAAATCATTTTATACTTGGCTTATGACAGAGCGTAATCCTAAAAGTAATAGTCCCAAAGCAATTTTAGCGGATCTTGCCTTTGAGGAGTCAGCCTTCCCGAAACATACGGATGATTTCGATCAGGTGAGTCGATTTTTAGAAGAACATGCTAGTTTTTCCTTTAATATGGGAGACTTCGATCGCATCTGGCAGGAATATTTAGAACATTAAAAAGGCATAGGTGTTAGGGATAGCAATTTCTAAATGCCTTTGCTATAATAAAAAGAAATTAAAGAGTTAGAGAGGTTCTTTGTTTGAAGGAACATTCAATAGACATTCAGTTAAGTCATCCAGATGACCTGTTTCATCTTTTTGGTTCCAATGAACGCCATCTTCGTTTGATGGAGGAAGAGCTAGATGTTATCATCCACGCTCGTACAGAGATTGTACAAGTCTTGGGAGAGGAATCTTCTTGTGAAGAAGCACGGCAAGTAATTCAAGCCTTGATGGTCTTGGTCAATCGTGGCATGACAGTAGGAACTCCGGATGTGGTGACAGCCATTAATATGGTGAGAAATCATGAAATTGATAAGTTTGTTGCCCTCTATGAAGAAGAAATCATCAAAGATAATACTGGTAAACCGATACGTGTAAAGACACTGGGACAAAAACTTTATGTTGATAGTGTTAAGAATCACGACGTTACCTTTGGAATTGGGCCTGCTGGTACGGGTAAGACATTTCTAGCAGTGACTTTGGCAGTGACAGCCCTCAAGCGTGGTCAAGTTAAGCGTATCATCCTGACACGTCCAGCAGTAGAAGCTGGGGAAAGCTTGGGATTTCTACCAGGTGATTTGAAGGAAAAGGTAGACCCTTATCTTCGTCCAGTATACGATGCCTTATATCAGATCTTAGGGAAGGACCAAACAACTCGTCTCATGGAGCGAGAAATTATTGAGATTGCGCCTTTGGCCTACATGCGTGGACGTACCTTGGATGATGCCTTTGTCATTTTGGATGAAGCCCAAAATACAACCATCATGCAGATGAAGATGTTCTTGACTCGTCTTGGATTCAATTCGAAAATGATTGTCAATGGGGATATTAGCCAAATTGACCTACCACGTAATGTTAAATCAGGTCTGATTGATGCCCAGGAAAAACTTAAGAACATTCACCAGATTGACTTCGTTCATTTTTCAGCTAAGGATGTGGTTCGACATCCAGTCGTTGCTCAGATTATCAGAGCCTATGAACCTCGACCTGTCAAAGCTGAAGAGAATCAAGAAGAAACAGAATAAAGAAAAAGAGCAGTTGAAAAACTGCTCTTAATTTTTTTGAATTTCTTATTAGACAAGTTCACTGATAGGTGTGAAGTCACGTTCTAAACCTTCAGCAACTGGTTGACTTGTGAGTTGACCTTGATAAGTTGTTACACCTTCACGTAATCCAGCATCTTCAAGGATTGCTTTCTTAAATCCTTTTCCTGCCAAGGCTTCGATATAAGGAAGGGTCACATTTGTAAGGGCGATAGTAGAAGTACGAGCAACTGCTCCAGGAATGTTAGCTACTGCATAGTGGAGAACACCGTGTTTTTCATATACAGGTTCATCGTGAGTTGTTACTCGGTCAGCTGTAGCGATAACTCCACCTTGGTCAACAGCAACGTCTACGATGACAGAACCAGGTCTCATTTGTTGAACCATGTCATCTGTCACAAGTTTTGGTGCTTTTGCTCCAGGGATTAGAACAGCTCCGATAACTACGTCAGCATCACGAACACTTGCTTCAATGTTAAATGGATTAGACATGAGAGTTTGAATTTGATGACCAAAGACATCTTCAAGGACTGAAAGACGTTTAGCACTGATATCTAAAATAGTAACTTGAGCTCCTAAACCAAGAGCGATACGTGCTGCGTGTGAGCCAACGACACCCCCACCGATAATAGTTACTTTACCTTTAGGAACACCTGGGACACCACCTAAAAGAACTCCAGAACCACCTGCTTGTTTAGTCAAGAAGTGAGCTCCGATTTGGACAGCCATACGACCAGCAACTTCACTCATAGGGACTAACAATGGTAGTTGACCTTGGTTGTCACGAACGGTCTCGTAAGCAACACCAGTTGTTTTTGCTGCTAACATAGCATCCGCTAATTCTGGGGCTGCTGCCATGTGCAAGTAGGTGAAGAGAAGTAAATCGTCACGCAAGAACTGGTACTCACTAGCAAGGGGCTCTTTTACTTTAACAACTAACTCTGCAGCCCAGGCTTCAGCAGCAGTTGCGACAATCTCAGCTCCTTGCTTTTCATAGTCAGCATCAGCAAAACCAGATCCAAGTCCCGCATTTGTTTCGATGAGGACTCGGTGACCACGACCAACAAGACTCTGTACACCAGCAGGTGTCAAAGCGACACGATTTTCATTATTTAATTTCCTTTGGAATTCCAATTAACATAGAGATTTGCTCCTTATTTAACATCTAGGTTCTTATACGAAATCATCACAGGAAGAACCCAGTCTTTTCTTGTGATGTTCTTATTTTATATGAAACCGCTATAAATTGCAAGAAAAACTTGTAAACCTATTTCTTTTATGTTATTCTTTTAGCAACTTATTTTAGGAGGTGAAATCATGGAATCACTATTTATCAAACTAGCTAATCATCCAATTATCGAAACTGAACGCTTAGTACTTAGACCAGTAACACTTGACGATGCAGAAGCCATGTTTGAATACGCCTCTGATAAAGAGACTACTCGCTACACTTTTCCAACCAATCAAAGTCTAGAGGAAACCAAGAATAATATTGCTCAGTTTTATCTAGCCAATCCATTGGGCCGATGGGGTATTGAACTAAAAAATAGTGGAGAGTTTATCGGAACTATTGACTTGCACAAGATAGATACTGTTCTTAAGAAGGCAGCCATTGGTTACATTATCCATCAAAAATATTGGAATCAAGGTTTGACAACTGAAGCCAATCGAGCTGTAATTGAACTGGCTTTTGAAAAGATAGGAATGAATAAGTTGACCGCTCTTCACGATAAGGATAATCCTGCGTCTGGAAAGGTCATGGAGAAATCAGGGATGCGTTTTTCTCACGAAGAACCATATGCCAGAATGGATAATAAAGAACCGGGACGAATTGTAACACGTGTACATTATGTTTTAACCAAGGAAGATTATTTTGCAAATAAGTAAGCAGTTGAAAAGTTTTTTCAGCTGTTTTTTTCTTTCTCTTACGAATAAGCTAAGAGAGGAGAAAATATGGAAGTTCTTATCGAAAAAATCAAAGAGTACAAAATTATCGTTGTCTGTGTTGGACTAGGCTTGGCAGTAGGGGCTTTTTTCTTATTAAAACCAAGCCCAGAAATTCCTGTAAAAGATACAAGTCCACAAACAGAACTTGAAAGTTCTGCCAAAGTCAAGTCTAAAGAAGAAATACCTAAGGATATAGAAGAAACCACAGAAGTGGTAGAGCAAGATCTAATTACTGTTGATGTCAAGGGAGCTGTTAAATCACCTGGCATTTATAACTTACCACTTGGTAGTCGGGTTCATGATGCTGTGCAAAAAGCTGGTGGGATGACTGAAAATGCAGATAGCAAGAATCTCAATCTAGCTCAGAAAGTCAGTGATGAAAGCCTGGTCTATGTCCCAACCAAGGAAGAATCGGCTAACCAAGAGTCTTATTCAAATGCTACTGGAAATAAGGAAAGCAAGAAGGTTAATCTCAATAAAGCCAGTCTTGAAGAGTTAAAACAAGTCAAAGGATTAGGTGCTAAACGCGCTCAGGACATCATCGACCACCGTGAAACAAATGGGAAGTTTAAGTCAGTAGACGAGCTCAAGAAGGTCTCTGGCATTGGTGCCAAAACCATAGAAAAGTTAAAAGACTATGTTACAGTGGATTAGTCGCTTTCCAGTCCCCAAAATATATCTCAGTTTTCTCCTGCTTTGGCTCTACTATGCTATCTTTTCGGCTAGTTTTATTGCCCTTCTTGGTTTTGTATTTCTACTGCTTTGCCTTTTTATCCAGTATCCTTGGAAGATAGTCATCAAAGTTTTCCTGGTATCTAGTCTTTTCGCATCTTGGTTTGTCTATCAAAAATGGCAACAAGAAGAAGCCAGTCACTTTCTCGTTGACTCGGTTGAGACAGTGCGAATATTACCTGATACCATCAAGGTGAACGGAGATAGTCTATCCTTTCGAGGCAAAGCTGACGGAAGAATTTTTCAGGTTTTTTATAAGTTTGAATCAGAAGCCGAGAAAGAACAATTTCAACATCTTACAGACATCTATGAGATTGAACTTGAAGGAAAATTATCAGAACCTCAAGGGCAGAGAATTTTTGGCGGTTTTGATTACCAAGCTTATCTGAAGGTCCAAGGAATTTACCAGATACTCAATATCAAGAGAATCCAGTCACTAAAAAAAATTAGCAGTTTGGACATAGGAGAACACTTGTCTAGTTTACGTCGAAAGGCTGTAGTTTGGATCAAGACTAAGTTTCCAGACCCGATGCGTAACTATATGACAGGCCTATTGCTGGGGCACTTGGATACAGACTTTGAGGAGATGAATGAGCTTTATTCAAGTCTTGGAATTATTCATCTTTTTGCCTTATCTGGTATGCAGGTAGGTTTCTTCATGAATGTCTTTAAGAATGCAGTCTTACGTTTGGGTTTAAGTCAAGAAAAGTTCAGATGGCTGGCCTATCCATTTTCGCTAATCTATGCAGGATTAACAGGTTTTTCAGCCTCAGTCATTCGCAGTCTCCTACAAAAATTATTAGCCCAACATGGATTTAAGGGACTGGATAATTTTGCCCTGACAATTCTGATCTTATTTCTGGTCATGCCCAACTTTTTCTTGTCGACCGGTGGGGTCCTTTCTTGTGCCTATGCCTTTATCCTAACAATGACCAGCAAAGAAGAGCAAGGTGTAAAAGCTATTTTAAGAGAAAGTTTGATTATTTCCTTAGGAATTTTGCCCATCTTAACCTTCTATTTTTCTGAATTTCAACCATGGTCAATCCTTTTGACCTTTGCTTTTTCTTTCTTATTTGACTTGGTCTTATTGCCTCTCTTATCGATTCTATTCTGTCTTTCCTTTATTTATCCGGTCACTCAAGTCAATTTTATTTTTGAAGGACTAGAAAGTATCATTCGTTTTGTAGCTCAGAGTACTAGCAAGCCCATCGTTTTTGGACAACCTAGCCTCTGGGTTTTACTGGCCCTCTTACTTATTTTGGCCTTACTGTATGATTCAAGAAAAAACTGTAAAAGGTTGTCACTATTAGTTTTCATAGTTAGTACACTCTTTATCCTTACTAAATATCCTTTGGAAAATGAAATCACCCTAATCGGTATTGGACAAGGACAGAGTATTTTTCTAAGGGATTTGACTGGAAAAACTATTCTGATTGATGTCGGCAAAGACGAAGAGGATGAAGACAAAGAAGCTTGGCAAGAAAAGACGACTTCTAGTCAAGTTCAAAGAAACTTGATTCCCTATCTTAAAAGTCGAGGAGTCGCCGAGATTGATCAGTTAATTCTAACCAATAGTGATGACAAACAGATTGAAAACCTCTTGGAAGTTAGCAGAGCTTTTGAGATTAAAGAAATTATATTGGAAGAAGAGAGTCTAGCTCAGAAGGACTTGCTTGAAAAACTGAAATTAAACAAGATGATCATTTCGAGTATAAAAACAAAGAAACAAATCTCTATTTTTGGGAGCCAGTTAAACATGATCGACACGAAAAAAAGTAAGGATAAAACTTCTCAAACTTTTCTTCATGGGAAATTGCTAGACCAAACTTTTTTGATAGCTAGAAACTTAAAAGAAAAAGATTTACTCAAGAACTATCCTGATTTACAAGCTGATGTCGTGATTATGGGCCAGCATGATAAAAAGAGTTCATCCAATTCAGAATTGCTTAAAAAACTGAAAAGTAAAATTACCATCATATCTGCTGAAAAGAAAAGAAGAGGCAATGATTCTCAGTCTCAACTTTCATTGGACAGCAGTAAACTATACCGATTGAAACAAGAAGGTTCTCTTCGTTTTAGAGGATGGAATAGTTGGAAACTTGAGACTCCATCCAAAAATTAAAGAGTAATCCTAGATTAAATTGTCTAAACAATGAATCAAGACTTGATTTTGCAAGCTATTTGCTATAAAATGGTAAGGATTAGTGTCAAACTTTTATATTGCAAATAGGAGAAAACATGACAAAAACTTTAAAACGTCCTGAGGTTCTTTCACCTGCAGGAACTCTAGAAAAATTGAAAGTAGCTGTTCAATATGGAGCAGATGCGGTCTTTATCGGTGGTCAGGCCTATGGTCTTCGTAGTCGAGCTGGGAACTTTACTTTTGAGCAAATGGAAGAAGGAGTACAGTTTGCAGCTAAATATGGTGCTAAGGTATATGTAGCAGCTAATATGGTTATGCACGAAGGAAATGAAGAAGGCGCTGGAGAATGGTTCCGTAAACTACGTGATATTGGTATTGCAGCGGTTATCGTATCAGATCCAGCCCTGATCATGATTGCAGCAACAGAAGCACCAGGACTTGAAATCCACCTTTCAACCCAGGCTAGTGCGACTAACTACGAAACCCTAGAATTCTGGAAAGAACTTGGATTGACGCGTGTCGTTTGGCGCGTGAGGTTTCTATGGAAGAATTGGCGGAAATTCGTAAACGTACAGATGTTGAGATTGAGGCATTTGTACACGGAGCTATGTGTATTTCCTACTCTGGTCGTTGTACACTTTCAAACCACATGAGTATGCGTGATGCCAACCGTGGTGGATGTTCACAATCTTGCCGTTGGAAATATGACCTTTACGACATGCCATTTGGTCAAGAACGTAAGAGTCTTAAGGGAGAAATTCCTGAAGAATTCTCCATGTCAGCTGTTGATATGTCTATGATTGATCATATCCCAGATATGATTGAAAATGGAGTGGACAGTCTTAAGATTGAAGGCCGTATGAAGTCCATTCACTACGTTTCAACAGTAACAAACTGCTATAAGGCAGCCGTTGATGCTTACCTTGAGAGCCCTGAAAAATTTGAGGCCATTAAACAAGATTTGGTAGATGAAATGTGGAAGGTGGCCCAACGTGAATTGGCTACAGGTTTCTACTACGGAACACCATCTGAAAATGAACAACTGTTTGGTGCTCGTCGTAAGATTCCAGAATACAAGTTTGTTGCTGAAGTAGTAGCTTATGATGATGCGACTCAGACAGCAACCATCCGTCAACGTAACGTTATCAACGAAGGCGACCAAGTTGAATTCTACGGACCAGGCTTCCGTCATTTTGAAACTTATATTGAAGACCTTCACGATGCCAAAGGAAATAAAATCGATCGTGCACCAAATCCAATGGAACTTTTGACTATCAAGGTTCCTCAACCAGTAGAAGCTGGTGACATGGTACGTGCTTTGAAAGAAGGCCTCATCAATCTTTACAAAGAAGATGGAACAAGTGTTACTGTTCGTGCCTAGATAAGGAAAAATTAATGGTTCAAGCTCAAGGCTTACTAGTAGATCATGAAAGCAAATGTGTTCATTACCATGGTGATAAGGATATAGTAGCCTTACAGTGCTATGAGTGTCAGAAATACTATGCTTGTTATCAGTGTCATAATGAACTGGAGTCGCACATATTTTCTCCATATCCTTTAAATCTAAAAGAGGATAGACCTATCTTATGTGGATCCTGTGGGAGAACACTAACGTATGAGGAGTATACAGAGACGGGCACTTGTCCATTTTGTAATACTGCATTCAATCCAGCTTGTCAAAATCATTACTCAATTTATTTCAGATAAGAACTGACAAATCCGAGTTGTAAAACTCGGTTTTTTGTTTTCAGAAAACAAGGAAAGGTAGTGAAAGTGATATGAATAGACAATAAAATTTTCTATATAATTGTCTTGAAAATCGTAAAAATAGAAACAAACGATTCGAAACGCTTACAAAGTTAGTAAAAATTTGACAAAAGCTAATTTTAGGTCTAAACTTAAGAGGTAAATTTAAATTATTAAGGAGAATTCATCATGAATTTAACATTTTTAGGTCTTTGTTTTGCCTGTTTTGGTGTATCAGTTGCTGAAGGCTTGATTATTAGTAATCTTTTCAAATCTGCTGCACGTCAACCTGAAATTATTGATCAATTACGTAGCCTTTTGATTCTTGGTATTGCTTTTGTAGAGGGTACCTTCTTTGTAACTTTGGCGATGGCATTCGTCATTAAATAGACCGCTCTATTTAGAAAAGGAGGTGTCAAACCTTGGAAGAAAGTGTGAATCCAACAATAAATATTGGACCAGTATCCTTTGATTTGACCCTACTAGCCATGTCTCTTGTAACTGTTTTGATGGTTTTTGCCTTTGTCTACTGGACAAGTCGCAAAATGTCCATTCGTCCCAAGGGTAAACAAAATGCACTTGAGATGATTTATGATTTGTGATCAGTTTTTCCAAGGGAAATATTGGAGAGCATTACATCAAGGATTATTCCTTGTTTCTGTTTTCTCTTTTTATGTTTATCTTGGTAGCCAATAATATTGGCTTGATGGCAAAGATACAAACAACCAACGGTTATAACTTGTGGACTTCCCCAACTGCCAACCTCGGATACGATTTATCCCTCTCATTGTTAATCACCTTGATTGCCCATGTAGAAGGAGTTCGTCGTAGAGGTTTTAAAGAATATTTGAAAGCATTCGCTACACCTGGCTTTATGACTCCGATGAACCTTTTAGAAGAGTTCACCAATTTTGCTTCTCTAGCAATTCGGATCTACGGAAATATTTTTGCCGGTGAGGTTTTGGCGGGATTATTATTAGCTCTGGCACAACATGCCTTCTATTGGTATCCTATAGCCTTTATTGGAAACATGCTATGGACAGCATTTTCTATTTTCATTTCATGTATTCAGGCTTATGTGTTTACCATGTTGTCATCTATGTACATTGGTAAGAAAATAAATGAAGGGGAAGAATAAGTAGAGGAGGATTAGAAGATGGATTTAACTATTAGTACCATTATTGGTGACTTTATTCTGATCGCTGGTTCCTTCCTTTTATTAATCTTTTTAGTAAAGAAATATGCTTGGGGAAATATTAGTAGTGTTTTGGATGCTCGTGCTGAAAAAATTGCCAATGATATTGACGGAGCAGAGATAGCCCGTAAGAAGGCTGAGGAACTAGCTAGCAAGCGAGAAGCTGAGTTAGCAGGTAGTCGTAAAGAAGCTAAAACGATTATCGAAAACGCAAAGGAAACAGCTGAGAAAGTAAAGCTGATATCTTAGCTGAGGCTAAACTTGAAGCAGGTCGTTTAAAAGATAAAGCCAACCAAGAAATTGCTCAAAACAAAGCAGAAGCTTTGCAAAGCGTTAAGGGTGAAGTAGCAGACTTGACTATTAGTCTAGCTGGTAAAATCATCACACAAAACCTTGACAGTCAAGCCCATAAAGAACTCATTGATCAGTATATCGATCAGCTAGGAGAAGCTTAATGGACAAGAAGACTCAAAAGGTAATTGAAAAATACAGCATGCCTTTTGTCCAATTAGTGATTGAAAAAGGAGAAGAAGACTCTATTTTTTCAGACTTGTCTCAAATCAAGCAAGTCGCTGAAGAAACAGGTTTACCTTCTTTTTTAGCGCAAGTGGCAGTTGATGAATCTGACAAGGAAAAAGCGATTGCTTTCTTCCAAGATTCTGTATCACCTTTATTGCAAAACCTGATTCAGGTCCTTTCTTATAATCATAGAAGCAACTTATTTTACGATGTGATTGTGGATTGCTTGAATCGGCTTGAAAAAGAAACCAATCGTTTTGAAGTGACTATTTTGTCTGCACATCCTTTGACTGATGATCAGAAAGAACGTCTACTTCCTCTAATCGAGAAGAAGATGTCTTTAAAAGTTCGTAGCATTAAGGAAAAAATCGACAATAGTCTAATCGGTGGTTTTGTCATTTTTGCTAATCACAAGACAATTGATGCCAGTATTAAACAACAACTTAAAGTTGTTAAAGAAAATTTGAAATAGAAAGTGGTGTTCTTTTGGCAATTAACGCACAAGAAATCAGCGCTTTAATTAAGCAACAAATTGAAAATTTCAAACCCAATTTTGATGTGACTGAAACAGGTGTTGTAACCTATATCGGTGACGGGATTGCGCGTGCTCATGGTCTTGAAAATGCCATGAGTGGTGAGCTGTTGATTTTTGAAAATGGCTCTTATGGTATGGCGCAAAACTTAGAGTCGACTGATGTTGGTATTATCATTCTTGGAGACTTTACAGATATTCGTGAAGGCGATACAATTCGTCGTACGGGTAAGATCATGGAAGTTCCTGTTGGTGATAGCTTAATTGGACGTGTTGTGGATCCGCTAGGTCGTCCAGTGGATGGTTTGGGACCAATTAACACAGACAGGACTCGCCCGGTTGAAGCACCAGCTCCTGGTGTTATGCAACGTAAGTCTGTTTCAGAACCATTGCAAACAGGTTTGAAAGCTATTGATGCCCTTGTTCCAATCGGCCGTGGTCAACGTGAGTTGATTATCGGTGACCGTCAGACAGGGAAAACAACCATTGCTATCGATACTATCTTGAACCAAAAGGGGCAAGATATGATTTGTATCTATGTAGCGATTGGTCAAAAAGAATCAACAGTTCGTACGCAAGTAGAAACACTTCGTCAGTATGGAGCATTGGACTATACTATTGTTGTAACAGCATCAGCATCACAACCTTCTCCCTTGCTCTACCTCGCACCATATGCTGGGGTTGCTATGGCAGAAGAATTCATGTATCAAGGTAAGCATGTGTTGATTGTTTATGATGATCTTTCAAAACAAGCAGTAGCTTATCGTGAACTGTCTCTCTTGCTTCGTCGACCTCCAGGGCGTGAAGCCTTCCCAGGAGATGTCTTCTACCTTCACAGCCGTCTGCTTGAGCGTTCAGCTAAAGTTTCCGATGAGCTTGGTGGTGGATCAATCACAGCCCTACCATTTATCGAGACACAAGCAGGAGATATCTCAGCTTATATCGCGACGAACGTAATCTCTATCACAGATGGACAAATCTTCCTCGGAGATGGCCTCTTTAATGCGGGTATTCGTCCAGCTATCGATGCGGGTTCATCTGTATCGCGTGTTGGTGGATCTGCTCAAATCAAAGCGATGAAGAAAGTTGCCGGTACTCTTCGTATCGACCTTGCCTCATACCGAGAGTTAGAAGCTTTCACTAAGTTTGGTTCTGACTTGGATGCAGCTACTCAGGCTAAATTGAATCGTGGTCGTCGTACTGTTGAGGTCTTGAAACAACCTGTTCACAAGCCATTACCTGTTGAGAAACAAGTAACCATTCTTTATGCCTTGACTCATGGTTTCTTGGATACTGTTCCAGTCGACGATATTGTTCGTTTTGAGGAAGAGTTCCATGCCTTCTTTGATGCACAACATCCAGAGATTTTGGAAACCATTCGTGATACAAAAGACTTGCCAGAAGAAGCAGTCTTGGATGCTGCGATTACAGAGTTTCTCAATCAATCGAGCTTCCAATAAGAATAGAGGTGTCAGATGGCAGTATCTCTAAATGATATTAAAACAAATCGCCTCAACAAAAAATACTAGTCAAATCACCAATGCCATGCAAATGGTATCGGCAGCTAAGTTAGGGCGCTCGGAAGAAGCCGCTCGTAATTTTCAGGTCTATGCCCAGAAAGTCCGTAAACTTCTGACGGACATCCTTCATGGAGACGGTGCTGGGGAGTCAACTAATCCAATGTTGATTAGTCGCCCAGTTAAGAAAACTGCCTACATCGTCATTACGTCAGATCGTGGTTTAGTTGGAGGGTATAACTCGTCCATCTTAAAAACGGTCATGGAACTTCAACAGGAATACCATCCATCAGGTGATGATTTTGAAGTTATCTGTATCGGTGGTACTGGGGCAGACTTCTTTAAGGCTCGTGGCATTCAACCAATCTATGAATTACGTGGATTAGCCGACCAGCCTAGTTTTGATGAAGTTCGTAAGATTATTTCAAAGCTATTGAAATGTATCAAAATGAAGTTTTTGATGAACTCTATGTCTGCTATAACCATCATGTCAACACCTTGACAAGCCAAATGCGTGTGGAACAAATGCTTCCGATTGTGGACTTGGACCCAAATGAAGCAGATGAAAACTATAGCTTATTCTTCGAGTTTGAAACAAGTCGTGAAGAAATTTTGGATCAATTATTGCCTCAGTTTGCTGAAAGTATGATTTATGGAGCTATTATTGATGCCAAGACCGCTGAAAATGCTGCGGGTATGACGGCTATGCAAACAGCGACAGATAATGCTAAAAAAGTTATTAATGATTTGACAATTCAGTATAACCGTGCTAGACAGGCGGCGATTACACAAGAAATTACAGAAATCGTAGCAGGAGCCAGCGCCTTAGAATAAGGTCTTGCCTTGCTGGTCATAAAATGAACTTAGGCCCTAGTAAATCTAGGAACCGACAGTATCTTATACAGAATAGGAGAAGGAGATGAGTTCAGGTAAAATTGCTCAGGTTATTGGACCCGTTGTAGACGTACAGTTTGCAGCAGGTGAAAAACTACCTGAGATTAACAATGCACTTGTCGTCTACAAAAATGACGAAAGAAAAACGAAAATCGTCCTTGAAGTAGCCTTGGAATTGGGAGATGGTATGGTGCGTACCATCGCCATGGAATCAACCGATGGCTTGACCCGCGGATTGGAAGTATTGGACACAGGGCGTCCAATCTCTGTACCAGTTGGGAAAGAAACTTTAGGACGTGTCTTCAACGTTTTGGGAGATACCATTGACTTGGAAGCTCCTTTCGGGGAAGATGCAGAGCGTCAGCCAATCCATAAAAAAGCACCAACTTTTGACGAATTGTCTACGTCTTCTGAAATCTTGGAAACAGGAATTAAGGTTATTGACCTTCTTGCTCCTTACCTTAAAGGTGGTAAGGTCGGACTCTTCGGTGGTGCCGGAGTTGGTAAAACCGTATTGATCCAAGAATTGATTCACAACATTGCCCAAGAACACGGTGGGATCTCAGTATTTACTGGTGTTGGGGAACGTACTCGTGAAGGGAATGACCTTTACTGGGAAATGAAGGAATCAGGCGTTATTGAGAAACAGCCATGGTATTTGGTCAGATGAATGAGCCACCAGGAGCACGTATGCGTGTTGCCCTTACTGGTTTGACAATCGCTGAGTACTTCCGTGATGTAGAAGGCCAAGACGTTCTTCTTTTCATTGACAACATTTTCCGTTTCACTCAAGCAGGTTCAGAAGTGTCTGCCCTCTTGGGCCGTATGCCTTCAGCCGTTGGTTACCAGCCAACCCTCGCAACAGAAATGGGTCAATTGCAAGAACGTATCACGTCAACCAAGAAGGGTTCTGTAACCTCTATCCAAGCCATCTACGTACCAGCGGATGACTATACTGACCCAGCGCCAGCAACAGCTTTTGCTCACTTGGACTCAACAACTAACTTGGAACGTAAATTGGTTCAATTGGGTATCTACCCAGCCGTTGACCCACTTGCTTCAAGCTCACGTGCCTTGGCACCTGAAATTGTTGGAGAAGAGCACTATGCAGTAGCTGCGGAAGTGAAACGTGTGCTTCAACGTTACCATGAGTTACAAGATATCATCGCCATCCTTGGTATGGATGAACTTTCTGATGAAGAAAAGACTTTGGTTGCTCGTGCACGCCGTATTCAGTTCTTCTTGTCACAAAACTTCAACGTTGCGGAACAATTTACAGGTCAACCAGGATCTTATGTTCCAGTAGCTGAAACTGTTCGTGGCTTCAAGGAAATTCTTGACGGTAAACACGATCATTTGCCAGAAGATGCCTTCCGTGGAGTAGGTTCAATCGAAGACGTTATTGCTAAGGCTGAAAAAATGGGATTTTAAGAGGTGATCTATGGCACATTTAACTGTCCAGATCGTGACACCAGATGGCCTCGTCTATGATCACCATGCCAGCTTTGTATCGGTACGAACTCTGGATGGTGAGATGGGGATCTTGCCACGACATGAAAATATGATTGCGGTTCTAGCAGTTGATGAAGTAAAGGTTAAACGCATCGATGATGATACTCATGTGAACTGGATTGCAGTAAACGGAGGAATCATTGAGATTGCTAATAATGTCATTACCATTATTGCTGACTCAGCTGAACGTGCGCGCGATATTGATGTTAGTCGTGCAGAACGTGCTAAACTTCGTGCAGAACGTGAAATTGAAGAAGCTCAAGACAAACACTTAATCGACCAAGAACGCCGCGCTAAAATTGCATTGCAACGTGCTATTAACCGTATCAATGTCGGAAATAAATTATAAAATAAAAAATGAACTTGATTTAACAAGTTCATTTTTTATTATTTCTTATTTAGTGAAACTTATGCAGACTGCTTCAGGAACATGAAATTCATTAGAGAGTTCTGCCAGTCTTCCAGTTTCAGGATTGCGCTTAAAGACTGTAGCACTATCAGAGTCCTGATGAACAACAATCAGAAATTCTTGGTCAGGTGAGAGATCAAAATCTCGTGGAGTTTTACCATTTGTAGGAACAAATTCAAGCAATTCTAAACTTCCATCTGCAAGAATACTATAAACTGCAATCGAATCATGTCCACGATTGGATGCATAAAGATATTTACCATCTTTTGAGAGACGAATAGCAGCAGTAGCGTTAAATTCATTAAATCCCTCTGGTAGAGTTGAGATGGTCTGCATGCACTCAAATTCACCAACGCCATCGTAAATCAAAACTTCAATAGTGCTATTAAGTTCACAAATCAGATAAGCAATCTTATAGTGATTATGGAATACGATATGACGAGAACCTGCTCCTGGCTGGCTATGGTAGGTAAAGAGCTCACTTAGTCTTCCTTCCTGGTCAATGTCGTAGGTAATGACTTGGTCAGTACCTAAGTCACAAGTAACCAGATATTGGTCAGGAGTCAGGTCAGCAAAGTGAACGTGAGGAGAAGCTTGGTTTTCATGAGGACCATGTCCTTGGTGTTGAACCTTATCAGCTAAGACCAGGCTACCATCTTCTTGGCGTTTGTATACCAAGACTTGCCCCTTGTGATAATTGGCTCCATAGACTAGATTTCTTTTTCATCTACTGCAACGTAGCAGTGGGGAGCACCCTCTTCAACAACGTGATTCAGCAAGCTACCATCAGTCTGATAAGCGGCAATTCCACCTTGACCATCTTTGCTACCGACTGTGTAGAGGTGGTCCTTCTGATCAAAGGCAAGATAGGTTGGACTTGGCTCTTTAGCAAATAATTCTAGATTAGATAACCGTCCAGTTTTTGTATCAAAATCAGCTTTATATATTCCTTGGGAAACACGACGAGTGTAGGTCCCAAAATAAACAGTTTCTTTCATGTACATACCTCGATATAAAGATGCTACTATTATATCACAAAAACTCATTTGCATGAAAAAGTCTAACTAGATACTTATGTTTAAAGATATTTTAATAAGAAATACACTTTACCTGTTTTCTTTATTTGAAAGCACTTTTAAAAAACATCATTTTTAGTTTTAAATGGTATAATATTAGGATAAGGAAAGGAAATAGATATGGAACAAAAAGAGAAACAGTTTAATTTATCCTGGTTTTTTAAATGGTTTTTAGATAACAAGGCTGTCACATTTTTCTTAGTGACTTTGTTATTAGGCCTTAATATTTTTATTTTGAGTAAAATCAGTTTTCTGTTTTTACCAGTTTTGGATTTTTTATCAGTAGTTATGTTGCCGGTTATCTTATCCGGATTACTTTTCTATCTTTTAAATCCTCTAGTAGATTTAATGGAAAAATACAAAATTAACCGTGTTTTAGCCATTAGCATCATCTTTGTCGTTATTGCAATTCTATTGATTTGGGGCTTAGCAGTAGCTATTCCAAATCTGCAACATCAAGTAGTTACCTTTGCCCGGAACGTTCCAAGTTACTTGAAAGATGCTGACAAGGTTATTAACGATTTGGTGACCAAGCGTTTACCGGATGATTTTCGTCCGCAATTGGAGCAGGTTTTAGCGAATTTTTCAAGCCAAGCGACAAGCTGGGCTAGCGACATCTCTTCAAGGGCAGTAAACTGGTTGAGCGCTCTTATCAGTGCTACATCTCAAGTCATTGTTGCTTTGATTATCATGCCTTTCATGCTCTTTTATTTGCTTCGGGATGGGAAAGGTCTTCGAGATCATATTACTCAATTTTTACCAACCAAATTTAGAGAGCCTGTCGGAAAAATTCTAACAGATGTTAATCAGCAACTTTCTAACTATGTACGAGGTCAAATCACGGTAGCAGTTATTGTTGCTATCATGTTTATCATCTTCTTCAAGATTATCGGTCTACGTTACGCAGTTACTTTAGGGATTTCAGCAGGTGTCTTGAATCTAGTACCTTATCTAGGAAGTTTCTTGGCTATGATTCCTGCTTTAGTTTTAGGTTTGATAGCAGGACCGGTTATGCTCCTAAAAGTTATCATTGTCTTTATCGTAGAGCAAACTATTGAGGGGCGTTTTGTATCACCACTAATTTTAGGAAGCCAGCTCAATATTCATCCTATAACCATTCTCTTTGTCCTTTTAACTTCAGGGTCCATGTTTGGTATTTGGGGTGTCTTACTCGGTATTCCAATCTATGCCTCTGCTAAAGTTGTGATTTCAGCTATTTTTGAATGGTACAAATCAGTATCTGCTCTGTATGATAGAGTTGAGGAGGTTGAGAGTGAACAATAGTCAAAAAATGCTTGAGGCTCTAGACCAGCAAGATTTAGCCAAGGCAGATTCTTATTTTCAAAAAGCAGTAGATGAGGATTCAGATGAGATTCTATTAGAACTGGCTTCTTATCTTGAGGGGATTGGTTTTTATCCTCAAGCTAGACAAATCTATGAAAAATTGGCTCCAGTATTTCCAGAAGTCAATCTTAGCTTGGCCTCAATTGCTAGCGAAGATGGTCAAATCGAAGAAGCTTTTGAATATTTAGAAAAGATTGGTCCTGAGAGTGATTGGTATTTATCAGCTCTTGTATTAAAAGCGGACTTATACCAACTGGAAGGTTTAACAGATGTAGCGCGTGAGAAGCTCTTAGAGGCTCGTAGCTATTCAGATGACCCACTCCTGATATTTGGACTAGCGGAACTTGATAGCGAGCTAGGAAATGATTTGGAAGCCATTAAAGGCTATGCTCAACTCGACAATCGGGACATATATGAGCAGACAGGCATTTCAACTTATCAACGAATTGGACTTGCCTATGCCCGTCTTGGAAAAATTTGAGTCAGCTCTTGAGTTTTTTTGGAAAAAGCTTTTAGAGTTAGAATACGATGATCAAACTGCCTATGAACTTGCAAACCTCTACTTTGATCAAGAGGACTATCAAAAAGCAGTTCTATACTTTAAGCAGTTAGATACCATCTCTCCAGACTTTGAGGGCTATGAGTATGGATACAGCCAAGCCCTTCATAAGGAACACCAGACAGAGCAAGCTTTAGAGATTGCAAAGCAGGGGCTGGAAAAAAATCCTTTTGAGACAAGATTGTTACTATTTGCTTCCCAATTATCTTATGAATTGCATGACCCAGAGCAAGCTGAATCTTATTTGTTACAGGCACAAGAGGATGCAGAAGATCAGGAAGAAATCTTATTACGCTTGGCAACTCTCTTCCAAGAGCAAGAACGTTATGATGATATTCTTGCTCTAACAGTGTATGAGCCTGAAAATCTCTTGACTAAGTGGCTCATTGCTCGTAGCCAGCAAGAATTAGAAGACTTAGATGCGAGCTATGAGTCCTATCAGGAACTCGTCCCAGAACTGAAGGACAATCCGGAATTTTTAGAAGAGTATATCTATTTACTTCGAGAGTTAGGGCACATAGAAGAAGCTAAAGAGTATATTCCACATTATTTAAAATTAGTACCAGATGATTTGCAGATGCAAGAGTTCTATAACCAACTTTTTTAAATCAGCTACTATAATCGTCATATAATGGCGGTTATTTTTTGTTAATAGTAAAATCCTTAGAGAAATGCTGAAAATTAAGTGGATAGAGTATGAAATTTTACTCTTTTTTGGTATAATTGAGATAGTTAAATTGAATTAAATTATTTTAAATATGATTTAGAAAGAATAGACATATGACACAAGTTAAAATTGTAACAGATTCTTCTGTTACCATCGAGCCAGAACTAGTCAAAGAGCTAAATATTACAGTAGTACCTCTTTCTGTCATGATTGATAGTGTTCTTTATTCTGATGCTGACTTAAAAGAAGGAGAGTTCCTTCGCTTGATGCAAGAGAGTAAGAATCTTCCAAAGACAAGTCAACCTCCAGTTGGACTCTTTGCTGAGGTCTTTGATGACTTAAGCAAGGATGGTAGTCAGATTTTGGCTATCCATATGTCCCATGCCTTATCAGGAACTGTAGAAGCAGCTCGTCAGGGTGCTAGCTTATCGACAGCAGATGTGACAGTTCTTGATAGTTCCTTTACAGATCAGGCTTTGAAGTTTCAAGTTGTTGAAGCAGCTAGATTGGCTCAAGAAGGAAAAGATTTAGAAACAATCCTAGCTCATATAGAAGAAGTCAAGCAACATACCGAGCTTTACATTGGAGTATCTACTTTGGAAAACCTTGTAAAAGGTGGACGTATTGGGCGTGTTACTGGTCTATTAAGTTCTCTTCTTAACATCAGAGTAGTGATGCAGATGAAAAACCACGAACTTCAACCAATTGTCAAAGGTCGTGGGGCTAAGACTTTTAAAAAATGGCTGGAGGAGTTAATCGCTACTATTTCTAATCGTTCAGTAGCAGAAATTGGTATTTCATATGCTGGTACAAGTGACTGGGCAAATGAGATGAAATCCCTTTTGCAACCATATGTAGAGAAGCCAATTTCAGTTTTAGAAACAGGATCTATTATCCAGACTCATACAGGTGAAAATGCATGGGCTATTTTAATTAGGTATAATCCCTAAAAAATAGAGAAAAATCAAATAAAAGCTATTTTTGACTTGACCTAGAAGGAATTTTAGGTTATGATTATATTTGTTAATCAGAAATAATTTGGAGGATTCATTAACATGGCAAACAAACAAGATTTGATCGCTAAAGTAGCAGAAGCTACAGAATTGACTAAAAAAGATTCAGCAGTAGCAGTTGATGCTGTTTTCAAAGCAGTAACTGAATTCCTTGCTGCTGGTGAAAAAGTTCAATTGATTGGTTTCGGTAACTTTGAAGTTCGTGAACGTGCAGCTCGTAAAGGTCGCAACCCACAAACTGGTAAAGAAATCAAAATCAAAGCTTCTAAAGTTCCAGCATTTAAAGCTGGTAAAGCTCTTAAAGAAGCAGTTAAATAATAACACTTAAAAAGCCTATTGTATCAAGCAGTCTGCTTGACTAATAGGCTTTTTTTGTTTCAGTTTATGATATATATTTTCTAAAAGTGTGAAAAAGAGAAGATTTGTAGTCTTCTCTTTTTATATGAGTAGTGATAGCGTCCGGCTATAAAAATATAGGAAGCCTTACTATCAAGCTAAACTAAAGGCTAAAGGAGAGCCATAATATGATTATTTCAACTACGGAATTGAAGGAAAAATAATCCTAGGATACAAAGGAATTGTCTTGGGCAAAGTGCTTGAAGGGGTTAATATGAAAAATACATGGCGGTTCAATTTATAACGTTTATGGAGGACCTTCAAATTATTATCAGAGAGAGTTTATACAAGTTCCAGTGGAAGTCTTAGTAGAAATGCTGGATAGAGCCAGAGTTCTTGTTGATGGAGTAAAGATAATCTATGAATCTCTGATAGTAGAGAATTGTATGCTGATAGTCACCTATAGTTGAATAGCAGAGGTAGTTGATTCCTAATTCGAAGAAACAAAAAAGAACAGTCGAAGCTGTTCTTTTTATTCTTATTTGAGACCGTATTTTTTGTTGAAACGATCCACGCGTCCATCTGCTTGAGTGAACTTTTGACGTCCAGTGTAGAATGGGTGTGAGTCTGATGAAATTTCCACACGGATCAATGGGTAAGTTTCACCTTCGAACTCAACAGTTTCGTTAGTGCGCTTAGTTGAACCGCTAAGGAATTGGTAACCAGTAGTTGTGTCCATGAAGACAACTGGGCGATATTCTGGATGGATATCTTTTTTCATTTTTCAATATTTCCTTTCTGCCATGGTCTCTTTGCGAGCCATAGATTGTTACCTTAATAGTCTATCAGATTATGACTAGTTTGGCAAGTCTTTTATTTATTTTTCAATAAGTTTTTTAACTTCTGATAGATGACTTCATTTTCTTCTAAGCTGTAGGAATTAGCACCGCTAGCTAGTGGATGCCCCCCGCCGTCATGTTCTTTGGCTACTTCATTGATAGGGACTGATTTACTGCGTAGACGAACACGATAATGTCCATCAGCTTGTTCTACAAAGATTCCCCATAGGTTGACGTCTTCTATGCGGCCTGGTGCACCAACAATAGCAGCTGTTTCAGCATCTGTTATCTGATAATGCTGGAGAATTTCATGAGTTAGTAGGATACGGGCAGCTCCATTTTCATCCACTTCCAGATGATCATAGATATAACCTTGAAGTCTGGCGATTTTATAGCTGATTGTATCCATATGACGTGTAAGTTTAGCATAATCAAAATCATACTCCCTCAGTTGACTCGCTATACGAAGGGTACGAGCAGAAGTTGAAGGATAGAGAAAGCGACCAGTATCCCCAATGATTCCAGCAGACAAGAGGTAAGCGGCCTGGTCAGATAATTTAAGGTTGGTTTCCTCTGCAAAGATAGCTACCATCTCACTGGCACTACTAGAAGTCGTATCTACCCAAACCAGATCTCCATATTCTTCATCGTTTGGATGGTGGTCAATCTTGATAATTGTCTCAGCATTAAGATAACGTTTATCATCGATTCGAGCAGTATTGGCTGTATCACAAATAATAGCAAGTGCTCCTTCAAATTCATGATCCTCTACCTCATCCATCTTGGCTAACCAAGTTAGGGTAGGCAAATCATAGCCAACAACTTTAATCTTTTTATCAGGAAAATTATACTGGAGCAGTTCTTTAAGACCAACTTGACTTCCCAAGGCATCGGGATCTGCTCTCATGTGACGGTGAATAATAATTGTATCGTATTTTTTAATTTGTTCTAAAATTTGATGGCAAATTTCCATAAATAACCTCAATTCTTTCTCATATCATTGTAGCACAAGAGTTTTTATTTTTAAAATGAAAAATCTGTGATATAATGGAGGAAGATAAATTGAGGAGGACCTTATGGCATTAGCAAAAATTGTATTTGCCAGTATGACAGGAAATACTGAAGAAATCGCTGATATTGTAGCAGATAAATTACGAGAACTTGGATTAGATGTTGATGTTGATGAATGTACAACTGTAGATGCATCAGATTTCCTTGAAGCTGATATCGCTATTGTTGCCACGTACACTTATGGTGATGGCGAGCTTCCAGATGAGATGATGGACTTCTACGAAGACCTAGCTGACCTTAACTTGAATGATAAAATCTATGGAGTGGTCGGATCAGGTGATACTTTCTACGACGAATTCTGTAAGGCTGTAGATGATTTTGATCGTGTATTTGCTTCGACTGGAGCAGAAAAAGGTTCAGAATCAGTCAAGGTAGATCTTTCTGCCGAAGAAGAAGACATTGAACGCTTGGAGCAATTTGCAGAAGAATTAGCTGCAAAAGTAGGATAAAAATCTGACTGTGCTAATCAAATGAGGTAGCACAGTTTTTTGATAGATAGTCCATGGGTAAGGAGATGAGATGAATTTAGAGCTTATTCGCAAACAAATTGATCAGGTTGATCAAGAATTGGTTAGTCTTTTAGAAAAACGTATGGCCTTAGTTGAGCAAGTAGTAGCTTTAAAAAAAACTTCTGGCAAGTCAGTCTTTGATAGCAAGAGAGAGGAAGCTATTTTTGAAAAAGTAAGAAGTCTTATAAAAAATGACCAGTATCAAGAGAGTATAGTATCGACTTTTTCTGACATTCTAAAACATTCACGTCATTATCAGGATAAAAACATTAAATGAATAAAGAACAGTTCAATACGTTAGGGATTTTTCTAGCTGCTGTGGTAGGTGGCCTTGTCCGCTATCTTTTTTCCACTAGTTTGCTAGCCAGTCCAGACTTCCCATGGGGAACTCTCCTTGTAAACTATCTAGGGATTATTTGCTTAGTATACTTGGTTAAGGGCTATCTAGTTCATAAAGGAACAAGTAAAGGTCTTATTCTAGCACTTGGTACAGGCTTTTGTGGTGGTTTAACAACCTTTTCTAGTCTCATGTTAGATGCTGTGAAATTGCTGGATACTGGCCGTTATTTGAGCTTGGTAATCTACCTAGTTTTGAGCATTGGCGGGGGTCTCTTATTAGCTTATTACTTGGGGAGGAAGAAATGGTAATCGTCTATCTTTCAATGGCTTGTGGGCTAGGTGCCCTAGTTCGCTATTTCTTTTCGTCCTTTAATCAAGATTCTAAATTGCCTCTAGGAACTCTCATAGCCAATCTTCTAGGTTGTTTCTTGATTGGTTTACTCTATAATCATGTAGAGTCCAAGGAAGTCTATACCATCCTAGCTACAGGATTTTGTGGAGGTTTAACGACTTTTTCAACTTTGAATGATGAACTCCAAAGACTGATCAATGACAAGAAGGTATTTTATAGTTATTTATTATTAACCTACTTACTTGGTTTTCTTGCAATTTTTTTGGGAATTTTGCTTTAAATTTCTTTACTTTTTCTAGGAAATTTGATAAACTGTATCTTGTGTGTAATGGACGCACAAAAATACAGTTTATCCGCTGAGGAAGTTTCCTCAAGATTGACAAAGATAGGAGAATAAAATGAATCCATTAATCCAAAGCTTGACTGAAGGTCAACTTCGTACAGATATCCCTTCATTCCGTCCTGGTGACACTGTTCGTGTACACGCGAAAGTTGTCGAAGGAAACCGTGAACGTGTTCAGATCTTTGAAGGTGTTGTTATTGCACGTAAAGGTGCTGGCATCTCAGAAAACTACACAGTTCGTAAAATCTCTAACGGTGTAGGTGTTGAACGTATCTTCCCAATCCACACTCCACGTGTTGAAAAAATCGAAGTTGTTCGTTACGGTAAAGTACGTCGTGCGAAATTGTACTACTTGCGTGCTCTTCAAGGTAAGGCAGCTCGTATCAAAGAAATCCGTCGTTAATTCGATGAAAAAACTCTGCTGCAAGGCAGGGTTTTTCTCTAGCTCCCTTAGTTCAATGGATATAACAACTCCCTCCTAAGGAGTAGTTGCAGGTTCGATTCCTGCAGGGGGCATTTTAAGAAGCGTAAAGAAACATAAAGAATATTCAAAGTCTTTATTTATAGGCAATCATCACAATTTAGTTTTTTAAAATAGTATAGTATATTTTGTTTTTTTGACCAAACGTTGACCAAAATTTGACTAAATATTTGTTTTGATTTTGATGATTATGAGGTTAAGTAGATCATAGGAGTAAGTCTTTATAGGTATAAGTTATTTATGCTCGCTATGTTAGTTAAATAATTAATTTTTTTGACTGATTTATCTCTGTTTAATGTAAATTAGTTATGAGGAATATTGTCTTATTTATATACGAATATATAAAATAATGATACAATAATATTATATAGAAAATTGTAGATATTAGACTGACTATAAAAAAATGGAGGCAATTTATGAATAGCAAGGAATGGATTATGGAATTTGAATCTTTAAATGTATGATTACTATAACCGTTATAAAATCAATAAGAAACGTTGTGGTCGGAATTTTTTGATATCTTCTAAGAGTAGTCAGAGGATTATTGATTTAATAACAGAAGTACACGAAGACATATATTTAACATCTATTATTTTTACCCATCCCGAAGATTTTAGCTCAATCTTTAGCATTTTTGGTAAAGTATGGAAAAAAAGTACAAGTAAATATATTTTATCGAAAGGAGAGATATATGAGTGAAATAGTTATTAATGCTCAGAATTTATCTAAAAAAATTTTTTTATAATTTTTGATTCAAGACTCCCATTTATCAAGAGATTTTTTGAAACGTAATCAAATAACGATTCGAGCTGTTCAAGATATTAGTTTTACGATTAAGAGAGGGAGTATAGTTGGCTTTTATTGGGAGTAATGGAGCTGGTAAATCCACAACGATTAAAATGTTGACTGGGACTCTTTATCCTAGTTCCGGAAAAATTAGAAGTGAATGGAGAAATTCCATTTAAAAAGAAGTATAAATTTTAGAAAAATTTCAATAGTAGTAGGAAATAAATTACAGTTATTTCAAGATGTTTCGGCTATGGATTATTTTTCAATTGATTGGTACTTTATATGAGGTAGAACCGGCGATTTTACAAGAACGAATTCAGGAATTAAGCAATTTGTTGAATGTAAAAGATCAGCTTTACCAGCAGGTCCGGACCCTCTCTCTTGGACAAAAAATGAAAATGGAGTTTATCGCGGCATCTTTAACAAGTCCGGAAATATTATTTTTAGACGAGCCTACTATAGGGTTAGATATACAGTCTAAAAAAAGATATCAGAACATTTTTAAAGAAAATGAATGAAGAATGTCATACTACTATTATTTTAACGAGTCATGATATGGATGATATTTCGTCTGTTTGTGACGAATTAATCGTCATTGACAAAGGAAAAATTATTTTGCAGGAGTCAATGGATGTTATTTTATCTAAATTTTCTGATTTTAAATATTTAAAGATAAAAATGACATTAGATTTGGTACCAGAGTTATGCTCTGTTAAAGGAGTAGTAGTCATTTCTCAAACAAAATCGGAATGTATACTAAAAAAATACCTAGAGATTTTTGTCTTTGAGACATTAGAATCAATCAATAAGCTTGTAGATATAGAAGATTTTTGAAATATCAAATCTTTCTTTAGAAGAAATTATTTTTACAAAAACTATTTTTACAAAAAAAGGAGCACAATTGAAAAAAAGAAATGTCTATTATTCTGATATCATTTCGATCTATTTTTGAACTATAAATCAAGTGTACTATTGTTAATGTTACAGGCAAGTATACAAATTATGATATCAGTATTTTTTTATGGACGTATATATATCAGAGTAACCAGATAAATATAGCAGGATATGATTTTTACCTCAATGGTTCAATACTATTTGGGGACTATAATTTTTTTCATATTTTTGTTTTTTTATCCAGTTGATTGGGAAATCAATGACGATGTTCATTCAGGAAATTTTTTTAGCATATTAATAAAACCTGTTACTTTTTTTATAAGTATTATTTTTTTGTAAAATGCTTGGAGATAGGCTTGCTCATTTATTATTTATCATCATTCCTGTCATTTTTATTCTCCAGTGTTTATTACAAGAATGAGTTATTAACCATTGAAATTCTTATTTTTAGGAAGTATTGCAATTATTCTATCTATGGTTCTATGGTTTTTTTAATATCATGTTGTGTAGGTATGCTTTCTTTTTTGGTTAGAAAATATATTTTTTTGTCCTTACTGTTAAAGAAATAGTAATTCAGTTTTTTTATCAGGAATATTATTGCCTTTTAAGTTTTTCAAATAATTTTTCGTCTGTTTTTAGATGTATTACCTTTTAAATACTTAGTATATGAACCGCTTCAGATGTTTAGTAATGATACATATAAATTAATAGACTATTTGAGAATTATTTGTATTCAATTGATTTGGTGCATCATTTTTTTATATTATATCAAGATTCATATTGAGAAAAAGGAGTGGAGCACTTCTCAAATGTGGGAGGATAAAATGTTTAGAATAAAAAGTAATTTTTTTAGGCTACTTCATTTTGGTTTTAAATCTGATATGAATTTTTCATTTTGACTTCTTTTTGTGGTCTATTTTCGTCGATACTGTGGATTGGTTTTACCTATTGTATTTTTTTAGATTGATTTTTCTTAAACATAGACTCTTTTAATGGTTGGGACTATTATCAAATTTTATTTTTTTGGTAGGTTCCTACACTATTGTAGATGGAGTTATGATGGGATTGTTAATTAGAAGTATGGGAATTTTAGAATCAGATATTTTTGAGTGGTAACTTGGATCAAATTTTATTGAGGCCGTTTGATACTCAGTTGTTCTATATTTTTTTAGATCATTTAATTTAGTTCAATTCGTGAATACTTTTTTTGGTCTTACGATCATTTTTTTATAAGTTATGGAAATTTAAATGTACATTTAAATTCATTAAAAAAATATTATTTTATATCCTTTCTTTAATGTGTGGTTGTATTATATATTATTCAATTTGGTTTCTAATAACGATTAGTTCATTTTTGGTTCCCAACTAAATTTTTCAAAAAGTAGATGTATTTTTTTGAATTATATTGGAATTTCTAAGTATCCATATAATATTTTTTTACAGGTATTAACAGATTGATCACTATGTTATTTGTTCCCAATTTATTAATTGCCAATCCTGCAGTATTAATATTTTTAGGGAAAGATACATTGAACCTATTTTTCTATCAAATAGTTTTTACAGTTTTTTTGATTATTATCAGTCGTACAATTTTTAGAAAAGGATTGAAAAAATATGAGAGTGCAGGAAGATAAACAATGTTGTTCAGTTATATGTTTGACTAAAGGAAGTGATTCGCTGTACTTTCGGATATGAGCTTGAAGGTAGAATTGCCGGAGTGAAAAAGAGAGCGGAAACGCTCTCTTTTTGTGTTATAATAGGCATAGAATGTTTAGGAGAAAGAGATGAAAAAAGGCTTATTAATAGGCGGCTTATCCGTAGTTATACTATTCGCAATATTCGTAATCCTTAGTCCTATTCTTGCCATGATGGATATGTGGGGTCTATTTGCCCATGCAAGTCGGAATGAACTTGAGCAAGCTGTACATCGTTCTTATGAGAACTACGGTCTTACAGGGCAGTTTGAGTTAGAAGAATATGAAAAAAACTATACAAGTGTAGGAGGATTTGTAATCCATGGTACTTACACTGAAAATATAGATGGTAAAACCTATCAGGCTAATTCTCGTTTTGAATACTATACTCGTCCTTCGGATAGCAAAAAGTATAAAAAGACGGATGCAGAAGTAGATTATGAACAAAACAAAAAAATTTATCATGCTTTTCCAGAATTAGCTTATTTAGGAATTGAGATTAGTCCAGGCACCAGCGAATTTTTAAAAACATTGGACACTTCAATTACAGATCCTAAAATGCCTGCTTTGAAGTACGAAGGGATTAGTTTTCAATTTAATAGTAAATCTGGCAATATCCATATATATGATGAAATTTTAGAGGAAAATCAAAGAAATGGACAAGCATTACAAGGGATGTATCCTATGGATGCTCAATATCTTTTCCAAAAAGATATTTTTATACCAGAGTTTCAATTTCGATACTACACTCCAGAAGACAAGAAGGATCAGTTATATGATGCCTATCTTGAAGATCTTGAATCGCAAATGAAAGAATTTTTTAACAATCAACCCCTTCCAAGCGGTCTTTATGTTGTAAAGATTGATAAATATGAAGGGGATAAACTTGTCAATAATAGCGGTGGATATTATGTGAAGATTGAGAATCGTCAAGTTGTGAAGTTTATCAAAGATTTACAGCAGGAGTCACTGTACTAATGCTTTTCAGCTGTATAGAGTTTAGAGAAAAGAGGTAATATGTCAGATGCCCCAAGAAGAATACCTTCGACTAAAAAAAGAATATAAAATTCGCTTAGTGTTAGTAATAGTTCTATTCGTAATATTTTCTATCCTAAGTATTTTGCTTATCATAAATCTCAATAGATTTATCCCGCTAGGCGCGACAGCCATGGCTACAGTTGTGCCATTTAACCATTTTTTACTCGTTCCACTTTGGGAAGAGAAAAAAGCGATTGAAGCAGAGCATCCTGAATGGAAGGACCTTAGTACAAGTGGAGCCGGAGTCCCTTCGACAGAAGCGAGTAAACGAAACATAGCAACTGTTGGGAGCGTTGTTGCCTTGTTCTTATCGTTTGCTTTACTCTATAGGCCTGCTAAGGTATACCAGAAGGTGCCTACTGCCGATGAACTAAAGAACCTTCCCAAGATTGAGAACAAGGGCATTCCTAAACTTGATAATAAGAAAATTCCAAAAATAAAAAGGGAATCAGAAGAGTAATCTGTAATTAAAATACCCCAGGAGTTAGACTTTTTCTCTAACTTCTGGGGTACTTTTATTATGTTCTATTCAGTTTACAAGACCCAAGTTCGAATGGCATGGGCAACGCCTGATTCATCATTTGTTTTGGTGATGTATTTGGCGATTTTTTTGAGTTCTGGGTTTCCGTTTTCCATAACAACGGGATTACCAACGACTGCTAGCATGGCACGGTCATTTTCTTCATCACCGATCGCCATAGTTTCATCTTTGCTTAGTCCAAGTTTCTCAGCTAGGTGAGTGATAGCAGATCCCTTGTCTACATCTTTTTTAAGGAGTTCTAGGTAAAATGGAGCAGATTTGTTGATAGAGTAGCGCTCGTAAAATTCTGCTGGAATCTTTTCAATCGCAGCATCGAGAATCTCTGGTTCGTCGATAAACATACATTTGACGATTTCTTTATCAGCCATCTCTTCAGGTGTACGGTAAAAATTGGCATGCTGACGAGAGTTGACTCGTGTACGGTGTATTTTCCGATATTGCGATTGGCAGTGTAAATGCCGTCTTTGGTAATAGCATGCATATGGACTCCCAGTTTACGGCTGAGAAATTCCATATCCAGATAGTCCTCGTAAGTCAAGGATTCGCTGATAATCTCATGGCCATTAGCGGTTTCTTGGACAAGGGCACCGTTGAAGGTCACAACATAGTCACCTTCATCTCTCAACTGCAAGTCGTTAAGGAGTTTGGCAACACCAGCGATGGGGCGTCCTGTTGCAATGACAACCTTGACTCCAGCTGCTTTGGCATCTTGGATAGCTGCAAAAACTTCTGGAGTAATTTCTTTTTTGCTATTAACCAGGGTACCATCAATATCGACGGCGATTAGTTTTATACTCATAAATTTCCTCTGTTATTTCTTATCTGGATTAAAATGATCATTCTCAATCAAATGTGAAAATTGTTGAATGATATTCGTGAAAATACTGTTTTGCTTAAGCATTTCTTTAGGGAAGTAGAAACGGTTGTCACCATGACGGCTTCCTGCAAGAGATTGAACAATAGGAGATAGGCTAGAAAGCTCTGCCAGTTCACCATTTTTTTGGACAATCTCGATTTGAGTTCTTGGATTTTCAGACTCTGGTCGATAAATATCGTAAGGAAGGTCAAAATTCTTATGAATAGCTGTGTAATAGTTGGGGTCAAAACCAATTTCTTCTACGAAATTTCGCATGATTTCAAGTTTGTCTTGGTCATCTTCAGAAAAAGTAATAGATTTGAAGACCTTACGGTTGATAAAACGTTGGGAAAGGTCGGCTAGAATCTTGTCTGTACTAGTCATCCAGAGTTGGAAATAGGTATTCATAACCCCGTCATCAAGTGCAAGATAGTCAGATAAGGTTACCATTTTCTCAAAAAATGGCAGTAGATGTGGGGATGTAAGGGCAAAGAAGTCCTTATTTTCTGGATAGAGTTCTTTAGCACGTTTGAGAAGATTTTGCAGAAGGACTTCCATGGCGCGTGTGGCTGGGTGGAAATAAACCTGCATATACATCTGGTAACGACTGAGTACATAGTCCTCGATGGCATGCATCCCATTACGCTGGAGGCAATGCCATTTTCAACAGGACGAATAACACGAAGAATACGTGTCAGATCGAACTGGCCATAAAAAGCACCGGTGAAGTAGGAGTCGCGAAGGAGATAGTCCATACGGTCTGCATCAATCTGACTAGAAATGAGCTGAACCACTTGTTTGTTGGGATAAGTATGATCGATAACGCTGGCTACTTTTTTTGGAAAGTCCGGTGCAACCTGCAAAAGAACCTGATGAATCTCTGTATCAGGGCTTTGGATAATTTCCTGGGTAATTGCCTCATGGTCGGTGTCAAAGAGATTTTCAAAAGTATGAGAGTAGGCACCATGTCCGAGATCATGTAGAAGAGCTGCAGTCATGGTTAAGAGAGATTCACTAGAGTCCCATTCCTTAGGATATTTCTCCTCAAAAATCTCCGTTATTTGACGGGCAATTTCGTAGACACCCAAACAATGAGAAAAACGACTATGCTCTCCACCGTGGAAAGTATAGCTAGATGTCCCAAGCTGTTTGATGCGACGGAGTCGCTGAAATTCTTTGGTATTGATCAGATCATAAATGACTTGATTATTAACGTGGATATAGTTGTGAACTGGGTCACGAAATACTTTTTCATTCATAAGACCATTATAGCAAATTCCTTGCCTTTTTGGTAAAATAGTAGGGATAAGTGAGAAGAAAGAGGAATAGTTGTGAAGATTAGAATGAGAAATACCATCAAGTTCGATGAACAATTGGAAGTAATCGACCAACTTTATGATGTTGAATTACGGGAAAAGGGCGATTTTTCCTATCTTTTGTTTTACAATGAGGAGCAAGAAAAGGTAGTTTTGAAATTTAATGGGGAGGAACTGGTCATGACACGTTTCTCAAATCCCAAGACCATCATGCGTTTTCTTAAGGGTTCTGATAGTTTAGCCTATATTCCAACACCTATGGGACTGCAGGAGTTTATCATCCAAACAAGCCACTACGAAGTTGGTGAAGAGAAGATTGAACTAGCCTACCAACTACAAAACAAAGAAGGTGTTCCATTTGCCAACTACAGTTTAGAAATTACTTGGGGATAAGAAAAAGAGGCTGGGACAAAAGTCCTAGCCTCTCAATTGTCTTTGGATTGTCGAGCAAGACGCAGTGGTTGAGTGGGCTCTACTACGCTGATTTCATCAGCTTTTACAGCCTACTCAACTATGCGGAGGTGGGACGACGAAATCGAATTCTAACGAATTACCGATTTCTGTTCCACTCTCATTTGATATACAGTTCCTGATTTTTCAAGACTATTTCACGTACACTTGCAAATTTCTTCAGTTTTTTAAGCTCTTCTGGATGTGTAACGAGGGTAATAACATATCCCTCTTTACCCATACGACCTGTACGTCCAGCACGGTGAGTATAGGTTTCAATATCTCTAGGGACGTCGAAATTGACAACACATTCCAAGCTATCAATGTCGATACCACGAGCGAGAAGGTCTGTGGCAAGAAGTAGTGTCAGTTGATTATCTTTGAATTTTTCTAGAATAACTTTTCTAAATTTAACGTTGACATCGCTCGCAAGTGAAACAGCTAAAACATCGCGATATTGTAATTTTTCCTCGGCGCTTCCAAGGTCAGACAAGCTATTAAAGAAGACAAGACTACGGAAATCTTCAACCTGTGCCAGTTTACGAAGCATATCTACTCTGTGACGTTGGTCTACTTGCATGTAGAAGTGTTGGATATTGTCTAACTTTTGGTCTGATAGGTCAATGATGCGCGTGTTAGGTGCAATCTTATCTTGGTCAAATTTGGTAGTGGCACTCATGTAAATAAGTTGATGGTCACGAGGTGCATAGTTGGTAATTTTTCAACAAAATGAATTTGAGAATCATCAAGGAGTTGGTCGAATTCATCAAGAATGATTGTTTCCACATTCATCATCTTGATTTTTTTCAATTTGACGAGTTCAAAGATACGACCAGGTGTTCCAATCAGAATTTCTGGTCCTTTTTTAAGTCGTTCAATTTGGCGTTTCTGGCTCGAACCAGATAGAAATAGCTGAGCTGTTAATCCGATAGCCTCACCCCAGGTTTTAGTAACTTCAAAAATTTGTCCAGCAAGCTCGGTATTAGGTGCTAAAATCAATAATTGTTGGGCTTTTTTCTTTTGCAGTTTGAGAAGACTAGGTAGGAGATAGGCTAAAGTCTTTCCTGTTCCAGTTGGACTGACTCCAAGAAGATTTTCACCTTTTGTTATAGGCTCAAAAAGTTGAATTTGAATGGGAGTAAATTCTTGGAAGCCCAGTTGAACAATCAATTCTTGCCATTCGGTAGGTAGTTTGGTTTTCATTTTTCTGCCTCAAATCTAATGCCAGCATTCTGGCGCATGGTGTAAAGTAGGTTGTGGACGTGTGCCGCATCATCAATCCAAGATTGGTAGAGATTCAGGTCTGCTTGCTTGATCATGTTTGCAAAAGCAGCAACTTCCTCAGTCATGTTGTGAGGAGCCTGCTGGATAGGAAGTTTAACTTCATTTCCTTGATGGTCTGTGAAAATAGCTGAACTAACAAGTTCAATAGTATCAAGTGTCAGTGTTCCATCTGTCGTATAAATTTCGCAAGGAAGATTAGAAGTGATATTCTTTCCTGCTTTGATATGTACTTGATAGTCAGGATAGTAGAGCATGCCGTCACCGTTCAAATCGATACTATTATCTAGTTTCTGAGCTTGATAGGTTGCATGAGTCGGTTTTCCAAATAAGCGGATTGCTGCGTATAGAGTATAAATACCAAGATCCATAAGTGCACCACCTGCAAAACGGTCTGAGAAAACATTAGGAGTATCGCCAGCAAGTAGGTTAGGCATCTTAGAAGAGTATTTAGCGTAGTTAAAGTCTGCACCAAGAATTTGTTTGTTGGCAAGAAAGCCTTTGATTGTGGCAAAAGCATCTTCATGATAGTTACGTGCTGCTTCAAAGATAAAACATTTATTATCTTTAGCTGTTTGAACTAAATCCTGCCATTCTTGTGGTTGAGTGACGGCTGGTTTTTCAAGGATGACGTGTTTATCAGATGATAAAGCAGCCTTAGCTTGAGAGTAGTGCAAAGAATTTGGACTTGCGATATAAACGACATCAAAGGAGCTCATTAAAAAAGCATCCATCTGATCAAATAACTGAACATTGCTAAACCGACTAGCGAATTGTTCTGCAGTTTCTAGATTTCTAGAATAGACGGCAACTAACTGATATTGTCCACTAGCATGAACGGCCTCTATAAAATGATGGCTAATAGCTCCTGTTCCTATAATCCCAAGTTTTAGCATAGACTCTCCTTATTCCTAGAATTGATTGATTTCATTATATCATAGAAAGGAAGAAGTAGCCAAAGCAAGATAATTCTAAATTGTGATGCTTCGACATTTTATAAAAAAATGGTACAATAGTTACAGTAAATTTAGGAGTTTAGTATGAGATTATTACCTATGAGAAAAATTTCTCGTCATTCTAAAAGATTGGCGCTTTTTTTGACTTTCTGTGCAGGATATGTAGATGCCTATACCTTTCTGGTCAGAGGAAACACCCTGGTCGCTGGTCAAACAGGAAACGTGGTCTTTTTATCTGTCGGTATCGTTCAAGAAAATGTAGCAGATGCTGAAGCTAAGATTTTGACTTTGTTATCCTTTATGCTAGGTGTCTTTTTACTGACAATCTACAAAGAAAAGTTTAGAATCGTTAAAAAACCAATCTTATCCCTTTTTCCTCTGGGAATCCTCTCTATAATAATTGGTTTTGTTCCTCTTTCGGTGGACAATATTTTCATTGTTCCCCCTCTAGCCTTTTGTATGGGGCTTGTAACGACTGCTTTTGGAGAAGTTTCAGGAATTGCTTATAACAATGCCTTTATGACAGGAAATATTAAACGGACCATGCTGGCTTTCGGAGATTATATCCGAACCAAGCATAGACCATTTTTAAGAGAAGGAATCATCTTTGTTAGTTTATTGTCAAGTTTTGTACTTGGAGTAGTAGTATCAGCCTACCTCACGATTTTCTATCAAGAAAAAACGATTTTAGGAATCCCTTTGATGATGATTATTTTTTACCTCGGTATGTTTTTTACAAAGTTACAAGAAAAAAGTAAAGAAAAACCTTAATTTCGATGATAAATACTTGTCAAATAGCAGGAATCATGCTATACTTGTAGAGTTGACTATGCACAGTCCTGTGCAACCGCACGATCATCGTTGCTTGTCGTATAACAAATTTAAACTTCGTCATTATCGCCTTACCTAACATAAGTTATGTCTTCGGCTTAATTCCTAGTTTATTCTTTGTTATACTAAGAGCTCTTCTTTTAAGTGGTTCGTCCCACGATGCTAGGCGAGTCTTCACAATAATTCGGGGAAACCCAAAAATTCATAGGAGGTGCATAATGAGCACATACGCAATTATCAAAACTGGCGGAAAACAAGTTAAAGTTGAAGTTGGTCAAGCAGTTTACGTTGAAAAATTGAACGTTGAGGCTGGTCAAGAAGTTACTTTTAACGAAGTTGTTCTTGTTGGTGGTGAAAACACTGTTGTCGGAACTCCACTTGTTGCTGGAGCTACTGTAGTTGGAACTGTTGAAAAACAAGGAAAACAAAAGAAGGTTGTTACTTACAAATACAAACCTAAAAAAGGTAGCCACCGCAAACAAGGTCACCGTCAACCATATACTAAAGTTGTCATCAACGCAATCAACGCTTAATTTTAAGGAGAACGCATGATACAAGCAGTCTTTGAGAGAGCCGAAGATGGCGAGCTGAGGAGTGCGGAGATTACTGGACACGCCGAGAGTGGCGAATACGGCTTAGATGTCGTGTGTGCATCGGTTTCTACGCTTGCCATTAACTTTATCAATTCCATTGAAAAATTTGCAGGCTATGAACCAATCTTAGAATTAAACGAAGATGAAGGTGGCTATCTGATGGTTGAAATTCCAAAAGATCTTCCTTCTCACCAGAGAGAAATGACACAATTATTCTTTGAATCATTTTTCTTAGGTATGGCAAACTTATCGGAGAACTCTTCTGAGTTCGTCCAAACCAGAGTTATCACAGAAAACTAACACGGAGGAAAACATTATGTTAAAAATGACTCTTAACAACTTGCAACTTTTCGCCCACAAAAAAGGTGGAGGTTCTACATCAAACGGACGTGATTCACAAGCTAAACGTCTTGGAGCTAAAGCAGCTGACGGACAAACTGTCTCAGGTGGATCAATCCTTTACCGTCAACGTGGTACACACATCTATCCAGGTGTAAACGTTGGACGTGGTGGAGACGATACTTTGTACGCTAAAGTTGAAGGCGTAGTACGTTTTGAACGTAAAGGTCGCGATAGAAAACAAGTTTCTGTTTACCCAATCGCTAAATAAGAAGGTTTTTAAACCTTTCCCTAGCCTGATAAAAAAAGGCGAGGATGCTACAATCAGCATTACATAAAGCTTTTCGATTTTTCGAAGAGCTTTTTTCTATGATAAAATTAGTCAGCATAAAACGGTTAGAAGTGGCCTTGTTCTTTTAAGTTTGCGCGGAAATTTCTCCTCTTGCCATGGCTAATATAGAAGAATTATGGTATAATGTAGGTTGAGACCTTATTAATAAATAGTGAAAGAGTTAATAATGAAAAAAATTGTTATTAATGGTGGACGTCCACTAAAAGGAGAAATTAACATTAGCGGAGCTAAGAATAGTGTGGTTGCTTTAATACCAGCAATCATCTTAGCTGATGATGTTGTTATCTTGGATTGTGTCCCAGACATTTCAGATGTAGCTAGCCTTGTTGAAATCATGGAAATCATGGGAGCTAGTGTCAAACGTTATGACGATGTATTAGAAATTGATCCACGTGGCGTTGAAAACAAACCAATGCCTTATGGTAAAATTAACAGTTTACGTGCTTCTTACTACTTTTATGGTAGCCTTTTGGGACGTTTTGGTCAAGCAACAGTGGGCTTGCCTGGTGGTTGTGATCTTGGACCTCGTCCTATTGATTTACACCTTAAAGCTTTTGAAGCTATGGGTTCTGAGACTACTTATGAAGGCGATAATATGAAATTGTCCACTCAGGGACAAACTTTGCATGGAGCTCATATTTACATGGATACTGTTAGTGTTGGTGCAACTATCAACACAATGTTAGCAGCTGTTAAGGCTAAGGGGCGTACAGTGATTGAAAATGCTGCTCGTGAGCCTGAAATCATTGATGTTGCAACCTTGTTGAATAACATGGGAGCCCATATTCGAGGTGCGGGTACTGATATGATTACTATCGATGGTGTTGAGAGTCTTCATGGAACTCGCCATCAAGTAATTCCTGACCGAATTGAAGCTGGAACTTATATTTCCATGGCAGCTGCAGTTGGGCAAGGAATCCGAATTAATAATGTTCTTTATGAACACTTAGAAGGATTTATTGCTAAGCTAGAAGAAATGGGCGTTCATATGACTGTTTCAGAAGATAGTATTTTTGTTGAAGAACAAAAAGACCTAAAGGCGGTAAATATAAAAACAGCTCCTTATCCTGGTTTTGCAACGGATCTCCAACAGCCAATTACACCTTTGTTATTAAAAGCAGAAGGTCGTGGGACATTGATTGATACCATTTATGAAAAACGTGTCAACCATGTCTTTGAGTTGGCGAAAATGAATGCTGATATTTCAACAACAAATGATCATATCCTTTATAAAGGTGGCAAACAATTACACGGAGCAAGTGTAAAAGCAACTGATTTACGTGCAGGAGCATGCTTGGTCATTGCTGCTTTGATGGCTAAGGGTAGAACTGAAATTACAAATGTTGAGTTTATTCTCCGTGGCTATTCAAATATTATCGAAAAATTACGCAATCTTGGAGCGGATATTGAACTTATTGAAGACTAGTTCTAGAGGATAGATATGAATATCTGGACGAAATTAGCAATGTATTCTTTTTGTGAGACGGAACGACTAGCTCTCCGTCCCTTCTTTTTTACTGATGTTTATGACTTCCATCAAATAGCTTCAGATGCAGAGAATCTTCGGTTTATTTTTCCTGCTCAAGCAAGCATAGAAGAAAGTCAATATGCCTTGGCCAACTACTTCATGAAATCTCCGCTTGGAATTTGGGCTATCTGTCATAAAAAAGATAGTAAAATGATTGGGTCCATCAAGTTCGAGAAAATTGATGAGATAAAAAGAGAAGCGGAACTTGGTTATTTTTTGAAAAAAGACTACTGGAGTCAGGGTTATATGACTGAGGTTGTTAAGAGCTTGTGTGATTTATCTATGGCTGAACTAGGTTTAAAGCAATTATCTATCATAACGCATTTAGAAATCTTGCTAGTCAAAAAGTTGCTGAAAAATCAGGTTTCAATCTCTACCGCCGTTTTAAAGGGAGTGACAGATATAGTCGTAAGATGAGAGATTATCTCGAATTTCGTTATACAAAAGGAGAACTAAGTGAGTAAACATCAGGAAATATTATCTTATTTAGAAGAATTACCGGTCGGAAAACGTGTCAGTGTTCGGAGTATTTCCAATCACTTAGGTGTTAGTGACGGTACTGCCTATCGCGCTATTAAAGAGGCCGAAAATAGAGGTTTGGTAGAAACACGTCCTAGAAGTGGAACTGTTCGGATAAAAAGTCAAAAAGTTTCTATTGAAAAACTGACTTTTGCTGAAATCGCTGAAGTTACTGGATCGGAAGTTCTTGCAGGTCAAGATGGCTTGGATCGTGAATTCAGTAAATTTTCGATTGGAGCTATGACAGAAAATAACATTCTTTCTTACCTTCATGATGGTGGCCTTTTAATCGTAGGGGATAGAACAGAGATTCAATTACTAGCACTTGAAAATGAAAATGCTGTTCTGGTCACTGGTGGCTTCGAAATTGCTGAAGACGTCCTTAAACTGGCTAACAAAAAGAATATTCCGGTGTTACGTACCAAGCACGACACCTTTACCATTGCAACTATGATTAACCGTGCCCTGTCAAATGTTCAGATCAAGACAGATATTTTAACGGTAGAAAAAATATTCCGTACCAGTCATGAATATGGTTACCTACGTGATACTGATACCATAAAAGACTACTTGGATTTGGTTCGAAAGAATAGAAGCAGTCGCTTTCCTGTTATTAACAAGGATCAAGTTGTAGTTGGAGTTATGACTATGCGTGATGCAGCTGATAAGTCACCTGGGACTACTTTGGATAAGGCAATGACACGGACAGTATATATGACAGGTCTGTCTACCAATATCGCCAATATCAGTCAGAGAATGATCGCCGAAGACTTTGAAATGGTTCCAGTTGTTCGAAGCAATCATACCTTGCTTGGAGTTGTGACCCGAAGAGATGTTATGGAAAAGATGAGTCGTTCCCAAATCTCTGCTTTACCAACTTTCTCTGAACAAATTGCACAAAAATTGTCATATCATCACGATGAAGTTGTGATTACCGTAGAACCATTCATGCTTGATAAAAATGGGGTTCTGGCCAATGGTGTGTTATCAGAGATTTTAACCTTGATGACTCAAAATTTGGTGGTTAATAGTGGGAGAAACCTCATTATCGAACAGATGTTGATTTATTTCTTACAGGCTGTTCAGATTGATGATGTTTTACAAATTCAAGCTCGTATTATCCATCATACCAGACGCTCAGCCATTATTGATTACGATATTTATTTGAATCAACAGATTGTATCAAAGGCAAGTGTAACTGTAAAAATTAACTAGAATTTAGGAGAAAACATGATTACTTAAAATCAGCAAGAGAAATTGAAGCAATGGATAAGGCTGGTGATTTTCTTGCTAGTATCCATATCGGCTTACGTGATATTATTAAGCCAGGTGTAGATATGTGGGAAGTAGAAGAATATGTTCGTCGTCGTTGTAAAGAAGAAAACTATCTTCCTTTGCAGATTGGAGTAGATGGTGCTATTATGGATTATCCGTATGCTACTTGTTGCTCCCTTAACGACGAAGTGGCTCACGCTTTTCCACGTCATTACATCTTGAAAGATGGTGACTTGCTCAAGGTTGACATGGTACTCGGAGGTCCAATTGCCAAATCTGACCTTAATGTCTCTAAGTTAAACTTTAATAATGTTGAGCACATGAAAAAATACACCCAAAGTTATACTGGCGGTTTAGCTGACTCATGTTGGGCTTATGCGGTCGGTACACCGTCTGAAAAAGTGAAAAACTTGATGGACGTGACCAAGGAAGCTATGTATAAAGGGATTGAGCAAGCAGTAGTAGGCAATCGTATAGGAGATATCGGTGCTGCTATTCAAGACTATGCTGAAAGTCGTGGTTACGGAGTAGTTAGGGACCTCGTTGGGCATGGTGTTGGACCAACCATGCACGAAGAACCAATGGTACCTAACTATGGTATTGCAGGACGTGGACTTCGTCTTCGTGAAGGAATGGTCTTGACTATTGAACCCATGATCAATACAGGCGATTGGGAAATCGATACTGATATGAAAACTGGTTGGGCCCATAAAACCATTGATGGTGGTCTTTCTTGTCAGTATGAACACCAATTTGTCATTACCAAAGATGGCCCGGTTATCTTGACTAGCCAGGGCGAAGAAGGTACTTATTAATAAAGCAGACAAGGAGTTTAGCTCCTTGTCTTTTTCTTCACCATAAAGTAGCGTAGCAAATTTACGACTTATTATGTTATTTGTAGTAAAATATAAAGTGATTTAGAAAGAAGGTAGTTTAATGGAAAGTCTTTTATTTTTCGTATCAGTTTTTTTAGCGGGTGTTTTATCATTCTTTTCACCCTGTATTTTTCCTTTGTTGCCGGTCTATACTGGTATTTTGTTGGATAGTGATCCAAAAGCGAAAAGCTTTCGATTGTTTGGAAGAGATGTGCCTTGGTCAGGCTTAATTTCAACTCTTTGTTTTATTGCAGGCATCTCTCTCATCTTTTTTATACTTGGATTTGGAGCTGGATTCCTCGGTAACTTACTCTACACTAACTGGTTTCGATATGCTATGGGAGCTATCATTATCATTTTAGGCTTACATCAGATGGAGATTTTTCACTTTAAAAAGCTTGAAGTGCAAAAAAGTTTTAATCTAAAAAGTAAGCAATCCAATCGTTATTTGTCAGCTTTCTTACTTGGTATCACTTTTAGCTTTGGTTGGACTCCATGTATCGGTCCTGTTCTAAGCTCTGTACTAGCTCTGGCTGCATCAGGTGGCAATGGTGCTTTGCAAGGTGCGCTCTTGACCCTTGTCTATACGTTAGGAATGGCTCTCCCATTTTTATTGTTAGCCTTAGCTTCTGGCTTTATTATGCCTTATTTTAGCAAGATCAAACCACGAATTATTTTATTAAAGAAAATCGGAGGATTCTTAATTATTCTTATGGGGCTTTTACTCATGTTTGGTCAGTTAAATATCTTATCAGGAATTTTTGGATAAAGGAGAAAATATGAAAAAAATAATCTATCTAGGACTTAGTTTCTTATCAGTTTTTCTTTTAACAGCTTGTGCTAATGAAGAAACCAAAGAAAGTCAAAGTCAATCACAAACTCAGCATGAAACAAGTGTTCAGCAAATCGCAGTAGGAAAAGAAGCCCCTGATTTTACCTTACAATCAATGGATGGTAAAGAGGTCAAATTGTCCGACTACAAGGGGAAAAAAGTTTATCTGAAATTCTGGGCTTCTTGGTGCGGTCCGTGCCGTAAAAGTATGCCTGAATTGATGGAATTAGCTGCAAAGCAAGATCGTGATTTTGAAATTTTAACTGTAATTGCCCCAGGTCTTCAAGGAGAGAAATCCACTGAGCAATTTCCAAAGTGGTATCAAGAACAAGGCTATAAAGACATCCCTGTTCTCTATGATGTGACCGGAGCTACATTTCAAGCCTATCAGATCCGTAGTATTCCAACAGAAATTCTAATTGATTCAGAAGGAAAAGTTGGAAATATTCATCTTGGTGTTATCAGTAATGATGATGCTGAAGCTGCTTTCGCAAAGATGAAATAAAAATCATGATGTAGAAAAAGAAAAAGGTCTAGACTTAAGTCTAGACCTTTCTTTTCTTTATTTAATTAGTTTTTAGAAGCTGCTTGGAACTCTGGATTTTTCCATGCTTCGTCGATGATTTCTTGCAATTCACGAGCAGAAAGTTGCATTTTTTGAGTTTCAGCGTCGTTCAATGGGATGTTAACTGGGCGAACGATACCGTGCGCACCAACGATAGCTGGTTGACCGATAAAGACGTTTTCAACTCCGTATTGTCCTTCTTGGAAGACTGAAAGTGGAAGAACCGCATTTTCATCATCAAGGATAGCTTTTGTGATACGAGCAAGAGCAACTGCTATACCGTAGTATGTAGCACCTTTTTTGTTGATGATTGAGTAAGCAGCGTCACGAACTGAGATGAAGAGTTCAACAAGGTCAGCTTCATTCAAGTCACGGTTAGCTTGCAACCATTGTTCCAATTTAACACCGGCAACGTTAGCGTGTGACCAAACTGCAAATTCAGAGTCACCGTGCTCACCCATGATGTAGGCGTGAACTGAACGAGCATCAACACCGATAGTTTCAGCAAGTGCTTGACGGAAACGAGCTGAGTCAAGGGAAGTACCTGAACCGATAACACGTTCTTTAGGGAATCCTGAGAATTTCCAAGTTGAGTAAGTTAAAATGTCAACTGGGTTAGCAGCAACAAGGAAGATACCGTCAAAACCAGACGCAACAACTTGTTCAACGATTGATTTGTTGATAGCAAGGTTTTTACCAACAAGATCAAGACGAGTTTCACCTGGTTTTTGTGGAGCACCAGCAGTGATAACTACAAGGTCTGCATCCGCACAGTCTTCGTACTTAGCTGCATAGATTTTTTTAGGTGAAGTAAAAGCTAGCGCGTGGCTAAGGTCTTCAGCATCACCAACTGCTTTTTCAAACAATTGAGGAATTTCAATGATACCAAGTTCTTGTGCAATTCCTTGTGTTACGAGGGCAAAAGCGTAAGATGAACCTACGGCACCATCACCAACGAGGATAACTTTTTTGTGTTGTTTAGTTGCTGTCATCTGTCTAAACATCTCCTTTATTTTTTTAGGGGGATTCCCTGTTTAATTTCATTCTATCACTTTTAATTGGCTTTGTCACGGAAAGACCCTTCAGTTATTCATGTAAACGTTTTAGAGGTGTCAGAAGCCTGAAATCTAGGCTAAACTATGGTATAATATTACTAATTACTAATAGTGAAATGAGGCATTTGTTAATGCAAGATAAAAATTTAGTGAATGTCAATCTGACAAAGGAAATGAAGACCAGTTTTATCGACTACGCCATGAGTGTTATCGTGTCTCGGGCTCTTCCTGATGTCCGAGATGGGTTGAGCCAGTTCATCGCCGTATCCTCTACGGGATGAATGAATTGGGTGTAACACCAGATAAACCTCATAAAAAATCTGCTCGTATTACCGGGGACGTTATGGGTAAATATCACCCACATGGAGACTCTTCTATCTACGAGGCTATGGTACGTATGGCGCAATGGTGGAGCTACCGTAACATGCTTGTAGATGGTCATGGAAACTTTGGTTCTATGGACGGTGATGGAGCCGCTGCTCAGCGTTATACAGAAGCACGTATGAGTAAAATTGCTCTTGAGATGCTTCGTGATATCAACAAAAATACGGTTGATTTTGTAGATAACTATGATGCCAACGAACGTGAACCTGTGGTCTTGCCGGCACGTTTCCCAAATCTTTTAGTTAATGGAGCTACTGGTATCGCTGTTGGTATGGCAACTAATATTCCACCTCACAATTTGGGTGAGACTATTGATGCTGTTAAACTAGTTATGGACAATCCAGAAGTTACCACTAAAGATTTGATGGAAGTTTTACCTGGTCCCGATTTTCCAACAGGTGCCCTTGTTATGGGGAAATCAGGTATCCATAAAGCTTATGAAACCGGTAAAGGTTCGATTGTCCTTCGCTCACGTACTGAAATCGAGGAAACTAAAACTGGTCGCGAACGTATCGTTGTTACTGAATTCCCATATATGGTTAATAAGACTAAAGTGCATGAACATATTGTGCGTTTAGTTCAAGAAAAACGCATCGATGGAATTACAGCTGTTCGTGATGAGTCTAACCGTGAAGGTGTCCGCTTTGTTATTGAAGTTAGACGCGATGCCTCTGCCAATGTTATCTTGAACAATCTCTTTAAGATGACACAAATGCAGACCAGCTTTGGCTTTAACATGCTGGCTATCCAAAATGGTGTTCCTAAAATTTTATCTCTTCGCCAGATTTTAGATGCCTATATCGAGCATCAAAAAGAAGTAGTAACACGTCGTACTCAATTTGATAAAGAAAAAGCTGAGGCGCGTGCTCATATCTTAGAAGGTCTCTTGATTGCGCTGGATCATATTGATGAAGTCATTCGTATTATCCGTGCCAGTGAGACTGATGAAGAAGCTCAAGCAGAATTGATGAGCAAGTTCAAGCTATCTGAACGTCAAAGTCAAGCAATTCTTGACATGCGTCTCCGTCGTTTGACAGGCTTGGAACGTGACAAGATTCAGTCAGAGTATGATGACCTTATTGCTTTGATTGCAGATTTAGCAGACATTCTTGCTAAACCAGAGCGTGTTGCGCAAATTATTAAAGAAGAACTTGATGAAGTCAAGCGCAAATTTAGTGATAAACGTCGTACTGAATTGATGGTCGGAGAAGTTTTGACACTCGAAGATGAAGACTTGATTGAAGAATCTGATGTTCTCATCACTCTATCAAACAAAGGCTACATCAAACGCTTGGATCAAGATGAATTTACAGCCCAAAAGCGTGGTGGACGTGGTGTCCAAGGAACTGGTGTTAAGGATGATGATTTTGTCCGTGAGTTAGTTTCAACAAGTACCCATGATCACTTACTCTTCTTTACCAATAAGGGACGTGTTTATCGTCTAAAAGGCTATGAAATCCCTGAATACGGTCGTACAGCTAAAGGATTGCCAGTCGTCAATCTTTTGAAACTAGACGAAGGTGAAAGTATTCAAACCATCATTAATGTCGAATCAGACCGTAGTGATGATGCCTATCTCTTCTTTACGACACGAGCTGGTATTGTTAAGAGAACCAGTGTTAAAGAATTTGCCAATATCCGACAAAATGGTCTGAAAGCCTTGAATCTGAAGGATGAGGACGAATTGATTAATGTCTTACTAACTGAGAAAGACACAGACATCATCATTGGTACTAAATTAGGATATGCAGTTCGTTTCAACCAGTCCTCAGTCCGTGGCATGAGTCGTAGCGCTACAGGTGTTAAAGGGGTAAATCTTCGTGAAGGAGATGCTGTAGTTGGCGCTAGAGTGATTACTGACCACGATGAAGTTCTCATCATCACAGAAAAAGGATATGGGAAACGTACAATTGCGACAGAGTATCCTACCAAGGGTCGTGCTGGTAAAGGAATGAAGACAGCAAATGTAACTGAGAAATGGTCCATTAGCAGGTCTTTTAACGGTTAAAGGTGATGAAGATTTGATGGTCATCACAGATACTGGCGTTATGATTCGAACAAATGTTGCCAATATATCGCAAACTGGTCGTTCAACCATGGGAGTAAAGGTTATGCGGCTAGATGAAAATGCTAAAATTGTGACATTTACAAGTGTTGCAGCTGCAGAAAAAGAAGAAGTTGGGACTGAAACTGAAACAGAAGGTGTAGAATAATGTCTCAAAAGAATACTAAAAGAAAAAAAAATAAGCGCAGGAATCTGCTAATAAATATTCTAGCTGGATTTCTGATCCTCTTATCTATTGCTCTGATTTTTAATTCAAAAATCCGTGATATGTTTATAGTTTGGAATACTAATAAGTATCAAGTGAGTCAAGTAACCAAGGAAAAAATTGAAGAAAATGAAGAAACTGTAGGAAATTTTGATTTTGAATCTGTAAAATCGTTATCTTCGGAGGCAGTATTGTCAGCTCAATGGAACTCACAACAACTTCCTGTTATCGGGGGAATTGCAATTCCAGAACTTGAAATGAATTTACCAATTTTTAAGGGACTTGACAACATTAACCTTTTCTATGGTGCAGGTACAATGAAACCTAACCAGGAAATGGGAAAAGGAAACTATTCTTTAGCTAGTCATCGGATATTTTTGGGTGAAAAAGCCGATCAGAAATTATTTTCTCCTCTAGCTAATGCTGAAAAAGGAATGAAAATTTATCTTACTGATAAAGAAAAAGTTTATACTTACGAAATTGTTGAAGTTAAAATAGTGACTCCAGATCGTGTAGACGTAATTGAGGACAGGGAAGGTATTGATGAACTTACTCTAGTTACATGTGAAGATTCTAATGCTACTGAACGGATTATCGTCAAAGGAAATTTGAAGGAGATAAAATCTTATACAGAAACTCCTTCAGATGTTTTGGAGGCATTTAATAAACCCTATAAACAATTTTATGAATAGTAGAAGAGGTTGGGACAAAAGAGCCCGACCTCACTTTTTATTAGCAATCAAACTTTGACGCGGTAGCTGATTGAACTTTTTGTTCGTCTTTTAGACTCCAAAAAGCTCCTAATCATCCTCGCGGGGCTGGGACTACGAAATCGAGACTTTGTCTATCGATTTCTGTCCCACCGCCTTTTCTTGACAATTTCAGAAAATAGATAGGAAAAAGACTTTTCAATTTTGGTAAAAAGTAGTATAATGTTTCTATTATAGAAATTTTTAGAAAATTCCGAAAGAGGTTCATTATGGGATATACAGTTGCTGTAGTTGGTGCAACAGGTGCCGTTGGTGCTCAAATGATTAAGATGTTGGAAGAATCTTCACTTCCAATTGATAAGATTCGTTTCCTTGCGTCTGCACGTTCTGCAGGAAAGGTCTTGCAATTCAAGGGCCAAGATGTGACTATTGAAGAAACAACCGAAGAAGCTTTGAAGGTGTTGATATTGCTCTCTTCTCAGCTGGTGGTTCAACTTCTGCAAAATACGCACCTTATGCTGTTAAAGCAGGGGCAGTAGTAGTAGATAACACTTCTTATTTCCGTCAAAATCCAGATGTGCCATTGGTTGTTCCTGAAGTAAACGCCCATGCTCTTGATGCTCATAACGGGATCATTGCATGTCCTAACTGTTCAACTATCCAAATGATGGTTGCTCTTGAACCAATCCGTCAAAAATGGGGCTTAGACCGTATCATCGTTTCAACTTATCAAGCTGTTTCAGGTGCAGGTATGGGAGCCATTCTTGAGACACAACGTGAATTGCGTGAAGTATTGAATAATGGTGTAAATCCACGTGATTTGCATGCGGAAATCTTGCCTTCAGGTGGCGATAAGAAACATTATCCAATCGCTTTTAATGCTCTTCCACAAATCGACCTCTTTACAGACAACGATTACACTTACGAAGAGATGAAGATGACCAAGGAAACTAAGAAGATTATGGAAGACGATAGCATTGCTGTTTCAGCAACTTGCGTGCGTATTCCTGTTTTGTCAGCTCACTCTGAGTCTGTTTACATTGAAACAAAAGAAGTGGCTCCTATCGATGAAGTAAAAGCTGCTATCGCAAGCTTCCCAGGTGCCGTTTTAGAGGATGATGTTGCAAATCAAATTTATCCTCAAGCTATTAATGCTGTTGGTTCAAAAGATACCTTTGTCGGACGTATCCGTAAAGACTTGGATGCTGAAAAAGGTATCCACATGTGGGTGGTATCTGATAACCTTCTCAAGGGGGCTGCTTGGAACTCTGTACAGATTGCAGAAACTCTTCATGAGCGTGGCTTAGTTCGTCCAACAGCCGAATTAAAATTTGAATTGAAATAGGGAGCAAAACAGAAATCAGTAACTCAAAGAGTTTGATTTAGTAGTTTTGCCCCCGCACAGTTGATTAGGAAGTACGAATGTTGCGAACATGAGTAGTTCCAATCAACCACTGCGTTATGATTCAGCAATCAGTAACTCGAAGAGTTTGATTTTTCCTTGACTATTTATCGAATCTACTTGTTTTACATACAGAACAGGAGGCAAAGGCAAGTATGCCCCAGCCTCTTTCTTATATATAGAAAGGTGTCTCTCATGTCTTATAAAGATTTAAAAGATTGTAAAATTATCACAGCTTTCATTACTCCCTTTCACGAGGATGGTTCCATAAACTTTGATGCTATTCCAGACCTAATCGAGCATTTATTGGCACATCATACGGATGGAATTCTATTGGCAGGTACGACTGCAGAAAGTCCGACTTTAACACACGATGAAGAGCTAGAGCTTTTTGCTGCTGTTCAAAAAGTTGTTAATGGTCGTGTTCCTCTGATTGCTGGTATCGGTACCAATGACACGCGCGACTCTATTGAGTTCGTTAAAGAAGTCGCTGAGTTTGGTGGATTTGCCGCAGGACTTGCGATTGTACCATACTACAATAAACCTTCTCAGGAGGGAATGTACCAACACTTTAAAGCTATAGCTGATGCATCTGATTTACCAATTATCCTCTATAATATACCAGGGCGTGTGGTAGTTGAGTTGACACCAGAAACAATGCTCCGTCTAGCTGACCATCCAAATATCATTGGGGTTAAAGAATGTACCAGTCTTGCCAATATGGCTTACTTGATCGAACATAAGCCGCAAGAGTTTTTAATCTATACAGGAGAAGACGGGGATGCCTTTCACGCTATGAACCTAGGTGCCGATGGAGTTATCTCGGTCGCCTCTCATACAAATGGAGATGAGATGTATGAGATGTTTAAAGCAATTTCTGAGAGTGATATTAAGAAGGCTGCAGCCATTCAACGTCAGTTCATTCCTAAGGTCAACGCATTATTCTCTTATCCAAGTCCAGCACCTGTTAAAGCTGTTCTTAATTATATGGGATTTGCCGCAGGACCAACACGTCTACCTCTGGTTCCAGCACCAGAAGAAGATGCCAAACGCATCATCAAGGTTGTGATTGATGGTGACTATGAAGCGACCAAGGAGACAGTCACTGGTGTTCTCCGTCCTGATTACTAATTATTATAACTACGAACTTCCTCACAAGTTTTACTTTAGAGGAAGTTTTTTTCTTTTTTTACGAATAAGTATATATAGAGAATAGTCAAGGAGTAATTGATGAAGATAAAAATTGATAATTTTGAGATTTTTAAATTGAAACAGGCCGGTTTAAGCAATCAGCAGGTACTTAAGGTTCTTCAATATGGGGAAATCTATGATCAGGAACTGAGTTTAGAAACTATTGCAGAGGCGTCTAAATGTCGAAATCCTATTCTGTTTATGGAGCGTTACCATAAGTTAACATTTGAGAGTATGGAACGTTTAAAAGAAGATTTTGAGAAATTTCCATCCTTTTCAATCTTAGATGATGACTATCCTTTTGCCCTTAGTGAAATCTATGATGCGCCAGTTTTACTATTTTATAAGGGAGATCTGAATCTCTTAAAGTTACCAAAGATAGCAGTAGTGGGAAGTCGTTCCTGTAGTCAACTAGGAACTAAGTCAGTAAAAAAGATTATCCAAGGATTGGAAAATGAACTAGTTATTGTAAGCGGATTAGCGAGAGGAATTGATACGGCAGCTCACATGTCTATTCTCCAGGCTGGAGGAAGAACCATTGCAGTAATCGGGACAGGCTTAGATGTATACTATCCTAAGTCGAATAAGAGCCTTCAAGATTATATCGGGGAGCATCATTTGCTTCTAAGTGAGTACGGTCCAGGTGAAGAACCTTTGAAATTCCATTTTCCTGCAAGGAATAGAATTATTGCAGGATTATGTAGAGGAGTCATCGTGGCAGAAGCAAAAATGAGATCTGGTAGCTTAATCACTTGTGAGCGAGCAATGGAAGAAGGAAGGGATGTTTTTGCTATACCGGGTAGTATCTTAGATGGAAGGTCGGACGGTTGCCATCATCTAATCCAAGAGGGAGCAAAATTGGTAACATGTGGGCAGGATATATTAGCAGAATTTGAATTTTAATGAACGAAATGATTTCATTTAGCAAACTTTTCTTCTATTATATGGGTGTTATGTCTTGACAGGTTTTTAAAAATGGTTTACACTTTATAAAGTTTATTACTTTGAAAAGGTGTGATACTGTGGCTACGGCAACAAAAAAGAAAAAATCAACAACTAAAAAGAATCTTGTAATCGTGGAGTCGCCTGCTAAGGCGAAAACGATTGAAAAATATCTAGGACGTAATTATAAGGTTTTAGCCAGCGTAGGACATATTCGTGATTTAAAAAAATCAAGTATGTCAGTCGACGTGGAGAATAATTATGAACCGCAATATATCAATATTCGTGGTAAAGGTCCTCTCATCAATGACTTGAAAAAAGAAGCTAAGAAAGCCGATAAAGTCTTTCTTGCAAGTGACCCAGACCGGGAAGGTGAGGCTATTTCATGGCATTTAGCGCATATTTTAGATCTAGACGAGAATGATACCAACCGTGTTGTTTTCAACGAGATTACCAAAGATGCAGTAAAAAATGCCTTTAAAGAACCTCGTAAAATCAATATGGATTTGGTCGATGCCCAACAAGCCCGTCGTGTTTTGGACCGTTTAGTGGGGTATTCAATTTCCCCAATTCTTTGGAAAAAGGTTAAAAAAGGCTTATCAGCAGGACGTGTTCAGTCTGTTGCTCTTAAGCTAATCATTGATCGTGAAAATGAAATCAATGCCTTCCAACCAGAAGAATATTGGACGATTGATGGTGTCTTTAAAAAAGGTACCAAGCAATTCCAAGCTTCTTTTTATGGAATGAATGGCAAGAAGATGAAGTTGACTACCAATGATGAAGTCAAAAAAGTTTTATCTCATTTGAACAGCAAGGATTTTACAGTTGATCAAGTAGATAAAAAGGAAAGAAAGCGCAATGCTCCTCTTCCATATACAACGTCTTCTATGCAGATGGATGCTGCTAACAAGATTAACTTCCGTACTCGAAAGACTATGATGGTTGCTCAGCAACTTTATGAAGGAATCAATATTGGTACAGGTGTCCAAGGTTTGATCACCTATATGCGTACGGATTCTACTCGTATCAGTCCAGTTGCTCAGAATGAAGCTGCTAGCTACATCAATGAACGTTTTGGCAGTAAGTATTCTAAACATGGTAGTAAGGTGAAAAATGCCTCTGGCGCTCAAGACGCCCACGAAGCTATCCGTCCTTCAAGTGTCTTTAATACACCTGAGAAAATTGCTAAGTATTTGGATAAAGACCAGCTAAAACTTTATACACTTATTTGGAACCGCTTTGTAGCGAGTCAAATGACTGGTGCAATTTTTGATACAGTGGCTGTTAAACTTTCGCAAAACGGTGTTCAATTCGCGGCGAATGGTAGTCAGGTTAAGTTTGATGGTTATTTAGCCATTTACAACGATTCTGATAAAAATAAGATGCTGCCTGATATGGAAGTAGGAGATGTGGTCAAACAGGTTAATAGCAAACCTGAACAACATTTCACACAACCGCCTGCACGATATTCTGAGGCTACTTTGATTAAGACCTTGGAAGAAAACGGAGTTGGACGTCCATCTACCTATGCTCCAACCATTGAAACAATCCAAAAACGCTACTATGTAAGACTAGCATCTAAACGCTTTGAACCAACTGATCTAGGTCAAGTCGTTAACAAGCTGATTGTCGAATACTTCCCAGACATTGTTAATGTGAAATTTACCGCTGAAATGGAAGGTAAACTGGATGATGTCGAGGTTGGAAAAGAAGAGTGGCAACGGGTTATTGATGAATTTTACAAACCATTCTCTAAAGAGGTCGAAAAAGCTGAAGCAGAGATGGAAAAAATTCAAATCAAGGATGAGCCAGCTGGATTTGACTGTGAAGTTTGTGGCAGTCCTATGGTGATTAAGATTGGACGCTTCGGTAAGTTTTACGCATGTAGCAATTTCCCAGATTGTCGACATACGCAAGCCATTGTTAAAGAAGTCGGTGTTACATGTCCAAATTGTCATCAAGGGCAAATCATCGAACGCAAAACCAAACGTAATCGTATTTTCTATGGATGCAATCGTTATCCAGAATGTGAGTTTACCTCTTGGGATAAACCTGTTGGACGTGATTGTCCTAAATGTGGTCACTTCCTCATGGAGAAAAAAATCCGTGGTGGCGGCAAACAGATCGTATGTAGCAATGGTGACTACGAAGAAGAAAAGATTAAATAAAAATAATTAGAGCTGAAATGATAATTTCAGCTCTTTTTAATTTAAACTTGACAGATTTTATCTTTTTATGTTTAACTAGAAGAAGATTATTCTTACTTAGGAGTAGATATGCGCATTATTTATCTTAGCATTGGATTCATTTCATTAGCTTTGGCTATCGTTGGAGTTGCCTTGCCACTATTACCGACAACACCCTTTCTCTTGTTGTCAATAGCTTGTTTTTCAAAATCTTCTAAGCGCTTTGAAGATTGGCTCTATCATACCAAACTTTATCAGACTTACGTGGCGGACTTTCGTGAGACCAAGTCTATTGCGCGTGAACGAAAGAAGAAGATTATCGTATCGATTTATATTTTGATGGGAATCTCGATTTATTTCGCTCCGCTTTTACCAGTAAAAATTGCTTTAGGCTGCTTAACAGTATTTATAACCTATTATCTCTTTAAGGTAATACCAGATAAAGAATAGCTAAAAAAGTAATGATTTTCCTTGATAAAAAATAGGGGTTACTTAAAACAATATGATATAATAATATCAAATAAATCGTCAAGGAGTATCAAATGATTTACGAATTTTGTGCTGAAAATGTAACCTTGCTTGAAAAGGCTATGCAAGCTGGAGCTCGCCGTATTGAGCTCTGTGATAATTTAGCAGTTGGTGGAACGACACCAAGCTACGGAGTAACCAAGGCAGCTGTTGAACTTGCATCAAACTACGATACGACTATCATGACTATGATTCGTCCACGTGGTGGTGACTTTGTTTACAATGACCTCGAGATTTCTATTATGCTCGAGGATATTCGTCTAACTGCTCAAGCAGGTAGCCAAGGGGTTGTCTTTGGTGCATTGACTGCTGATAAGAAGTTGGACAAGGCCAACCTTGAAAAATTGATTGATGAATCTAAAGGTATGGAAATTGTTTTCCATATGGCATTTGATGAATTGAGCGACCAAGATCAGTTAGAAGCTATTGATTGGCTCAGCCAGGCTGGAGTGACACGCATCTTGACTCGTGCTGGCCTATCTGGCGATTCGTTAGAGAAACGTTTTGCTCACTATCGCAGAATTTTAGAACACGCAGCAGGAAAAATTGAAATTTTACCTGGTGGGGGGATTGACATGGACAACCGTCAAACCTTTATCGATCAATTATGTGTGACGCAATTACATGGAACAAAGGTTGTCTTTTAAAAAATAGAAAGGAACTGCTAGCTTTTGGTAGCAGTTTTCGCTTATGTTTGAAATTTTTAAAGCCTATCAGTTTAATAGTAAAAAGGCTAAAGATTATGGATTTGTAGAAAATCAAGGTGTATGGACCTATAGATCGACTATCTTGCAGGGAGATTTTCTCATGATGGTTACAGTTGAGGATGGGGACTTAAGTTTTCAAGTTTATGACCAAGAAACTAGGGACCTTTATCCTCAAGTTCATATGGAAAGTATGAGAGGTACTTTTGTTGGGAGCGTTCGAGAGTCTTGTTTAGAAGTTCTTTATGGCATTCGAAAGGCTTGTTTTGAGGTACAGGAATTTCTCTGTCCACAGACCAAGAGAATCATGGCGCTTGTTCAAGAAAAGTATGGCAATCAGCTGGAATATCTATGGGAGAAATCACCTGATACGGCGGTTTTGCGCCATGAAGATAATCAGAAGTGGTATGCTATTTTAATGAGAATTTCTTGGGAAAAATTGGATAAGGGAAAAGAAGGAGAAGTTGAGGTAGTTAACCTTAAAAATGACCAGGTGGCCGAGATGCTGACACTGAAGGGAATTTATCCAGCCTTTCATATGAACAAAAGCTATTGGATTAGTCTTCCACTCGATGACACTCTAACTGACGAAAAGGTCCTTGAATTTTTTGAGGGAAGTTGGTTTTTGACTTCTAAGAAATAAATAAACATATTTGAGTTTTCAAATACTTTCAATTTGCAAAATATTCTTTATTGAAGAAATTTTCAGAAAATATTGGATTTTTTCTTGACAAGTGATTTTTCCTATGCTAGAATACTAAACAAGACATCAAATAAAGGAGAAAGCCAAACATGAAAACAGCTAAGTTTAATCAATTTGCTTTGTTGTTGAGGTACTCGGACTAGTGCAAAAGCATTAGTCCTGTTTGGCTTACCAAGCGGGAGTAAATCAACATCTCGCTTGGAACTCCGAGCGAGATGTTTTTTCTATATCGAAAATGTGAAGGGAGAATTCTCATGCGTGTAGTTGAGTTTTTAGATACCAGTCTCCGAGATGGTGAGCAGACACCAGGTGTCAATTTTTCAATAAAGGAAAAGGTTGCTATAGCAAAACAGCTAGAGAAATGGGGAATTTCAGCAATCGAAGCTGGTTTTCCAGCTGCTAGTCCAGATTCATTTACAGCTGTTCAAGAAATTGCTAAGGCTATGAAAAAAACAGCCGTGACAGGCTTAGCTCGTTCTGTTAAATCAGATATTGACGCTTGTTATGAAGCACTTAAAGATGCAAAGTATCCTCAGATTCACGTCTTTATCGCTACCAGTCCGATTCACCGTAAGTATAAGCTCAATAAGAGTAAGGAAGAGATTTTGGAAGCGATCAGTGAACATGTTTCCTATGCACGGAGTAAGTTTGAAGTAGTAGAATTCTCTCCAGAAGATGCGACTAGAACTGAGCTGGACTTTCTCCTACAAGTAGTTCAAACAGCGGTCGATGCAGGTGCGACCTATATCAATATTCCTGACACGGTTGGTTTTACCACACCAGACGAATATGGAAGTATCTTTAAATATCTGATTGACAATGTCCAAACAGACCATCAGATTATCTATTCGCCTCACTGTCATGATGACCTCGGAATGGCGGTAGCAAATAGCCTCGCTGCTGTAAAGAATGGTGCAGGACGTGTCGAAGGAACCATTAACGGAATCGGAGAACGAGCTGGGAATGCTGCTTTAGAAGAAATAGCAGTAGCTCTCAATATTCGCCAAGATTATTACCAAGCAGAGATAAGTATTGTCCTAAACGAAACCATCAATACTTCTGAAATGGTCTCTCGTTTCTCAGGAATTCCAGTTCCTAAAAATAAAGCAGTTGTCGGTGGAAATGCCTTCTCTCATGAATCAGGTATTCACCAAGACGGAGTTCTTAAAAACCCACTTACCTATGAAATCATCACCCCAGAGTTGGTGGGTGTTAAAAGTAATAGTCTTCCGCTTGGAAAATTATCTGGTCGCCATGCCTTTGTAGAGAAACTGAGAGAACTGGCCTTAGACTTCACAGAGGAGGATATCAAGCCGCTCTTTGACAAATTCAAATCACTTGCAGATAAGAAACAAGAAATCACAGACGCGGATATTCGTGCTCTGGTAGCTGGAAGCATGGTTGAAAATCCAGAAGGTTTCCACTTTGATGATTTACAACTTCAAACTCATGCGGAAAATGAAATTGAAGCGACTGTCAGATTGGCTAATTTGGACGGTGAGAAAGTCGACTTTAATGCGACTGGACAAGGATCTGTTGAAGCTATCTTTAACGCTATTGATAAGTTCTTTAATCAATCTGTTCGCTTGGTCTCCTACACCATTGATGCGGTAACAGATGGAATCGATGCTCAGGCGAGAGTCTTAGTTACTGTTGAAAACAGAGAAACAGAAACAATCTTTAACGCAGCCGGAATTGATTTCGATGTGTTGAAGGCTTCAGCTATTGCTTACATCAATGCTAATACTTTTGTTCAAAAAGAGAATACCGGAGAGATAGGTCCAAATGTTTCCTATCGCGACATGCCTAGTCTTTAAAGGAGAATACCATGACAAAGAAAATTGTTGCCCTAGCAGGTGATGGGATTGGACCAGAAATCATGGAAGCTGGTTTAGAAGTTCTAGCATCTATAGCCAAAAAAACAGACTTTGACTTTGAGATAGTCAGACAACCTTTTGGTGGTGCAGGAATTGATGCGGCAGGACATCCTTTACCAGAAGCAACTCTTAAGGCTGCTAGAGAAGCAGATGCTATTCTCCTAGCTGCAATCGGTAGTCCTCAGTATGATAATGCTACAGTTCGACCCGAACAAGGGCTTTTGGCACTCCGCAAGGAACTTAATCTTTATGCCAATATTCGTCCAGTTAAAATTTTTGATAGTCTTAAACACTTATCGCCTCTCAAACCTGAACGAATTACTGGTGTTGACTTTGTTGTAGTACGTGAGTTGACAGGTGGGATTTACTTTGGTGATCATATCCTCGAAGAGAAAAAAGCGCGTGATATCAACGACTATAGTTATGAGGAAGTAGAGCGGATTATTCGTAAGGCTTTTGAAATCGCAAGAAGTCGGAGAAAAATCCTTACCAGTATTGATAAGCAAAATGTTTTGGCAACATCAAAACTTTGGCGAAGAGTGGTTGAGGAAGTCGCAAAAGATTATCCCGACGTAACCTTGGAACACCAGCTAGTCGACTCAGCTGCTATGATCATGATTACTAATCCAGCCAAGTTTGATGTTATCGTGACAGAGAATCTTTTCGGAGATATCCTCTCAGACGAATCAAGTGTTCTATCTGGTACACTTGGGGTTATGCCATCAGGCAGTCACTCTGAGAATGGACCAAGTCTCTATGAACCCATTCATGGTTCGGCGCCTGATATAGCAGGCTAGGAATCGCCAATCCTATTTCTATGATTTTATCAGTTGCTATGATGTTGCGAGATAGTTTTGGGCGATATGAGGATGCTAAGCGTATCGAAGATGCAGTAGAAGCAAGTTTAGCTGCCGGAATTTTAACGAGAGATATAGGAGGACAGGCTTCGACCAAGGAAATGACAGAAGCCATCATTGAAAGATTATGAAGATAAATCAAGGAATTACTTTTGCTATTTTGATTTGGAATCTATTGGTATTTATGATTTATGGTATTGATAAATCTAAAGCAAAAAGAGGTGTTTGGCGCATCCCTGAAAAATATTTATTATCATTTGCATTCTTGTGTGGTGGTTTTGGTGCTTGGTTGGCAGGTGTTACCTTTCACCACAAGACTAGAAAATGGTATTTTAAAACGGTTTGGTTCCTAGGAATAGTGACTACACTAGTAACTTTGTATTTTATATGGAGGTAATGAATGGCAGGAAAATCGATTTTTGATAAATTATGGGACCTCCATGTGATTACAGGAGAAGAAGGACAGCCTCAACTCATGTATGTAGATCAGCACTATATTCACGAGGTGACCAGTCCTCAAGCTTTTCAAGGATTGCGAGATGCAGGACGTAGATTGAGACGACCAGATTTAACATTTGGTACCTTTGACCACAATGTCCCGACGGTCAATATATATGATATTCGAGATGTAATCTCCAAAGCACAGATTGATAAGTTAGCTGAAAATGTTGAAGAGTTTGGAATCGAACATGCTGCCCACGGTTCAGAAAAGCAAGGTATCGTTCATATGGTTGGTCCAGAAACAGGACGAACACAACCAGGAAAATTTATCGTCTGTGGTGATAGTCATACAGCTACCCACGGAGCTTTTGGAGCGATTGCCTTCGGTATTGGAACCAGTGAGGTCGAACATGTCTTTGCTACTCAAACCATTTGGCAGGTTAAACCAAAGAAAATGTTGGTGGAATTCACAGGAGTTCCTCAAAAAGGGGTTTATGCCAAAGATTTCATTCTAGCTTTGATTGCCAATTACGGTGTTGCTTGTGGTGTTGGCTACGTGGTGGAGTATCGAGGTCAGGCTATTGATGCACTTAGCATGGAAGAGCGAATGACTATCTGCAATATGTCCATTGAATTTGGTTCCAAAATGGGAATTATGAATCCAGATCAGACCACTTATGACTATTTAAAGGGTCGAGAGTGTGTTCCCAAAGATTTTGCTGCAGCAGTAGCTGATTGGAAAAGACTGGTTAGTGATGAAGATGCTGTTTATGAGAAGGTTATTCGTTTGGATGTCTCAGAATTGGCTCCTATGGTGACTTGGGGTACTAATCCCGCTATGGGTGTTGACTTTGATTCTAGTTTCCCAGAAATTACGGATATGAATGACGAACGAGCCTATCATTACATGGAGTTGCAACCAGGTCAAAAACCAGCAGATATCCAACTAGGCTACGTCTTTATTGGTTCTTGTACCAACGCTAGACTTAGTGATTTGCAACTGGCGGCTCGATTTGTAGAAGGGAAGAAGATCGCACCAAATTTGACGGCTATCGTGGTACCTGGTTCTCGACCAGTCAAGCGAGCTGCTGAGAAGTTAGGTTTGGACAAGGTATTCCTAGATGCCGGCTTCGAGTGGAGAGATCCTGGATGCTCCATGTGCCTAGGGATGAATCCTGACAAGGTACCAGATGGTGTTCACTGTGCCTCGACCAGCAATCGTAACTTTGAAGATCGGCAGGGCTTTGGTGCTAAGACTCATCTCTGTAGTCCAGCCATGGCAGCTGCGGCAGCAATCGCAGGGTGCTTCGTAGATGTACGGCAAATGCCAGAAGCTCAGTAAGGAGAGGATATGGAGAAATTTACAGTTTATACGGGAACGACCGTTCCTCTGATGAATGACAATATCGATACCGACCAAATTCTTCCCAAACAGTTTCTGAAGTTGATTGACAAGAAAGGCTTTGGTAAGTACCTCATGTATGCTTGGCGTTATCTGGACGATAAGTACACTGAGGATCCAGATTTTGTCTTTAACCGACCTGAATATCGCAAAGCTACTATACTCATCACGGGAGATAACTTTGGAGCTGGTTCTTCGAGAGAGCACGCAGCTTGGGCGCTAGCAGACTATGGTTTTAAGGTCGTAATTGCAGGATCTTTTGGAGATATTCATTACAATAATGAGCTCAATAATGGCATGTTGCCAATTGTTCAACCAAGGGAAGTTAGAGAAAAACTCGCCCAGCTCCAACCAAGCGACCAGGTAACTGTGGACTTGGAACAACAAAAAATCATTTCACCAGTAGGGGAATTCACTTTCGAAATTGATATCGAATGGAAACACAAGCTCTTAAATGGTTTGGATGATATCGGTATTACCATGCAGTATGAAGACTTGATTGCTGCTTATGAAAAACAACGCCCAGCCTATTGGCAGGATTAGAATAAATATAGAAAAGGAAATAGAACTATGACAAAACACATTCAATGGGACGGAACACTTTCACAAGAAGGCTACGACATTTTAAAAGGTGAGGGCGGATGTATCGTTTGTCCTACTAAAGTCGGTTACATTATCATGACTAGTGATAAGGCAGGACTTGAGCGTAAGTTTGAAGCCAAAGAACGTAATCGTAACAAACCAGGTGTGGTTCTCTGCGGAAGCATGGACGAACTTCGCGCTTTAGCACAGCTAAATCCTGAAATCGAAGCCTTCTATCAAAAACATTGGGACGAAGACATTCTCCTTGGTTGTATTCTTCCTTGGAAACCAGAAGCTTTTGAAAAATTGAAAGCATACGGTGATGGTCGTGAAGAACTCATGACAGACGTTCGTGGTACTAGCTGTTTTGTCATCAAGTTTGGGAAAGCTGGTGAACAGTTGGCTGCTAAACTTTGGGAAGAAGGCAAGATGGTCTACGCTTCATCAGCAAACCCATCTGGGAAAGGAAATCGTGGTAAGGTTGAAGGTATCGGCGCACGTATTGAAGAATCAGTGGACCTTGTCATCGAAGCAGACGACTACGTTGCATCAATCCAACCTGACAAAACCATTGAAACCCGCTACGAGCAAGGTGTAATGGTATCTATGGTCGATAAAGACGGCAAACTCATCCCTGAACAAGAAGGAGACCGTTCAATCTCACCAGCTCCAGTTGTGATTCGTAAAGGACTTGACATTGATAAAATCATGATGCATCTGTCAGATACCTTTAACTCATGGGACTACCGTCAGGGTGAGTATTATTAAGATTGAAAAAGAAGTCTAGTGTTGAGAGGGAATAAAGTCTCTACACTAGGCTTTTTCTTTAGAAATTCTTTTCATTTTATATAGGATATGATATTCTATATATGAAATATATAGTTTTTATTCGAACATTATTATAAAAGGAGTACGATTGATGCTGAAAAGAAAAGTGAGTTTGGATGATTTTTATGCTTGGTACCAAGAAAATAAAATAAGATTAAGAGAAGATGCATTTAAATATAGTGTTCACAATGAACAATTACGTGAAGAATTTCTTAAAGAATGGCCACTTGATAGAATTTTAACCATGTCTATCGATGAATATGTCATTGGGAAAGGTGCTAAAAGTAATTCTTTTTGCTATGCTCTTGAGATAGGAAAGTACCAATCATTATTTATGGGAATTGGTGGGGGAGGTTCTTCAAAATTTGGTATTTATTGGAATGAGAATACCAAAAGCTATAAGAATCAAGCTAATAAAATCATTCCAGAATCAGAACTAGAAGACCGATTTAACAAATTAAAATCGGATTTGTATGAGATCATCCAAGCTGGTAGAATGTTGGATTTCAATAATCCTATCTTTGACATGAAACAGTCAAAGAATGAATTTATTAGGCGTTCTGCAGTGGTAACAAAACTACTTTGTATTTATTCTGAGAATCCTTCTTTTTTAGGAGTAAATATGAACAGTCAAAATGAATTTTGGAATAGGTTGATTCCCCAAAGCAATCAAGGAGGGCCCTATCGCCAGAATCATGAGATTTGTAAACTGTTTTCTAAAACATATCCTGAACTAGAATCTTCAATGTTGGGTAGTATTTTATTTGAGTATTCAAAAGATTTTATAGACAGTGATAATAAGCAAGGAGAGAAAGAAATGTCTGAACAAAATAATATTCATCATCCCTTGAGTAATATCTTGTTACAATCCAAAAACCTCATTCTTCGTGGTGCACCTGGTACAGGAAAAACTTATCTTGCTAAAGAAATTGCCAAAGAATTAACAGATGGCAACGAAGAACAAATCGGATTTGTACAGTTTCACCCATCCTATGATTATACGGATTTTGTGGAAGGTTTAAGACCAATATCAAATGGGGATGGAGCTATTGATTTTAGGCTACAGGATGGTATTTTTAAAGATTTTTGTCAGAAAGCAAAAGAAGCCCAATTGATTGGAGGACAAGATAATTTTGATGAGGCTTGGGATTCTTACTTAGAATATATAAATGTTGCTGAAGAAAAAGAATATATAACAAAAACATCTTACTTATCTGTTAATAGTAGACAAAATTTGTCAGTAAATTATGATAGTGGTGTTCCAGGATGGTCACTACCTCGCAAATATATTTACGAGTTGTATAAAGATAAAAATTATAATAAGCAAGAATACTACAAAAGTGGTGGAAAAACTGTCCTAGAAACATTGAGAAAGAGATTTGGTTTGAAAGACTATGTTTCCCCAACAGAGGTTGACACTGACAAGAAATTCATCTTTATCATCGATGAGATCAATCGTGGAGAAATATCTAAGATTTTTGGGGAACTCTTTTTCTCTATCGACCCTGGTTATCGTGGTGAAAAGGGGAGTGTTTCTACTCAGTATGATAATTTACATGAGACTGATGAGAAATTTTATACCCCTGAGAATGTCTACATCATCGGAACCATGAATGATATTGACCGTTCGGTAGATACCTTTGATTTTGCTATGCGTCGTCGTTTCCGTTTTGTTGAAGTTACTGCTGAAAGCCAACTAGGCATGCTAGATGATGCTCTTGGTGATAAGGCTGAAGAAGCTAAAGCGCGTCTAAGAAACTTGAATGCTGCTATTGAAAACGTTCAGGAATTAAACAGTCATTACCATATCGGACCAAGTTATTTCCTTAAACTGGAAGAAGTAGACTTTGACTATGAGTTACTCTGGTTTGATTATCTTAAACCACTTTTGGAAGATTACTTACGTGGTTCTTATGAAGAAGATAAAATACTGAATACTTTGAAAAAAGCATATGATCTGACAAATAACGACCAAATAGATCAGCAAGATATTGGTGATGACGATGCAGTTAACTGATAATCAACAGGCCTTAAACAAAGAAGAGTTTATCACAGAATATCCTAAAATTAGTCAAGTTCTTTTAGATAGAACTCTAGATAATCTTTCTCAAGAAGATAGTATCTTTATATTTCCAAACGACCTGAAAAATTCTCCTGATTTAGACAAGGACCAAAAGATTTTTGAAACTGTCAATCAGGAAATCAAGACAGGAAATGTAATTGGTTTACTTGGATATGGTCAGGAGAGATTAACCATTTCTTCTCGTTTTTCAACCGAAAGTGATGACTATTTTTTGCATTATCTATTGCAGAAAGTTCTAAATATCAATCTCACTAGTTTGGATGTTGGTTTATCGCGCGAGGAAAGACTCTATCAGCTTTTAATCTACCTCTTTCCAAAGTATTTGGAAGCTGCTATGCGAAAGGGACTTTATAAGGAATACCAGAGGTTTTCCCATAATGATAGTCATATCAAGGGAGTGATTGATGTAGTAAATCATCTCAAGAAAAATCTTCCTTTCACAGGTAATATTGCTTATACTACAAGAGAATTTACTTATGACAATCCTATGATGCAGCTGATTCGTCATACTATCGAGTACATTAAAAATCAAAAATCTCTAGGAAGAGGCATCATTTATACTAATCGTGAAAATATTACAGAAATAATTCGTGTAACACCTTCGTATAAACAAGCTGATCGTGCTAAGGTTATTCGACGAAATCAAGATAAACCCCTTCGTCATGCCTACTTTCGAGAATACAGAAAGTTGCAAGAACTGTGTCTGATGATATTAAACAGAGAAAAGCACGGTTTTGGATATCAAGAGCAAAAAATTCATGGCATTCTCTTTGATGTTGCTTGGCTTTGGGAAGAATATGTTCATACCTTGTTGCCAAAAGATTTCATACATCCACGCAATAAAGAAAAGAAAGGTGGTATCTCTGTATTTTCTGGTGGGAAACGAAAGGTATTTCCAGATTTTTATCATAAAGAGTTAAAAATCATTTTAGATGCTAAATATAAAAAACTGGAATTGACTGAAAAGGGAATCAATCGTGATGATCTATTTCAATTGATTTCTTATGCTTATATCTTACAAGCAGAGAAAGCTGGCTTGATTTTCCCTAGCATAGATCAGACAGTAAGTAGTGAAATAGGAAAAGTTGAAGGTTATGGCGTCTTGCTTAAAAAGTGGTCTATCCAAGTCCCTCAGAAGGCGTCATCCTACAGCGAATTCTATGAAATGCTAGGGATGTCAGAAAAAATTTTTCAAAATAATATAAAACAAAATTAGAGAGCCTATAAACTCTCTATTTTTTGTGAAACAACGAGTAAAATCCGAACATAATAATTTTAATGTTTCAAAACGTTTGACAAAAACTTTACCTTAGTTTATAATCTTTAAAGGAAACGTCGGAAAAGACGTAGTGATGCGAAAGCATAGGTAGGTCATTCTAAAAGAAACGAGACATTGAATGTTGAACGAATTTCCGATTTTTGACTATGAAGATATTCAGCTAATTCCTAATAAGTGTGTTCTTCAAAGTCGAGCAGAAGCTGACACACAAGTGACACTAGGAAAGTACACCTTTAAATTACCAGTTGTTCCTTCAAATATGCAAACTATCTTGGATGAAGATGTTGCAGAACAACTTGCAAAAGGTGGTTATTTCTATATCATGCATCGCTTTGATGAAGATGGGCGCATTCCTTTTGTGAAACGCATGCATGAAAAAGGGTTGATTGCTTCTATCTCTGTTGGTGTTAAAGATTACGAATATGATTTTGTTAGTCAATTAAAGGAAGATGCTCCAGAGTACATCACTATTGATATCGCTCATGGACATGCCGACAGTGTCATTTCAATGATTCAGCACATTAAGAAAGAATTACCAGATACCTTTGTCATCGCTGGTAACGTTGGTACTCCCGAGGCAGTTCGTGAACTTGAAAATGCTGGTGCCGATGCTACTAAGGTCGGAATCGGTCCAGGTAAAGTATGTATTACTAAGGTTAAAACTGGTTTTGGTACTGGTGGTTGGCAGTTAGCAGCTCTTCGCTGGTGTGCTAAAGCTGCGCGTAAACCGATTATTGCCGATGGTGGTATCCGTACACACGGAGATATTGCCAAGTCAATCCGCTTTGGTGCAAGTATGGTTATGATTGGTTCTTTATTTGCAGGCCATATCGAAAGTCCTGGTAAAATGGTCGAAGTCGATGGTAAACAATTTAAAGAATACTATGGTTCCGCTTCAGAATACCAAAAAGGTGCCTATAAGAATGTCGAAGGTAAGAAAATCCTTCTTCCTGCCAAAGGCCACTTACAAGATACCCTAACTGAAATGGAACAAGATTTGCAAAGTTCGATTTCTTATGCTGGAGGTCGAAAGGTAGCTGATCTTAGACATGTAGATTATGTGATTGTGAAGAACTCTATCTGGAATGGGGATGCTCACTAAATTATAGATTACTTATTTATGCTGCGAATTGGCGTGGCGTTTCTACAAGGTACCGTAAATACCTAACAATGAGTAAGTCACAAAAGAGATAAAGACAGGGGATTGCTGTCTCTATTTCAGCTTGGAGACTTACAAAGTAAGTCTCTTTTTTTATTTCGGAGGTTATTGTGAAATTATTAGAAGAACGAATTTTAAAGGACGGTACTGTCCTTGGTGAGAATATTCTTAAGGTGGATTCATTCTTGACTCACCAAGTGGATTTTTCCTTAATGCGCGAGATTGGTCGCACCTTTGCAGAATATTTTAAAAATGCAGGTATTGCCAAAGTCGTAACCATTGAAGCATCTGGAATTGCTCCAGCACTATATGTTGCAGAACAATTAGATGTACCTATGATTTTTGCTAAGAAGGCAAAAAATATCACTATGAATGAGGGAATTTTAACTGCTGAGGTTTATTCTTTCACTAAACAAGTTACTAGTACCGTATCCATTGCAGGGAAGTTCTTATCTCCAGGAGATAAAGTATTAATTATTGATGATTTCTTGGCTAATGGTCAAGCAGCTAAAGGTTTGATTCAGATTATCGAACAAGCTGGTGCTACAGTCGAGGCTGTCGGGATTGTGATTGAAAAATCTTTCCAAGATGGTCGTGAACTGTTAGAAAATTCAGGTCATCAGGTAGTATCACTTGCTCGTTTAGAGCGTTTTGAAAATGGAAGAGTTATCTTCAAGGAGGCAGACATCTAATGAATCAAAAAGAAAACCACTCAAAAGCGGCCGTATTGGGCTTGCAACACTTACTTGCTATGTACTCAGGTTCAATCCTGGTACCAATCATGATTGCAGGTGCCCTAGGTTACTCACCTCAACAACTGACATACCTTATCTCTACAGATATCTTTATGTGTGGAGTCGCAACTCTATTGCAGTTACAATTAAATAAATATTTCGGTGTCGGTTTACCGGTTGTTCTGGGTGTGGCCTTTCAGTCTGTTGCTCCTCTTATCATGATTGGACAAAGTCATGGTAGTGGTGCTATGTTTGGTGCCTTGATTGCTTCTGGTATTTATGTCGTTCTTGTAGCAGGCGTATTTTCTAAGATTGCTAATCTGTTCCCTTCAATCGTAACGGGTTCTGTCATTACAACAATCGGATTGACCTTGATTCCAGTAGCTATTGGGAATATGGGAAATAACGTCGAAAAACCAACGGGACAAAGTCTAGCGTTAGCAACAATCACTATTCTTATCATTCTCTTGGTTAATATCTTTACAAAAGGATTCATTAAATCTATTTCAATTTTGATTGGTCTAATTGCAGGTACCATCATCGCTGCGACTATGGGCTTGGTTGATTTCTCTCCAGTAGCAGAAGCTCCACTTGTTCATATCCCAACTCCATTTTACTTCGGTGCTCCACAATTTGAGATTTCATCAATTATAATGATGTGTATCATCGCTACTGTATCAATGGTAGAATCAACTGGTGTATATCTTGCCCTTTCTGATATCACTAAAGATCCAATCGATAGCACTCGTCTCCGTAATGGTTATCGTGCTGAAGGTCTTGCTGTTTTACTTGGTGGACTTTTCAATACCTTCCCTTATACAGGATTTTCACAAAACGTAGGTTTGGTTAAATTATCAGGTATTCGTACACGTTTACCGATCTACTACGCTGGTGGTTTCCTCATCTTACTTGGTCTCTTGCCTAAGTTCGGTGCCTTAGCACAAATTATCCCTAGCCCTGTTCTAGGTGGAGCCATGCTCGTCATGTTCGGTTTCGTTTCACTTCAAGGGATGCAAATCTTATCTCGTGTGGATTTCGAACATAATGAACATAACTTCCTCATTGCAGCAGTTTCTATTGCTGCTGGTGTGGGATTAAACGGAAGCAACCTCTTCAATACTATACCAACAGAATTACAGATGTTCTTCTCAAATGGTATCGTCATTGCAGTACAGTGGCCATCATTTTGAACGCTATTTTGAATCGTAAAAAATAAAAATAAATGAGAAGTGATAGAAATATCCTTCTCATTTTCTTTTTTAGAGCTTGAGTATTGTTTCTATGGTCCTTTTTATGGTAAAATGGTTTTATGAATGAAAGAATGAAAGAGCTCGTTGAGTTGCTCAATCGCTATGCGACAGAGTATTATACAAGTGATAACCCATCTGTATCTGATAGTGAGTATGATCGTCTCTATCGTGAATTGGTAGAGTTAGAAAAAGCTCATCCAGAGCAAGTCTTGCCAGATAGTCCAACCCACCGTGTTGGAGGTAAGATTCTAGATGGATTTGAAAAATATAGTCATCGGTATCCTCTCTATAGTTTGCAGGATGCTTTTTCACGTGAAGAACTCGATGCCTTTGATGCGCGTGTTCGTAAAGAATTGGATGATGTTACTTATATCTGTGAGTTGAAAATTGATGGTTTATCGATTTCCTTGACTTATGAGCAAGGAATTTTTGTTGCTGGGGCGACTCGTGGTGATGGTTCAGTCGGTGAGAATATCACAGAAAATCTTAAACGTGTAAAAGACATTCCCTTATCCTTGCCAGAAAAACTAGATATTACCGTTCGTGGCGAATGTTATATGCCAAGAGCATCATTTGACCAGGTCAATCAAACTCGTCAAGAGAACGGGGAGCCAGAGTTTGCCAATCCAAGAAATGCTGCGGCAGGAACACTTCGTCAGTTAGATACAGCAGTAGTAGCTAAACGCAATCTCGCAACCTTCCTTTATCAGGAAGCTAGCCCTTCAACTCGCGATAGCCAAGAAAAAGTTTGAATCATTTAGAGCAGTTAGGATTTGTAGTTAACCCTAGACGCCAATTAGCTCATAGTATGGATGAGGTTTGGGAATTTATCCAAGAAGTAGGGCAAGAAAGAGATCAATTGCCTTATGATATTGACGGTGTTGTTATTAAGGTTAACGACCTAGCTGGTCAAGAGCAGCTTGGTTTTACCGTAAAAGCGCCTAAATGGGCAGTCGCTTATAAGTTCCCTGCAGAAGAAAAAGAAGCAAAACTGCTTTCTGTTGACTGGACAGTAGGAAGAACTGGTGTCGTAACTCCAACTGCTAATCTTACTCCAGTGCAATTGGCAGGTACAACAGTTAGTCGTGCAACCCTACATAATGTAGACTATATCGCTGAAAAGGATATCCGCAAGGATGATACAGTCATTGTCTACAAGGCGGGAGATATCATTCCAGCCGTTTTACGAGTGGTAGAGTCTAAGCGTGTGTCGGAGGAAAAACTAGAGATTCCAACAATCTGTCCAAGTTGTGAGAGCAAACTGTTACACTTTGAAGATGAGGTTGCCCTTCGTTGTATCAATCCTCGATGTCCTGCACAGATTAAGGAAGGGTTGATTCACTTTGCATCTCGTGACGCCATGAATATTGCTGGTCTTGGACCATCTATCGTCGAGAAACTATTTGCTGCCAATTTGGTTAAAGATGTTGCGGATATTTATCGTTTGACAGTTGAAGATCTTCTCTTGTTAGATGGCATCAAGGAGAAATCTGCGCAAAAACTCTACCAGGCTATTCAGACTTCCAAAGAAAATTCTGCTGAAAAACTTTTGTTTGGTTTAGGGATTCGTCATGTTGGAAGCAAGGCAAGTCAGTTACTTTTACAACATTTCCATTCAATCGAGTCACTTGCTCAAGCAAATCCTGAAGATGTAGCAAGCATCGAAAGTCTGGGAAGTGTCATTGCTCAAAGTCTACAGACTTATTTTGCTACAGAAGGTTCTAAAATTCTTTTAAGAGAATTGAAAGAATCAGGTGTTAATCTAGACTACAAAGGACAGACAGTTGCAGCTGATGCAGCCTTGTCTGGTCTGACTGTCGTTTTGACAGGTAAGCTGGAGCGTTTAAACCGCTCAGAAGCTAAAAATAAACTAGAAAGTCTCGGAGCCAAGGTTACTGGTAGTGTATCTAAAAAGACAGACCTTGTGGTAGCAGGAGCAGATGCAGGTAGCAAACTTCAAAGCACAAGAGTTGGGAATAGAGATTCGCGACGAAGCTTGGCTTGAGAGTTTGTAAGGAGTACACAGTCTAGAATAACCATCGATCATTTCTCGGTTCTATCCAAATAAGTGAATCAAGAAATGCTACTATATAAATTAAACAATTAGAAATTAGGGAGAACCATGTACAATTATCCTGTACTTATTCATTACCATCGTAAGGATGAAGCCTATGAGGCTTGCAGTTTCAGTAAAAAGCCTGTGGATTCAGTAGAGCTTATCAAAGAAGAAGAATATTTTGGAGCTAAATTTTCATTGACCCAACCTAGTGAAGTAGGACTTGAGACCATGACTTTTACTGTTGAAAAAGATGGTGTCAGCAAAGAATATCCTATTCGCTTCAATCATTATCCACTCTTGACAGAAGTTTGGATTTTAGATGGAGACGATACAGTCTACTACTCTGAGAATCCTGCTATTGCAAGTCCTCACTACAAGGATCAAAATCCTTTTGCTTTTGACAAGGCTATTAATAGTGCTAGTTTTGACCATCATTGGGGCTACCAAGGAGATTTGGGTTGCCAGGTTTCTGATACTCAAACGAGCTTAGTCTTTGGGCACCGACAGCAACCTCTGTACAAGTCGTAGTTTATGAATCAGCTTCTAATGATGCTCCGATTTTAAAAACTTATGAGATGGAGCGAGGAAACAGCTATTCATACAGTCATAAATATAATACAATCGGTGTCTGGAGTCTTACAGTTCCAGAAAGTCTTGCGGGTCGTGCATATCACTACCAAATTGATTTTCCACATCACCAATCTTTAACCCGTGATCCATATACAACTGCAACTAGTCCGGATGGAAAACGTTCAGCAATTGTTTCGGAACAGGACAGTCAGGTAGATGGTTTTGAAGTCAAGCATGGTAGGGAAGCAACTTGGCGTTTAGAAAACCCTTGTCAAGCTGTAGTATACGAAATGCATATTCGTGATTTAACCCAGTCGGAAACCTCAGGTGTTGCCCCAGAACTGAGAGGAACTTTTTTGGGAGCTTCTCAAACGGGAACGGTCAATCAGTATGGTCAGTCTACAGCATTTGACTATATTAAAGAACTTGGTGTAAACTACGTCCAACTACAACCCATTGCAGACCGACATAAAGAGTATGACGCAGATGGGAATGTCACCTACAACTGGGGTTATGATCCACAAAACTATAATGCTCCAGAAACTAGTATGTCTACGAATCCAAATGATCCAGGTCAAGTTATTCGTGATTTAAAAACAATGGTTCAGGCTTATCATGATGCTGGTATCGGTGTCATCATGGATGTTGTTTATAATCACACTTTCTCAGTAGTCGATGCACCATTCCAAACAACCGTACCAGATTATTATTATCGAATGAATCGTGATGGAACCTATCAAATGGAACCGGTGTGGGCAATGAAACTGCTAGTGAACATGAAATGTTCCGTAAGTATATGATTGATTCGCTCCTTTATTGGGTCAATGAATTTAATATTGATGGTTTCCGATTTGATTTGATGGGAATCCATGATATTAAAACCATGCAGATGATCCGTTGGGCTATGGATGAAGTCGATCCTAAAATTATCCTTTATGGAGAAGGATGGGATATGGGAACTGGTCTTGCTCCTTATGATAAGGCTAAGAAAGACAATGCTTATCAGTTACCTAATATTGGATTTTTCAATGATGATCAACGTAATGCGGTTAAGGGTGCTGAAGTTTATGGAGATATTAAATCAGGATTTATAAGTGGAGCTGGTACTGAGCCAATCGTAGCTAAGTCAATTCTAGGAAGTCGAGAACTAGGATCATACCTTAGTCCTAACCAAGTCTTGAACTATGTGGAAGCTCACGATAACTATAATTTACATGACTTGCTAGCAACTCTTCATCCAATGGAGAGTAAAGACCGAATCATGAAAAAAGTGGAAACTGCAACAGCTATGAACCTTCTCATGCAAGGAATGGCTTTCATGGAACTTGGACAGGAGTTTGGGCGTACCAAACTTGTAGCAACTGGTGAGAATGGTGAATTGACTCATGATGATCGTGAGAGAGCTATGAACAGTTACAATGCTCCTGATAGCGTCAACCAAGTTAACTGGGACCTAATCAATGAACGTCAAGAAAGTATTGAGTTTATTCGTCAGATTATTAAACTTAAAACACAAACCAGTGCTTTTTCATATCCTACTTACGAGGAAGTTTATCGTCATGTATTTGTGCATACAGCTGTAGAAAATAGTGGCTGGATTGTTTACGAAATTCATGGTGGAAAAGAACACCTCTTGGTCGTATTTAATGCAAAAGGTGCATCTTTCTATTATGAA